>Ga0182017_10004592_pt1 | contig 10260 bp, 7 predicted proteins | sample 712E3DmetaG_FD_120492 | JGI IMG/M metagenome (GOLD analysis project Ga0182017, IMG submission 120492) | Permafrost microbial communities from Stordalen Mire, Sweden - 712E3D metaG | ecosystem: Environmental > Terrestrial > Soil > Wetlands > Permafrost | place: Sweden: Stordalen | collected... | reverse complement strand
TCGTCTACAACCTCACGCCCCAGATCCATTTCGACGTGGACTACTTCCGCGCCAAGGCCGCCTGGTTCCTCGGCGAAAGCCAGGTCCTCAACGTGGTCAGCGCCGGCCTGACCTTCAACTGGTGACGGGCGACGTCCCACGGACGCGACGTCCGGCTCCCGACGCCGGTTTCGCTGTTGGGGTGTCGAACTACGCGAGAGTCGCAGTGCTCAGCGTGCTGGGCCGTGCCGTCGATGCTCGAAGATGACCCAGCAGACGCTGGAAGCGCCACTCAGAAGCTGTTGTCATTCTTGTTTAGGTAGAACTGGTCCAGCTTGGTAGTCAACATGGCGCATTGAATGAACGCGCTCTGAGTTCCCGCCGCGGCCGGCACCGCGGCGGAAAAGGGTGCCCACCCTGGTCCGGCCCAAGTACCGCTTGTGGGGCCGATCCGGGCGTAGCCAGTCGAGGTGATGCCACTACAGTCCGTGGTTGTGAGAAACGACACCTCGCAATAGCTGGTATTCGCGTAGATAGGCATCTTGAACTTGACCCCGAAGTAATAGGTTCCACCTCCCGGTACCTGCACACACTGACTGGGATCGCCTTCCGTGTTGTCGCCAGCTGCTGAACCCGACCCTACGCAACCTTCGGAATCCTCGTCGCTCCAAGTCACGTCGCCAGGATCGTTGATTTGACTCCAACTCGTCAGCAGCGAGGACGAGTCAAACCCGGGATTGTGCACGAAGTTCCCAGCGCTTGGCCTGCGGCACACACACTGGTGAGTGCCGAGGTCGCAGCTCAGCCTAGTGCCCGTGCAATTCTGGTCGCTGAGGCACTCGACGCAGCTTCCCGACAGACAGCGAGGTGCCGACGAGGGGCACTTGGCGTCGATCGTTCCATCGGCGGCGTTAGGAGTTGAACAGGTGCCACCCGAGCATGTCCCTGTTACATGACAGGCAACGGGGGCAGGACAAGTCACGGTCGTCCCCACACACGTGCCACCCTGGCAGGAATCGGATTGAGTGCAGGCGTTGCCGTCGTTGCACGGGGTGTTGTTGTCAAGTGTCGGGTTTGTGCATATGCCCGTGCTCGTATTGCATGTGCCCTGGCCATGGCACTGGTCCGAAGCCGTACAGACTCCGGGAGCGCAGGCCCCCGTGGCCGACGAGCATGTGGCGCACCCAGAACACGCGTTCCCGGTATTCTGCCAGGTTCCGCTTGCATCGCAGGTCTGCGGCTGGGAACCATTGCACCGCTTGGACCCATACGTGCATTCGCCGGTGCAGCCGGCAGTGATACTACAGGCGTACAGGCAGGTTTGCGCAACCGGGACGGCGCAGGTTCCGGCGTTGCATTTGCCGGCTGCCTGATAGGAGAGCCCGGTGCAACTGGCCGATCCGCAAACAACCGTGGGGTAAGTGCACGAACCGTCGATGCTCCCGCCGCAACTACCAGCGCAGACGCCAGTTCCCCCGCAGGCTGTGTGCCCGCTGTGGGGCGTATCCCCTGATGGAAGGGTGGTGCAAGTCCCCAGCGAGCCCGGCAGGTCACAAGCCTCACATGAGCCTGAGCAGGCCCGATCGCAGCAGATGCCTTCCGGCGAGCACTTGGTTCCCGCAGCGCAGCCGCCAGGCACGGCAGTGCAAGACTGGCCTTTCTTGCTGGTGCAGGTGCCCGTACTGTCGCAGGTCCCCGCGCAGCTCGGGCTATCTTGGCTGATCACGGCAACGCACGCATGATTCGTGCAGGTCTTGCACGAACCCGTGCAATCGCTGGCCTGACAGCAGCCGGTCTGGTCGATGCACGTGCCGTTGCAGCCCCGCTTGCCGGTCGGGCAGGTGGGGGCTGCCTCCGCGACAGAAACGTCCGGAGTGGCCGCATCCGGCGCGGCGGTATCCGAACTGGCCGCATCATGCATGGCCGAGTCCAGATTGGCCGCATCTGGCGCGCCGGTGCCGGCGGCCACATCCGGCGTGGCGGTATCCGGTGTGGCCGCATCCGGCTCAGGCGCATCCGGCACGGCCGCGTCCGGCGTGGCCAAATCTGCCGGAGCATCTCTCTCGGATACCGGCCCATCCATGGCGGCCGAAGGCGTGTCAGCCGCCTGGCTGTCGACGGCCACCGGGCCGTCGCTGCCGCCGTCGACGGCCCGCACGCACTTCCAATCGGTGGTGCAGGTGTACCCTGTCTGGCACTGGTCCTGGGGCGAGCACACGCTCCAGTCCCGCTCGATGCAAGAAAGTCCCAGTGCCGCTGGCAGAACCAGTGCCAGCATCCTCGAAAACACGACACGTCGGTTTCTCATATCTGAGGTTCTCGGTTGTGGGTTGAGAAAGTTGCGTGAAAAACGGGCAACGGCCTGGACAGGTCCTCCGCCCCGGTCTCGCACACGCGCCTGGCAGTCGGGCGGCTTCGGGCTCACCGAGCCTGACGAGTTCCTTGTTCCCACACTGGCAGACCGAAAGTCCACGCGGGGAACCATGCCCATGCGAACTCATCGTGTCAAGCGGAACGCCGGAACGGCGGGCGGCCGACGAGATGATTCACGTGACGCCGCTTGCTTGCGGCCGTCAGCTACCCTCAGAGATGGCGCCCGCCGAGCTTCAGATTGGGGACACGGCCGAAGTGATCTTGATTGCGGGTCAAGAGAACTCCGCCCTGGGCCAGACAGATGCCGGCGATTAGGCAGTCCGCCATGCCAATCCCCTGCCCCTGCGACTCCAGCGAGCGCCGCATTGCCGCCGCCCGCTCGCTCGCATCGGGCGTCACTGCAAGCACAGTCAGCGCGGCAAGCAGACGCGACACCTTTTCCTGGTCCGCCGCGCTCTTCGCGCCGCTGAGCAGTTCGAAGCTGTTGATAGCCGTCGTGGCGAGGTGTCCGGTCTCGATCTCCAATTTGATCCGCCCGGACCAGGGGGAGCGACCGCGGAGAAAGTCGATGAGCACATCGGAGTCAGCGATCATCATCGCCAGGTGCTCCGGATTCGCGCGACGGACGCCGTCAGCTCGTCTGCCGCCTTCTCGCCCATTGAACCTTCAAGCGCGATCGCTGCCTTGGTGCGACTCTTGCGCGAATCGTCTTCGGCCAACATGCGTTCGACAGCTTCCTGTACCAGGCGGGAAAAGCCCTTCTCGCCACGGCGAGCAGCGAGGTCGAGCAAGCGCGCTCTCTGCGTGTCGGGGATTTCTATGGTCGTCCTCATGCACAAAATGTGACATACATGCACGTGCATGGCAATTTGTTTTGGCATTACTTGCGGATAGTTGCCGTCATCTGCCGCCCACACCCAGGTTGCTTTGGAAACTCAGCTTGATTCGGGGAAGAAAACGGCAGGATAGTTTGTCCCCATGAAAACCACGAAAACTCGTTGCGTCCTCATGTTCGCGCTCGTCGGCTCACTCGCGCCAACGCCCGCGTCCGCTGCGCCCAAGGCCGAGGCCGCTGCGCCCAAGCCGGTAGCGGCTTCCGCCGTACCATCTGGCCCGGTTGCCGGAAAATCCGATGTGATCGTTGTAACGCTCGCCAATCCCCTGGCCGCGAAACGCAAGGCCGAGACCATTGCGATCGGGCTCGCCGACCTCGTCAAGACTGTGCCTGGATGGGATCTGAAGAAGACCCAAGTTGTGGATGCGCGGGGCAAGCCGGTGCTCTCTCAATTGGTCGACTCTGACGGTGACGAAACCCCCGACCAGATCGTGTTCCAGGCTGACTTCGGCCCGAGCGAAAGCAAGGCGTTCAAGCTGAAGGTTGCTGAACGCACCTCGGCCGCAGAGGCAGACTACAAGGTCTATGGGCGTTTCGTGCGCGAGCGCCACGACGATTTCGCCTGGGAGAATGACGTCATCGCCCACCGCGTATACGGGCCTGATCTGGAAACCTGCAAGAAGGAACCTCTCACCTCAAGCGGAGTGGACGTTTGGGTCAAGCGGGTGCCCAAGCTGGTGGTCAACGAATGGTACATGACGGACAACTACCACCAGGACCACGGCGAAGGCGCGGACTTCTATGCTGTGGGCAAGTCGCGCGGTTGCGGCGGATTGGGGATTTGGTCGGGGGGCAAGCTTTCGGTGTCGAAGAACTTCACCGGCTCGCGCGTGCTGGCCAACGGGCCCATCCGTCTCGTGTTCGAACTGAGCTATGCGGCCTGGGGCACGGGCGGCATGAAGGTGACAGAAACCAAACGCGTGACCCTCGATGCGGGCTCGCACTTCAATCGATTCGAGAGCACCTTCAAGGGCGCCAAAGCGGTGCTGCCTGTCGCGATTGGCATCGCGAAGCACCCCGACAGCGCGGTGGAAGTGGACGATAAGGCGGCCTGGGTGCGGACTTGGGAACCGCTTGACGGGGGCAAAGCCGGCAATCTGGGTTGTGCAATCGTCCTGGCGCCAGGATCCCACGTCGAAGAACAGCAGACCGACCTCGAACACCTGCTGGTCACCCCCGCCCCGAAGAGCGGCCCTTTGACCTACTACGTCGGCACGACCTGGGATCGCGCCAGCCAGGTTGCCGGTGCTGCCGGCTGGACAAAAGAGGTGCAACTCCTGTCGAGCCGAATCTCCAATCCGGTGCAGGTCAGCCTCGCCGCCCCTCCCGGCGCAGCGCCGCCGAACCCAGTTCCAGGCACGCCCAGTAAGTCCAAGTAGGCGCGGCACGGCCGTGGCCTACGGTGATCACTCCGGCCACGGCCACGGCCACGTCTACGGCCACGACCGCCCGCGGCTGTCGCGGGATTGTGATCCCTCGGTGGAAATTGCCCAGGATCTGACGAAGATTCGACACCGGCCAAGGGTTGTGCGAAGGATCTGTAACGCCCGGATGGTTGGGCCCTGGCTTGCATAGGACCCCAACCCGGGGACGCCCGAGGCGTTCCCGCTTGCGTGAGCCCCATGGCCGAGAATCCGCACAAAGTGATGCTCTTGATCCCGAACCTGCAGCAGGGCGGGGCTGAGAAGCAAATCCTTGAGCTGGCCAGAAACCTGCCGGCGCGCTTTGCGCCGGTGCTCTGTCTCTGGAACGACACGATTCACTACCGCGATCTCTTGCCTGCGGGTCAGCCGCGCCACGTTCTCGGGGTGCAACGCTTGGGACGCAAGGGCCTGCGGCGCTTGCAAGAGATTCTGCGTGAAGAGAAGCCGAGCATCCTGCACAGCTATCGGGATAAGGCGAACTTCCTGGCGCGGCTGGCGTTGCCGCGTGCGCCCGTGCCGGTTGTCCTGACCAGCGTGCGCAACCGCGCCATCAACCTCCTCTATCTGCTGACCGAACGCTACCTGTCGCGCCGCTCGGATCGCGTGTTGGTCAATTCCCAGGCCGTGCGCTACGAGCTCAGGCGCTGGGCGCGGGTCCCGGACTCCAAAATCCAAATCATCCACAACTTCATTGACCTCGAACGCTTCCATCCGCCCTCGGCGGAAGAACGTGCGGCAGCACGGGCACGATTCAATTTGGCGAGCGACGAGCTGGCGTTGCTGCTTCCCGGGCGGGTCAGCCTACAGAAAAACCACATGCGGCTGGTGCGTGCGCTGGCGTGGCTGAGGCGGCGCGGCCGCCTTCCTGGCAAGGTGCGCGTGCTCTTGGCCGGCCGCGAGCGCGATCCCTTCTACGCAGCCTGGACCTGGCGACTGGCGGCCCTGCTCGGCGTGGAACAGAATCTGGTACGCCTGGGTGTGGTGACCGACATGCCCACCCTCTATCACGCGGCCGACGTTTTGCTGCTTCCCTCGCTTTGGGAAGGGCTGCCCAACGCAGTCTTGGAAGCACACGCAAGCGCCCTGCCCGCCCTGGTGTCCCACGCCGCCAACGTGGACCGCATCGTACTTCCCGGGGAGAGCGGGCTCGAAGTCCCCACCCTCGGGATCCGTTCGCTGGCCGAGGCGCTGAGCCTTCTTATCGAAAGCCCGGCCGAGCAGCTCCGGCGCATGGGCGAACGTGGACGCGCGCATGTGGCTGCAAGCTTTGGACCGCAAAGGGTGCTAGCAGAGACGGTTGCACTCTACGATGCGCTGCTGGCCGAGAAGGGACTTTCCTAGTGTGTGGAATAGCCGGCTTTCTCGCCAAGCAGAGCGACGCGCGCCCTGATCCACGGATGGTTCAGCGCTTTGCTGCAGCCATGATCCACCGGGGTCCTGACGGCGGCGGCTTCTTCTTTGACGGTCCCGCGGCCCTGGCTCACCGGCGCCTGTCCATCATCGACCTGTCCCCGGCCGGACTGCAGCCTATGACCAATGAGGACGGCCAAGTCGCCATAGTGGTCAATGGCGAGATTTACAATCACCGGGAGCTGCGCGGCGATCTAGAGAAGAAGGGACATCGCTTTCGCAGCCACAGTGACTCCGAGGTGGTGGCCCATCTGTACGAGGAGGTTGGCGATCGCGTACCCGAGCTGCTCCGCGGAATGTTCGCCCTGGCTATCTACGACGTGAAAGCGCGCCGGCTGTTGCTGGCGCGCGATCGATTTGGGGAAAAGCCCCTCTACTACACCCAACGCCCGGACGGGTTTGCCTTCGCCTCTGAATTGGCGGCTTTGCTGGCGGATCCGGGAACCGACGCTGAGGTTTCGCCCGCGGCTATCGATTTGTACCTGTCGCTGCAATACGTGCCCGCGCCTGACAGCATCTTTCGCCAAGTGAAGAAGCTGCCGGCCGGCTGCCTCTTGGAAGTTGCCTGTGGCGGCGAGCCGCGCATGCGCCGCTACTATCAGATCAGCTACCAGCCCACTCTGCATGCACTTGACGAGCGGGAAGCAGCGGCGCGTGTGCGCGCAGCAGTCGAGGACGCGGTTCGCGTGCGTCTGATGTCAGACGTGCCCTTGGGCGCGTTTCTCTCGGGTGGTCTCGACTCCTCCATCGTGGTGGCCTGCATGGCGCGTGCGACCAGCCGGCCGGTGCAAACCTTTTCGGTGGGCTTCGTGGGCGCCGAGGTGAACGAGCTACCCTTTGCGCGCATCATCGCGCAACGCTTTGGCACCGACCATCACGAGCTGGTGGTCGATCCCGACATGACCCGGCTTCTGCCCAGCATTGTCCGGCACCACGGCGAGCCCTTTGCCGACACGTCGACCTTGCCCACGCGGTATTTGTGCGAAATGACCCGCAAGCAGGTCACTGTGGCGCTGTCCGGTGACGGCGGCGACGAAGCCTTTGGGGGCTATCGCCGCTACAAGTGGGGCGATCTGGCGGCCCGGATGTCCTCCTGGCCTCGGCCTTTGGCCTTTCTCGCGCGCAAGGCTTTGCAGACGATACCGGGCGCCGGCGCCTATGCCATTCGCGACTTCGGCCGCCGTTTGGCCGAGGACGATGCCGCCCGCTACCTGTCGCTGATTTGCCACTTCTCGCGCGAGGAACAGAAGGCGCTCTATGGTCCGAGATTGCGCGAGCTGCTGGCATCGGATGCGGCGTACGCGCTCTTTTGCCAGCACTTGCAAGCCAGCGCAGCCCGCGACAACGTGAGCCGCTACTGCGATCTCGATGCCCACACCTATCTTCCCGACGACATCTTCGCCAAGGTGGACATTGCCAGCATGACCTTTGGGCTGGAGGCGCGTGCCCCGTTCGTCGATCACGCAGTGATGGAGTTGGGCGCAGCCCTTCCTGGCCGGTTCAAGCTCAATCGCGGCAAGGGCAAGTACATTCTCAAGCAAGCCTTTGCCGATCTGGTGCCGCCCACAATCCGCGGCCGGCGCAAGAAGGGTTTCGGGTCTCCCACACGCGGCTGGTTTGCGGGACCTTTGCGTTCGCTTGCGCGCGATCTCCTGCTCTCGCCCGAGGCGCGCGGGCGCGGGCTCTTCGAGGCCAGCGCGGTCGAACGCCTGCTCGCGCGTCACGCGGCAGGCGAGGACCACGGCGAACGCATTTGGAACCTGGTGGTTCTGGAACAGTGGCACCGCGAGCTGGTGGACGGCCGTTCGCATTTTCAGAGCGCGGTGGCCGAAACCGCCGAGCGACTAGCAAGAGAGGACGCGGGTGCAACCCGCGCGGGCGTACCTTGACAGAAGTTCCCGACCGTAGGGGCGACTTTCAGACCTGCCCCCTGACAAGAGGTGCCGGCTAATGCCCATGGAGCAAGCCCCGTCGCCTGCTGCGACGGATCGGCGCCAGGACGTGCGGCACGCGGCAGTCGGTGCTGGGACCAACTTCCTGGCCATCCTGGCTGGCTTGTCAGAAGCCGCCTTTCACCCCGTGGCAGCCCATCTCTTCGGGACCGCGTTCTATGGCTTCTACCGCTGGGGGGTGAGCTGTGCCGAGCCGCTCTTGCGCCTGAGCCCGCTCGGCACTGACAAGGGGCTGCTCCGCCATATCGCTTCCCACCGCGTGGCCGGCGAGGCCGAGCTCGAGCAGCGCTCGCTGCGCACCGCTTTCTGGCTCACCCTCGCAGCCAGCGGTGTGCTGGCGTTGCTGGCCTTTCTCTTCGCGGGACCGTTGGCCGCCTTGCAAGGCAAGCCCGAGGTGGCCACCGCCATTCGATTCTTGGCCCCCAGCCTGCCCTGCTCCGCGCTCATCCTGGTACTGATTTCCGCCACCATGGCCGCCAAGACCATGCGCTACAACCTCCTGGTCCGCGGGATTGCCCAACCGTTTTCGCTGCTGTTGCTGGCGGTCCTGCTGGGCGTGCTGGTTCCCACCCTCGCTGGTCTGTGCGCGGCTCACCTGCTGGCCGTGGCGCTGACTGCGGCGCTGGCATTCTGGGCTGCCGCGCGGGTGTTTCGCGCCATGCCGCTGGCGCGGGCGCTGTGGCCGGCATCGGCGCCAGGTTCCGCGCCCTTCTTCCACGGCGAGATGGTTCGCTTTTCGCTTTTGATTGGGATCTCGGAGTTTCTCAATTCCATCTTGCAGCGAACCGACATCATCCTCATCGCGTTTTTTGCCGGGCCGGAGAAGTTGGGAATCTACGCCGGGGCCGAGGCCTTGAGTCGGGTGGCTTCCAACATTCGCTACGCCTTTGATCCAGTGGTTTCGCCCGTGCTTTCCGAGGCCTTGCGCCAAAAGGACATGGGACGGCTTCGCTACAACCTGCGGCTCATGACCCGATGGACCACGATCATCACGGTCCCGTTGTTGCTGGCGATGATCGTGTTTCGCAATGAACTGCTGCGCTTCTTCCCGCAGGCATTCTTGGCCGCGGGTCCTGTGCTGGTGGTGCTGCTGTTTGGGCATCTGGTCAATGGGACGCTGGGGCTGACCGGTTGGGTGATCGTCATGGCCGGGCGCTCGCGCATAGTCCTGATCAACAACCTGGTTTCCGCCAGCGTCAACCTGGCGCTCTGTTGTCTGCTCATTCCCCGCATGGGCCTGCTCGGGGCTGCGCTTTCTTCCGCCTCCTCCGTGGCCCTGCTGCAGACGATTCAGCTTGTGGAAGTCGCCCTGCTCTATCGCGTGCATCCGTTTTCGCGAGGCTTTTTCAAGGCTCTGGCCGCCGGGGCCGCGGTCTTGTTGCTGGCGGAATTCGCCCTCGGCGCAGTTGACCTGCCCAGCTTGGCCCGCCTGATTCTTCGGGCTGTCGTCGTCCTGGCCGGCTATGGGCTCATTCTGGTCGCGCTCGGGCTAGGCGCCGAGGAACGCGAGCTGGTGCGCAAGTTCTGGCGCCGGGTGTTCGGCGGTTCGCGTCCCTGAAACCCGCGGGCGTGGCCTACTGGATCGGGATGATGTACGAGGTGAGGCACTCGAACTTGGTTTGCATGCGGAAGTGCGACTCGGTGACATGCCGTTCGGCATGGAAGATGTCCATGTTGTAGGTCTGGCCAACGGTGAGGCCAAGGGTGGCGGCCAGCTGGTCGAAGTTGACGGTTCCGGTCTGCGCGTTGTGAATGCCACCCAAGTCGATGACTTGCTGGTTGTTCACGTACACAAACACGTCATCGTCGCCGATGAAGGTGAAGGACTCGCCGCCCTTGTAGGTGAAGGTCGTGTGGATCTCGGTGGTGAAGGAATAGTTGTGGGTCTGGCCTTGATTGCCAAAACCCTGGTTGTCGATGGGAAAGAAGGCCTGGTTGTCAAAGACCATGCTCGTAGAATCCCTGGGATCAGGTGTGAGCGGCAGTGCGATTTCGAACCGCATGTTGATGTTGTCGGCGATATGGTCATGGTACCACTGCTCAAAACTATCGGCACTGGCCACGGTCTGGACGCCGCCGGCGCCGAACACGGGCCTCTGGTCAGAGCCCAGCGTGCTGGCAGCTATCCCCTTTTCCGCGGTCTTGACCGCTGGCTCGAAGTCAGGGTGCTTGGTTGCGGCGCCCCCTGGGTCACTGGCTGACGAGTCCCAGCCGCGAAAATCGCGGA
>Ga0182017_10004591_pt1 | contig 10260 bp, 10 predicted proteins | sample 712E3DmetaG_FD_120492 | JGI IMG/M metagenome (GOLD analysis project Ga0182017, IMG submission 120492) | Permafrost microbial communities from Stordalen Mire, Sweden - 712E3D metaG | ecosystem: Environmental > Terrestrial > Soil > Wetlands > Permafrost | place: Sweden: Stordalen | collected... | reverse complement strand
GTTCTGCGGTTCGGCCCGGGCGACCGAGCGAAGTCACCCGCGACGGTCGCTCAGGAACGGGGTTCGCCGGTGGCGACAACCCGTCTTTCCGGGTTTCGATCGGAGAATGCGGTTGCCCTGGCGTGTATCGCGGGGTGTGGAATCCGCACCGGGAGCGTAGCGCGCCGCGCCCGCAAGACCGCACGCTGGCTGCGGAAAACCACCCGAAACCGAATGATTCTGGGGCGATTAGGGGGCGGCGGGCGCGGCCGCTTCGATCTGCACGACCTCGACCCGCTGATTGGTACGGTGACCGGCTTCGTTATACGTCGTCGTTGTCACGCGGTCGGTGTCGGCGCACGCCGTCAGGCGCAGCCGGCGCCACTCGAAGCCCTGGGCCACCATTTCCTTTGCGACCGCGAGCGCGCGGTCGTACGAGAGTTGCATCCCGCGATCGTCGCGCTCGTACGCCTCCGCCGCGCTACAATTCCCGCGCACTTCGAGAATCGTCTGGCAGCCGCGGAACTGTCGCACGAGCTCGGCGGCCGCACTGCGGCCGGCTGGTGTCAGGTCGGTGGCGCCGGCTTCAAAGGGGATGAATCCGCCGGCATTGTATAGGCCGGTGCGCCGGACAGACTGTACGTCGCGTTCGCGGCCCTTAAGGCCCTCCTGTTGTGCGTCACTCTGGCCCATGACGCGCATGCGCAGCCGCTGGACGAGGAGCCAGTCGTGCGGGTCGGTGGAATTCAGGTCGACGGGGTTGTTGAAGGCCTGCCGGATTGAGAGGGCGAAATCGAGCTGCTCCGCGGTCGGACCGCCGGTGTTCTCGGGACCTTCCTTGGCGGCTTCGCCCTTGCCGCCGCCGGGGGCCTTCATCGCCAGCGCGAACAGGATCACGAAGAAGCCCATCTGGAGCATGACGTTGTCGGCGAACGAGATCAGCCACTCGGGGGCGCCTTCGTGCGCCTCCTCGTGCGACCCGCCGTGCCCGCCCGCCGCGTGACTGCCGTGTGACGAGCCCCCGTGGCCGGCGTGCGCCGTCGCGCCGTGGTTCGCCGCGCCTTGCGCGGCCTGCTCGGCTTGGTCACGTTTCTCAGCCATTTCGCCCACTCAGGAGCCGGGGTCAGACGCGGCCCCCGTTTACGTCGGGTTCACTTTCGCGCGGACGGAGTGCGGCAGGAAGGCCAGCATTTTCTCCATCGTGACGCGCGGGTTGTCGCCGACGCCGATCGACAGCAGCCCCTGCAGCATCATCTCGCGATTGACGATCTCCTCGGACGACCGCAAGGAGAGTTTGTCGCCGATCGGGCCGGCGACGGCGTTCGCCAGGATGGTGCCGTACATGGTGGCGACGACGGCCACCGCCAAACAGTGCCCCATCTCTTCGACCGCACCGCCCAGCTTGCCGAACATGCCGATCTGGCCGATCAGGGTGGCGACCAGGCCGTATCCCGGGGCGTAGAGCTTGACCAGGTCGAAGAACTTCTTGCCCGCCTTGTGTCGCTCCTGCATCGCGAGCACTTCCATGCGCAGGCTGGTCTCGATGGTCTCGGGTGCCGTGCCGTCCACCAGCATCTTCAGCCCCTGCGCCAGGAATCTGTCATCTAAGGCATGGATGTCCGCCTCCAGCGCCAGCACGCCTTCGCGCCGCGACTTCTCCGACAGCGCGACAACCTGCTTGATCACGGCGCTGGCGGGCTGCGCCTTGTGGAACAAGAACCGGCGGACGTAGCCCGGGACACACTTGAGCTTCTCGAGCGGCATGGCCATCAGCGCTACGCTGATCGTGCCGCCGAACACCATGACCATGCCCTTCTCGGAGTAGAACATGGCCCAGTTGCCGCCCGAGGCTCGGAGGCCCACGTAGAAGCAGGCGGCGATCCCGATGAGACTGCCGATCAGGCTCGCTTTATCCACGCGAAGCGGCCCTCGTCGTTTGTCGTTTGCTGATTCGCCGCCACGCCGCGGCGCGATACAATCCCGCGTGAGTCATCGGCCGGAATGACGGGTACCCCGAGTTATGCAGGGCTGTGGATGCGCGCGCCGCGTGCCGGGCGCATTTCTCGGACGACGGGTGCGATGGAGCGCGGTCTGACGGCGCTGTCCTATAAGCGTAGCCGTGGCCTCGGCTAGGGCGGCGGCTTGTCCGCCGTGGTGGCTCGTGCGTCCAGCCGGGCACGGGCGTACCCGATCACGCCCGGCAGGACCGAGATGAAGATGATCGCCAGCACGACCAGGGAGAAGTGCTTTTTGACGAACGGGTGCCCGCCGAAGAAGTACCCCGAGAACGTGCACGCCCCCACCCACAACGCCCCGCCTGCGACGTCGAATGGCAGGAACCGGCGATAGGTCATCCGCCCCAGGCCGGCCACAAAGGGCGTGAATGTGCGGACGATCGGCACGAACCGCGCCATGATGATAGTCTTGGTCCCGTAGCGCTCGAAAAACGCGTGCGTGCGCTCGATGTACTCCTTCTTCACGAGCCGCGTCTTCTTCGCCTCGAGAATCCGTGTGCCGAAGAACTTACCGATGAAATAGTTGCTGTTGTCCCCCACCACCGCTGCACACCACAGCAGGCCGAACAGCAGCGCCAGGTTCAGCGAGCCCGCCCCCGCCAGCGCCCCGGCCGCAAACAGCAGCGAGTCGCCGGGCAGGAATGGCGTCACCACCAGGCCCGTCTCGCAGAAGATGATCACGAACAGGATGAGGTAGGTCCAGGTCCCATACTGCTGCACGAGCTCGAACAGGCTGGTGTCGAGGTGCAGGATGAACTTGGTGGCGAAGTGCCAGAGTTCCATGGCGCAATCCTGATTGGCTAGGCCAGCGCACGGCCCCGGACTGGCGTCCGGGGTTCGGATCGCCGGGCGCCGGCGGAAACCATCGCCGAATTCGGCGCGATTGGCAAGGCATTTGGTCCCGTTACAATCCGAGCCCCCGGTGACTGGCGGGTGTCACGCGGGGCGAGGCGCACGCGATGGAACAGGGCTGGGCTTGGTGGATCGGCTTTAACGCCGCCGTGCTGGTGATGCTGGCACTGGACCTGGGCGTGATCCACCGCAAGTCCCATGAGGTCAAGTTCAAGGAAGCCATGTTCTGGAGCGTCGTGTGGACGCTCGCTGCGGGGGTTTTTGATCTTGGGCTGTGGCTGGGGTGGTTCGGGACCTATCCGCCGGAGGCGCGTGGCCGGGCGGCCCTGGAGTTCCTCACCGGCTACCTGATCGAGCGTTCGCTGAGCTTCGACAACCTGTTCGTCTTCGCCGTCATCTTCACGTATTTCGCCGTCCCGCGCATCTACCATCACCGCGTCCTGTTCTGGGGCATTCTCGGGGCCCTGATCTTCCGCGCGGCCTTCATCTTCGGCGGTCTGGAGCTCATCAACCGCTTCGAGTGGATGATCTTCGTCTTCGGTGCATTCCTGATATTCACCGGTGTCAAGCTGGGCCTGGCGAAAGACCAGGAGATCCAGCCGGAGAAGAACCCGATTGTGCGGCTCATGCGGCGGTTCGTCCCGCTCAGCCCGGGCTATGTCGGCGGGAAGTTCCTCGCGCGGGTCGACGGGCGGCGCTTGGCCACCCCCCTGCTGCTCGTGCTGGTTTTCCTGGAGACGACGGACATCGTGTTCGCGCTCGACTCGATCCCGGCCGTCTTCGGAATCACGCGCGATGCGTTCATCGTTTTCACGTCCAACATCTTCGCCATCCTCGGCTTGCGGGCGCTGTACTTCGTGCTTGCGGCCTTTATGAAGATGTTCGCGTACCTGTCCTACGGTCTGGCGGTCCTGCTGGTGTTCATCGGTGCCAAGATGCTGGCCGAGCCGCTCCTCCATCAGAAGATGCCGGTCGGTGTCTCATTGGGTATTGTGGCCGTCATCCTGGCGGTCGCAGTCGTCGCGTCCATCCTGAAGCCGCCGCGGCCGCGCGCGGGCGTGACGCCGTAACACCTGCAACGTAGCGCGGCCCCCCGCCGCAGAACTTGGGAGTGCGGATGATGGAAACCGAATCGCTGTTGCAGCTCCATGTCGGCGAGTTCCTCGACCAGCTTGCGGGCCAGAATCCGACGCCCGGCGGCGGAAGCGCGGCGGCGCTGACCGGTGCGCTCGCTGCGGCCCTCGGCCGGATGGTCGCCGCGTTCACGCTTGGAAAACCCAAGTTCGCGGCCGTCGCGCCACAGGTCGAGGCGCTCGCCGCACGGCTGCAACGGGCCGAGGAGATGCTGCGCAGGCTGGTCGACGAGGACGCGGCGGCATACAGCGTGCTGGATGTGGCGTTCAAGCTCGATAAGGCTGACGCACAACGGCCTGCACGCATTGCCGAGGCCGCCGGGCTGGCGGGCAGCGTGCCGCTGGAGACCGCGACGCTGGCCGCGCGGGTGCTCGATGACCTGACGCAACTGCGCGCGATCGGAAACCCGTTGCTGTGCTCGGACGCCGACGCCGCGCGGCAGCTCGCTTACGCCGCGGTGCAGGCGGCGGGGGCCAACGTCCGGGCGAACCTGGCGCTGATGACGGCGGAGGAATCGAAGCCTATCGCGGCGCAGTTGGATGCGCTGCTCGCGAGCCAACGACCGCCCGTGGCATAGAACCGTGTGCGGCCGAAGTCGGCGGCCAGCGGCTGCTACCGAGGTTTCAGCAATGGCGGCAGGCGGTCGGGGTGTGGTGCCCGGGCGCGGACGAGATACGCCTCCAACCACCCGCGGGCTTTGTCGGGGTTCATCTGGGCGTATAGGATCGCCTCGTGGTCCAGTTCGTTGATGCGGTCGTTCGCGGCCCGCAGGGCATCCATGCTGATCCGCAGCGCGGTGTCGACCGGCATGCGCTCGGGGTTGATGTCGAGGCCAAAGTAGCCGCGGTAGCCGTACATCTTGAGCGTGTATAGGAGCGCTTCAAGCTGCTCCGGCGCGACCGCGCCGACGTTGAGGTCCTGGTCGTAGTTGCCGAGCGGCTGGCTGTTGCAGTGCGTGTGCGCGAGGCGGCCCTCCGAGAGCGGCCAGCTATAGGCGTACGCCAAGTCCTCGAACCCCATCAGCACGTGGCCGATTTCGGGATTCAGGCCGACGAGCGCGTGCCCTTCGTCCAGCAGCTTGCGGTTCTCCGGGTGGCGGAGCTGCCGCTCGACGCGCTGCGCCAGGAGCAGACCCTCGGGCGTGGTGCCGTAGAGGATGTGCCCGCGCGGCTCGTAGGGCTTCGGCTCAAACGCGATGCGGACGCCGGGGACCGCATCCAGCGCCTCGGCGAGGCCGTCCGCGAAGCGGTCGCGCAGCGCAACGAAATCGACGCCGAAGGGGTTCTCGTAGCCGTCAATGCCGGGCCAGACGATGGCGAAGTCCGTGTCGAGCTGCTTGTTGAGCGCCAAGGCCCGCTTGGTCCGCTCCAGGGCCACCTGCCGGGGCTGCTTGAGCGGGTTCGACAGCGAGCCCCACTCGAACTGCTCGTCCCAGAAGAGCAGCGGGATCACAGTGATGACGCGGATGCCGGTCGCCGCCGAGAACTTCTTCCAGGTCTCGATGTTGTCCTCGTTGATCTCGTTGGGGTAATGGGCCTCAAGCCCCGTGAGGCCGTAGCTCGCGAGCCGCGCCGCGATTTCCAAGCGTTGCTCGATGTCGCGCGCGGGTCCGTAGCGCTCATGGAAGCGACTGCCCGCCGGCGAGAAGAACCAGATGCCGGCGGAGAAGCGCAGGTCGAGCTCAAACGACTGGAGGTGCTTGAGCAGCGCTTGCGGGTCGCGGCGCGTCGCTTGTGGGCGGAGGTCGACGAGTGGCATGGCACGCTCCTACTGCGGTGGCGGGGCCGGGCCGCGGCGAGCCGCTTCGAGAACCAAGCTCGATGGGTAGCTGAGCCAGCGGCGCCATCGTTAGGTATGTGCGTGCCCGCCGGATGTCAAGCGGGCCTGCCAAACGGGCGCGCGGGCAGCACCCCAACCGAAACCGCGCGTTTCAGCGCTGGAACGGAGAGTGTTTGCGGGGCGGCTTGGGGCGAAAAACTGCCTATTGCTGATTCTCGCCGCCGGGGGGGGCACGGCGGAGAATTGCCCATAACGCATTGTCACAAAACACTTTATGAACACAACCGCAACAAGATGCAAATGGAGCTCCGATTCTTGGTCCGAAAAAAAACGCACCGACCGTTAAATCCGGCTTGACAGAGCTCGCACTGCTTATATATTGAGATTGCTTCTTTCCCCTCCGGAGAGCACCGAGACGCCTCTGGCCCTCGGTGCCCTCTTTTTATTGTCACCGTTCGCCCGGCGGCACCCCCCGCATGTGCCGTCCGCCGACACGAACCTGTCGCCGGCGACCAGCGACACGAAACGGCCGGCTGTGTCAAACCTGGAGTTCGCCGGGGGTCTACGGGACGAGCGGCTTGGACGTGGCGCAGTAGTCCTGGCTGCGGCGCGACATGTCGCCGGGGGCTGGTAGAATCCGCCGAAGCGTGTGCCGGCGCCGGCGTAGCCTCAGGACGGCGCCTCGGTCGCGATGCGGTCCCGGCGGGCCGCGAGCGCTGGCTCGTCCGCGTATGGCGACAGCTTCACGGGCTGGTTTTCCGGGTGGTCGCCGCCGGCACGATAATGTAATGGCGTGGGGCGTTTCCGGGTGCGGCGCGTCAGATGCACCGGGGGGCTGCCCGCTAAGTTGCCTGAAGGGAGCGTAGCGATGGACGAATTCCTGCAAGCGGCGATCGACGAAGCGCGGGCCGGGTTGGCCGAGGGCGGCATCCCTATCGGGTCGGTCCTGGTCATCGACGGCCGGATCGTCGGCCGCGGGCACAACCGGCGGGTGCAGCGCGGCAGCGCCGTCTTACACGCCGAGATGGACTGCCTCGAGAACGCGGGACGGCTCAAGGCGCGGGACTATCAGCGGGCGACCCTGTACTCCACGCTGTCGCCCTGCGACATGTGCACCGGTGCGATCCTGTTGTACAAGATTTCACGCGTCGTCATCGGCGAGAACCAGACGTTCCGCGGGCCCGAGGACTACTCCCGGCAACGCGGCGTCGAGCTCACGGTCGTGAACGATGCCCAGTGCATCCGCCTGATGCGCGATTTCATCCGCGACAAGCCCGAGCTGTGGAACGAGGACATCGGCGTCTGACCGCCGGCGCGATAAGATGGCCGTCGGCCCAGTGACCAAGGAGCCCGACGTGCCCACCCAATACGAAATCGGCGTCATCGGCGCGGGGAACGCCGCGGAGGGGATCATCCACGGCGTGCTGCGCAACAGCGTGCTGCTGGAGGACCGCATCATCGCGTCCGACCCAAACCCGGAGCGGCGGCGGGTGTTCGAGCAGCGCTTCCACGTCGCGACCACGGAGGACAACTGCCAGCTCACGCGTGACAGCTACATCCTGCTGCTGGCCGTCAAGCCGCAGCAGTACCGCGAGGCGGTCCGCGAGTTCGCCAACCTCGTGCGCGAGGATCACCTGGTCGTGTCGATCATGGCGGGCGTCTCGACGCGCAGCCTCGAGGAGTCGTTCCCGCGCATCAAGGCCCGCGTCGTCCGCGCCATGCCGAACCTCGCGTCGCACGTCGGCGCCGGTATGGCCGGCGTCTGCCCCGGGCGCTACGCCAGCGAGGCCGACCTGCTGCGGGCGCAGCGGATCTTCGATGCCGGCGGCAAGAGCGTGCACATCGAGGACGAGGCCCTCATGGACGCCGTCACCGCCGTCTCGGGCACCGGGCCGGCGTACTACTACTTCTTCACCGAGGCGCTGGTCGAGGCCGCCAAACGCGTCGGCCTCTCGCCGCAGTACGCAAACCTGTTGGCCAAGCAGACGGCCCTGGGCGCGGCCCAGATGATGCTGGAGAGCGGCGAGCCGCCCGACGTGCTCCGGGCCAAGGTCACGTCCCCCAACGGCACGACGGCGGCCGCGATGGCGGCGATGAAGGACAGCCAGGTTTTCGAGCACATCGTCGCGGGCGTGACCGCCGCGTTCAATCGCAGCCGGGAGTTGGGGTCGTAGCGCGGTAGCGGTGGATTGCTGGGCATAGGGCGCGCCGTTACGCGAAAATCCCGTGCAAATACCAGCGCTGCTCGTTCAACGCGCGGAAGAGCCAGAACTGCTCGCCGGTCTCCGTGGTGACGCGGAAATAGTCGCGGCGGACGTCGGGGCCGCGCCACCAGGCGGTTTCCAGACGCTCCGGGCCGGCCGCGTGCGCGACGACGTACTCCCGCCCACAGTACGCGAACCACGTCGGCGGGCCGTCGGGGACCAGCGCGATCGCCCGCACCGGTATCGGCCGCACGAGCAGCCGCACCGGCCGCGACACGCGGGTGGCGCGGTCGATGGCACGACAGGTCGCATGGTCTTGCGAATGGGTGGCACGGTCTTGCGCAGCGGAGCGTAGCAAGGCCGTGGCGTGTTCCGCGGCCGACGAATCACGGCCCGGCTGCGCTAGACTAGACCCCCCTGGTGCTTCGCCCACCGGCTCGCACCCCGCTTCCGCAACCGACACGTAGCGGTACGCCATCTCCGGCTGATGATCGTCCACGAGCTGCGGCCGCACGAGCGCACCGTGTCCGACGCGGCTTGCCAAGCGGTCGATCAGGACACCCAGCGCCTCGTCGTCGCCGGGCTCCCGCGGCTCGAACAGCTCGATTTGCCCGGCGTGCCAGCGTGACGTCTCTCGCGCGACGAGCAGCAGGCCGGTCACGCCGGGCGTCGGATCGACCCGCTCGAAACGCTGCTCCAGAAGCTGGGCGACGTGCCGCTCCTCGCGCGACGCCCGCGCCAGGCCGATCGAAGCCACCTGCGGCGGCGTGCGCTCGTAGTAGACCACGCAATCCAGCCGCAGCAGCGCCAGCTCGCGCTCGCGCAACTGCCGGAACACGTCTGTCAACAACTGCTGCGCCGCCGCCCGAATCGCCGCCCAATCCGTGACCGGTACCTCGAACGGCAAGCGGGCGAAGGGCGGCGGCCCCGTCCGCTGCGGCGTGAGGCCCTCGAAGACCTCGCCCAACGCCTGCTGCAAGCGCAGCACAAGCTGCGGCCCGAACCGCGCCGGCAGCGTCGTCCGCGGCAGCATCAGCAGGTCGCCGATCGTGCGAACGCCGAGCATTTCCAGCCGTTCGCCCGTCCGCAGGTCGATCCGCAAGGCGCTCGGCGGCAGCGGCGTGAGCCAGGCGCTCGTTTGTCCGACCGGCACAATCGTGGTCGGCTCGGCAGCGGCGATGGCGAGGGCGTACGCCGCGCCGACAGTGTCCGCAATTGCGGCCCGCGCGTAAAAACCCTGCCACGCCAGCCCGGCGACCGCCTGCCGGGCGATGTTCGCTTCTCCTCCGAAGAGCAACTGACAGCCGGTCACGTCGACGAGCAACGTGTCCGGCTCAAACAGTTCGACGCTGGGGCTGAAACGCGACGCCCAGCGTGCGAGCCGCGTTAGCGCCGCTCGATCGCGCTGCGGGTCGCACGCGAGCGCGACGAGCTGCGGCACGATCGCCTGTGCTTGCCCGAGCGACAGGCCCGGACGCAGGCCCAACGCCCGGGCGCGCGGGCAGACCTGCTGCACCACCTGCGACGCGCCCACGGGCCGCGTCAGCACCAGCGGGCGTGGCTCATCCACCCAGACGCCGTCGCGCCACGCCCGCTCCGTCGGCAAATATGGAATGTGCAGGCACAGAATCCGGCGCATCCGGCCACTCCACGGCAAACGGCTCGCCCGGCCGACCCTCCCGCACCTTCAATACAGTGATCAACATGCGGCGGACGCCGGGCTCGCCCGCAAGCGACGTGCAGCGCAGGCGGCTGGCGGCGAACGTCGGTCCGCCGGGCTCCGCCCGACGCACCAGCAAACCGAGGCCGCCGCCGGCTTCCGCAGCCAATTGCAGGCGGCGCGAGGCGTACCCGTCGAGCGTACGCAGCGGCAGCACGACCGCCGCCACCGCCCGGCAACGCAGCACCTGCTCGCAAACCCACAAAGCGTCCGCAACGTGCGGCGTGCGGGCGATCATCAGCCGCCCCAGCGAAACGCCGAGCTGTGCGACGCCGGGCGGATAGAGATCCAGTTGCGTGTCGATATAGAAGATCCACTTGTGGCGGCCGGCGGCCCGGGCAGCGACGTGCAGCGCCAGCGAATGGGCCGCCACGCCGTCCTGCGGGGCGATCAGCTCGTGGATCGCGGCCGTGACGAAGCCGCCGCCGAGCGCGGCATCGAGCTCCGGCAACTCGCTAGAGCAATTTCACTTTTCCCCTTGCGCCGGGAGCGCGCACGCGCTTATAGAGGGTCGCAGCACAAGGAGGTGTTGCGATGCCGGCGTATTCGTTGGATCTTCGGCAACGGGTTTTGGCGG
>Ga0182017_10004587_pt1 | contig 10266 bp, 10 predicted proteins | sample 712E3DmetaG_FD_120492 | JGI IMG/M metagenome (GOLD analysis project Ga0182017, IMG submission 120492) | Permafrost microbial communities from Stordalen Mire, Sweden - 712E3D metaG | ecosystem: Environmental > Terrestrial > Soil > Wetlands > Permafrost | place: Sweden: Stordalen | collected... | reverse complement strand
TAGGTTCACTCCGATAGGACTGCCTTCGTTTAGATTGTTAAAATTTGTCCAATAGCTCGGGGGTTGTCCGATCATAGTGAACGAAAAATCCAGAAGCATTACCAAAATAACAGGGTAGACAAACTGCTTAGGAAATTTCTCCATAACTTAACTATATCAAAAAACTTGGCGAGTGTGATATGCTGTAAACAGCATGACAACAGATGAGCGCGGATTCTTCAAAGTATTGATCGTTATAATTTTGCTGGTTATCATCTGTATCTCTGCCGGTGTATTTTTCTTCAATAAGCCCAAACCGACGGTTAATCTTCAGCCTAACCCGCAGGTAGTAAATACAACAGAGTCTGCCAAAGCAAGAGTTGTTTACGGCAGTTTAAGCGGAAAATGGGCCGGACCGTGGACTAACTCACTGGGCGAACACGGTACGGACACGCTGGATATTACGGATACGGCAACAGGTTTTTTCCAGGGAATGTGGGCGGGCAATATACCTGTTATGGGGCAATGGCTAACCGAAAACAGTCTTAAATTCAGCGGAAAGACAGATACCCGCGACTACATGGTTCAGGGAAGTCTGCAGGGTGACACACTTATTCTCAGTTACACCGCAAAACGGCTGAACACATCAGGAACGTATACCGGAGAAGAAAAATTAACCCGCATTTCTAAATAAATAGCCTCTTTAAAAATTTATTTTTCGCCTAATTTTTCGTTTACCCACTTTAACTTTTTTTCCAGCATCTCTTTTTTGGCTTTAAGATGCTCTTTGGACATTTTGTGCTCTTCGCAGCAATCCATTATCATCATTCCGTGTTTTTGTTCAGAACAATTGCATTTGGAGTTCATCATTTTCTCTCACCCCCTTTCAATAATTAAGTAGAATTCATTTTAACACACATTCCTGAAAGAATGCTGATAGAAAAAAATGATAAAATAAGCTTACGTTATGAAAAAGCGCAGAAAAAAATCATTACCTAAAAAGTCATTTATCTATGTCAACCGTACCGTCATCCTAAGTCTTATTATTCTACTTATCTTTTGCATCGGTAGTTTTATTTTCTATAAATTCGTCCCTTCCCAGATAAAATCAATTGTTGAAACTCCGAAGACCGAAATGAAAAAAATCCCTTCCGATGTAAAAGAAAAATTAATGAAACAAACATCCCTTACGGTTTTCCGTGTCCCCATTCTTATGTATCATTATGTAGAGTATGTAAAAGATAAAAAAGATATAATAAGACAATCTTTAGATATTACCCCGTATACTTTCGAACAGCAGGTCAAGACCTTGCAAAGTGTGGGATTTACCTTCATGACCGCAAGGGAATTGGGAGAGGTCATTGACGGGAAAATGAAACTACCCAAAAGTCCTATTCTTCTGACCTTTGATGACGGACACTGGGATTTTGACACGGTCGTATTGCCGATTCTCAAAAAATATCACGTCAAAGCAACGGCATATATTATTACCGGATTTATAGGCAGATCTGACTTCATGTCGAAAGAAGAGTTAGTGGATGTCATTAACAGCAAATTGGTTGACGTGGGGGCGCATACGGTTCATCACGTCTCGCTCAAAGGAAGACCTTCTTCCGTCCTGAATTATGAAATCGGTCAAAGCAAAGCCCTGCTGGAGAATGCTTACCACATTTCAGTCGTATCTTTTGCCTATCCGGGCGGCGCATTTGATCAAAAGGCGATTGACGCGGTCAAGAATGCAGGCTTTACTACGGCAGTTTCTACTATACCCGGCATTATTCAGAGCAGTGGAAACAGATTCTTTCTGTACCGCCTGAGGCCGGGGTACAGAACGGGGGACGTACTGCTTAATTATCTAAGGCAAAATGCTTTTAAGGCATATTAACAAAAGTCAGGATTGACCCTGAAGCTGATTTGCTAATTGTTGGAATTTGTGGTTTATTTAGGTTATGAAAGATTTTAAGTCCGTCAACAGATCATCCTTATATTCGCGGTTTGTGCCCCAGATAATTGTGCTGTTTCTTATTGCAATTTTTCTTGCCGTTATTCTGATTAGCCTTTTTATTTACTTCAAAATCACCGGTTTTCTGGCAATAACACTAACCATAGAATTTCTGCTTTTTATCATCATAGGACTTGTTACATATATTTCTGCGCATCTTGAATACGGTAATCTGCAATACCTGATTGAAGAAGATGCGCTTTTTCTCAAAGAAGGTGTTTTGAGAGTAGATACCGAGACAATCCCGTTTCAGAAAATCAGAAATGCTTCTTTTCTGCAAAGTTTTACGCAAAGGGTGTTCAATGTCGGGGATTTGATAATCGATCAGGATCCCGAGAGCTACACATGGGAAGGGATAGATCAAAAAACCGCAAGGATAATTTTGGATGCGGTGGCTGAAAAAAGCAATATCCAGCCGATTACGGTTTCAGCCAGCCAGCCGTTTCCTCTCAAACACCACCTGGGTTCAAAGTAAGATATTTAATACCGGCGGATTTTATTACCAGAATCTTGTGGTGCCTACAATAAAATAGCGGTAGAGAAACCAGGCAATTACAAGAAGTACAAGTCCGATAATGATGGGACGTAAAAATTCAAAAAGGTAAGTAATAGCCAAAATAATCAGAGCTATGATGCCGACTGTGACAACTATCCTGATTATATTCGGTGGAATAATCATTACATTAATAATATCGCAATTGCAGAAAAAATTGTCAAGCAGGTTATGAAAAAAACTCCGGCCAGACTCAGGTCCAGAATTGAAAAAATAAATCTCCTCATCTTTCAATAAATTTCCCAAAGAACAAGTTTTTTTTGCGTTTTGATTAAAATACTTTTATAATTCCATCATGAGTGCTGAGGCAGTTAGTCCTGGGGAAACTCCGGAACAAAAAAAGCCGGAAGAGAAAAACAAACAAAGAGTAGCTGCATTTATAAAAGACATGAGGAATGTGAAATTTGCCGGCGCAAGAGGTAGCGCAAGTTTGGACAGCTATTTTCTTTTAAGTTATGATCGGGAAACAAAAAATGACAGAATAGATTATGTGTCATGGACAGATGACGAATCAAGATATCCTTCTAATTTTATAAGTTCACTAAGTAAGCTTGAACTCCCAAAAGGGAAGGATCACCCTCCTTTTAACAAAAGAAGTGCAATTGCTTACACGGGAGAAATAATTCCTGTGATAGCCTTCGGTATGGGTCCGGAAGGAAGGGCTTTTCTTTTCAGACGTAAAGATATGTCAACAAAAATTTCTTTTAAAAGAATCAAACGAGCAGTCGGAATTTCCTAGCTGGACTTCAAAAGCTGTAGTCGAAAACCCTTGCGGAATGAGGGGGAAGGCCCCTGGTCTTATTGAACACTGTTGAGCTTTCATTTGACAAACAGCCATATATAGCAATATAATCCTAGAAATATGATTGAAGCAGATAAAGGCAGACAAACACCCGAAATAAAGCAGGAGGGGGAAATATTTAAGCCATTCAAGAGTATTCCCAAATTTACGGAATTAAACTTAACCGGGCTTGAGAGCCTTGATTGTCAAATCTTATACTCATCTGAATTTATTTTCAAAAATACCCTTGTAACAGTAGATATTTTTACGGAAGAATATCCCGAAAGTCTAATCAAGGCGAAAACCCTTACGCCTTTAGGGAAAATCAATAAGATAATATCTGTTGATAATAATAATACGAGAGTAAGCGAACTTCCTGTTAGTTTAGGTATCGACCTTAATTTTAAATCAGTTAAAGACTACGAAGACATCCAGGGACATGCCATAAAATTCAATTTGGGAAAAGAAAGTTATTATTTAAATTTAGGAGGAGAGGATTGGCCGGAATCGATGAGATATACTATTCAAAATGCAAAAGATGAAATAGCTAAAAAAACTTCTGATTATTCGCTAAAAGACGAAAGAGGAAACACAAAAAGCGTACTTCTTCCATTTGATTCAGATTTATTACGCGAAATTACCGCACAGATTGTCAAAAAAAACCTACCCCGACCCCGATAAAAAATTATAAAGCTTATTGGAGCCAGCAGTCGGAAATCCTTGCGGAATGAGAGGGAAAGCCCTCGGTGAATATAAAGCGACTTGAAATAATAGAACAGCCATTTTCCCTCAAACACTATCCGAATTCAAAGTGATGTTCCAGGTAGACTCTCCGGCTTCAATCTCTAAAAATAAACTCCATTTTTCCGTAGACTTTATTGTCTTAACCGGGTAGGGAGTTCAGCCTTAAATCCGCGTCGCAATATAGACATTGTGCGACGTGAAAGTACATAAATTACGTTAATTTAATCCTTTCTTTTAGTTTCTGGTGACTAAAATACAAAATTTAAGAGACTATACAAAAAGAGTTAATTACTAAAAATAGTGTCTACGCGTAGACACTGAAATTGAATAATTTCGAAGCTAAAAATATGAAATTCGCATCCTCTTTATACTTATATAAATATAAGGGGATGTGATTAGGGTCTAAAACTTATAAATATTACCAAAATAAAAACCTCAATAAAGATACATAAACAAACAAAAATTACCGATTACTAAAACACAAAATAATCTTAAAATTTAATAAACAAAACTACAATAAATTACCAATACGCGTATTGGTAAAAAATGAACAAATTTGAAGCTAAAATAACAAAAAGTCATTCCTATCTATACTTATATAGATATAAGAGGAAGTAAATTTGCTAATCTTGTTTGCTTTATCGTCACCAAATGTCTCATTTTCTAAGCATCAAACCATTTTCCAATATTTCCTTGATATGTCTAAATACACAATTTCTTTTAAAAGTTTTTCCAAAGTACTATAATCCACTTATGTCCGATATAGATAGATTAATTGAGACAATAGTCAAATACCGCAATGCAAGAGATTGGAAACAGTTTCATAATCCCAAAGATTCATCGATTGCCCTTTCTTTGGAGGCATCCGAAGTTATGCAACATTTTCTTTGGCAAAATAAAGAAGAAATGGATGAATATGTAAAAAATCATAAAAGCGAAATCGCGGATGAACTTTCTGATGTTTTGTATTGGACCCTGTTAATGAGTTACGATTTAAACATAGATATACTTAAGGCTTTTGATAGAAAAATGAAGGAAAATAAGAAGAAATATCCTGTAAAAAAAGCAAAAGGAAAACATTTAAAATATACAGAATATAAATGAGATTATACGAGGGAAATGTTGGAGAATTTAAGCGAGATGTTTTAAACAATGAAATTGCAGACATCTTGAAGAATAATTATTTAGAAAAGATTAAAGCTAAGGTAAACGAAGCTGAATATAGATCATGGGAAACTTCACTCAGAGTTCTGAAAGACTCACTTGATACACCTCAATTAATAAATAATAAAATTGTAATTGAATATAAATTGCCTTATTCCGAAAGAAGAATTGATGTAGTTTTGTTCGGCAAATCGATTGAGAACAAAGATACGATCGTCATAATAGAATTGAAACAATGGTCAAACAATAGCGTAAGAGACTGTGAGATAGAAGGTAATTTAGAAGTAGATTATGGAAGCGGAACTCATCAAGCGGTACATCCATGTTTACAGATACAGGGTTACGTTGTGGATATGAATGATTTTATTAAAGTTTTCCAGGAGTCCCCAACGCTGGATCTGTTAGGTTGCGTCTATTGTCATAATTATACAAGAACTGAGGACTCGGTCCTTTATAAACCAAAATTCCAAGAGTCAATTAAAAAATTTCCACTGTTTTCAAAACAAGATGTAAAAATAGCAGGAGAATATCTGATAGAAAAACTTTCCCATAGCTCAGGCTTTGAAGTGTTTAACAGATTTATTAATAGTCCAATAAGACCATCCAAAAAATTATTGGAACATGTTGGAGAAATGATTGGCGAGCAGCAGGTCTTCAATTTAATTGACGACCAAATTACCGCATATAACGCAATCATGGATAGAGCAAAAAGACAGGCTAAGCAGCACGATAAATCGGTAATTATTGTGAGGGGAGGACCTGGAACAGGTAAATCTGTTATAGCTCTGGAGGTCATGGGTGAATTGATGAGAAACAATAAGACCGTATTTCATGCTACTGGTTCTTCAGCTTTTACAAAAACATTAAGAAAAATTGTTGGGAAGAAAGCAGAAAAATTTTACAAATTCTTTTTTAGTTTCACGAAATATAAAGAAAATGAAATTCCAGTATTAATTTGTGATGAAGCACATAGAATTAGAAAAGATAGTAATGATTATGGAGTGCCATTTCCTTATAAATCAAAAGAGCCTCAAATAGATGATTTGATACGTCCTTCTAAACTTTCTATATTCTTCATAGATGAATACCAAATTGTAAGACCAAATGAAACAGGAAGCGTTAAGCTAATAAAAGACTCTGCTAAAAAATTGGGCGTTCCTGAAAGTAATATTTTTGATTTTGAATTAAAAACACAATTTAGATGTTCCGGTTCTGACACATATCTACAATGGCTAGAAAATATCTTAAGCATTAGGAAATCAGAGCTTCAGTTTTTAACAAAGGACATAGGAATGGAATTTAAAATATTTAATTCTCCGACAGAATTACAAAAAGCTATTTATGAAAAAAATAAAGAGAAGGATAATTCAGCAAGAATGGTAGCTGGATTTTGCTGGCCCTGGAGTGATCCTAAATCGGACGGAACCCTAGTTAATGACGTAAAAATTGGAGAATTCGAAATGCCTTGGGAAAATAAAAAGAAAGCTTGGCTCTGGGCAACGGACAAAAGTGGAATGGAACAGGTAGGAACAGTTTATACATCTCAGGGATTTGAATTTGATTATATAGGAGTGATCTTCAGTAATGATCTCGCTTACGACATGAAACAGAAAGAATGGATAAGTAAACCGGACAATTCTTATGACAGCATGATTAAGAGAAAAAATATTAATATTAATCAACACCTAAAAAATGTTTACAGAGTTTTAATGTCTAGAGCACACAAAGGCGTTTATGTTTATTTTATGGACGAAGGTACAAGGAAATTTTTTGAAAGCAGAATAAAAAATGAATAAAATTCAAGACGATATTTTAAGCTATTGGGAAATGTGTGAAGGGGAAGGTAAAAAGCCAATTCAAAGAGGAATGAATTTTAGAAAAAGCCTCAGCTACTCAGTAATCCTAATGTCTCAAAGAACAAATGCGCCTTATAAGGATAAAATCCATGATGATGGAATTACTATTGAGTATGAAGGGCATGATGTGTCAAAAAGATATTCTAAAAATCCAAAATACGAGGATCAACCCGATAAACTGCCTTCCGGAAAATTAACTCAAAATGGTCTGTTTATAGAAGCTGTCAGAAAATATAAAAGTGATGGAAAAAATCCCGAAGTTGTAAAAGTATATGAAAAAATAATGGATGGAGTGTGGTCTTTGAAAGGTTTTTTTGATCTCGTAGATTACAAAATAGTTTTTGAGGGCGGTAGAAACGTTTTTAGGTTTATTCTTCGTTTATCTAAGACTCAACAAGTAGACGGAAAGTCAATGCAGAAAGAGATACTGCACACGAGGCTAATTCCAACAGAAGTAAAAAAAGAAGTCTGGAAAAGAGACCAAGGCAAGTGCATTAAATGTGGAGAGACAAAAAATCTGCACTTTGATCATGATTTGCCATTTTCAAAAGGAGGAACAAGTTTAACTGCAATAAACGTCCGTCTGCTCTGCATGAAGCACAATCTCCAAAAATCAGATAAGATCGAGTGAAGGATTAGATGATCTAAAAATAGATCTAAAAATAGATCTAAATTTTACATCTTGACAAATTATAAATTTTGTGAGATAATCATATCATCATGAATGATGATTCATTAATATTCAAAGTACCAGCAATGAGAATTCTTCAAAGAGAAGAAAAAAATACTGCCATTTATCTTACGAAAATTAAGGTAAGTGATTTTTCAACGAGAACGTCTGAAAGGTTTTCAATAGACTACTTTAAAAGAGAAAACAGGACAGATAAAGGATATCAGAGGCAGCTTGCCCTAAGTTCTGTAGAAAAAATTAAAAAATTTGTTTTACAAGAATCAGCTCATCCTATCTTACCAACGTCAATCTTGGCAAACTCAAGACAACCTTTAAAGTTTAAAGAACTTAATCATTCTGATTTAGGAGAATTAGAAATAACTGATAGATTGTATATAATTGACGGGCAACATAGGTTTGAGGCTTGGAAAAGCTTAATGCTTGATGATGTTTTGCGTGAAGAATGGAAAGACTATGAAATACCGGTAGTAATACTCTCTGGTTTTGATCGAGTAAAAGAAATAGAACAATTTTATGTAATAAATTCAAGACAGAAGAGAATAAAAACTGATCTAGCTCAAAGAATGTTGTTGGAGTTTGCTAAACATGATGAGACAAAAGGCTTGATTTCGCCTAAAGATGACTGGATAAAGTTTGCAGTGGTAATAACGGATTCCCTGAATGAAGAAAAAGAAAATATATGGAAAGGTAGAATAGTTATAGAGGGAGACAGCGCAGATTTGAAAAAAACAAAATTAATTAATCAAACTTCATTTGTCTCTTCGCTCAAGCCTTTTTTCATAGGATCTGATAGGATTTTTGATATTCCTAACAAGAATAAACCCGATGAGTGTATTGATTTATTAGTTAAATTTTGGGAGATTGTCGCTAGAGTTTACCCATTAATTGTAGATCATCCTTTTGATTATTCCTTATTGAAAACTGTTGGTGCTTTTTCCCTCCACATGTTCTTGAATAACATTGCAAAAAGGAATGGAGGATTGGAGAATAAAGAAAAAATATTAAAAGAAGCCCAGACTGCCTTATTGAAAGCATCAGACGAAGAAAACGGAAATTATAAGACTGATTTTTGGAGATCAAAAGTGTCCCCTTCTGTAAAGGAAAGAGGTGGAAACGCAGGTAGCTATTCATCTAGCGCAGGACATACTAGATTAGCGTTAGGATTAGAGAATAATCTTGTGTTTTAATTTGACACAAAGTGGGCGAAGGAACACCATGACCGACAAGTAATTGCCAGCCAATACGAGCCTTCAACAGGTTCGTTTTTTGTATATATCTATGATACGCAGATTAAGCGATTATTTTAAAATTGATCACGATAAAATTGATTCACTCGGAGCGTTTGACGCGTTTATCGACATTGATTCACGCTTATTCCTTGATCCCTACCTGCTTAAATATACTGAAATTCCAGAATTCTTACATTCCCGAGAAAAAATAATCAAATACTATTCGAATATAATTACTTTATTAACAAATTCTAACCGAATAGGAGATGCTGCATGGATGGTAGCTAGGAGAATGTTAATTTTTAGAGAATTAAAAGGAGTTTCAATGGGTTATGGGAATAAGTCTAGCGATGGTAGCGGTGTAGGCCCCGAACTAGGTTTAGAGTTAATTAATAGGGCTGATGAAATAATAAAAATGGGAATAAAGGACCCTGAAATTTTTGAATTAGTTGGATTGTTTGAAGAAGGTTTTGGAGCAGACAGATTAAGCGATATGACAATAAGAATAATAAGGGATGATATATTATCTTATTCAGAAAGAATAGCAAAAGAACTTCAAATAAAAAATTTAACAGAATATAAAATAAAAGACAAAGTGTATAAAATACCGCCCAGTCAAAATTACAGAAAACCGATATTATTTTTACCAAAAGAGTTATTAAGGCCCTTGCCTGTTGCTTTATCGTGGGATGAAATTGGATACGCTTCACAGATAAATCAAGAAATTAGAAATAGACTTAATAGATTAATTTCAGAAACTTGGTCAAAGAGAAACTCAACCAAAGAGGAAAGAAGAAAAATTATATTCATGAATCCTAAAAATATTGAACTATTAGTAACTGCTTATAAAAATGTTAAGGCAGATAAATACGATTACGATAAAGATACTGGTCGAGAAGTGGTCTGGTATAGCTGGGGAAAGAAAATAGCAGAGGAAAATAAAATAGATTTAACATTAGGGATTAACCCTTCGATTGAAGAGGTGGAAAAAGTTGTAAACCAAATAATATATCAGTTTAAAAAAAACATTGAATTTAACGGAGTAAACAAGTTGCTTTTTGTAAGTAAAAATAAAAAATCTTCACCCGCAAAGGAACGCTTTAGTCAATTGCTATTTTTTTGCATAGCGGATAGCTATTGTCATGCAAATAACCTTGATCTGTCACCAGAAGTTAATTCAGGAAATGGATCAATCGATTTTAAGATTAGTAAGGGATATGTAGTAAGAATATTGACCGAAATTAAACTTTCATCAAATAATAAATTG
>Ga0182017_10004584_pt1 | contig 10269 bp, 4 predicted proteins | sample 712E3DmetaG_FD_120492 | JGI IMG/M metagenome (GOLD analysis project Ga0182017, IMG submission 120492) | Permafrost microbial communities from Stordalen Mire, Sweden - 712E3D metaG | ecosystem: Environmental > Terrestrial > Soil > Wetlands > Permafrost | place: Sweden: Stordalen | collected... | reverse complement strand
TTCGGATGTACGGGTCAAACTGAGGATGGGCGAAATAAGTACTTGTGTCAATCCCAATGCAATGGCAATACTGACCAGGCTGATCAAAATACTAATTAAAATTACATTTCGTATCTGATTTTGCACCGGAGTGAGCAAGCTACTTTGTGGAACAAAAGTAACCATATACCAATTCATGGAAGTTAATTCAGTTGCGGCTGCCTGGTCAGGGGATGAATTTACGCTTGAACCTTGCGATTGTGGGGTTGAAAAGTTTCCAGAGAAGTATTGGATTCTAGAAATGTTCCCCAACCCGGAAGTGAGCCCGTCCATTTGAATGGATAATTGGTCAGGTGGTAAGTTTTCGAGCCGGTTGGCGTTAATTAGATTGGTAATTGTGGAATTATCGGGTGGATTTATGATCTTATAAACCAGATCGGGCGTTGCGCTATGAGCCAGGATGATATTGTTTTCGTCCAGAAGCATGGCGTCAACATTCGTACCAAGTTTATTGCTGTTACGAATGATGACCTGTTGGAGCGCAGAAGCAGAGTAAACGATATCCAATACGCCATTACTAATGCCGGCCGGGGTGCGAATAAGTGCGCTGAAGTGAATAATGCCTTCTCCGGTACCAGAGACGATCACCGGTGACATATATGGCCGTCCATTTGCCTGGGGCTGTGTAAAGTACTCCTGGGTTGCTCCAGAATCCCCAATCTCACCCAGGTTTGTACTTATTTGTATTATTCCGGTTGGATCAAGGATTTTACAGGAAATAATATTAAGTGGATCGTTTTTCAAAAATCCAGCCAGGGCAGAGGCAGCCCCTTTTTCGAGTTCTGTTCCACCCCAAGGAAATAATCCGATAATACTAGCGGAACCTGTTAATGGTTGCTCAATATAATTTACCAGAGCTGGACTCTGGGCTTCGACACGCACGGTATCCAGATGTACCTGAATAAACGAGTCAACAACCGAAGCAAGCTGACCGGATGAAGAAACCAGGCTTTGATTGGCCTGACCGATCAGGTTTGATTGAAGGTTACTACTGCTGATGGAAGTTAATATCGTGGTTGGGATGATCGTGAGAATTCCCAATACCAGGATCAATTTCACCCGGAAGGCATAGGTATTAAGATTAAAGGCAATATATAGACCGAAGAGAATGGCAACAATTATAGAGGCCCATTGAGCAATCTGCGCGGTCTGTGCGCTGGCTCCCAGGAGCGGGCTACCTGATTTGAATGTGCCGGTTATTTGAATGACAGACCGGCCTACAATTGCAAGGATAACTATCCAGGTGAATTCTCTTTCGGAGAGTGATTGGATGGCGATCATAATCGGTATGACCACTATCACCAATTCGGCAACCGTGGAGTAGGTTGTTTGCAAAGAAACTGTTGCGATTACCAGGAAACCAATATATACAGCCGCGATCATTAAATAACTGCCGAGACGTGTCCTGCCCTTCCAGGCCAGGAAGGTCGCGATGCAACCCAGAATGCTCATAACGATGGGAACGGGGTTTACAATCCATTCCTGGATATTTTGCGGAGCCAACAAATCTCCGATGGTGGCCAGGCTGAATACAACAAAGGTCAGGGTGACAATTCCCAAAGTAAATAGAACCCGGCGCGTTATTGGTGGGAGAGGTGCAAACCAGTTTCTTAGCTTCTGCATTTCTTATCCTATCTATCTTATCCTATCTACCCGCGATTCTTATCGGAGAAGATGATTTCCTATTTCAAAAAAGATGGATCAAGCAGGGTGGTTATGGCAGGCGCAGTGGTCAGATAACCTGTGGTTACAAGAAAATTACGGTTAATCCCGGCGATATAATATATTGAATTGGGGTCCGAACCTGCAATACTGGCAAACAAATTGAGATTATCGCTGATCGTAAAAAGGCTTATACCGCCTGTCGCCTGGAGGTCGCTGGTGGTCAGGCCGGTCGCTTTCGAAATAATTGCGAGCGATTCTTGGGGATGGCTGATGCGATATTGTACGGCCTCGTCCCATGCCAGAATGAAAGCACGAATATCCTGTGGACGCTGGTTGAGCACGCTGCTGCGGAATACCACCAGCGTGGGGATAAGCAAGGATTCTGAGGCGCTTTGAAAAACCACTACTTTGCCCTGCTTGATAGCTTGCGTTGTATAGGGTTCCCAGACCAGGCCAGCATCAATTTGAGTTGAACTGCTCTTTATAACTTGATCAGGCGACATTTCCAAATACCTGACGTCATTCGATGTCAGGCCAGCCGTCTTAAGCATATCGGACACATACATTTCAGCCGATGTGTGAAGATTAAGCCCAATGCGTTTTCCTTGCAGGTCGCTGACGGAATGAATACCTGGTGATCCCACAATGGAATATTGGCCTTTATCGTCGCTGACATAGACAGCTTTAATATCAGCCAAGCTTGATCCCAATAGAAAATCACTCATTGTAAAAAGACCACCATCCAGCCTTGCGCCGGCCAGGTCTGAAAGAGCCTGTGATGAAGAATCAAAGCGTACCGGATCGACATTCACACTATACTTCTTAAAAAAGCCCATTTGATTTGCAACCAATAAGGTGTAATCTCCCTGCCATAAAGTCCATTCAACCCTTAGAGGGGCAGAAGCAGTAGCCGGTGCGCTACCCGAGCAGGAGGCCGATAAACAAACCAATAAAGCAAGGATCAACCCGAGTACTGGGCTTTTTTTACGCATGGTTTACCTCTCCAGGAGTGGATTCGTCTGCCAGCTGTAACCTAACCTCTGCTCCACTTAATGAAAGCGATTGTCGCATCTCCTTCACCGCGGTTTTCAGAATTGTTTCGATATCCAACGTTTCACGCATCCTGGTAGTGACCTGACCAATAGTCCGTTCCTGTTCAGCACGCTGTTGTGCCTCGGCGACCAAGCGGGTATTTTCAAGTGCGAGGCTTACGCGGGAAGCCACTGTTTCGAGCAGAACTTTTTCCTCATCCTGCCATTCGTGGTCTAAGTTTTCGTTTTCGTACCCAATCACGCCAATAATAGCCTTGCGAAGAATAATGGGGGCTGCCAGGCGCGCACGCGGAGTCGCTTCCGTGCTTATGTATGAAATGGACTTGCCAGCCAGCAACTGATCGGCGACATCCGGCGGAAATGTCTCACTGGCTGCCAGTACTTGCAGACGATCATAGGTATACCCAATCATTCCACCGCTTCCCAATTGTTCCCAGGCACTCTGGACAGTGCCACCTACCAATAAACCGATTTCCTGGACCCGACTCTGCAGTTGATTGAGCAGGCGATTATTTGCCATGGATAAGGCAATTTGATCTGCAAGCATCGGCAATGTTTGTATTTCAATGTCCTGCGATTCGGAAGATTCACCTTGGATGTTCAATAATCCATATAAATGTTCGTTGCTAACCAGAGGAAAATTCAGAGTCGTTTGCATATCCGGGAGCTGTGTTGGAGAGTCAATATAGTAATCCCATTCACCGATCTTAATATGCAGGGTGTTGGCCCCCATTAAAAGGTTCGTGGATTTGCTGCGGACAACGTTCAATTTGTACCCTGCCAGCGGCAGAGGCTTTCCTGGCTGACTGCTGGATGCCTGCAAAATGGCACTTTCTTCCATTTGGTCCAGTACAAAAATATCCACATGTTCTAATTTGTTCTGTTCGATCAATAATTTCGCGGATTGATAGAGAAACTCTTCTTCGCTTTTTACCTCGTTGGAAATCCGGGATATGGCTGCGACAGTCTGAAGGGTGATATTACGTTTTTCCAGGGCAGAGGTACGCTGTTGAAGATCAGTCTGGCTTGCCTCGAGTAGAACATTGGCCGATTCCTCTGCTTTTTCTTTTTCTATGACTTTGCGAGTGATGGCTGAAATATTTCGGATGGCAAGGTTAGATAACAAAGCAACCGCGAGTAATTCGATGCTACGCGAGAGCAGAACCGAGGCGATGGATACTGTAGAATAAGCAGGCAGGAAACCCTGGTTTTCGGCAAATGCCAGAACCGCTGAAGCAAGGAAGGTGAGAACAGTAAAAATGAAACCTCCACGTGTTCCCATGGTCAACCCGGCAATAAGAATGATGGCAGCCAAGGTGCCATAGCCTGTGTCGCGAATTCCACCATTGAGTGCTACTTCCAGAATTATGGCAGCCCACAAAAAGGAGGTTAAAATTCCACTGGCGAGTTGTATTCGTCTTGATTGAACCAACACCAAAAGGCCAAATTCGAAAACAAGCGCGATAGCGGCAACAATTAGCTGACCAGGAGGTGGGGAAAAAAATGTATAAATTAAGAACAAGAATGTCAGTACCAGTATGCCAAGCAATATGGTATGGATGTTATGCGCCTGGGCAGCCTTTTCCGTATCATCAAAGACAGGCGGCCTGAATAATTTCTTGAAGCCAGATAGCATTGATTCGCCTCTTCCTCGTCCGATCTATTGATCTTTCTTAGATTCCGAATTTACCAAGCCGATTTGAATAAACGTTTTTGACACACCCAATGAATTCCCTAATTCCCTAACCGTGTTTTGAAGAAGTGTTTCAAGGTTGACGGATTGTTGCACCTGGGCTGAGATTACATTGATCTGACGTTCACGCATGGCGAGGCGTTGGGCATCTTGAACCAGGCGGGCATTTTCAAGGGCAAGAGCCAGCCGATTGGCTGCCTCCTCAACCAACCTGTGGGTTTCTTGTGGAATATCCGTTCCCTGGAATTGTAAATTCAATGTTCCCAGGGTCTGCCCGCGTAACTGGATCGGAACAGCCATAGTATTACCGGTTTTTTCGACGTCGCCCTTTGCAGGCACCAGTTCACCTTTTTGCATTATTTTCAGCCCTTCCGCAGAAGATTTTGAAAGGGTTTCCATGGTCACCCCATCAAACTGGTATCCCAAATATCCGCGATGCTGTTCCAGAAAATTCCGCCAGGTTCGGGATGTATTTTCCTGCAGACTCAGTTCCAATGACGCAGCATTTTGTTGCAGCCCCTGAAGTAACTGAGCCCTTTCAATACCTATGCTTATTTGATCAGTAACGATTTGCATAACCGAAATACTGCTTTGATCGAACGCGTTGATCTTGTCGCTTTGAATATCCAATATGCCGATTATGTGGTTTGTGACCTTAAGGGGAAGGGCCATCTCTGAGCGCGTATAGGGTAAAAGCGGATTCTGAAAATGAATGGCATCTGAACCTACATCCAAAGCAATACGAGGTTCACCAGTTTTGGCAACATAGCCAACAATGCCTGTTTCCCCGATTTTAAGTTTGTGTTTGTTTGCAAGCAGTAATTGGCCGGCCTCACCACCAGCGGCCTTTAAGACTGCATATTCTTCTTTATCATCAACCAGGAATATGCCAGTGTGATAATAGCCAAACCTTTCTTTAATAAAACGAGCAACTTCGTTCAACAAGATATCAGTGTCTTGGATGACAGATACTTGGCGAACAATTTGGGCGGCGTATTGCAGTTCGAGAGAATGTTTTTCCAAAACACGAGTCCGTTCCGATACCCGCTCTTCAAGACTGTCAATCAGCCCTTGCATCTGGTCAGTCATATTGTTGAAGGCACTTGCCAGAGCTGCTGTTTCACGTCCGCCCTTTTCCATGGCTCTTTTTTTCAGATCGCCGGCCGCGATGGCAGTGGCGGTATCGGTCAGCTCAATAAGGGGGATCGCCAATCGGCGGGCCAACAAAACGCCTGCGACAGCTGACAATACCGCCAATCCTAAAAGTATCCCAAGCGAAGCCACGCCGATCTGAATACTCGCCCTATAAGCTTCCTGCCAGGGTAATTCGGTCACAACTGCCCAATCTGGCGTTCCCAAAGGAACATAAGTACCGACTACAAATTCACCGTTAATACCACTATATAGTTTCGCTCCATTTATTGGAGTGGATGAAGGGTTGTGAATGAAATCATTGACCGAGGCGATTTTGCTGACGTCCTTACCCCTCAAAAAAAGGGATATATTCCTGTAAGCAATCAATTTGCCCTGGTTGTCCACTACATACGCGTAACCGGTATTGCCCACTTTGAGCTGGTTTACCAAATTGAACATGGAAACCAGGTTCAATTCGGCCACCACCGTCCCTTGAAACGCCCCGATTGCATTGGTTGCCGGGACTGCCATAAGCACCAACGGCTCATCGGTAACAGAATCGAAATAGAGTGAACTTATATATCTTTGGCCTTGCTGGGTTTGAGCAAATACTCCATCCGTGACCAGACTGGTTAATGTTGCCGAGCCAGCATTCTGTACACGAGAGGCCATGGCTGTTTCATTGTTGTTAATATCGAAAATCGCAAATTGGCGAAAGGCGGGCTGGTTCGCCAATAGACTTTGTGCAATCTGGGTTTGTGCTGCTGGCAATAATGTATTCGGATGTATCAGCCCAACCGTCGTTGACAAAATGCTGAAATTTTCCTCGATGAAACTGCTGACCGTTCTGGCCGCGTCCTGGGCAATAACCTGCTGCTGGCTGGAAATGGCTTGTTGTTGGGCTCTAAAATTGAAGAATAATTGCAAGCCGCCAGAAACCAGGAGGATCACCACGCTCAAGACGAAAAATGCAATTGCCAATAAGCCGGACAGGCTTCTTGCAGACCGAAGATTATTTTTCTTGGTTTCCATCATCATGTTTATCCGTGTATCAGAACCTTAATGTCAGGATGCATCGTCGGGTGCGGGCTTTTCGGATGGGGCCAGGTAGACAGATACTCCCGAAACATTTGGCAATTGGTGAAGTTCACGCAGCGCGGTCTGGAGCAGAATATCCGGATCCAGCGAACGGCTCAGTTCGGCAGCCAGTTCACTTAAGGATTTTTCCTGGGCTGCCCGGCGCTGGGCTTCATCCAGCAGACGGGCATTTTCCAGCGCCAAGCCAACCTGGCCGGCGATTTCGACTGCCAGGGAACGTTCTGTTTCGCTCCAGGCATTTTCTTCCGTGCGTTGCAATACAATCATTCCAAGCGGCTCGCCATGCAGTGTGATGGGAATATTCAGACGATTCGAAGCGTCCTCACTGCCAGTCGGCATGTTTCCAACCTGCGTGACTGATGTAAGTCCCGTGGATGTGTACCGGAAAGAATGCTGGTTCGAGTGCACACGTTCCCGCCAAGCCCGACGGATATTTTCCACCGAGGTGCTTTCCAATCGCTGAAATGCATCCTTGCTTTCGGTGATCAAGCGGGCATTTTGAATGGCGAGGCCGATTTGGTCAGCCAATGTTTGCAAGACTTCCACATCATCCTGTTGGAATGCAGATATCTCGGTTGATTGAATATCGAGAATGCCAATCACTTTTCCACGCGCTGTCAGTGGTATGGCCGCTTCAGAACGGGTTAATGGAAGGTCGGGATTCTTGTAATAGTGTTTATCTTCATTAACGTCCATAACTATACGGACTTGGTTTTGATAAGCAGCTGCACCCACTATGCCTTGTATACCGACCTCCAATTGATGACCACGAGCCAGCATTTTTTGCCCGCCTTCGGAGGAGGCTGCCATTAAGACCGCATGCTCTCCAGATTCATCCAGAAGGAAAATGCCGGTATGATAAAAACCGAATCTATTGGAGATCAGGTCTACTGTTCGTTTAATCAAAGTATTTATATCTTGCAATTCAGTTGCATCATGTGCAATTTGGGCTGCACCCTGCAGTCGTAACGATTTGCGGACCAAGTCGGATGTGCGCTCTTCCACTTTATCCTCAAGAGATTGGATCGTGCTTCTTATGGAAGAAGTCATCATATTTATAGCCAAAGCAAGTTTCCCAATTTCATCCTGTCCCTGAATTCTGGCTTCTGCGGTTAGGTCGCCTTGGGTGATTTTCTCGGCTGTCTTGGTTAATGTTCTGAGGGGCGATGTCAGACTATTACCGATTAAAAGTGTAAGGATCAAGGCAATAACCAAAATTAATATTACTAATAATAGACTGCGCGAGTAGGTGCTGGCGGTTTCTTGAGCTATTTGTTGTTTGGCAATAATCGCGTCTGCCAAAAGTTCATTGGAAGGCACGATAATAACAAGTCCATAATTCACTTCAGGGATAGGATCGTAAGCCACGAACCGTTCCACGCCGCCAATGGTCAATGTGTTAATACCGTTTTTACCTGAGGCGGTATTGCTAAAAACATTGAATAGACCTGCCGGGATTGTAGTAAGTTTATTGGGATCTAATATTGCTCCCAGAGGAACTGTTTTGGATGTAAAGCCTAAATCATTGTAACCGGCTTCTGGCATGGCTATTAACCGTTTATCCTTGTCGATTAAAAAGGCATAACCGGTCTTTCCAACTTTAATATTGGATACCAAAGCCGAAATTCTATTGAGCTGAATATCCATTGCTGCAACGCCGCGGAAATTCCCTCTAGAGTCGACGACCGGTACACTAGTTGTTACGACCAGTCCGTGAAGCGCTGCATCCAGATAAGGATCTGACCAAACAGAATTCTTACCCGGGTTTTGTGCCGGAGAAGCATTTACGTACCAGGGGCGGCTAGTAACATCAAAATCAGGCGGTACCACTGACGCCAGGTCAATATTAGGGTAATAAATTGTGTCTCCGGATTTTCCTCCAAAGTAAATTGCCACAGTATCCGGGTTTTGTTTGAGAATAGTGGGCGCAGTCAGATCCAATAGTTTTATTGTATTTAACTCTTCTACCAGGTCAGGCGTAAGATCTAGTTTGGCAGGTATAAAAACAGAACTAAGTTCTGTTTTCGAGTTATCCCAACTCCCGTTGGATAAGCGTCTTAAGGCTGTAGGCGCATCCCAATAGGACGGGTTATTGAGGGTAGTCCCGTGAGATAGTAAATTTGAGGCAGTTGTACCAATCGTGGTGATGTCTCTCCCCATGAGAACGAAGAAATTATTCAATTCTGTGGCTTGTGAGGCACTGGTATTATTCAACTTCTCTTGCGCCTGTTGAAGTACATTTTTATCCAACTGATTTGCCAAATAGGTGTTTGCCTGGTTTACGCGCGTATACACGTAGTACCCTGTTCCGACAACTGCCATAACGATAATGAGCATATTGGCGAGAATTAATTTGGCACGCAAGCTAAGCGAACCAAGCAAGCGGTTATTCTTCTCTGCAGTTCTATTGGATGAAGGTTGATTATTCATATCGCCCAGGTTTTAATCCATTTTAAGTTCAATCGTGGCTTCATCTGCGAGCAAGGCGCGCCCGAGCTCTTTGATGGCGGTTTGAAGGATGAAATCTGTATTTGGAGAGGACCATACTTTCCCGGTAATCTCTGCCGCCAAGCGTTCACGCAGGGCTATTTGCTGCCTTTCTTCCAAAAGACGGGCGTTTTCCATGGCAAGGACAGCCTGTGTGGCTACGGCTTCAACCAGGTTGCGTTCCTCCGGTGTCCAGTCTTGTTGTCCTTCCAAATGCAATTGACCGATGATTTGTTCCCGAAGGATCAGCGGCACATCAATAGCAGAAATGGCGGCATCCGATGAAAGTCCCTCGGTTGTGGCAGCATACTCATAGCCTTGTTTCCCCCGGGAGGATTCGGACCAGTTCTTTACAACGCTTTCCCGTTGTATCAAACGCAACTCTTCCAGACTCTTTTGTGTGTCCCGGAATAAACGAGCGTTTTCCAGGGCGGTGGCAACACTATTCGCCATACCCTGAAGAGTGTCGATATCCTGTTCGTTAAAAGCGGCTCCTTGCTCGGATTGCACATCCAAGACACCGATAATGCGGTCGGCAACCATAAGGGGCAGCGCGATTTCCGAGCGGGTATCTGGAAGAAGTGGATTTTCAAAACGCACCGGTTCTGAACCAACATCCAGCGCAATGCGGGCTTGATGTGTGGAAATTGCCGTGCCAACCATGCTTTTTCCACCCAAGGGTAGCCGGTGTCCGCGCGATTTCAGCATACTGCCAGCTATACCTGTGGCCTCTTTTAGTACTGCCCACTGCCCAGATTCGTCGATCAGGAATATTGCAGTATAGTAATACCCAAAGCGGTTGGTAATCAGGTTCACCACTTTGTTTATCAGTTCGTCGGGATCCAGGATGGTGCTCGCGACACGACTTACTTCAATGGTGGCTTTCAGTTGCTCAGTACGTTCGGCAACCTGGCTTTCCAATGTTCCCTGTAGAGTGTCGAGCCGGGAGATCATGCGGTTGAAGTGGATGGCTAATTCGCCGACTTCGTCTGTCGCACTTACGTTGGCGCGCAACTTGAGATCCCCCATTTCCACCTTGTTCAAAACTGCGATTATTTTATGGATGGGGTCGGAAACGGAGCGGGAGAGCAGCAGAGTTAA
>Ga0182017_10004583_pt1 | contig 10270 bp, 5 predicted proteins | sample 712E3DmetaG_FD_120492 | JGI IMG/M metagenome (GOLD analysis project Ga0182017, IMG submission 120492) | Permafrost microbial communities from Stordalen Mire, Sweden - 712E3D metaG | ecosystem: Environmental > Terrestrial > Soil > Wetlands > Permafrost | place: Sweden: Stordalen | collected... | reverse complement strand
TTCTACGATACAGGACTCGTTTCCTATCTGACAGGGATTCGCACCAAACAATTGTTTGAGAGCGGTCCCATGTACGGCGCGCTCTTCGAAAACTATGTGGTTTCTGAGTCGTTAAAAAAGATAGTGCACACACGGACGGATGCAGAATTGTTCTTTTTTAGGGAAAGCAACGGTAACGAAATCGATCTCATCATTGATCAAAAGTCAAGTCGAGAACATATTGAGATCAAATCAGGACATACATTCCGTCCCGAAATGGCGAGACTATTGCTACAACTTGCCAAAGAGGCAAAGCGCTCATATGTAGTCTATCGAGGAAAGGAGATCGCGTTAGGAGATAATATTAGCGCTGTCAATTTCAAATCTTTTCTCGAACCAAACAAAACGTAGAATTCTAGTAGTGTCCTAATTTCGAGCACACGTCACTCCGTCCCGTCAAATGAAAATCTGAGAACTCTCCCCTATACGACTCACTTACAAATTACAGTGATCGACCCGATGCAACATGGTACAGCCGACTAGGCGGTGTGTATCAAAGAAACGCACGAATTCGTTTTGCTTATAATAACTTAACGCTCAAGTCTTCTGCGGAACTCATCGCGCCTAATGTCTGGGTGGATTACCGGGCTCATGATGTGAGAGGACTTACAATTGCCTTTCTAAGATATAAACCATTGGAAGGTTATGCGGTATCTTGGGAGGGAGTGGACCAAAAATCAAGGATATCGGCCGCATGAGCGAGCGAAATACACTTGAAAACGGCCATTTTGAGGGACGTGTGATGCTCTTGAACGGAAAGTGAAAAAATCCTTGACAACAACTATAAATAGTGCTATCATTCCAAGAAAGAGGAGCGGGCGCGAACAGTGAAGATGGTCTTTTTTTTTGTCCCCACCCATGTAAACGTTTACATTTTTTTGTCAGCTTATGTAAACGTTTACATCCTATCTCGAGCAACTGATGCCAATTGTTACAATTAAGGATGTCGCAAAAGCAGCGAACGTAAGCATCGCAACCGTGTCTCGCGTTTTCAACAATGCTGTGGTAGTCGAAGAAGCGACAAGAGTGCGCGTTCAGGAGGTTTCCCAACGCCTCAATTATATACCGAACGCTCTCGGCCGAAGTCTCAGCACTCGTCGCACTGATGCGATAGGATTGCTCCTGCCGGATTTGTTCGGAGAATTTTTCTCCGAAGTACTTCGCGGCAGCGACCAGACGGCGCAACAGGCGAATTATCATCTCGTCGTCTCCAGCTCGCATAATGATCGGGCGGAAATCCGAGCCGCACTGAGAATGATGAGAGGTCGTGTTGACGGTCTCGTGATCATGTCTCCTCATCTGGATGCTGAAACGCTCAATCGAAACCTTCCACAATCGTTACCCGTCGTGTTGCTCAACTGCTATGTTGATACGGACCGGTTCGATTCCCTCAACATCGACAACTACGGCGGCGCGTACGCGATGACGCGACATCTCCTCTCGCACGGACACAAGCATATTGCAATTCTCAAAGGGACAGAGAAAAACATGGATGCCGCAGAACGGTTACGGGGATTCAACATGGCTTTTGACGATCATGGTGGCGATGGCGGAGTCCGCTATGAAATAAGCGGCAACTTTTCGGAAGCTACCGGCTATGACGCGGTCAAAAAAATCCTTGCGCTCACTCCCCGGCCTACTGCCGTGTTCGCTTCCAACGATTCAATGGCCATTGGCGCCCTGAGTGCTCTTCGGGATTCCGGCCTTCAGGTGCCGAAAGACATCGCTCTTGCCGGCTTCGATGACGTCCCCATCGCTTCCTACATGACGCCAAGTCTTACTACGGTACGCGTCGGCATCCACGGTCTCGGCGTTCACGCCATTGAGACTGTCCTTCATGCCTTCAAGAATAAGAATGAACATCGCAAACAACAGGTTCTCCTCTCCACAACATTGAGCTTACGTGGTTCATGTGGCTGTGACCAATTCAATAATGTTAATTAAAAGAGTGCATAAGGAGGTGATGTAATTCACGCTAGAAATTTTTGACAATCGGTCTGATGGAAGTACTCGGGCTGTAGCGGCGGGAGGGCGAAGCGTTATAATTCTTAAATCCATTTACTCGAAAGGAGTAAGCGTATGAAAAGCAAGCTACTACTTATCGTCCTCTGCCTGTTCGTGGTGACATCATGGACCGCGTACGGGCAGATGATCAAACGCTCTGATGTCGTATGGGCGCGTACAACGACGAACAAGATCACGCTTGACGGTAAACTGACCGAGCCTGATTGGGCAAAGGCAGAATCGATTCAGGTTGTGTACGGCAAGGACAACGGGATGCCTGGTTCGGGCTGGAATACCGATGGATATGCCAAACAGCCGACCGATCCGATTCATGCGACGGTCAAGTTTCTCGTCAACGGAGACAGTCTGTATGTGGCTGTTATCTGTCCGGACAGCTCGATCGGCGGCGGGTTATGGCCGGGACCGGCAAAGTTCGACGGCCTATTAATTGATGTGCGCAACAAGTCGGTACCGGACAGGCCAGTGCCTGCCAGCGAAATATTCTATGGTTGGGTTGCTGAGACATGGGCAGATACAAATACTGCGCATAAGGGCGCATTGCCCGCACTCCTCGGTCAATACGGCGGCCCGAGAACCGATTCTGCAAACGGTGTACCCAAATGGCAGATCTGGGATGCAAAGACTTACGTCCAGGGAACAACGAACGACGATTCGAGTATCGATACCGCGTGGACGACTGAATTCAAGTTCAACCTGAAGTTCTTCGGATACAATGCTAAGCAAGCGTCCGGAGACATCGTCATGTTCAGCATTGGCCTCTTCGATGCCGACTGGCAGTGGTTTACGGGTGCTGACACCGTAAAGAATAGATTCAATATCAACAAAGCATGGGCTCAGGATCCGTGGGGCAACGCGAATAACAACAATCATATTAGACTTTTTGTGAGGCCTGACGTGACCCCTACTTCGGGTGCAGTTCCGGTTGTCGGACCAGATCTGGTCATTCCCGGTGCCGGCGTCTTTGCCGCTCCCAACTTTGACGGAAAGCTCGATGATCCGGTATGGGGCAATGTGGGCATCGGCACGTTGAAACTGCAGTACGGAAACAACACGTACCGCAATGCTTATCCCTACACCGACCCATTCCGCAGCGGTCAATATCAGCCCACGGTCAACAATGTTGTAGCTGCCATCACAGATCCGAATGATGCAACAGTCAAATACTTCTACAAAGGCGATACGTTGTATCTCGGCTTTGATGTAAAAGATAAGGTGGTGCAATCGGTCCCAAGCAACCTCGATCGTTGGGACGGCTTCCGTGTTACTCTCAACGCACGCGATTCGGTGGATGGCGATAATGTTCAAGTAGTCCGAAAGTTGACGTTCATTATTGACTCCGTCGGTAACGCGATGAGAATGGAAGACCTGACAAAGCAAGGCGGGTGGGATTCTTTGGCACAGGCCGTTCAAGTGAAGACGTTCGTCAACGGAACCGTCGATACTATGGGTACTACTCCTGATGTGGGATACACGGCCGAAATGAAGATTAACCTTCGTAAGTTCGGCTACCCGGCAGGCCGCGGCGATGGAGTAGTCTTCTTAGGTGTCTGCATGTTTGACGGTGATTCCTACGGCACGGATTACACGAAGTCCTACGGTTCCAGAGTATGGTTCATGCGAGAGAATGCAGGAGTAGATGGAGCAGCATGGATGTGGATGGATCCGTCGACGGCCCTCACACGCGTTGGAAGCAACAACTCCACGCTGCCGACAGAATTCAAGCTCCTCGGCAACTATCCGAATCCTTTCAACCCAACCACAACGATCAAGTTCTCGATGCCGCAGGCAATCGAAGTCACCCTCGAAGTCTACGACATTCTTGGACGCATCGTGTACTTGCAAAACCTCGGAGTTCGCCAGGCAGGCATGCAACAAGTAACATTCGATGCCAGCCGGTTTGCCTCGGGTGTCTACAACTATCGTCTGCGAACGGCAGCAAATCAGTTTGTCGTTGGCAAGATGATGTTACTGAAGTAATGTTTCACTCGGCGTGTCCCGGCGAAGGCCGGGGCACGCTGATGTTGTCGCCTTCCTTCATTGCAGTTCTGTGTCCATAATTCCTTTCACGCGGAAAGTGTCTTATGATAAAACTTCTACTGCCTGCCCATCGACGACTTGCCCTCTCTCTCCTTATTCTCTTCACAACGTATGGTGCTCCACTCACAGCGGGGACCACGGGAAAACTATCCGGCAGGGTCACTGACAGAGGCGGACAACCTCTCGTAGGAGCAAATGTCGTTATCATTGGTACCAAACTCGGCGGAGCAACAGACCCGGACGGCTACTACTCGATCCTCAATATCCCTCCGGGGAGCTATGATATCCAGTTCCGGTCCGTCGGTTATCGCATCTATACCGTGAAGCAAGTAGAGCTTGAGGCGGACAACACCACGAAGCGTGACGCCGTTCTCGACGAGGAGGCGGTAACAACGGAAGCTGTTATCGTTACTGCCGAAAAACCGGTGGTCCAGGTCAATCTTACAAGCACGCTTGCGACCATCAACGATCGGGAGATCAGAGCATTACCTGTGCAGGAACTCCAGGATATCGTGAATCTTCAGGCAGGAGTTGTCGACGGACATTTTCGCGGAGGCCGGGACGGCGAAGTGCAATATCAGGTCAACGGGGTTTCCATCAACAACGCTTACGATAACAAATCAAGCATTAAAATCGACCGCTCAATTATCCAGGAAGTTCAGGTCATCACGGGTACGTTCGATGCCGAATACGGGCAAGCGATGAGCGGTGTCGTCAACACAGTGCTGAAGACCGGAAGCGAACATTTCGAGTGGAACGCCGAAGTCTACGACGGCGATTTTCTATACGGCAGCGGCGGGCAAAGGGGGTTGGAGTACAAAGCACATCCTTTTTCGACGGAGAATTTCCAGGCCAGCGTCAGCGGCCCGACGGGCATTCCTCAAACATATTTTCTTGTAAACGCACGCCGCTATGTCTTCGATGACTATCTGTACGGCACACGGGTCTTTGTTCCGACAGATTCATCCGATGTTGCGAACAGAGTGGTGCGTCCGACCGGGGACGGAAAAGAAGTTCCGCTGGGATACACGCGGGAATGGTCGGGCCTCGTGAAGCTGACCAACAAGTCGATACCGGGGATCGAACTGAGCTATCAAGCCTTGTTCGATCTCAGCGATGGATCGGGTTCGGCTGATCCATCAGCTTTTCAGTGGAGACTTAATCCCGACGGAATGAAAAAACAAACGACAACTTCGTACATCCATGGTCTTGATCTCACGCAGGTGCTTTCTAACTCCACCTACTACACCCTCAGCCTCCATCAAAACTACTTTGACTACACCGATTGGGCATACGATAACTTCTACGATCCCCGCTACGATGCGGCATCGACCCCGATCAGCATGTCGGACTATCAGTATGATGCGTTCATCCAGGGAGTGGATTTCGGGCGTTTCCGTCAGAAGACAAACACCTATGTCGGCAAGTTTTCACTTTTGAGTCAGGTGACGAGAGAACATCAATTCAAAGTCGGCGGAGAGTTCCAATATTCTGATTTGCAGTTCGGCACGGCAGGTACATTGGTGTACCTGCAGCAAAACGGCGTCAATACACTGGAGCGCTACGTCGATGATCCCCCCGATTATCCCGGTGTACAGTATCACAAACCCGTTTCGGGAGCCATGTATGTTCAGGATCTCGTCGAGTGGAATGATCTAACGATCCATGCGGGGGTGCGCTTTGAATATTTCGACGCGCGCTCGACGCTTCCGAGCGATCCGGCGAATCCAGCGAATGCCATTTCCGGTGCGCCGAATTCCTATCCGAAAAGTACCACGGCGAAGAGTTCGTATGCACCGAGGCTCGGCGTTTCGTATCCTATTACAAATACGTCGGGAATTTTTTTCTCGTACGGACACTTTTACCAGTTGCCTCCTCTACGGGATATGTTCAACAACTCAAATTATGATGTCCTTGCACGCATACAAGCAAGCACCTCCAATTATGGAGTGTTAGGCAATCCGGATGTAAAACCCGAACGTACGGTCCATTACGAATTTGGATACAAGAATGCCATCTCGGACGTACTCGGATTCTCAGCCAACGTCTTTTATAAAGACATTCGGGACTTGCTGGGCGTAGAATTCATCAGTACTTACAATGACGCGCAATATGCGCGCCTTACGAACGTCGACTTCGGCAATGTTTCAGGATTCACGCTTTCATTGACCCAGCGCCATGTCGGGCATATCAGTTCCAGTTTGGATTATACATGGCAGACGGCTCAAGGAAACTCCAGCGATCCGGCTGAAACAGCAAACCTTGCTCAAGCAGGGAGAGACTCGCGACCGCGCCAGGTACCGTTCAACTGGGATCAACGAAACACCCTGAATGCAAGCGTTCAGTTTTCTCAACCGGATGATTATTCGATCAGCGCTATCCTGAAATACGGAAGCGGGCTTCCATACACGCCTGCGATCGGTTCGGGGTTTGGATCGCAGATCGAAACAAATTCGGGCAGAGATCCGGCCGGCTTTGTTGTCGATGTGCGGGCTGAGAAGGCGTTCGTGCTCGGCGGGCTCAGCATGAGCGCGTTTGTGCGCGTCTTTAATCTGTTCAACACGACGTATTTCAACGGCAGCGTGTTCCAAACGACGGGCAGTCCCGATTATTCCCTCGCTGCAACCGCTGACAGAGATGCGCTCGCAAACCCGTTGCGATATTACGCCCCGCGAAAAATTGAAATCGGCATTTCGTTGTCTCAACTTGCTTCTGCATTGTAACTTACGGAGAGCTTTTGTATGAGAAAATATGGTCTTGTTCTCTTTGTTCTCTTCTTCGCGTCGAGAAGTCTTCTTCATTCACAGCTCCTTCCGGTCGTGCCCATGGAACAGCGCGGTACGTCGGACGCGGAGCGGATGGGAACACACGACGCCAACAATATCGTGACGAGGTTCTGGAATTACGGTATGGTCGGCGATTTCTATTCCGTAGATCCCGCGAATGTCAACCTGGCAGAATTCCATTCCGTCGAAGTCGGAGGTACCGGAATGAACTACAGCGACGGCATCACGCCATTTATTCTTGCGAAGGTCAAGCAGAACTCCGGCTCTACCGCGTACATCATGGAGACCGGTTATCGGGAAGGGCAAGGTACAAGCGTGAATTATAACCGCGTGATGCGTTTTGAACCCCGCCCGGGATATTTTCAAAGTAATCCAGGCATCAATACATTGCGTTCTGTCGCTATAAGCAATGAGCCCACAACATGGCCCCCGACTTGGCCGAATAAAGACACGACGTGGAATGGACGGTGGAACGGATATTTCGGAACATCGACCGCGTTTGCGCCGGACCAGGAGAGTTTTACCTGCATGGATGATCAGTATTACGATTCGTGGGACTACACTCCCGATAGCAGGGACGCGACGCGGCATGGGTTGGGTATGAAGATCGAGGTGAGAGGGTTTCAGTGGGCCACGCCCCAGGCAGGCAATGTTATCTTCTGGCACTACGATGTTACGAACGAAAGCACTACCGACTATCCGCAGGCCGGCAGTCCTGAAAATATCATCTTCGGCTTGTATATGGATTCCGGTGTCGGTGGCTCGGCGCAGGGTTGCGATCCTGTTCCTGAATCGGATGATGACAATGCCTTTTTTGATCGCTCTAATTCATTGGGACTGAATTTGGTCTATACGTGGGATACGTATGGCCACGGTGTCGACCTTGTCAGCAAATGCAGTAGAACGGGTTACTTGGGGTATGCGTACCTCGAGACACCCGGAAAGCCGTATGACGGAATCGACAATGACGGCGATGGCATCATTGATGAGAGCAGAACCAGCGGTCCGGGCCAAAAGATTGTCGGGCAGCAGAATATTATGGCCTATTTGCAATCACACCCCGAGAAATATAACATCAGTGCATTTGAGGCTTATTACGGCAAGATCCAGGATCGCCCTGCCTACAAGGCCGGGGTCTGGTGGACCGGAGACGAAGATATGGACTGGGTTGCCGCACTCAATGATTTTGGAAAAGACGGCGAGCCAAATACTCATGATGAAGGGGAAGGCGACGGCATTCCGACCGAGGGAGAGCAGAACTTTGACGGGACGGATCTTCATGAATCCGATCAAATCGGATTAACGGGTTTCAGAATGTGGAAAATTGGTTCCACGCAAGGATTGCCCACCGACGGCGGAATTACTTTTTATGACAACGGGAAAGAAAATTACCCGCAGCTGTTTTATCAATTTTTCACGAACACGTCTCCCGAAGCCCGCTTCGACACAGCCGTCGCTAATAATTATAATATAGGCTTCCTCTTTGCGTCGGGACCATTCACGTTGAAAGCGGGAACACAGGAGAGGTTCAGCCTGGCGTTGGCGTTCGGGTGGGACTTGAATGAACTAATAAACACGACTAAAGTAGTGCAGGCGATCTACAACGGCAACTACAAATTTGCGACGCCTCCCCCGGTACCAACGCTGGCAGCCGAAGCAGGGAACGGCTATGTTCAACTTCGCTGGGACGATGTGGCTGAGCATTCTACGGATCCAACGACAGGGATCAACGATTTCGAGGGTTACAAGGTCTACCGCGCGACCGACTATCAATTCAAAGATGTGAACACAGTCATCTCCGCACGGGGCATTTCACAGACAAGCAACGGAAACCCACTGGCGCAATTCGACCTTAAAGACGGAATCAGCGGATATTCCACGCAGGTGGTCAATGGAATGGCGTTTTATTTGGGAAGCGAAACAGGGCTCCAACATTCGTTCCGCGACACCGCGGTGGTCAATGGACAAGAATATTTCTATGCAGTTACTTCGTATGATTTCGGCGCCACGATAGTTCAGGGATTATTGGGCGAAGCCTTCACCTTCTACCCCGCCGAGAATTCAATTTCAGTATCGCGAACGCTTCTCGGGGGAATAAGCCTTCCGAGGAACGTCGTTCAGGTTCGTCCGAATCCCAGAGTGTTGGGGTATCAACCGGCAGGCACATCGGACATATCAAAAATATCCGGCACAGGAACGGGAACGGTATCGGTGAAGGTGCTCTCTTCGTCCCTTGTTCCCAACAACCATATCATGAAGATCACGTTCAATACCAGTCCGGACAGCGTTCATGCCCTTTCATACAATCTGATAGACAGTACGGCGAACAATCAGGTAATTTTCAGTACCGGGAATGATTTCGACGGAGAGGGAAATGGAATTTCGGGGCTTGGCCTGCAACCCAGCGTGAAGACACTGAAAACGTACCAAATCGACTCGGCGCATACCGGTTTTGTCACGGGAAGCCCGACGAATGCTCAACTCGATATTGAGTATATGAGCACATCGTCAGCCAATTTCAAGAGAGAAGACTTCCCCAGCAGTTTCACGATCACGTTTGCGAATTCAATCCTGGATACGACGTACTCCCAACATTGGTACGATCCGATTATTCCGGTGAAATTCAAAATCATCGCGCATACAGAAAACGGCGACGAGAAGCTTAAGTTCACCTTTTTTGACGGCAATAACGATTCGACACTGAGCTACTCCAGCAATCCCGATGAAATCGATATCCTCACGGGAGACAGTACGATTTCTTCCGATCAACGGCCCACGTGGAGGGTGAGACTCAAGAATGCAACTCCCGCCACAAAGACTCCGGGCAATGGGGATGTCTATCAATTCAACATATTAATTCCTTTCAGTGCGAAAGATGGTTTCGTATTCAACACATCTGCCGCACTCGTAGATCCCACTGCCTCTCGACAACAGTTTAAGCAAGGCCCCTACGTGGTTCCGAACCCGTATGTCGGCGCTGCGAGCTTCGAGCCGGCGCCGTTCGAAGTGCAGGGGCGGGGTGATAGGAGAATGGAGTTTCGAAACCTGCCGAAGAGTTGCGTCATCAGAATCTACGCCGTGAATGGAGCTTTGGTGAAAACGTTGACACATGACGGTTCGATCAATGGGTATGTCGCATGGGACTTGCGGACGAAAGACAACTTGGATGTAGCGCCCGGATTGTATATCTATCAAGTTGATGGCGGCAGCGCGGGCACGAGTATCGGAAAATTTGCTATCATCAAGTAAGCGAGGACAATTATGACAAAGGGAATTGCATTATTCTTCGTTCTGCTTGTCCTCGCAGCGTCTCAGGCACAAGCACAATCCAAGACAGGCACAACCGTAGGTGCGTTTCTGTCCATCGAACCGAGCGCTCACAT
>Ga0182017_10004582_pt1 | contig 10270 bp, 7 predicted proteins | sample 712E3DmetaG_FD_120492 | JGI IMG/M metagenome (GOLD analysis project Ga0182017, IMG submission 120492) | Permafrost microbial communities from Stordalen Mire, Sweden - 712E3D metaG | ecosystem: Environmental > Terrestrial > Soil > Wetlands > Permafrost | place: Sweden: Stordalen | collected... | reverse complement strand
GACAATGAAAGAAAATAAGAATGTCCGAACAAGGATCTAAAAAAAATAAGGTCTTTAATCTCGCAAAAGAGTTGAATCTATCAAGCGAGACGATCATTGACTTCCTAAGAAAGAAGGACTTTGATATAAAATCCCATATGTCTATCGTGACCGACGAGATGATGCCGGTCATTATGGGTCATTTTAAGAAAGACAAAGAAGTAGCAGATCGGCATCAGCGCAAACTGCAAGAATTCCGATCAACCCGAAAAAAAGAATCTCCAGAAAAAGTAGAGAAAGTAGAAGCTAAATCCTCTGCGAAAGATGAGACACCTCTACCTATAGTCGATGAAGTAAAACTGTCGATAGAAGAAACGGAAACAAAATCGGTTGAAGAGCCTCCACGGTCACAGGAAGATAAAAAAGGAAAAGAACAAACCGACGAATTTGTTTTTCAGGAAACAGCAGAAGTGCAAGCTCAACCTGAATTGATTGTTCTTGAAAAAGAGAAGCATGGGAAACCTGAGAAATCAGCAGAGGAACAGATTGGTAAGGAAAAACAATTACTTCCAAAGAAACGAGCGATGCAATCTCCATTGGAGGCTGCTCTAGCCCGTCCGCAACGCGGACTAACAATCAAAGGTAAAATTGATTTAACACCTGCAAAAAATGTTCAGAAGCCGGAATTAGAGGAAGAAAAGAAAAGGAAAAAGAAAAAGAAAAAAGTACGAGAAGAAGTTAAGAGAACGAAAACTTCTCCGGCGAAAACAGAAGATGAAGAAGAATCAAAAACACGAAAACGCAAACGCGTTCGTAGGGCTGAAGTTAATGAAGATGAAGTTGCCAAAGCTATTCGTGAGACTCTTTCTGATTCCGGAGACGAGTTGGCAATTGCACGAGCTGCTATTCGAAAAAAGAAAAAGGAAAAGAGAGAAGAAGAAGAGCAGAAAAAACTTGATCAACTTGAACATGATCGGATGCGGATTAAGGCGACAGAATTTGTTACCGTTGGTGAACTCGCTAATCTGATGCGAGTCTCTGTTGCCGAGGTGATACAAAAAGTGATGGGCCTTGGAATTATGGTCTCTATCAACCAACGCTTAGATAAAGATACCATCACTCTCGTTTCGGATGAATTTGGATTCTTAGTTGATTTTGAAGAGGAATTCACATCGGAAGCGCTATCAGATATAGAAGATGATGAAAAGTCGCTTCTCCCGCGCCCGCCGGTCGTCACCATAATGGGCCATGTTGATCATGGAAAGACCTCTTTGCTCGATAATATTCGAAATACAAATGTCGTTGCCGGCGAATCAGGCGGAATTACTCAGCACATCGGTGCCTATGAAGTCACTGTAAGTGATGGAAAACAAATCACATTTCTTGATACTCCAGGTCACGAGGCATTCACAGCAATGCGAGCAAGAGGCGCTCAGATGACAGACATCGTCGTGCTTGTGGTTGCAGCGGATGACAGTGTGATGCCTCAGACAGTAGAAGCCATCAGCCATGCACAAGCAGCAAATGTACCAATCGTTGTCGCTATTAATAAAATTGATAAACCTGATTCCAATCCTGAGCGCATTAAACAGCAATTAGCTGAACGCGGATTGCTTGTGGAGGAGTACGGTGGGAAACATCAGGTAGTAGAACTTTCCGCAAAGAAAGGAACAAACGTACATCTACTTCTCGAAAAAATCTTGCTTGAAGCAGAGATGCTTAATTTTCGGGCAAATCCAAATCGGGAAGCACGTGGAACTCTCGTCGAAGCGGAATTAGACAAAGGAAAAGGGATTATCGCAACCATTCTCGTTCAAAAAGGAACTCTGCGCATTGGTGATTCGTTCGTCTGCGGTGTTTGGAGTGGACGCGTTCGTGCAATGTTTAATGAACGAGGTCAACGAGTGGAAGCTGCAACACCTTCGCAGCCTGTACAAGTCATTGGATTTGACGGTATTCCACAGGCTGGTGATGATTTGATCGGTATTGAAGACGAGCGCCAGGCGCGGGAAATCAGTCTCACACGACAACAATTGAAACGAGAACAAGATTTCCGCCAAAGCCGACGTGTTACACTTGATGATATTTCGCAACATATCAAAAATGGCCAGGTGCGCGATTTACCTGTTATCGTCAAAGCGGACGTAGATGGTTCTGCTGAAGCTCTGTCAGATTCATTGATGAAACTTTCGACAAATGAAGTCAAAGTACAAGTTATTTATAAAGGTGTTGGTGGTATTTCAGAATCGGACGTCTTGCTTGCAATGGCTTCGAGTGCCGTGATTATTGGATTCCATGTACGCCCCAATCTTAAAGCAAGGCAATTGGCACAGAAAGAGGACGTTGACATCAGAATTTATAGTATCATTTATGATGCAATCAACGAAGTAAAGAATGCACTTGAAGGTATGCTTGCTCCAACAATAACAGAAGAAGTTACTGCGACTGTGGAGGTTCGGGATGTATTCAAGATATCAAGAATTGGAACAATAGCTGGCTGTCATGTGCGCGATGGTAAAATTATGCGCAATAATCATGTAAGACTCGTGCGTGACGGTATCGAAGTCTTTGATGGAACAATCGCATCTCTCAAACGGTTTAAAGAGGATGTACGAGAGGTAGAGCAAGGATTCGAATGCGGTATTGGTCTTGAAAATTACAACGATATCAAGAATGGCGATGTCATTGAAGCATACAAGACCGTTGAGACAAAACGTAAATTGGACTAAAGGATAAACCATGTCAGTTCGAACTCAGAAAGTTGGGTCACTCATTAAGGAAGAGCTGAGTGTGATGTTTCAACGCAATTTTAGCATGTCAGAGTATGGATTTTTAACCGTGACAGATGTTCTTATGAGCCCCGATCTCAAAGTAGCGAAAGTGTATATTAGTGTGTACGGTGATAGTGAACGGAAAAAGAAAAGTTTTGCCATGCTGGAAGCTCACAAACCATCTATACGTTCCATGCTTGGTCATTCCGTTAGATTACGATACACACCGGAAATCATTTTTTATTTAGATGAAACGGTAGAAAGGGCTATGAAACTCGAGAATATTTTTAGTAAAATTCATGAACAAGATTCAAAAAAAGAAGAACCAAGCAATTCTGCAGAGGCATGACCGAATCATATATACAGAGTAATGATTATTCAGGCGAGGGGGTAGTCCTCTTCATCGATAAATCTTTGTATTGGACATCCTTTGATGTCGTCAAGAAAGTACGTGCACTCTTCGATGTGCGAAAAGTTGGACATGCAGGGACCCTTGATCCTCAAGCGACTGGATTGATGATCGTTTGCACGGGAAAAAAAACGAAAAGTATCGATCAGTTTGTAGGATTGGAAAAAGAATATAAAGGTTCTTGTGAGATGGGTGTGAGAACACCGAGTTTTGATATGGAAACGGCGGTGAGCGAATTAAAAGATTCTACATCAGTCACTGAACAACAAATTGAAGATGTAGCGAAAAGTTTTTTTGGCAAACAATTACAAATACCGCCGATGTATTCGGCGGTAAAATATGGTGGGAAGCCGTTATATCAATATGCCCGTTCCGGAAAGACAGTAGAGCGAACTCAGCGCGAGATAGATGTTATAAAATTTGAAATTCTCAAAGTCCATGCCCCTTATGTAGATTTTTGTATTGTGTGTTCAAAAGGTACATATATTCGGTCTTTGGTTGATGAAATGGGCATTCGTTTAGGCTGTGGTGCAGCACTGACTGCTTTGAGGCGGACGCGTATTGGTGAATATACCGTTGTAGAAGCAATGACAATTGAACAATTAATTGAATGGCGGAATACCCATTTCAAGCAAGAGCAGAGAGAACATGAAGCTTGCTCGATACATTGAAGATATTCCGTTTGATAAGAATTCTATCGTAACAGTTGGGACATTTGATGGAGTGCATCTTGCGCATCAAAAAATAATCGGGAAAGCTGTTGAGCTTGCAAAGATACGTAATAGTCGAAGTGTCATTGTGACCTTCGAACCACATCCGCGTGAAGTACTGGATACGGCAAGCATGGATATGAAGCTCCTCACAACATTGCAGGAGCGACAAGAGCTGTGTGAGCAATTAGGGGTAGATTGGCTTGTCGTGATTGAATTTAACAAAGCGTTTTCACAACAAAGTTTTCGTGATTTTTACGTGAAATATCTTATTGGCGGTATAGGCATCAGCGTTATCGTAGAAGGATATGATCACCACTGGGGAAGAAATCGCGAAGGAAATATAGAAGCGCTTGTACAACTTGGGAAAGAATACGAATTTGACGTTGTACATATTGAACAGTTTAGCCATAACGGTATTCCGGTGAATAGCTCTATGATCCGAAATGAATTGCTGAATGGAAATATAGAAGTAGGTACTGGATTTTTAGGCCGACCCTATCCATTATATGGAAAAGTCGTTCCAGGTGATAGGAGAGGACGATCTCTTGGATATCCTACTGCAAATGTGGAGCTCGCTTCAAATAAAAAAATTGTGCCTAAGGACGGCATTTATTTTGTGCAGGTTCGAATAGGTGAAAGCAAATACTTTGGAATGGCAAGCATTGGTGTACGTCCGACGTTTCATACGGATGGAAGGCGTATTCTTGAAGTAAATATTCTTGATTTCAGCCAGAGTATTTATGGATTCGATCTTCGGATCGACTTTTTGCAACGATTGAGAGATGAATGGAAATATGATTCCGTAGACAAGCTTATTCAACAGATGCATCTTGACGAAGAGTCGAGTCGTGAGTTGCAATATAAGTATCAAAGTTTAGCATAAAATATTTTTTGGACAATCATATTTATAAGGAGATACAATGCCACTTACATCAGAACAAAAAAAGGAACTCATCCAGAAATTCGGCAAGAATTCTTCCGATACGGGAACCCCGGAAGTACAAATTGCTATACTCACGGCAACCATCAATAGCCTTACTCCACATTTCGATGCATTGAAGAAAGATCATCATGCGCGATTGGGATTATTGAAAATGGTTGGCAAGAGACGGCGGCTACTGGATTATTTGACGAAGAAAGATATTGGCAGATATCGGAAAATTATTCAAGAGCTTGAAATCCGAAAATAAATTATTGCGGCAAGTATGGTAGCATCTATATGTACGAAGTTTTTAAAAAAGAAAGAAGCAGGTATCTATGAAGGTCACGAAGGAAATAGAACTCAATGGAAAAATATTGTCACTCGAAACAGGCAGATTCGCTAAACAGGCACACGGCGCTGTTATGGTTCGCTATGGAGATACAATGGTCTTGGCGACAGTGGTGAGCAATTATGAGGCGAAGGAAGGACAAGATTTTTTTCCGCTACAAGTTGAGTACAGAGAAAAAACAGCTGCCGCTGGAAAAATACCTGGTGGTTTTTTTAAACGCGAAGGCCGTCCAACTGAAAAAGAAGTAATTTCCTCCCGTTTGATTGATCGACCTATACGTCCGATGTTCCCAAAGGGATATATGAATGAGACTCAGATTCTTGTTACGGTCTATTCTTCCGATATGGAACAAGATGGAGACGTGCTCGGAGCCTGCGCCGCATCCGCTGCGTTGATGGTGTCGGATATTCCGTTTGACGGTCCTATTGCGGAAGTGCGTGTAGGACGTGTTGACGGAAAATATACTCTAAATCCGACATTCAAAGAATTAGAAAAGAGTGATTTGGATATTACCGTTGCCGGAACGATTGACTCCATCGTTATGGTTGAAGGTGAATCTGCTGAGTCTTCTGAAGCAGAATTAATTGAAGCGTTACGCATAGGACATGAAGCAATTAAAAGTCTATGCAATATTCAGATTGATCTTGCAAAAGAAATCAATAAAACAAAACGAGATTTGGTTTCATCTGAGATTCCAGCTGGCTTGAATGAAAGTGTGAAGACTCTAGCGGAAACAAAGCTGAGACAACTAAGTCACACAGTCATGACGAAAGAAGAACGATCGGAAGCAAATCGCAAAGTATACGACGAGGTAAAAGCTTCTTTAGAGGAGAAATATCCGGAAAAAGGACCCATCATCGATGAATTGATCCATGATATTGAACGCAATGCAATGCGCTCAACCATCCTCAATGATGGCAAACGCCTTGATGGACGTGGTTTAACAGACATTAGACCAATTACGTGCGAAATAGGCATCTTGCCGCGTACTCATGGCTCGGCACTTTTTACCCGCGGCGAAACACAAAGTCTCACATCGGCGACACTTGGTACGAAGAGGGATGAACAAGTCCTTGAAGGACTTTTACCAGAAACAACAAAACGCTTCATGTTGCATTACAATTTTCCGCCATTTAGTGTTGGAGAAGTTGGACGGGTAGGTTCAACCGGCAGACGTGAGATCGGTCATGGTAATCTTGCCGAACGCTCATTGGAGCGCCTGATCCCTGCAGAAGCGGACTTTCCTTATACAATCCGGATTGTCTCTGATATCCTTGAATCGAATGGTTCTTCATCAATGGCGACTGTATGCGCAGGTACGCTTGCACTTTTTGATGCAGGTGTTCCGATGCCTCGTCCAGTTGCCGGTATTGCGATGGGATTGGTAAAAGAGTCAAATCAGGTGGCTATCCTGAGCGATATTCTTGGGAACGAAGATCATCTGGGTGATATGGATTTCAAGGTCGCAGGAACGAGTAAGGGAATCACAGCATTTCAAATGGATATCAAGATTAAAGGGATTTCATTACAGATTCTGGAAAATGCATTGGCACAAGCGAGAGATGGACGAATGCATATTCTTGATATTATGGCAAAAACTCTTCCTACTGCACGTGAAGAGTTATCCCAATATGCTCCACGCCTTCAAACCATTAAAATTCCTGTTGATATGATCGGTGCACTCATTGGACCAGGTGGCAAGAATATTCGTCAACTCGTCAAGGACAGCGGTGCAGAGATCAATGTTGAAGATGATGGGACGGTGACAGTTGCAGCGGTTGAAAAGGAATCTGCAGATAAAGCAATGCTCTATATTCGTGGTTTAGCTGAGTTGCCCGAAGTCGATAAAGTATACAAAGCAACTGTGAAGAAAATTACGGATTTCGGTGCATTCGTTGAAATTCTACCAGGCAAAGAAGGTCTTATCCACGTTTCTCAACTAGATGTTAATCGTGTAGAAAAGGTAGAAGACTTTCTTAAAATCGGAGATAGTATCGAAGTCAAACTTATGCATATCGATGCAGATGGAAAAATGAGTCTTAGTCACAAGGCCTTGTTGCCCGGCGGAGAAAATGCTCATGAAGAAATGAAGCGTTCACGTGAACGTAAGAAAACAGATAGCCGTGGAGGCAGAGACGATAGACATTCTCGTCCGCGTCACTAATATTTCTTTTTGATATATGTCCTCACATCACGAACAATAAAAACGTGGTGTGAGGTTTATTATTATGAATCTATCCATCCCACAAATAACATGTCTTTGTGGAACTCGTCAAGTTCCTGGTGATAAATCCATTTCTCATCGAGCTCTTATGATCGGAGCAATTGCTGATGGTACGTCAGAGGTTCATGACTGCTCACGCGCAGCAGATCCGATGAGTACATTATCATGTATCAAGCAGCTTGGCATTCATATTAAAGATCGTGGTGCACAAATTGTGATTCACGGAAAAGGTCGTCATGGATTGCGATTGCCAACTGCACCCTTGGATGCCGGAAATTCTGGAACGACGATGAGATTGTTGAGCGGAATTCTTGCTGGACAAAAATTTCCTTCTGTCTTGAGAGGAGATTCTTCACTCTCTCTGCGGCCAATGAAAAGGGTCATTGACCCTCTTCGACTTATGGGTGCAAATATTCACGGTACAGACACAAATACAGCTCCACTGATAATTGAACAAGTTGATCAGCTTCATGGAATGCGCTATGAACTTCCTGTTCCAAGTGCACAAGTTAAATCCTCGCTCCTTTTTGCTGGTCTCTTCGCGGACAACACAACAACCATTATTGAGAAATCTCAAACGCGAGACCACACAGAACGTATGCTTGGTCTTGAAACAAAGAACGAGAATGGTTCTCTTTCTATTGAAGTACACGCGAATGTTAAAATAGGAGGAAAGCAATTCATCGTTCCTGGGGATATATCGGCAGCCGCTTTTTTGCTTTCAGCGGGATTGATTGTGCCTGGATCAAATCTCAGGATTCAAAATATTGGACTCAATCCGACTCGCAGACGAATTTTGGATCTATTTAGATCAATGGGAGGCAGCATCCAGATTGATAATGAACGAATAATTGAAGGCGAGCCGATTGGTGATCTTATTGTTCAATATTCAGAGTTGAAAAGTAATCTTGACCTTCATGGTGCAGCAGTTGTCGATCTCATAGATGAGATCCCGATTCTTTCTGTAACTGCTCTTTTTGCAGAAGGAAGTTTTCAAATTCATGATGCACGAGAACTGCGCATGAAAGAGACGGATAGAATATCGGCAATTGTCAATAATTTGCGTTTACTTGGGTGTGAAGTAGAAGAGTACGAAGACGGCTTTGCATTTGAAGGCAGGAAGAAATATTCAGGCACCATGCTGCCTAGTTATGGTGACCATAGAATTGCAATGGCATTCGGTATCGCTGGCATTCGAATTCAAAATGTTACAATCCAGGATACGGAATGTGTCGATATTTCTTTTCCAGGATTTTGGAAAGAATTGTTGACATCTACAAAAATGTGATATTCAGAAAAGGATCGAAAGTGGAGTAAACAGCGAGATGCATTGTTCGCTGTTCTTATTCTATATTAATAATCTGGTGCATGAACTTATCAATGACAAGCTCACCACGAAGCCAACGCAAAAATTCTAATCCATATTTATTCAAATAATAGATGAGGTTCATTTCCCTTTCTTGCAAATTTGAATTGGGGAATAGATTTAAAGATACTCTGTCTAATTGCCGAAGAGATATATCGTGTTGTCGTTTTTGCGCAGCAATAGTCTTTTCCTTTAAGGCATTGAGAGCAGCTTGCATTCGAGTAAGAGTATTTTCCATCGCAGGAACGAGCGTTGGGTCTATCGATTCTAAACCACCCTTCAAACTTGTCAAGCTTTCTGATACAGTGCCGAACGTATTCGAAAACAATTCTTCTACTTTGAAATCAGAGATCGTGCTTGCCACTCTCCCTTTTAGAAGATCTATGTCGCCAAAGAAGTCTTCAATTCGAAGATTGAATTTATCGATTACTTTCCGAATTCGCTCTTCTACGATGGTCGCACTTGCTCGCGGGTAGATAATAGGCTCAGGAATGCCAAAATGTTCATAGAGCGACTTAAACTGAGCGAAATAGGCAACTTCAGAGGGACCTGCAACATATGCCAATGTTGGGAAAAGGTAATCCTGGCAGATTGGCCGCAGAACTACATTTGGACTAAATAAATTCGGATCAGCATGTAAAAAGCCAATCACTTCATCTACTGAAAATGTTTTCCGTGTTCCTTTAAGAGAAAATCCTTCTGGATGAGGCTCTAAAGCATATCTACCTCCATTGTGGAACATAAAAAGATTGACGGATCGAGGTTTCACTTGAGCATGGTATTGTTGTTCAAGGAGTTCACTTTGAGTAACGATAAGTTGACATGTGCAGGAAACATTTTTTAGTTCGTTTTCAAAAATTGGAGTGAGGATTTTCTTTGTTACTGAATTATGTGGATCGAAGAATATTAATCCAGAATCTTCAAGCAAAACGCTGAAAAGATGAATAAATGCTCGGCTAAATGTCATTCCTTTTTGATATGCTGTTTCGAACAACTCGATTACCTTTGGAGAGAATTCTGTCGGTAATAGCGATTGCCGCAAAGTGTCGAATAATGTTACAATCGAATCATCAAAATGTAATTCACCAACTGCACCGATATTTTTTCCACCTGTCTTATCTTCATATTGATATTGGAGACGAAGAAGCTCGTTCGAAGAGTTAAAAAGCGCAAAAGAGGATACTTCTTCAATATCATGGTCTTCACCTTCCAACCAAAAAACAGGAACAAAGTTATAATCGGGATATTGCTGAGAGAGACGTTCAGCAAGCTTAAGCGCAGTAAGTGTCTTGTAAAGCGCATAAAGTGGTCCGCTGAAAAGGCCGACCTGTTGACCAGTAATGACTGCAACTGTGTTCTCGTTGAGAAGAAGGTCGATGTTCGCTAAGGTTTTAACACCGCAGTGATAATCGCGGTTCTGATGTAAAAGAACCTGAACAAGCGATGATCGATCAATCGATCGATGCGAAACTATCTCAAGACTCGAACGCCAATGTTTCTCATCACGAAAATCACCGACAAAGAAATCTTTGACACG
>Ga0182017_10004581_pt1 | contig 10270 bp, 12 predicted proteins | sample 712E3DmetaG_FD_120492 | JGI IMG/M metagenome (GOLD analysis project Ga0182017, IMG submission 120492) | Permafrost microbial communities from Stordalen Mire, Sweden - 712E3D metaG | ecosystem: Environmental > Terrestrial > Soil > Wetlands > Permafrost | place: Sweden: Stordalen | collected... | reverse complement strand
GCTGACCGGCCAGATACCACCCCTGCCGGCCAAACAGTCGATCGACGAGATTTCCTCGCTGACCGGTGAAGAAACCGTGCGCGCCTTTGCGCGTACAACGGCTGCGCAGCTACAGCGCGATGATGGTGCCAGTGTTCTCCTGGAGTTTTCCTGAAACGCCGACGGCTGGCTCCCGCGAGGTAGGTGCCAGAGTTTTCATGAGCGCCTCGTGGGCGCCGTCGGGCCGGGCCGGACAATTCTGCACGGTGCGCCACCCCACGGTTACGCACGCGCCCTGAAAGGACACGATGCGGTGGGCTGTGCCGCTTGCTCGGGACTCGCCCACGTACGTTCCGCAGCCTTCAAGAGCCGAGAGGATTCTTGAACATGGATCAGGTCAGGCTCACCGGGAAACTCCGGCCAGACTCCAGCTTCCAGAGACGGGAACAGTTGAAGCCCCCATTGCTAGGCCATTCCAGGTTCCGGAACACGTGCACGTCGGCGAGCCCTGGTTACACTGACCGCCGAACGTGATCGAGAACACGCTGCCAGTCGCGGTCCCACGCATACTGAGGGCCCCATTCGCGGCAACGCCTCCGGTGCAGGCCATCTCACCCTCTCCATTGATGTCGACGTTTGAAATATTGCCATGACTGTCAAATGCGCCGGACATTTCCAAGGGTTGGTCGGGCTGGTCGTCATAGATGACTGTGCCTTGGAACGCGACCCCAAAGCAAGGATTGGCCGCCGCGTCCGGACCAACGCCCCCAGCGTCTGGACTACCTCCGTCTTTGGCAGCGGCCGACGGTCCACCTGGAGGAGAGTTCGAGGACGCACACCAACATCGGTTCTCCACACATAGCGGATTAGTGCAAGGTGCACAGTCCGTTAAAGCGGATTCCGGTGCGCATTCGTTAGACGAAAACAAGAAATCGGTAATCTCATCGCAAACCTTGGCGAAGTGGGGAAGAATTGGAACGTAAGAAGTGTGCACCGCGATCTGACATCCTTGCGACGGCACAAAGCTTGTCCAGGGTTCTCCCACGGGCGCGAAAGCTGTGAAATGTGGAATCAAAGCCAGGAGCGTACTGCCAGTGGCATCAACGGATGACGACGGAAGGGCGACCCATAATCCGTCAACGGATGTAGCAATGCGGATGTCGGTGAGCGAGGAGTTGTTCGATGAGCTGGCCGCATCAAGACGAATGGCCAGAGTCGCAGGCACTGCGAAGGCAAGTCCGTCGGGCATGAACCCGTAGATGCTGCCGAGCACGTCGGGAGAGGACGAAGCCACCGGAAACAACTCAATTGTGACTGTCTGCGAGAGGGCGCCGGGGGGCACCTCCAATCTGGCGTTGCCAGCTTCCACGACGCCACCATTGGGTCCAATGGCCACTGCAACCGACGTGCCCGCGCCACAATCGCAGGTGCCCCATGCCGTGCCATCGCTGTTGCACATCTGCCCGCCCGTGCATGCTCCCGGTCCCCAACACTGCTGCGTGTCGAATGGCGTGCATACCAAGGCAGACGGGGAATTGGACTGATGAGAACCTTGGCACGCCCCGACCAGTGCCAGTGCTACTGCTGATGTAAGGATTCGTGGAAAGAGTTGGTCTGACGACGTAGGCATGTGACGTCCTCCAGGTTGAGACGAAGGGCAAGGTGGAACCGGCAGTGCCTCCGTGTGTAGGGTTGCGCGTTCGATACGATCAAGCCGCCGTCGAAAAGAAATGCAAGGAATCCGGATGCCGGCGCCGCCGGAAGACCGTTGGGCGGCCATAGACCAAATTCAGGCCCTAGCCCCTGCAAGCCGCGGAACCGCTGGGGCCGGCCGCGGGAATGGCAGCACAGAATCACCCGCCTTGAACTGCGCTGGGCGGCAGACATCTGTGTAGGCTAGCACTATCGCAGCGATTCGCGCAACTGGAAGCGATGATTCGCGCGATCGTTCTCCGAATCGTAGAGATTCTATTCCTGGGGCCAGGTCAGACCCCACCATACCCGCGCGCGTTCGAGAGCAACAGCGATTGATAAATTCGGACGCAGTGTTACTTTCAGGCAACTATGAGCGCTCTTCTACTCAACGAGACCGGGTGGTTTCTTCGCCTCGCGTATCGGGCGATACGGCCCGGCTGGTACTGTGCGGTGATTTGCGGATTGCAGGGCGTCAGCGGCTGCGCAGAGATCGCCAGCGGGCCCACCGGAACCTACCTCGATGCCGCTGGCCATCCCTCTGCGGCGGCAGAGGATGCAGCAAAACTGCGCGTGAGCTGCGGCGAGGCGGTCAACCTGTCGAGCTGGAACTTCGGTGCGCTGGAGTTTACTTTTGAAAATCCGACCGAAAGCTGGCAGAGGGTGGAGCAGGTGCGACCAGATTTTGGCGGCGAGAAGGTCAACCAAGCGGTCTCCATACGCGGTGGCGGCCGGTCACGGTCAGGCCGGGGCGTTGAATGGCAAGGCTGGCGGGAAGGCCCACAGGGGGAACAGGTCAGCCAACTCGTGGGCTCGGTCAAGCAGGCGCTGGGCGCCGGTGTGGAAGGCGTCGACAAAGGCTCGGTACCGAGCGCGAAAGTCGAGTGCGGTCCTTTTGTCAGCGGCGTGGACAAAGGGCGCGGGGCTGCGGTCGGTGGTGGCAGGGCGGCTGTGCGGGTCCTGGTCCAGAATGGCGGTCACGCCCATGGGTCCCGGCCCTTGGCCTTGTTCTCTGCCAAGTGCGGGTGGTGATCTCGACCACGGAATTGGCGGGGACGAAGCGGAGCGGTCTCGGCATACATGGTTGTCGGCAACGTCCCGCCAGAGTTGCTTGTGTCCAGGCCTACATTCACCTCTTTGCCACGCCCGTTTGTCCCATCCCTGAATACGCCACTGGCACCAGCACCGCGACCAGGCACCAGCACCGCGACCAGTTCAGTTTCGGTGAGCGGCGAAGCCTACAGGCACTGTCCCTCACTCCGAATGCAGAGTCTCGGAATGAGGACTGCCGCAGTGAATGCGAGCACGAAGGGCGTGTGGCCCGTGCCCTTCCCGCACACGTCGTTCTGGCATACGTTCTGAGTGCTGTGAGCGGACAAACTCACTAGACCACCGAACGATAATCCCCTGAATGGAAGGAAGAAGGCGCCCATGTTGAGCCCGTACAGGAGACCGCTTTCGGTGAAGACGGTATAGCTGAGGTCGCTTCCGGGATGCCAGAAGTACCCGAGGCGTGGCCCCACCGCAAATTCCACACGTGGTGATCCGAAATGAATGAGCGGGCTAAAGGAAAATCCCAATAGTGCTTCGTCCGTGGTACCAGAGCCACTTGGGTTCAGAATATCGAGGCTGAACTCACCGTTGATCGACACGTGCGACCCCACATAGAAGCCAAGCAAGCTCCCAAGGCGCGGCGCGGGAACGTAGGAAGACTGGGCGGGACTGGTCTTGATTGGAAGATTCAAGCCGAGGTAAGGCAACACGAACGTGCCAGCTTCCAGGGGCGATCTTGTCTCTGGCGCATCGCTGGGTTCGGATGAAATGTGCCCGTGCCCTGGCTGGTGTTCGGACTGCTCCTGCCGCTGGAACTGCGAATGTTCGTACTGCGGTTGCTCTTGGGCCTGGTGCCATTGGGGCTGCGGCTGTTCGTACTGCGGTTGCTCTTGAGTCTGCTGGACCTCTTGGGAACTAGAAAGTGACGGCAGCGGGGCCACGGAGACACCAAGCAAAGATATCTCCAGGTGGTCGTTCTTGGACGTGAGAACATAACCTTCCTTAGTGGGAGGATAATGGCACATCTCAACTCCACTCGTCGTTTGGCAGGCGTCTTCGTTGTCCAACAGACCCAGGGCCGTTATGGTAGAGCAGACTTCTGCGTCGCCGGCTATTTTGACCCTCAGAGCCTTGCCTACCCTTTCTTGCAACAGAGCAAGTACGGCTCGGATGTTTCGAGGCTCCAAAGAAATGACCAAGTGTCTTCCTTGAGATCGGAGTATTACGCCATCTCCTGTTGCGGGATAGCGGCATCGTTCAGTGCCATCAGTTGTGCTACACGCATTTTCGTCGTCGAGAAGACCAAACGCTCCTATTGCATCGTTGACTTCTCGATCTCCGTCGATTTGGAAATGCAAGGTCCTCTCCGCTGCAAAGAGCCAGACAAACGCCGACGGTGGGACGTGTGCAGGCAGAGCGGCCTGGGCAGCCCGGAAGGCTGCAACCGCCTCCGGACCCGCCAGCGCTGTGTCAATGGCCACTTGGCGGTCGATTTGCAGGGCCTCACCGAATAGCTTGCCGGCGCCGTTCCGATCGTCGCGCGCCTGCAGAGTGCCGAGGAGAACGAGCGCGGCAACGCGGGATTCTTGGCTGCACCCTTCCGTGCACAGGCTCTTCGTCTTGAGAGCCAATGCCACTGCCTTATCCCCCTGTTTGGCCATGGCTTGCTCGCGAGCTTCTCTCAGGAAGCATTGAGCCGCCCTTTCATTGGGCGGTGTCCCAGCCGGCGGTCGAGCCGTGTGCTCTTCGACATCGGTGATAACCTGAGTCACGAACCCGGCTAGCAAGGGCTCCAGGGTGGCCCTGCCCCGCTGGAGGAACAGCTCCTGCAGTTCGTCGGAACTCCAGATGCTTTGGCTTGATATGTCCACCCGAACTTGCACGCGTTCGTTGACCTGCTTCACGACTCGCTCGGCTGCGCGCGCCTCTAGCCCGAGGTCGAAGTCGTAGATGTAGATATAGCGATTCCACAGGCTTCCCTCGGTCGAGACATCAACGACCTTAAGACTCGGGACGCTGAAGACGATATCATCTTGGCAGCCCAATTTCGGACTGTTGGCATCGCGAACCCGAGAGCTCACAGAGGCCACCGACTCGAGGAGCTGTTTCGCTACTATGGGCCCAATCGGGAATAGCTCGCACATCGTCACACCGGTCAGCCCTCTTAGGGGGCTGCCGCACCGCGGGTGGATTGCACCGAGCCTGCCAACCTCGTCCGGTATCAAGAGAGCCGAACGCGGTCCAGTCGGCGGGCCCGATGGGAGCTCCGGTTTCACCTTCTCGGCGTGTTCAATGACGCACGCGAGAGACAGTGCCCCTCCGGCAAGGCAAAACGGGAATGCGAAACCAAGCTTGGACATTGTCCTCAACCTCTCGGGACGGGATGATGTACGATCGGTGCGTCCGCAGTCAAGGAGCCTAGCCCCTGACCGCTGATCGATCGTGTCGGCAGCGCCGGGCGCGATGACGGTGGCGATGATGGTGCCGCGATGATGGTGCCAGTGTTTTCCTGGAGTTTTCCTGAGACGCGATGATGGTGCCAGTGCCCTCCTGGAGTTTTCCTGAAAGGCCGACCGTTGGCTTCCGCGATCGCCGTTGATCGAGGTGGCAGGAGGTAGGTGCCAGAGTTTTCATGAGCGACGAGCGAGCGTGCTGGGACGAAGCGGACCCGTGGGCCCTTTTCCACCTATTTTTCAGGCTATTTCGTAAGTGATCGAAATGGTCCAGCTTCTTCGAGCTCGATCTGATGGGCGGTCAGGAGAGGAGGGCTTGTAAAATCCCTTGGACAGCACGATAGTGTGTCCATGCGTTGTCTTTGCTTGCTAGCCGCAGGGTTCCTCACAGTCGCCTGCTCCAGCTCTAGCTCCAGCGATGGAGCGGATCGAAAGCTCTGCGTAGAAGACGTCGAGTGCCCGACCGGTCATGGTTGCTTTCGCGGCATGGACAAGGTCAGCTACTGCGCTCCTCTTTGCACCAACGACAGCCAGTGCCCTGACCGCATCTCCTGTCCTTCTAACCAGCCAACCAAAGACGACAAGTCCTGCGAGGAGACCGGCAAGCACAAGAACCAGGGCGTCTGTTCCCTCTATGCTAGTCCTGAGTTTGACTCCACCAACTGCGGAAGCGCAGTTTTTGCCTGCAAGTCCGAGGACAATGCTTGCAGTTGCACCCTGGGTACCACCCCAGGAACTCTAGCCCAGTGTGACTGGTCCATGTACAGTGGCATTTGCTGCGCGGACGAGGGCTATCCGGCAAGTGGATCCTGTTTCTGCAGCCCTGTCACGAGCGTTTCATGCTCAGAGCTGGGCATGAGTTCGGCTATCAGATGTATGTGGAAGATATGAAGAGTGCCGATTAGGTAGCGCAGCTGCGTGCGAAGGTCGGGTAGGACGATGGCGCGGACCGGACTTCGAATGATGCCGACGTTTCCATCGTCCCCCCAAGAGATTCCCTGGCACCCGCACCGGCGCCCTCAGAATTCTGAGCCAGCACTGCACCGATTCCCCGTCGTTGCGAGGAAATCCGCCCGAAAGATCGCGGCGCGGGGCCGGCACGCAAATTGCTGATCGCAGGTGTATGGAGAATCCCATGCTCAAGATGTCAACGGGCGTTGCAGCCCTGTTCCTTGCTGGCCTGATCGGCTTTGCGTGTAGCAACGGGTCAGGCCTGAAACCCGGTGGAGGCGCTGGGCGCGCGGCGAAAGGCGGCCAAGCCGGCGGCGGCGTGAGTGGAGGTTCCGGTGGCACAATCGGTGCCGGTGGAACTGGGGCGGGCAGCCCGGGTGGCGCCGGTGGAATTGTGGCGGGCAGCACGGGTGGCACCATCGGTGCGGGCGGAATCGGGGAGGGCGGAGCCGGCGGCACAGGTGGAACTGGCACGTGCCTCCAGAACCTGTGCGCAATGCCGCTCTGCATGGGTGAGCTTCGGCCGAATCCCGACGGCTGTGGGTGTCCCATCTGTGTGCCGAGCCCCGATGCGGGGGCGGCAAGAGACGGCAACCAGGACGGCCCAGCCTGTTTGGCCCTCCCCTGCGTTGAGCCCACGTCCTGTCCAGGCGGATACGAGGCGAATCCTGACCCCTGTGGCTGCCCCATCTGCCCATCGAAGCCCGACGCCGGCGTTGCGAAAGACGCTGGCGACGCGGACAGCGCGATCTGCCCTCCCGGACCCAGGCCACCCTGTCCTACGCCGATGTGCCCTGACGGATACCAGAGGGTTCCTCTGCCCTGCGCCTGTAGCACCTGTGTTCCGGTTGACGGTGGAACGCCGGTGGACGCCGGGAAGCCGGACACGTCGCCAGTCTGTGGGCTCGTGTGCCCGATGCTGGCCTGCGCGTATGGGTACGTGTTCACCCCCGGTCCTTGCAGCTGTCCAACATGCGCCCCGGGCCCTGACGCCGGCGTGGCGAAGGATGCTGGAGGCGAAACATCCCTTGGCTCCTGCGCTGGGCTCGACGAATGCACATGCGGCATAAACAACGACTGCGCTCCGATAGCGGAGCCATGTTGGTGTCCCTACCCGCAGTGCGGTCCCTCTGGGGCATGCATATGCGGTGGCGGCCAGTTCGTCGGATGCGCGCCGCAGGCAATTGCCAACTGTCCGGGCGCGAAAGCTCGCGTCGCGGCTCTCTGTCCAAACCTCAAGGGCCCGACCTTCGATGCGTTGTGCACGCGGACTGCCCCCGAATGTGTCACCAAGTGCCTTGCCGAGATGGATTCGTGCAGCGATATTTCCTGCACCCTGTGCGAGGCCTGCGATTGTGTGGGCGACCGTTTCTCTACCTGCTACGGGCAATGTGTAACGACCTTCGGCCACTGAGCCGCATGTGCTGCGTTTGAAACGCCCGCAAGGCTCACTCCTCGCGCGGGAAGTACTGCCCAATGACAGGGCTCCGTCGGTGGGCCAGTCGGGGCGGGGACCGGCGCGGGGTGTGCAGGATGCCCCTTGGCTGTGTCCGCCGTTTCCGGCTTCGTGCCCGTTTAGGGGAATCCATCACTCCGTCTCCGGCCCCCGCCACATCGAACCGGACAGGCGGATTTCTCGCATCACGGCTCACCGCAGCGATGATGGTGCCATCCTGGAGGTTTCCAACAGCTTCCCGATCGTTGCCCCGAGATAGCTGCCCTGGTCGCAGGCGCGCGCGCAGGCGAGCTGCGCGTGTCGACCACGCCCGAGGGGCACTGGCTAGCCGAGCTGGCCCGCCGCCTCTTCGGGCCGCGCGGGCCGAAACTAACCAGGGCGGGGCTCGCGTGAGGAAACGGTGGCAAGAGCCGTCCCGTCGCGCTCCGCGGACCCGATCAAGGCTGCGCTGCCGACCTAGACGCCCATGATCTCGCCCGTGCACCGGCCATAGGTCGCGTAGCAATGGCCTTTCACGCAGACGTTGCTCTTGCAGTCCGTGTCGGACGTGCAGGTCCTGCGCTGACACCACCCCGATTGGCAGGTGGCGTCCGCCGGGCAATCGCTGCCGGCCGGGCAGGACACTTGCTCGCACCGATGAAGGCTACCGCAGCGGTAGGCGGGATTGCCACAGTCGCTGTCCTGCGCGCACCCGGGAACGCAGGTGTAGTTCCAGCCGCAAACGCCGTCGGCACAGTCGGCGGTGGTCCGGCAATCCCGGCAACTACCGGCGAGGTAGGCCGGCACCGCGCAATGCGGATGGGCGCTGGGGCACTGATCGTCCGTGGCGCACTCGCTGCACATGCGGAACACGGGCGAGCCGGCCGATCCGATCGCCGCACAGGCGGGGATCGTCGCTGGACAGTCGGCGTTCGATGCGCATTGGGTGCACTTGCCTGCGGCGCAGACCGAGGCGACGACGCCTGCAGTCGAGCTGGGCTGTGGGCAGTCGGTCGAGGTCGTGCATGCCCACCCGGCGCCAGTAGGTGCCGTCGGCTGGCTGGGGCAGCTCGACACGCCACACCAGTTCGAACACCATGGGCTCGTGCACATGCTGGGCGGAATCCCGGAAACATAGAAAGGTGGTGGCGTCTCATCCGAGGCCACGCATTGCCAGATCGTGAACGTGTTGCCGGGGACCGGCACCGTGGTCGGGCAGTCGGCATTGCTGTGGCATTGCCCGGATGGCAGGATGTCGGCAGCGGGAACCGCGTCCACTGTCTTGGCAGTAGCGTCGCTTTCAACGACCCCGTCGATCGAGCCGCCATCCATGCTCACGGCACCGTCGATGCTGGCACCGCCGTCGCTCGTTCCGCCTCCCGATTCGCCGGACCCCCTCACCGAGGTTCCGCTGCCCCCGACGCCCGTGCCGCCGGTCCCAGTGGCGCTTGATACCGTGGTGTCAGTCCCGCCTGCGCCGGTGCCGGCCAGGGACGTTCCGCCCGAACCGACCGCAGCGTCAAGCCTCGACTCTCGCGAGGTGGTCTCTCCGCTTCCACATGCCATCCCGAACATTGCCAGCGCCGCAAGCCATTTGCCGGTAGTGAGTGCACCCATCATCATGCGCCAGCACCAATGCAAGGCCCGCACCACCCAAGCATTTCAGCAGATTGCCCCGACGACGGGCGAGAAACGCGACGCGACCAGGGCACTGCGATCAGAGTGCACGGCCCCGGGCACCAGCAGCGCGCCTTGGCTCTGGCCCGGCCGGCAGGCACGGCGGGCTTTGCCGATTTCGCCGGCTTGGCGCGTGCGGGCTCGGGTGCGATCAAGGCTGGTTGGACACATGCGCCACACCTTGCTGGTCGACGGCCGTCCGGCGGACGCGCCGCTCGCCTGACCGGCGGCTTGCAGGCTAAGTTCCGTAGCCTCCCTGGTCGACTTTCGTCAACCGCTCGCCCATGAACGTTAGGACTATTTCCAGGGTGTAGGGCCCGAAGTCGTAGATCCAGAGTTCCCCCACTTTGTATCTGTCACACTCGTCGCAGTTGCTCGTGATCAGATCCTCGCGCGTCTTGGGAGGACCGCAGATCTTAATGACCTTCTTCATTGAAAATCCGGCCTCCACCAGTCGGTCGTTCTTGGGACAGCGAAAACCCTCGCCGAAAACGGGAGTTTCGACGGCAACCAACAACAGGCCGGCGAGGAAAAGACGACGCAAGAACATGCTGCCTCCAGCAGTCGCTAACGATTCTAGTGTACTGCAACCAGCCCGAGAAATCGACCACGTTGGCCGTGGTCGCTACTCGCGCCGGGTGGCGCTGCTGATCTCGACTTGCGGCGTGCCGGGAGCGCTCGCCCAGAGGACATTGTATTGCGCCACCAGGTTGTAGCTGACCTTGCCGGTGCCGACGAAGGTCACCAGCACGCCATTGCCGCAGGAATAGAAACCCTGTCTGCCTGGCGGAGGGTCGAGCCTGAACATGCCACTGGCACCATGCCCGCGCCCGGCTTTTCGGACAGCAAGGGGCTTCCATTCTTCACGCCATCAGTACTTACTCGTTATCGTATTCCCGAAGGTTCTCTAGGAGCGTGTTGCGCATAGGGCACCTGGCTTCCTTCGCTTCGCTCAGGTCGCCAGGTGCAAGATGGGGATCGACAAGGACCGTCGTCTATGATCTCTTGATGGCGTGACGAAAACGTACCG
>Ga0182017_10004578_pt1 | contig 10275 bp, 11 predicted proteins | sample 712E3DmetaG_FD_120492 | JGI IMG/M metagenome (GOLD analysis project Ga0182017, IMG submission 120492) | Permafrost microbial communities from Stordalen Mire, Sweden - 712E3D metaG | ecosystem: Environmental > Terrestrial > Soil > Wetlands > Permafrost | place: Sweden: Stordalen | collected... | reverse complement strand
GGAAACTGCTATAATTACAAAGTTAGTTTAATATGCCACTTAGTACTTCGGTAAAACAAGACATAATTAAAGAGTTTCAAACCGTTAAAGGAGATACGGGCAGTCCTGAGGTGCAAGTCGCACTTTTGACTTTTCGGATCGAAAAATTAACGGAGCATTTAAAAGCGCATCTGCATGATAATCATTCCAGGCGGGGACTGTTGTCCATGATCGCCAAAAGAAGAAGACTGATTAACTTTTTGGGAAAAGTTGATAAGCTAAGAGCCTCCGGAATCTCGAAAAGAGTAGGCCTTAAGGACTAATTATTTAGGAAAGAATTATTTAATGAAAAAAACCTCGGTAAATTTAGAAGTTAATGGGAAAAAGTTGACCTTTGAAACGGGAGAACTTGCAGAACAAGCGACAGCATCGATTTTGGCCAGGCTTGGTGACACAGTGGTTTTGGTCACGGTGGTTGAAGGCGGTCCGACACAACTGGATTATTTTCCATTGTCGGTTGATTACGTCGAAAGATTATACGCCGGCGGAAAAATCAAAGGTTCACGTTGGGTAAAAAGAGAAGGTAGGCCATCCGATGAAGCCATTTTAGCCGGAAGATTAATTGACCGGTCAATCCGTCCATTATTCCCCAAAAGTTTTAAAAACGAAGTCCAGATTATCGTCACAGTTTTATCCGTTGACGGAGAAAACGAACCGGACATTTTAGCATTAAACGCGGTGTCAGCCGCTTTGGCAATTTCGCGTATTCCTTGGAACGGTCCGGTAGCAGCCGTTCGGGTAGGACATGTTAAAGAAAATGGTGACGCAGCCGCATTTTTAATTAACCCGTCAGCGGCGGAGCGGGAATTATCGCAATTGGATATTGTCGCCTCCCAATTAAAAGATAAAACCGTCATGATTGAAGCGGGAGCATTACAGGTTCCCGAGGATGTTCTAGTTGAAGCGGTTGAAAAAGCACACGTTGAAACTAAAAAAATAATCGGGTTAATCGAAGATTTGGTTAAAGAAGTCGGTCAGAAAAAATTGGCAGTTACCGAAGATCCGATGTTGCATGAGTTGGCTGCACTAGTTGAAAAATCTTATACCACCGAAGTTCAAGCCTTGATCAAGGCCAGAGTTGATAAGGAATCGGGCGGAGACGATACCGATGAATTAATAACCAAAATCTACGAAGATTATAAACTGGCAAATCCAAAGACAGAAGTGGATAAAAAAGTAGTAATTGCCGCACTTGAAAAAGTGATGTACCAGATAATCCGTACCAATGTTCTCAAAACCGGCAAAAGAGTGGACGGGCGCAAAATGGATGAAATCCGCACCATTGCCGCATCAGTTGGGATTTTACCAAGAACCCACGGGAGTGCCATTTTTCAAAGAGGCATTACCCAAGCTTTATCAATTGTTACTTTAGGTTCGCCCCGCATGGAGCAACTAATTGAATCGGCCGAGGGCGAAGAAACCAAAAGATATATCCATCACTACAGCGGTTTGCCTTATTCATTCGGACAAACCGGCCGCGTTGGAACGCCAAGCAGACGGGAAATTGGACATGGAGCATTGGCAGAAAGAGCACTTTTAGCTGTTATTCCAAAACAGGACGTTTTTCCATACACCATCCGAGTTGTTTCGGAAGTTTTGTCACAAAATGGATCAAGTTCGATGGCTTCAACTTGCGGTTCAACGCTAGCGTTAATGGATGCCGGAGTGCCGATTATTAAACCGGTCGCCGGAATCTCGATTGGCATGATGTCAGACGATAAGAAATATGAACTTTTAACCGACATTATCGGTTTGGAAGATTTTTCGGGTGACATGGATTTTAAAGTGGCCGGAACCGATGAGGGCGTCACGGCAATCCAGTTGGATGTAAAAATTCCGGGAATTACAGTTGAACAAGTTAAAGCGATTTTAGACAAAGCCAAAACCGCCAGACTAGAAATTTTAGAAAAAATAAAAGCAGTGATGCCGACTCCAAGAGCGGCAATTTCCCAATATGCGCCAAAGATTGAACAGGTTAAGATTCCGGTAGATAAAATCGGCGAAGTGATCGGGCCGGGCGGAAAAGTAATCAAAAACATTATTGCTACCACCGGCGCGCAAGTTGACGTTGAAGACGACGGCACAGTCGCGATTTCGGGAACTGACGATGAAGCAGTGAAGAAAGCAGTTGAGTGGGTTAAAGGATTAGTCCGCGAAGTCCAGCCGGGTGAGGTTTTTGAAGGCGAAGTAAAGAGAATTTTGCCTTTCGGAGCATTTGTCGAATTTTTACCGGGTAAAGAAGGTATGGTGCATGTCTCCAAAATGTCAACGGAATTTGTGAATGACCCAAATGATATTGTAAAAATCGGACAAAAAGTCAAGATTAGAGTGGCCGAAATCGATGACCAGGGGAGAGTCAATCTTTCCATGTTATTCGGAGAAGATGCCGATAAGCCAAAAACACCAAGGCCAATGGGAGCAGTGCCGGTTGCCGGAGGTACTTATCAACCTCGAACGCCAAGTGAACATCCACTGGCAATGCAATTTAGGAGAGAAAGAGGCAGGACATCCGGTGGGTCAAGTGATTGGAGAAGCAGAGGTGCAAGTTCCCGACCTGCTCGACCGGGTTTTAGCCGCGACCGCAAACCACGATATTAGACTACGAAATTTCTAATTTTAATTCCTAATTTCTAACCAAGTCCTAAGAGAGTATCCTATAGCTTGACAAAGATTGAGCAAGATGATATTATCGCTTTCATTATGAACGAAAGAATAAGAGTGTTGCCACCAGAAGTTACAGTAACTGTAAAAGATGGAAGCGTTTTAATGACCACAGTTGATAAAGTTGAGCGTACCGAAATTGCGCGGGACTTAACAGATTTGGAGACAGCAGTTCACGCTAGGATAGGTAGTAAAAAGATTAGAAGGAATATTGTTGGATTTTTAGCTACTGGTGCTTGTATTGTTGCTATTGGCGCTCCAACTGTCATGGCTGTGGAAGCTCCAAAAGGTGATCTCAACGCTGCGTTGCCTCAGATAGGAATTGTTGATGCAGTTGCGCTTGCTGGAGAAGCGATAGCAATAAGTCTTTTAAGAGAATATAAGGTTGAGATAGATAGATTGGGCCGTCAAGATAGCGCAATATTAGATACGCTTAGAACTGAAAGTGAAAGTAAAGAAAAAGCTGCGAAAGCCGTTGCTCCCAGTGCTTCAAAATAAATTTTAATCCTTAATCCTTAATCATTAATCACTAGTTTCTGTTATTATTAAAGTATGGAAAATAATTTATCCTTAATCCCCATTGGCGGCGTCGGTGACGTTACCAAAAACATGTACCTCTATGAGTACAAAAACGAAATCTTAATTGTGGATTGCGGTTTGGGTTTTGCCGATGAAACAATGCTCGGAGTTGACCTTTTGATCCCCGACGTTACCTATCTTAAGAATCTGCAGGGTAAAAAAATTGTCGGAATGGCTTTAACCCACGGACACGAGGACCATATCGGGGGACTTCCTTATGTTTTGCCGGATCTTCCCGGACAATTCCCGATTTACGGGACGCCATTAACAGCGGAGTTGGCCAATGCCAAGCTGAAGGACTATGGATTACAACCCAGGGTGCAAAAAGTGAATTTTGACGGTGGAGAAATTAAAATCGGCCCCTTCACTCTCAATTTTATCAGAGTTACTCACTCAGTCTTAGATAGCTCAAATATTTTCATTAAAACGCCGGCCGGAAATTTCTATCATGGCAGCGACTACAAAATTGACTTAACGCCTTTTGACGGCAAGAAAACCGACTTTAAAAAAATTGCCCAGGTTTCCAAAGAAGGCGTTTTGTGTATGCTGTCGGATTGTTTGGGAGCGGAACGCAAAGGCCACACGCCATCGGAATTCAAATTGACGGCGGCTTTTGAGGAAGAATTGGAGAATTGCAAAGGCAAGTTTATTGTCACAACTTACTCATCCAACATTTCCAGAGTAAATCAGGTTTTAAAAGTGGCGGAAAAGTTTGGCAGAAAAGTTTGTTTTGTCGGCCGGTCGGTAATTAAAGCCAAAGAAATCGCGCAAAACTTGGGTTACATCCGCATGCCAAGAGGAATGGAAATTGCCACGGCGCAGTTAAAAAATTACAAAGATTCGGATGTCGTTCTTTTAGTCGCGGGTAGCCAAGGTCAGGGAAATTCGGCGCTTTCCCGGATTGTTTCGGGAGAATTCAAAGAGATTCATTTAACTTCTAGTGATGTGGTAATTTTTTCGGCTGATCCGATTCCCGGCAACGAAGTTTCGGTTTATGCCTTGGTCGATGATATTGCCAGGATTGGCGCCAGAGTAATTTACTCTGAGCTTTCGGACGAGTTTCATGTTTCCGGACACGCATCCAGCGACGACTTAACGTTGATGATGAATTTAGTCAGCCCCAAAATTGTGCTGCCAATTGGCGGAACGTTTAGGCAGATGGTTGCGTACCGGGGATTGGCGGAGAAACAGGGTTTTGAACCTAAAAACATTCTGCTTTTGGAAGACGGACAAGAAGTGCTATTTAATCAAAACGGCGCCAGACTTGGCAAAAAATTAAACTTGGAAAATGTTTACGTTGACCAAATTTCCGGCGAAGAAGTGGAAAGTTTTGTGCTCCGCGATAGGCAAAGGTTGGCTACGGATGGGGTAGTCGTGGTGCTTTCGGAATTTGCAACAAGTGGGCAGATTGATAATTTAGACATTATTGTTAAAGGGCTTTCTCAACAGGAAACAACCGATATTCAAGTAAGTTTGGCCAAAGAAATTAAAGAAAAACTAACGCAAAGAGCTGGTACAAGGGATAGATTTTTAATGCGCAAAGCGATCAGCGAAATTGCGGAAAAATTCATCTTTAGAAAACTGCGCAAACGACCATTAGTGCTACCGGTAATTATAGAGGTTTAAGCTATTTCTCAGGAAACTGACATAATATTTTAGTGAGCGCTTCGAGGGGCAACTTGAAGCGCTTTTATTTTGACTTAATTTCTGTTATAATATAGGACAGAATCAATAAATTGGTCCGCATTTATCTACTTAAGTTAAATCGGGTTGCTAAACAATATGAAAGAAAAATCAAAATTTTTAGGCATGGTTAATTGGACCGTTTCGACCGATCGGCTTGGTGCTGTCGAAATTGCCACTGCAGAAGCCTGCAGCGTCGGCAGTTTTGTGCATTCAAATTTACTAAGCAACGACGCGTCAGGTTTAACCTCTTTTGAGATTTTAGAAGCTACGCGTACAAGCTATGTGCGGTTTTGCTTAGTCCTCGAAAGAGAAAATAAAAGACTATGTGTATTAAAGCTTGATGATGCGGCTGCTAGGCACAGAAATCCCAATCAAAGTGCGCAATTATCGGTTGTTCCGACACTTCATATTGAAGTTGTAAGCGTTAAAGCTTTAAGAAAACTGGGCGTGTTGGATTAAATCCTAAACTTGTAGTCCTTCCTCAAAATATCTATAATGTCTTATATGGCCAGAAGGCATTATCAGAAGCATAAATTCAAAGTCAAACTCAAAAAAAACACCGTTTATTCAATCGTGGCTTTTTTGGTTATTTTAGGCGGCCTTTTATTGGGCCTTTCTTATACCCGCAACGGCTCCTCTTTTACCTCGTTAAACGATTCCGTAGTCAATTATTTTGGAATGGTAGGCCTTTTATTGCCTTTACTGTTGGTGTTTTTCGGATTTTTCTTTTTAAAACTGCGGTTTTTTCTTTCCAAGCCCAATATTGCCGTCGGATTTTTAATTTTCTTTGTTTCACTCTTAGGTCTTGCCAAAGCCGGATCATTTGGTCTTTATTTAAACCAGCTTTTGTCGGAAATAATTACCGATACGGGCGCATTTTTGGTTTATCTAGCGGGAGTTTTCGTCGGATTAGTAGTCTTTTTTGATACGTCAGCGGACGAATTAATGGCGATTGTCGGTTCAATTCTAGCAATTGTGCAAAAACTTATGCCGGGTAAAATCCTCTCCTTCTTTAAGAAAAAACCCTCCGGTTTGGAAAAACAAATGGTGATTAAGGGCATGAATAAGGATGTGCCAACGCCCAAAGAGGTAAGAATAAATGCGGGCGGATCAGCCAATAAAAAAGAGGAGTTGCCTTTAATCTCGGACAAACTGGTGATGAATGCTCCGGGGCGAACCGGAATTTGGCATTTGCCGCCTTTAGATTTACTCTCCAACGAATCGACGCAAAAAGCCGACCGTGGAGACGTTAAAAAAGTGGCCGGAAAAATTGAGGAAACACTCAAAAGTTTCGGCATCGGGGCAAAAGTGGTTGAAGTTAATCTTGGTCCGGCAGTTACCCAATATGCCCTGCAGATTCCGCTGGGGATAAAGGTGTCTAAAATTACCAATTTATCGAATGATTTGGCTTTAAGCACCGAGGCGCCGACCGGACAAATCCGAATTGAAGCGCCGATTCCGGGCCGGAATCTAGTCGGCATCGAAATTCCAAACCGCTCTCTGGAAGTTGTAACGCTTAGGACCATGCTTTCTTCAGATTTAATGCGCAAGAGCAAATCAAAGTTGGCGGTCTCTTTGGGCTTAGACGTTTCCGGTAATCCTTTAATCGCCGATATCGGCAAAATGCCACATGTACTCGTTGCCGGAACCACCGGCTCGGGAAAATCAGTATTGATTAACTCTTTTATTGCCTCGCTTTTATTTAGAGCTACTCCCGACGAATTAAAACTCATTTTAGTTGATCCGAAGCGGGTTGAATTAACCGGTTATAACGGCATTCCACATTTAATGACACCGGTCATTGTGGAAGTAGACCAGATTTTGGCGTCGCTAAAATGGGCAATGGGAGAAATGGATAGAAGATATAAAACTTTTGCCGAGCACGGAGTAAGAAATATCGACGGATACAATGAATTGGCCGGTTTCCAAACGCTTCCGTACATTGTAATTATTATTGATGAGTTGGCGGATTTAATGGCTTATGCTCCGGTTGAAGTTGAGGATGCCATCGCCCGCTTGGCCCAAATGGCCAGAGCCACCGGAATCCACTTAGTGGTTTCTACCCAGAGGCCCTCGGTGGATGTCATTACCGGACTAATTAAAGCTAACATTCCGTGTCGTATCGCTTTTAATGTTTCATCCATGATTGACTCCCGCGTTATTATTGATATGCCGGGCGCGGAAAAATTATTAGGCCGGGGAGATATGCTGTATATCCCGCCGGAGCAAGCTAAACCAACGCGTATTCAGGGTGCGTTTGTTTCGGAAAAAGAAGTTCGGGGCTTGGTTAATTTCCTCAAAAACGAAAACCCGCCGGTTGAATACACGGAAGAGGTGTTAGCAGAGCCATTAGTGGTTAAAAGAGGCATGGCATCAACGGGTGAAGGCGGACACGATGCTTTATTTGCCGAATCAATCAGAGTTATTTGTCAGCATGATAAAGCCTCTGCTTCGCTTTTGCAAAGAAGACTTTCCATCGGCTATTCAAGGGCGGCCAGAATTTTAGACCAACTTGAGGAGGTTGGTGTCGTGGGAAGGGCCGAAGGCAGCAAACCCAGAGACGTTTTAATTAGAGACGCTGAAGAATTTATTGCAACACTCGGATAACCTCTAATTTTATGATAAAATCCGGAGAAAAATTACAGCAAGCACGGATTGAAAAGGGTTTCAGTTTGGAAGATGTGGCTCGCGCGACAAAAATAAAGACGCAGTTTCTATCTTACATTGAAGACGGTGAGTATCAAAAACTGCCTTCGCCTTCTTACGCACATGGATTTGTCCGCAATTACGCCCGGTTTTTAGGACTGCCCGACGAGGAAATCTTAGCGCTTTTTCGCCGAGAATTTGACGAAGACAAAGTCTACAAAGTTTTACCGAAGGGTTTTGGGGAAAAACAGGAATTTCCGCTGTTCAAATTCAAAATTAGGCAAGCAGTTCTTTTATCGGTTCTCATAATTGTTGTTCTTATCGGCTATCTTCTCTGGCAATACCGTGAAGCTTTTTTAAATCCGCCGCTTGAGATAACTTCGCCGCAAAACGGTAACACCTCATCGTCACAAGTAAAAATTACCGGCAAAACCGATTCCAACGCGACAGTGTACGTAGACCAAAATGCGGTAACGGTGGATCAAGACGGGAGTTTCCAAAAAGTAATTAATGTTTTTCCGGGCAAGACGACGATTACAGTTAAAGCCGTTAATAAATTTGGCAAAGTTACCCAGCAGGCAGTGCAAGTAAATGTTAAAGCTGGTACTTGACATTAGATTCCAATTAAGCTAGTTTTATAGACATGATAGATCCTGCCCAAACAGCCTTATTTATAGTAGTAATCGTCCTCACGGTTCTTCTAGTTGTATTAGGAATTCAGGTCTTCTTTATTTTGCGAGAACTGCGTAAAACCATCAGTAAAGTAAATAAAGTTTTAGATTATACGGAAAGTATTACCGAAAGCGTTTCCAAACCGATTGCCTCCTTGTCAACTTTGGCGATGGGGTTAAAAACCGGCGCCACGATTGCCAAAATCTTCCAAGGCGACAAAAAGCACAAAAAAGATGAATGAGGGTAAATTTCATAGCGGATTTTTATTGGGACTCCTAATTGGCGGTGGAGCCGTGTTTCTGTTGGGAACCAAAACCGGGCGCAATTTAGTCAAGATTGTTTCGGAGCGGGGAATGGACGGATTAGTAGAGCTTTTGGAAGAGTATAATCTGAACGATTTGGAGGAATCAGAGGATGAGGGAGAAATTCCCGCAGACGAAGTTCAGTCTCAAGAATCTCAAAACGAAAAACCCTCCTCCGCTGAAGCTTCGGAAGGGCAAGGAAAGAAAGAATCAGCTCCCAAAAAACACTTCTTCAAACGAATTAGAAAATAAACAATTCTTCTAATAAGTTTTATGCCATTAATCCCGGTCTATGTATAGGTCGTCTTTCGCCGCTTGGTTTTCCATCGCTAAGTGCTCTTACTGCATGCAATCTATCTTCGTGGACAAAGCTGCCAAGAGCTTGCGTAACTTCCTCTTCATATCGGTCTTGTAATTCACGATACGTTTCACTATCTTGATTTTCTAATTCTGTGCCTTCTATTGCAAAACGGATTGAGCCAATTGTTTCTCCGTATCTTTTAATTGCCTGTTGTTTTCTAGCCGCTTCCCGTTTGCCTAATTCTTCTCTTTCATTCATTTAATAATCACCTCGCTTTGGGCAGCAGTGTGACAGTTTAGTTTACTCCGTATTTTTGGATGTTGGCGTTGTGGCCCTCAATCGTTGATGCAAAATGTAAATGCCCCTGCTTGTCGGAGAAGAAGTATAGATAGTTCGTTTTCGCGGGAGCAAGCGCTGCTTGGATGGATGAAAGTCCGGGATTACTAATCGGCGTTGGTGGAAGCCCCGCGTTTTTACGCGTATTATAAGGTGAATTTATGAGAAGATCAGTAGCGGTTAAATCTTTTTTCCACCAGCTCTTCGTATCAACTTGGTAGCCTAGTGCATATTGAACAGTAGGGTCGGACCCTAAAGCCATTCCAAGATTTAGCCTATTTATAAATACCGATGCAACCAATGGTCTGTCTGCGGCAAAGATTGCTTCCCGTTCGATAATCGAAGCAATAACAATGGTTTGAGCATCAGTCAAATCAGTCGTTTTGGTATTCTTGACGCTAGTGTATTTTGCATTAAAGTTATTCTTCATCATCGCTACAATCATATTAACATCCGCGTCTCTGGGAATTAAATATGTATCGGGAAATAAATAGCCTTCGTTGGCTTCTAAAACAGAGCGCCAAGACTCATTGTAGCTAGGGATTTTGGCTTTTAATAAATCCGCAATTTCGTCCGCCCGCAAGCCCTCGGGAATAGTAGTCCAAATATCCAAAGTACCGTGAGTTAAATTACTGGCGACATCGGTCATACTCATGGAAGGATTTATGCGAAAATCTCCGGCCTGAATTTGTTTATCTAAGTTGTTAATTCTGGTGTAGAGAAAGAAAACAATGGGGTCGCGGATTAGCCCAGCTGCTTTTAAATTATTGGCTACCTCGCGGACGCCCTCGCCTTTATTTATCACAAAAATCTGTGCAGCTTTATCGTTGGTATTTGCGGCAAGGAGTCCGTTTTGCCACCAGAGGAAAAGCCCAGCTACCAGAATTATTAAAAGTACAATGACTGTGATTAACCTCTTCATGCGTATCTAACAATAGGGAAGTTTACCAAAGAGTCCTTCCCTTCCTTAAGATTATACACACTTTGCGAAAAAAGTGTATAGAGAACATCATTTTTGGCAAATTTTTCACCAATTTTCTTATTAAGATAAAT
>Ga0182017_10004577_pt1 | contig 10275 bp, 7 predicted proteins | sample 712E3DmetaG_FD_120492 | JGI IMG/M metagenome (GOLD analysis project Ga0182017, IMG submission 120492) | Permafrost microbial communities from Stordalen Mire, Sweden - 712E3D metaG | ecosystem: Environmental > Terrestrial > Soil > Wetlands > Permafrost | place: Sweden: Stordalen | collected... | reverse complement strand
CTCGGGCATGAAGGAGGAGTTCCTCGAACTCATTTCCGGATGCGCCAAGAACGTGCGGTTTGAGGCCGGTCAATACATGTTCAACGAAGGCCAGCCCGCCGATCAGTTCTATCTGCTGCGCAGCGGCCGCGTGGCGCTTCAGATTAGCGCGCCGGAGCGCACGCTCACGGTGCAGACGGTCGGCGAAGACGAGATCGTCGGCGCCTCCTGGCTGGTGCCTCCCTATCGTTGGGGTTTCGACGCCAAGGCGCTCGAACTGACGCGCGCCATCGCCATGGATGCGGCGTGCCTGCGCGGCAAAAGCGAAGGCGACCACGATCTCGGCTATGAATTGATGAAACGCTTCATGCCTGTTTTGATTCAACGCTTGCATGCAACAAGGCTGCAGATTCTCGATGTCTATGGCGTTCACAGCTGAAAAACCGGCGACGGCCGGGGACCCGATGGTGCCGCGGGTCGCGCGCGTGCGCAGGCGCCAGCGCGACCTCAAGGATGTCGTAACCCTGACCCTTGAGTTGGAAGACGGCGGCGATCTCGAATTCCTGCCCGGCCAGTTCAACATGCTGACGGTGTTCGGCGTGGGCGAAGTGCCCATCAGTATCAGCGGCGATCCTGCGAAACCTGGCGGCGGTCTGGTCCACACCATTCGCGATGTCGGCGCCGTGTCGGGGGCGCTGGCGCGGCTCGGACCGGGCGACGCCGTCGGTGTGCGCGGACCGTTCGGCGTCGGCTGGCCGGTTGAGGAGGCAAAGGGGTCCGACGTTGTCGTTCTGACCGGCGGGCTCGGGTTGGCGCCGCTCAGGCCGGTGATCTATTCGCTGCTCGCCAACCGGCTTCTCTACGGCAAGATCGCCTTGTTGTACGGCGCGCGCGGCCCCGGCGAAATCCTTTTCCGCTCGGAACTCGAGCAGTGGCGCCGCCTTCTCGACATCGAGGTGCTGGTGACGGTCGACCATGCGGAGTCCGATTGGCACGGCTCCGTCGGCGTCGTCACCACGCTGGTACCGCGCGCCGATTTCGATTCGCAGAACACGCTCGCGATGGTGTGCGGGCCGGAAATCATGATGCGTTACGGCGTTTCCGCCCTTCGCGCCGCAGGCGTCAGCGACCAATCGATGTACCTGTCGATGGAACGCAGCATGAAATGCGCCATCGGGCTGTGCGGCCATTGCCAGCTTGGCTCGGTTTTCGTCTGTAAGGACGGCCCCGTGTTCCGCAACGATCGATTGGGCCCGCTGATGGCCGTGAAGGAACTTTGACGCGATGGCTGGGAAAAAGCCGAGACTGGCGGTTTGGAAGTTCGCATCCTGCGACGGTTGTCAGCTCAGCCTGCTGGATTGCGAGGACGAGCTGCTCGCGGTCGCGGGCGCGATCGACATCGCCTATTTCCCGGAAGCCACGCGCGGAGAGATCAGCGGCCGTTACGACGTATCTCTGATCGAGGGGTCGGTCACCACCGCTCATGACGCCGAACGCATCAAGGACGTGCGCGAGCGCTCGCGCGTGCTCATCACCATCGGCGCCTGCGCGACGGCCGGCGGCATCCAGGCGCTGAAGAACTTCGCGGACGTGAAGGAATACATCCCGATGGTCTATGCCCATCCGGAGTACATCCACACGCTGGCGACCTCGACGGCCATCGCCGATCACGTCAAGGTCGATTTCGAACTGCGCGGCTGCCCCATCAACAAGAAACAGCTTGTCGAACTGGTGTCGGCCCTTGTCGCCGGCCGCAAGCCGGTCACCCCGCCTCACAGCGTTTGCGTCGAATGCAAGCTCAAGGGAAATCTCTGCGTGATGGTGGCGCACGGAACGCCGTGCCTCGGTCCCGTCACGCATGCGGGCTGCGATGCGCTCTGCCCGTCCTACAATCGCGGCTGTTTCGGCTGCTACGGGCCGATGGAAACGCCGAACACGCGCGCCCTAAGCCGGCAGCTTGCCGAGCTTGGCATGGACGAGGAGGCCCTGAAGCGCGTCTACAGCACGTTCAATGTGAACGCCGAAGCGTTCCGCGAAGAGATGAAGCGTCATGGCTCGTAAAACCATCAAGGTGGATTATCTCGCCCGCGTCGAGGGCGAAGGCGCGTTCAAGGTGGTGGTGCGCGACGGTGCGGTGAAGAGCGCAGAATTGCGCATCTTCGAGCCGCCCCGCTTCTACGAGGCTTTCCTGCGCGGCCGCTCCTACATGGAGGTGCCCGACATCACGGCGCGCATCTGCGGCATCTGCCCGATCGCCTATCAGATGGGGTCCGTCCACGCGCTGGAGAAGATTCTCGGCATCAAGCTCGACGGGCAATTGCGCGCCTTGCGCCGGCTGATCTATTGCGGCGAATGGATCGAAAGCCACGTCCTTCACATCTACATGCTGCACGCGCCCGATTTTCTCGGCTACGACAGTGTGATTGCCATGGCGAAGGATCATGGCGATATCGTCAAGAAGGCGCTCGAGTTCAAGAAGATCGGTAACGAGATCATGAGCGTCGTGGGCGGACGCGAAATTCACCCCATCAATGTCCGCGTCGGCGGCTTCTACAAAGTGCCCTCAAAGCGCGAGCTTGCGCCGCTGGCCGAGAAGCTGAAATGGGCGCGCGATGCCGCGCTCGATACGGTCCGTCTGGTCTCGAAGTTCGATTTTCCCGATTGTGAGCGCGATTACGAATTCGTCGCGCTGCGTCATCCGAGCGAATACCCGTTCAACGAGGGGCGTCTGGTCTCGAACAAGGGCATGGACATCCCCATCGAGGACTATGACGCCACGTTCGAGGAAACGCATGTCGAGCATTCGACGGCGCTTCATTCCCGCGTCCGCGCTCGCGGCACCTACTTCGTCGGCCCGCTGGCGCGCTACAGCCTGAATTATGACCGGCTGACGCCCACGGCGCAGCAGGCGGCGCGCGAGGCGGGCCTGGGGACGACCTGCAACAATCCGTTCCGCAGCATCGTCGTGCGCGCCGTGGAATCGCTCTACGCCTGTGAGGAAGCGCTCAGGATCATCGCGGCCTACGAACCGCCCGAGAAGCCGTTTGTCGAGGGTACGGTGCGCGCCGGTTCCGGCTGCCACGCGACCGAGGCGCCGCGCGGCCTTTGCTATCACCGTTACACGATTGGGGACGGCGGCCTGGTCACCTTCGCGCGCATCGTACCGCCGACCTCCCAGAACCAGCCAACGATCGAAAAGGATCTCACCAGCTTCGTCGGCGGCTGGCTCGATATGCCGGATATGGAATTGCAGCACCGCTGCGAACAGGCCATCCGCAATTACGATCCGTGCATCTCGTGCTCTACCCATTTCCTGCGGCTGGAAATGGATCGGGGTTAGAGCATGATCTTCTGGGATCGAAGCGCCTGCGCCGAGGGGATTTTGCGGCGTGGGCAGGAGAAGGGCGAAGTGCGTAGCGGGTACTACGGGCGAGCCCTTCGACGAACCCACGACGCAAAAGCCCCCGGCCCTACGGGTTGTGCGCCGGCGGGCGCCGTTCGGCGGGCGATCGATCCACTGGATCGATCGCTTTTCCGCCTCACCGTTGCGCCGCTTGACCGATGGCACCGCATCGCTCTTCGCGCCGCGCCTTGCGGATCGCCTCGCCGGCGCGCAACGCAGACGTTTCCATCCCAGAAGATCATGCTCTAGATGGTGCCCGCGCGCGTCGTGGTCATCGGCATCGGCAATATCGAGCGGGGCGACGACGGGGCGGGACGCGCGGTCGCCAGACTCTTGCGGCACATGGTTTCCGGAACGGTGGAAATCTTCGAACAGGACGGCGAGGCGACTTCGCTTCTGGACAAGCTCGATGGCGTTCCGACGGCCTATCTGATCGACGCCTGCGTCTCGAACGCGCCGCCGGGCACGATCCACCGCGTCGACGCAAACCACGCCCCGCTGCCGCAAGCCTCTTCCGATCTGTCGACGCACGGCTTCGGTCTGGCGGCGGCGATCGAACTCGGGCGTGCGCTTGACCGACTGCCGCGGCGCACCGTCGTCTTTGCCATTGAAGCAGAGTCCTTCGCAGCCGGCGCCCCGCTTTGTGAACCTGTCGCCGCGGCTACCGTGATCGTCGCCGATAGGATACGGTCCGAGATCGAAGAAACCGCGTCAGAATGAGGGTGATGGCATGCATGAGGCATCGCTGATGAAGACCTTGATGCGCCGCCTGGACGAGATCGCGGCGGCTGAGAAGGCCAAGCGCATCACCGGCGTGTCGGTCTGGCTGGGTGGCATGAGTCACATGTCGCCCGCGCATTTCACCGAGCACTTCGAGGACGCCTCCGCCGGGACGATTGCCGACGGCGCCAAGCTCGACATCATCGTCTCCGACGATACGAATGACGCCAACGCCCAGGAAATTCTCGTGCGGAGCGTCACGGTGGAGACGTGATCCGGCGGGTCAGAATCGAGGTTCGCGGCGCGGTGCAGGGGGTAGGGTTCCGCCCCTTCGTCTATCAATGCGCGACCCGGCTCGGCCTTGCCGGCTGGGTCGAGAACACGACCTTCGGCGTCAGGCTGGAAGCCGAAGGCGAGGCCGACGGCATCTCCGCGTTGCGCCGCGCGATCGAAGAGTCGCCGCCGCCCAACGCCTCCATCGTCTCCGTCGAGGTCGAGGAGCTGGAACCGCGCGAGGAAGAAGCGTTCGTTATCCGGACCAGCGTCTCCCAAGGCGCGCGCGTGGCGCAGATCCTGCCCGATCTTGCGACCTGCGACGATTGCCTCGGCGAATTGTTCGATCCGAAAGATCGCCGCTATCTCTATCCCTTCATCAACTGCACCCATTGCGGTCCGCGCTACAGCATCGTCGAGGATGTTCCCTACGACCGCGCCAGGACCTCGATGCGGCATTTTCCGATGTGTCCGGCCTGCCGCACAGAATACGAAGACCCGTCGAACCGCCGCTTCCACGCCGAGCCCAACGCCTGTCCGGTCTGCGGGCCGCGCCTTTCCTTGTGGGATGGCGGCGGCGCGATTCTGGCCCAGGACCATGACGCGCTGCTTGCCGCGGCGCAGGCGATCCGGGTGGGCAAGATCGTCGCTGCGAAAGGCATCGGCGGCTTTCACCTGATCGTCGATGCGCGCAGCAATGAGGCCGTCCGCCGCTTGCGGTCCCGCAAGAGTCGCGCGGAAAAGCCCTTCGCCGTGATGTTTCCTTCGCTCGCGGAGGTGGAACGCGAATGCGATGTCGGGCCGGAAGAAAAGGCGCTGCTTGTCAGCCCGGCGCGCCCAATCGTCCTGTTGCGGCGGCGGCCCGGGTCGGTTGCGGCCGCCATTGCGCCGGACAATCCCCGGCTGGGCGTCATGTTGCCTTACGCCCCGCTGCATCATCTTCTGCTGCGCGAGCTTGGCTTTGCGGTTGTCGCCACCAGCGGCAATCTCTCCGACGAGCCGATTGCCACCGACGAAACCGAAGCGCTCGTCCGGCTCGGGGGCATCGCCGATCTTTTCCTGGTCCATGACCGGCCTATCGTCAGGCCGATGGACGATTCCGTGGCGCGTGTCGTGTGCGGGCGGGAGCAAATACTGCGCCGCGCCCGCGGTTACGCGCCGGCGCCGATCCTTATGGACGGTCTTAGCTCCGACATCCTGGCGCTTGGCGGGCACCTGAAGACAACTGTCGCTGTTACGCTCGAAGATGGTGTTCTGCTGAGTCAGCATCTGGGCGATCTAGAAACCGTCGCGGCGCGCGAGGCGCATAGCCGCGCCGTGGACGATATGTTGAAACTGCGCGGGCTGGCGCCGCGTCTGGTGGTGCGCGACCTGCATCCCAATTACGCCACCAGCCGCATGGCCGCCGAGATGGGACTTCCGGTTGCCGGCGTGCAGCACCATCTTGCCCATGTCGCTTCGTGCATGGCCGAGAACGGAATTGCCCCGCCGGTGCTGGGCGTCGCCTGGGACGGAACGGGCTACGGCACCGACGGCACGATTTGGGGCGGCGAGTTTTTGCTGGTGACCGAGACGGGCTGGCGCCGTGTGGCGCATTTGCGCGGCTTTTGTTTGCCGGGCGGCGAGGTGGCCGTGCACGAGCCGCGCCGTGCCGCCATCGGTCTGCTCTATGAAGCATTCGGGGATGACGCCTTCGCGATAGAGGAGCTTGCGCCCATCGCCGAATTCTCGCCGGCCGAGCGCAAGGTCATGCGCGCCATGCTCCAAGGCGGCGTGAATGCGCCGCGTACTTCCAGCATCGGCCGGCTGTTCGACGGCTTCGCTTCTCTCGCCGGGTTGCGCCAAATCACGAGTTACGAGGGCCAGACCGCGGCGGAGTTCGAATGGGCTGCGGACGGCGTGGCGGCGCAGCACCCGTATGAATTTCCGCTCGTCCCCGGCCCGGCGAAGGACACGCCCTGGATATTGGACTGGAAACCGGCGCTGGACGGAATGCTGGCGGATCGGCGCGGAGGTGCGACTGTAGGCGCCGTTTCAGCGGCGTTCCACGACGGTCTTGCGGCGGCGCTGGTCGCGGTGGCACGGCAAATCGGCGAGCCTCGCGTGGTCCTCACCGGCGGCTGCTTTCAGAACGCGCGCCTCACCGAATCAGCGGTCGCCGCTTTGCGCGCCGCCGGGCACGAACCGATCTGGCACCGGCGCGTACCCCCCAACGACGGCGGCATCGCGCTCGGCCAAGCGGCCTGGGCTGCTTGGCTGATGTCCGGCAGAATCGCCTCGCACGAAGACCTCGGAGAAACCGCATGAATGTGAAGACGGTTGCCACGACGCCTTTCGACGATCAGCGCCCCGGAACCTCCGGTCTGCGCAAGAAGGTCGCCGAATTCCAGCAGCCCCGTTATCTGGAGAATTTTCTCCAATCGATCTTCGACAGCGTGGGCGAGGTCAAGACGCTTGTCGTCGGGGGCGACGGCCGCTTCTACAATCGCGAAGCCGTTCAGACGATCTTGCGCATGGCGGCCGCCAACGGCGTGGGCCGCGTGCTTCTGGGCCGGGACGGGCTCTTGTCCACACCGGCGATTTCCTGCGTCATCCGCAAATACGGTGCATCCGGCGGCATCGTTCTTTCGGCCAGTCACAATCCCGGCGGACCCGATGGCGATTTCGGCATCAAATACAATATCGCCAACGGCGGCCCGGCGCCCGAAGGTGTGACCGAGGCCATCTACGCGAAGAGCTGCAAGATCGAGCGCTATCTCATCGCGGACGGCGAAGCGGACTTCGACATCGGCCGTTCCGGCTGTGCCGTCTTCGCCGGGATGAACGTGGAGGTCATCGATCCGGTCGCGGATTACGCGGCGCTCATGGAAACTCTGTTCGATTTCGACCGTATTTCCCAATTGTTGTCTTGTGGGCGCTTTCGCATGCTCTTCGACGCCATGCATGCGATCACCGGACCTTATGCGCACGACATTTTCGAAAAGCGCCTGGGGGCTCCCGCCGGGTCGGTGATCAACGGCACTCCTTTGCCCGATTTCGGCGGCGGCCACCCCGATCCAAACCTCGTCAACGCACGCGATCTGGTCGCGATCATGAATGGGCCGGACGCGCCGGATTTTGGCGCCGCTTCGGACGGCGACGGCGACCGCAACATGATCCTGGGGCGGAACTTTTTCGTCTCGCCGAGCGACAGCCTGGCGGTGCTGACCGCCAACGCTCGTCTGGTTCCCTTCTATGCGGAAGGTCTGGCAGGGGTCGCGCGTTCGCTGCCGACAAGTCTTGCCGTGGATTGCGTCGCCGCCGGATTGAAGATTCCCTGTTTCGAGACGCCGACCGGCTGGAAGTATTTCGGCAACCTTCTGGATGCCGGACGGATCACCCTATGCGGCGAAGAGAGTTTCGGCACCGGCTCGAACCATGTGCGCGAGAAGGACGGCGTCTGGGCGGTGCTCTTCTGGCTCAATCTGCTCGCCTGCCGGAAAGAGTCGGTAGAGGCCGTGGTCAAATCCCATTGGCGCGCCTACGGCCGCAACTATTGCATGCGCCACGATTATGAAGGTCTCGATACCGAAGTTGCAGACGCGCTGATCGACGCTCTGCGGAACAAGCTTCCGGCGCTCAAAGGCAGCGTTTTCGGCGCGCTTAAGCTCGCCCATTGCGACGATTTTTCTTATCTCGATCCGGTGGACGGCAGCGTGTCTGAGCATCAAGGCATCCGCATCGTTTTCGCGGACGGTGCCAGGATCGTCTATCGGCTGTCAGGCACGGGAACCGAGGGTGCAACCTTGCGCGTCTATCTGGAACGCTACGAGCCTGACCCGTCTCGGCACGACCGCGACGTGCGAGAAGAACTGCAGGATCTCGCGTCTATCGCCGGGCAAATTGCCGGGATCGTGGAAAGAACCGGGCGCCAAAGCCCATCGGTCGTGACGTAAAAAGTCTTTCCGCTCTGGTCGGTTCACGTCTTCTTGGGGGTGCCGCTTTTCTTGGACGGAGGTTTGGGCGTTGCTTTGACCTTTTTCCGCCTGATTCCAGTGTTCTTCATGACGGCCGTGCGGGCGACCGGCCCGCTCCCAAAGCATATAAGCGCGGGCCTCGATCTGTTTGCGAAGCGATTCCGCCGTTGGCATTACAGGTTTGGCCTTCATGAGCGTCGCTCACGGTGGTGGAAAAGGGTCGGCAATCGGCTGGGTTTTGCACGGAACGGCGGGCCCTGCAAGAAATCGGTCCAGACGAAGCGGTCGGCAAAACTGCCGGCTTACCTTGCGATAGGCGGTTGCAGGGCGGCGACCGGTCCGGAGGGACAAAACTGCCTTCAAAGTGCCCAGTGTTTCCCGTGCCGATTCTCGTTCCGTTCCGGGACAATTCCCAGGTTCGCGCGCGAACGAGATAACGCAATATTCCCAATAGCTTAGCGCGAAAATGCCCTGGGTGACCCGCGCCTGTCGAAGAATCGCCTGCCCCTCTGCGACAATTCGCAAATCCGGTGCGCGCATGCGTCTCACCGCTGCGTACATACGTAGCATTGCGAATAGCCCACATAAGTTTATGCGCGTCATCATGGACGCGAGACACAAGCCTCCGCGGTTCCGAAGGAAAACTTGATTCAAATCATATTCGGGAACGCGGCGACTGGGTTAGGTGCGTGACGGTTTTCTCCACGTGAAGGCGCCGATAAAACAGGCAGAACAGATGAAACGGGCAGACCAAATGAGCGTGAAATATCCTGGGATTCCGAGCGTTATCCATGGCAACGGCGCCATCGCCGAGGTGATGGGTCATGTGTGCGGCGGGGTCATCGGCTATCCAATCACACCGTCCACGGAGATCTCGGAAATCTACGAGGCGTTTCGCGCCGGCGGCGGCTGCAACGTCTGGGGCCACCACCCGTTCTTCTTCGAGCCGGAAGGCGAACATTCCGCGCAAAGCGGCGCGCTCGGCGCGGCGCTGACCGGCGGCAAATACATTTCCAACGCCTCTTCCAGCCAGGGCATCCTCTACGGGCTGGAGTCGCATTACGTCACGGTCGGCAAGAGGGTCGGCGGCTTTGTGTTGCAGATCGCGGCCCGCGTCGTCTCCAAGCATTCGCTCAACGTCATGGCCGGCCATGACGACGTCTATGCGCTGCTTCAGTCCGGCTACACCATTCTGTTCGGCAGCAATTCGCAGGAAGCGGCCGATCTTGCCGCGATCTCTTATAAGCTCAGCGCCCTGTCGTTGATCCCGGTCGCCAACGCCATGGACGGCTTCGTCACTAGCCACATGCTGTGCGAGGCCTTGATGCCCGAACCGGAACTGCTCAAGGAATTCCTCGGCGATCCGTCGGGCCGCATCAAGTGCCCCACGGTGGCGCAGGAGATGCTGTTCGGCGCCAAAGGCCGCGTGTTCCAGTTGAAGCAATATATCGCGCGCCACAAGGACGATCTCGGCGACACGACGAAGCTTACCGCCTTCCTCGACGAAAACGCCGATGCGATCGAGAAAGACAACGAAGGTAAGCTTGTCGCGAAGACTGTCGCGTGGATTCCGGAAGAACTCCGCGGCCAATGGCGCCGTCAGTGGCTTAACTCCTACGAGAAGGGAACGCGCCAGCGCGTTCCGGCGCTGGTCGACATGCACAACCCGGGTCTCACCGGCCCGGTGCAGAACCAACCCGACTTCCAGGCCGGCTCCGCCGACCACCGCACGCACTTCGTGAACGCGGTGCCGCAGTTCGCGCGCGAAGTGATGAAAGAATACTCCGAGCTGACCGGACGCGAATACGCCCCGATCAAGACCTTCATGTGCGACGACGCCGAGACGGTCATGATCGGGCTGGGCTCGGTCACCGACGACGCCCAGGCGGTCGCGACCTATCTGCGCGGCCAGGGCAAGAAGGTCGGCGTCATCTCCGTCAAGCT
>Ga0182017_10004573_pt1 | contig 10278 bp, 7 predicted proteins | sample 712E3DmetaG_FD_120492 | JGI IMG/M metagenome (GOLD analysis project Ga0182017, IMG submission 120492) | Permafrost microbial communities from Stordalen Mire, Sweden - 712E3D metaG | ecosystem: Environmental > Terrestrial > Soil > Wetlands > Permafrost | place: Sweden: Stordalen | collected... | reverse complement strand
GGGCGTCGGTATTCATCACCGATGCCGGAATCCGGGTCAGCGGCCGGTTGCTGCTGGGTGCCCCGAGCTGGAGCCTCGCCCTGACTCAGGTTGCATCGGCGCAGACCATCACCGCCCAGCCTCGAACGACGGTACTTTCAATGAACCCTGGCCTGTGCATCCTCCGTAGTGGACCCGCCCTGGGGGTGACGTCCAAGACTGGCCGTTCGTACGCGGTGAGCCTGCCCGAGGCGCAGGAGGCGGTCTCAGTTCTGAACCGGCTGATGGAGCACCGAGACCGAGGAGAGGTCGCTCCAGGAGTTGGCATCGATCCGCAGAAACGATAGCTGGACGTCCTCGAGCGGGACACTCAGCCTGTGGGCTGTCTACTTGACCGTGATGCTGCCCGCCTTGAGTGGCGCGACGGATCCGTTGTCGTAGACGAGGACGCCAGATGGAGACCATACCTGCAATCGCATGGCATCGGGCTTGCCGTCAATGGCAGCCAGCCGGAAGGTGTATCCGCCCGCGCCGTTGACCTTGCCAGCGCCTTGCACCGTGGCGGTACCGCCGCCGGCGACCATCCAATCGGCAGCCGTCGCGTCGAACGAGAATCCGGAGACTGAGAAGGCCAGGCTCAGGGTCGGTTTGGTTGCGGCTTTCGCATAGGAGACGCTGAGCGAAAAGCCCGCCGTACCAGCGGCCGAGCAACCCTTGGAGAGCCGGCAAGAACCGGCCGGGGAGGTCAGCGATCCCGAACCTGAGAGGGTCCTGGCGGGGTCGTAGACCACGACCTGTGAGGCCTCCATCGAGCCACTCGCCTGCCCGTCACTGACCGTCAACTTGACCTTGTAGAACCCGGCCCTTGAGTAGACGTGGCTTCCGCCGACCGACCTGGCAGCCGATCCGAGGTTCACCACGGTGGTGGAGCCATCGCCCCAGTCCCAGGTCGCCGTGTACTTCTCGGACGTGCCCGGGTCGGTGAAGCTTGCGGAGGCCGTCACGGTCGAGCCCGTCTTCGTCAGAGCCGGCGTGGCGGTCACCTTGACTATGGCCGGCGCTACGTTGGACACCGACACCGACTTGGAAGCGGACGAGGTTCCGCCGTTCGAATCGGAAACGATCACAGTGATGGTGTAGGTGCCCAGGCGCGCGTAGGTGTGCGGCGGACCCTGGCAGGCGTTGCCGCTCACGGCACCAACCTGGGGGCCCGAGCCGTCCCCGTAGTCGACGCTGCAGGAGTAGGTCTCGGCCGAGCCGTAACCCGGATCGGTGAAGCTCGCTGTGGCGACGATGGCCTGGCCTTCGATTGCCGGACCGGTGCTCACGGCTGCAACGACTGGCGCGACGTTGGACACCTCGATCCAGAAGGCTATCGAGCCTTGCGCGCCGTTGCTGTCGGTCACAGTCACCGTGACCCAGTAAGGGTCCGGATCAAGAAGGGTCGTCTGGGCGGTGCACGTTGTGCCCGTGACCACGCCCGCCACCGGAGTGGCTCCATCGCCGAACGCGGCCGTGCAGGAGTAGCTCTCGGAGTTTGACCCAAGCTCGGACCCGGGGTCCGTGAATTCGGCCGTTATGGTGGCGAGCCCGCCTTCAGCGACCGGTCCCGTCAGGGTGCCGGTCCAGACCTCGGGGTTGGCGTTGCCGCTTTCGACTTCGATGGTTCCGACGCCCGCCGCGCCGTGGCTGTCCGTGACGGTCATCGTGACGGTGTACGTGCCAGGATGTGCGTAGAAGTGAGGCGCGCCGGTACAGGCGGCCCAGTCCATGGTCCCAACCTCGAGTCCTGTTCCGTCGCCGTAGTCGATTGAGCAGGCGTACTCCTCGGACCCGTCGAGTCCGGGGTCCCAGAAGGTGGTGCTGACAGTCACGGGCCCTTCATATCCCGATCCGTCCGCGGTGATGGGGTCCAGCGCGGGGGCGACGTTAGCGACGTCCACGACCGTGCTTGCCGTGCCAACGCCACCGCGGCTGTCCCTGACTGCGACGGTTACGGTGTAGACGCCGACGGTGTCGTAGTTCCAAGGCCTGGACGTGCAGGTGCGACCGGTCACCACGCCCGGCGCCGGGCCGGAGCCGTCCCCGAAGTCGACTGTGCATGTATACGTCTCGGAGCCCGACCCGGTCCCATACCCGGGGTCGGAGAAATCGGCGTTGACAGTGAACGGGGCGCCCTCGAGAAGCGGGGACGGCACCGCGATGGTCCCGACCACGGGCGCGGCGTTGTTGACGATGTGGATGCGCACTGTGGCGCTGCCCGACATTCCGATCTGGTCCCTCACCGTCACCGTGACGGTCCTGTCTCCCAGGGATCCACTGTACGGAATCGAGATGGAGGACGGCTGCTGGAAGGTGTAGCTGATCGCGCCGCCGGGGAGGCCATCGATAGTGACGACCCACGGTCCTACGCTTGCATCCGTGAAGGACGCCAGTGTGAGCGAGGTGGCCGTTTCGGCGAAGCCGATGTCGGTCGGGGCCGTCACGACCGGTGGTACATCCTCCACGCGTACATTGAAGCTGCCCGTCCTGACGATGCCGTTTGCGTCGCGAACCGTGACGACTGCGGTGTAAGCCGTGTACGTACCCCTCGGGAGCGTCGGGGCGGCGCCGACGTAGGTGTGGAAAACGGCGAACGGATTGGTCGTGACCACCTGGTCCTGAGAAGTCCCGTCACCGAAGTCCGTGTGTACAACAAACGGCGCGGTGGCGGCCGGGTCGTTGATGGTTATCTGGTTATAGACGTCCACGCCCTCGGGCGCTATCAGCGGGTTCCACTGGAATGTGAGCGATGAGTTGGGGTCCACGGCCGTGACCCGGAACACCGCGTAGCCGGATATTCCGGCCGAGTTGGACACGGTTAGTGATGCCGTATAGATGCCGGTCGCATAGGTGTGCCCGGCGTGCACGGCCCCTTGGCTCTCCGTCGTGGCCCCTTCGGCGCTGCCGTCGCCCCAGTCGACGGACCAGCTCCACGGCGCCGCGATGACCCCGTTGGGATCCGTGAATGAGCCCAGATCAAAGTCGTGCCGGCCCTGGGTACTGTCGACAGTCTGGTTGCCCGGCGCAATGACCTGAGGCGGGAGATAGGGCACGATCGTTTCGATAGCCCGGCACGATCCGATGGCGCCGCCCCCGTCCGTGACGACGGCAGTCAGGGTGTACTTGCCGGCCACGGCGTAGATGTGGTCGGGGAAGACGCATCGAGGCAGCCCGTCGCTCCATCCGGTGGTGACTAGCGTGCCGGACTGCAGCGGCGTTCCGTCGCCGTAGTCGACCGAAGTGCACTGGTAGGTTTCGATATCCGAGCCGGGATCTACGATGGCTGCATCCGCATGAGCGACCAGACCCGGTTCATGGGGCCCGACGATGCCAAGACCCCCGACCCACGGTGCCACGTTGACGTAGGAGGCCGTGGCGACGCCAGAACCGGAGGCTCCGTCGCTGTCCGTGACGGTGACCGTGACGTTGTACGTGCCGGTGACCGAGTAGTGGTGAGCGGGGCCGGCACAGGCCAATCCAGAAACGACGCCCGGGACCACCGCCCCATCGCCATAGTCGACAGTGCAGGTGTAGGTCTCGGTGGCCGACTCCGGGTCGTTGAAGGTGGCATTGGCCACGACCGTCTGGGGTTCCGTCGAGTTGGAGTTGGACACCGACGCCGTGACCGCCGGTGGCACGTTTGAGTCGGCCGCGACGACCCCCGGGGTTCCAAGCGTCAGAATCGCCAGACAGGCTGGCGCGAGCCATCGGCTCCGACCGCGCAATCTAGTTCCCACGGTATCCCTCCTCATGCCTCAGGCCTCAGGCCAGGTGCGGCGCGCCGCAGACGTGGCGCGCCGAGTATGCGCGTCGCTCGCGGCGGTCGGTGTCGAGTCGCCGACACCCGTCTCGGCTACAATGCTCCCAACGCTCGGATTATCCGCATCGTGGGAGCTTCTTTCATGAACTTGACCGCCGCCCAGCGGCGCACGCTTCGAGCATTCCTGCGCGCAGTCGCCCTGGCTGAGCCGCTCCAACACGAACTGGCGGCCAGCCACGGCATCTCGATCGGCGACCTCTTCGCGGTACGAGTGCTGGACCGCCTGGGCGAGGTCCCCGTGAGCCGGTACGGCGCCGAGCTCGGCCTGGCTCGCTCGACCATCACCAACCTCGTCGATCGTCTCGAGCGTGCGGGGCTCGTCGCCCGAGTCGCCAGTCCGAGCGATCGGCGCGTGACCCTGGTCCAACTGACGGGGACCGGGCGGGATGCGATGGAAGTCCGGGCCCGATTCGCCGAGAGCGACGTCGCTCGCCGGCTCTTTGCGCTCGAAGCGACCGACCAGGCGGTGCTCTCCGAGCTCCTCGAGCGGGTCCTCGCGATCCGGCCGGAGTCGGACGCCGACGGCTCGTCCGATGGAACCGACGAGCTCGAACTCGTCGTCGCCGGTCCTGAGGCGGGGCGATGACGGCCCCCGCTCGGCAGCGGCGGCTCGCCCATATCGACTACCGCTGGATTGCCCTGTCGAACACGACGCTCGGCATCCTGATGGCCGGGCTCAACGCGAGCGTTCTCCTCATCTCGCTGCCGGCGATCTTCCGCGGCATCGGAGTCGACCCGCTGGCACCCGGCGAATCCGACTACATGCTCTGGATGCTCGTCGGCTACACGCTCGTGACCGCGACGCTGCTCGTGACGGCGGGTCGAATCTCCGACATGTACGGCCGCGTCCGCCTGTACAACGCCGGCTTCGCGATCTTCACGCTGGGCTCGATCCTGTGCTTCTTCGTGCAAGGCCAGGGGAACGACGCGGCCCTTCAGATCATCGTCTTCCGGATCATCCAGGCGGTGGGCGGCGCGTTCCTGATGGCCAACTCAGCCGCCATCCTGACCGACGCCTTCCCGCCCGACCAACGCGGCCTGGCGATGGGCGTGAACCAGATAGGCATCCTCGCCGGCATGTTCGTGGGGCTGCTCATCGGCGGGGTCCTGGCCGAGATCGACTGGCGTGCCGTCTTCCTCGTGAGCGTGCCGTTCGGGATCGTCGGAACCGTGTGGGCGTATCTCGTGCTCCACGAGACGGCCACGATCCGCAAGCACCAGCACCTCGACATTCCCGGCAACGTCCTGTTCGCCGCCGGTCTCGTCCTCGTGCTGGTCGGCTTCACATATGCGATCCAGCCATACGGCGACTCGAACATGGGCTGGGGCAATCCGTGGGTGATCGGCGAACTGGCCGGAGGCGCGCTGCTGCTCGTCCTCTTCGCCATCGTCGAGGGCCACGTTCAGGACCCGATGTTCCGGCTCGAGCTATTCCGCATCCGCATGTTCACCGCGGGCAACATCGCCGGGTTCCTATCGTCGCTGGCGCGCGGCGGACTCCAGTTCATCCTCATCGTCTGGCTGCAGGGCATCTGGCTGCCGCTCCACGGGATCGCGTTCCAGGACGCGCCGCTCTGGGCGGCCATCTGCATGCTTCCGATGACGATTGGGTTCCTCATCGCCGGACCCCTGTGCGGCCGGCTTTCAGACAGGTACGGGGCGCGCTACTTCTCGACCGGAGGCATGCTCCTGTCGGCGGCCGCGTTTGCCGTCTTCCTGCTTGTGCCGGCCGACTTCGACTACCTGCCGTTCGGCCTGCTTCTCCTGGCGCTCGGCATCGGTTCGGGGAGTTTCGCGGCGCCCAACACGGCCTCGATCATGAACGCCGTGCCGCCCGAACACCGCGGCGCTTCGTCGGGCATGCGAGCGACTTTCCAGAACGTTGCCCAGAGTCTCAGCATGACGTTCATCTTCACTCTCGTGATCGCGGGTCTCTCGACCCGGCTACCCGGTGCGATGTACGGCCATCTGACAGCGGCCGGAGTCCCGGATGCGTTGGCCACGAAGCTCTCCGGAATCCCGCCGAGCGGTGCGCTTTTCGCAGCTTTCCTCGGCTACAACCCGATGGCGACCTTGATCCCGGCCAATGTCCTGGCGACTCTCACGAGCTCGACCCAGGCGACCATTCTCAGCACCTCCTTCTTCCCGAATCTCCTCGCCGGGCCGTTCCTCGACGGGCTGAGGGTCGCCTTCGCCGTCTGCGTGGTGCTCTCGATCGGTGCCGCCGCGGCCTCGTGGATGCGCGGTCGCCGCTACATCCACGACCTCGAGGTGGTGGCGGCGCCGGCAGCTTCTGCGGGAGAGCCCGCCGCGATCCTCGAAGGCTCCGCGATGAGCGGCCGCTGACGGGCCGGTTCTGCCAATCGTGGTCCGCCCAGTGGCACGCCCGCCTCGCCGGTCGGACGGCGGGCGCGCTCGAGCCACACTGTCTGCGAGCGCCGCGTCGACGCCCGCAAGGAGCCAGCCCATGGCGACCACTGCCCCCACCTCCGGCCTCGCCCCCGTCAACGGCATCGACCTGGCCTACCAGATCTTCGGCAGCGGATCGCCGCTCGTCCTCATCCACGGCGGCTTCGGCTCGGTCGAGATGTTCGGCCCGAACGTCGCGGCCCTGGCCGACGGGCGCCAGGTCATCGGCGTAGACCTGCAGTCGCACGGGCGGACCCCCGCCGTCGACCGGCCGATGCGCTTCGAGACCATGGCCGACGACGTAGCCGCGCTGATTCGCCACCTCGGCCACGAGCAGGCGGACGTCATGGGATTCTCGCTCGGCGGCGGAGTCGCCCTCCGGACGGCAATCCAGCATCCGGCATCTGTTCGCAAGCTCGTGCTGGTGTCGGCGCCGTTCAAGCGAAGCGGTTGGCATCCCGAGATGATCGCCGGATTCGATCGGATGGGGCCGGAGATGGCCGAGTCGATGAAGCAGACGCCGATGTACGAGACATACCGGCGGGTCGCGCCGCGAGTCGAGGATTGGCCGATCCTGGCGACCCAGATAACCACGCTGCTCAAGCTCGACTATGACTGGACAGATGAGGTCCGGAGCCTGCCGATGCCGGTGCTGATCGTTCTCGGCGATGCGGACGGCCTGCCGCCCCGTCACGCGGTCGAGTTCTTCGAGCTTCTAGGCGGCGGGAAGCGCGATGCCGTCTGGGATCGCTCAGGGATGACGCGGCACGCCCTCGCGATACTGCCCCGCGCGACCCACTACGACATCGACGTCTCTCCGACCCTGGCCACGACCGTCGCGTCGTTCCTGGACGGGGCGTAGGCGGTCATCCCGACGGCGACGGCCTCACGCCGCGAGTCCGGCGGCCAGGGTGAGGGCGCTCCGGGCGCGGTTAAGGATGTAGAGGTGATAGCCGGGGGCTCCGGCGGCGAGGAGGTCGCGGATCTGGGTCAGTGCCCAATCGATGCCGAGGGCCTCGACGATCTCGGGCTGGTCTCCGGCGGCTTCGATGCGCCTGATCAGCCGGTCCGGAAGCCTGGCGCCGCACGTTGTGGTGATCCGTGTCACCTGCTTGAGCGAGAGCATGGGCATGATGCCCGGGACGATCGGGACGTCGATCCCGGCCGCGCGGCATCGATCTACGAAGCGGTAGTAGGCCTCGTTCTCGAAGAAGAGCTGGGTGGTGATGAACGATGCCCCGGCGTCGACCTTGCGCCGCAGGTTGACGAGATCGGCTTCGAACGAGGGCGCCTCGGGGTGCTTTTCCGGATAGCCGGCTACGCCCAGGCACAGGTCGGGATGAAGGTCCTTGAGCAGGGCGACGACGTCGCAGCCGAAGCGCAGTCCGTCCCTGAACGCTGTCGCCGGCGGCAGGCCGTTGGGCAGGTCGCCGCGCAGGGCCATGATGTTGCGTATTCCCCGGGCGTAGTGCTCCTCCGCGACGGCCGCAACCTCGGCTCGGGTGTGGCTGACCGCGGTCAGATGCGGCATGACCGTGAAGCCGAACTCGGCCCGCAGCAGCGAGGAGACCTGGGCGGTGCGCCCCTTCGTGCTGCCCCCCGCGCCGTAGGTGACCGACACGAAATCCGGCTCGATTCGTCGCAGCGCGGCGGCGGTCTGGCGCAGGGCCTCGACGCCCGGCTCGTCCTTGGGCGGGAAGAATTCGAGCGAGCGCAGCGGACGGCCCTCCGCGAGGAGCTCGGAGATCGGGCGGTCTGACTGGCTGGGCGTCGGGGCGAACACGAATCCGATGATACGTCCCTCGATGACGCCGACGTCAACCTCCGGCGGCGCCGCCTTGTGCGCGCCGGGCCGGAGTCCACCGTCGACCTTCATTCGTGGAGGCACGAACCGATCCCTAGCGTAAGGAAGTACCGCGTGCTTCCGCTCAGACGGGGAGCCTGCGATGCCTGTAATGAGGCTCGGCAACCACAGCGAGTCGTTCGGCCGGGTATGTCGTGCCCTCGAGGCCACTGCCGGGATTCCGCAGGGTTCGGGCGGCGACATCGCCTGGGCCCGGAAGCTGCTCGCGATCATCAACCGCCAGAACCATACGGATATCGCTCTGATCCGCGAGGACTACGGCTACATCTTTTCGTATACGACGCCGACCGGCGCGCTTCTTTTGGGCAAGATCAAGGCCAGGTTCGGGCTGTGAAGTTGGACTGACCGGCGTGTCCCCAACCATCCGACCGCTAGCGGAAAGGTTGGGTGAGGGCGGGAGCGGACTGGTCTGGTGCGCTTCGGACGGTGCTGGTCGTCACCGTTTTGCTACGCATGGTTACCTATCTCGCTGAGTACACAAGTACGCGAAGCGCTAATCTGTGTTGACTAATTCGACAGCCATGGGGTGTTCGGCGAGCGCGAGGGTAGATCGCGACTCGCCTCGCCAGAGCGGGAGGTTGGGGTTGTGGGTGCGACTCCTGGGTCCAGAGGGTCGTCGACGTCTTTCGAGTTCACGTGCGAGCGCTGCCTGCGGGGATTCGTGCCGCCGGTATCCACCGGACGCCTGAGTCTTGGGGGTCAGTTCCAGGCGCTGGCGATGGGGATTAGCTGGAGCCTGCGCGGCAACAAGGGCCCCGGTTCGGCCTTTGGTGATGCGCGCCGGCGGCTCCTGGCAAAGGACGAAGACGAGGCGTACCAGACCTACGTCCAGACCGTGCACCTCTGCCCTCAGTGCGGCCAGTTCGTCTGTCACGAATGTTGGGCCAGCTCCTGGGGTAGCTGCCAGCAGTGCGCGGTCAGGGCCAGGGCCGGCGACGGCCTGCCCGTCCCATACCAGGCCATGCGATCCCAGACCGCTCGACCGTTGGCGCCCGCCGCAATGGCACCCGCCGCAATGGCGTCCGCCGCAATGGCGCCCGCCGGTCCGGCGCCCCTTTCATCGACGATCGTGCGCCCGGTCGTTCGCCCCGTTGAGCCGAGCTCACGGCAGCCAGGCCCCTTCCGCCGCAACGCAACGCGGGTGGCGCTGGGCGCAGCCATGATCCTGGCGATCGTCGGCGGCGGGATGGCTCTGGCGGCCGCCGGGGGCCGGCCGGCTCCGGCTGTGGCCGACGTCACGGCAACGCCGTCTTCCGCCGATGGCACGACCGATACGCCTGGGACAGGCGATTCCACCACGAGCCCAGGGGCCGTCGCGGGCGAGACGGCGTCGGCCGGGTCGAGCGCAAGCCCGAGCGGGGTCGGCTCGCCTACAACCGGCACCTCCGCCGGGCCAACGCGAACGCCGACGCCCACGCCGTCGAAGGCTCCCACTCTCGCACCGACCGCGACCCCCACACTTGCGCCGACGATTACGCCATCCTCGCCCCCAACGCCGGCGATCGTCTGCAACGGGTCCACGAGTCTGAGCATCTCGGACGCCACATCCGTCTCCTGCTCGTGGACCCCATGGAGTGGCTCTCCGACGGCGACTTGGTCTCTCAACGGTGTCAGCCCGAGTCCCTCATCCTGGGCATCCCTGGCGGCCGGAGACTATACGGTCCAATTGCACGTGGACATGGGCAGCTGGCACCAGGATTCGAATCCAGTCTCGATCCACGTCATACCGACGCCGCCTGTTCCAGTGATCACCTGCAACGGCCAGCCTAGTCCATTGACCGTCACAGTCGCCGACCCGGTCGCCTGCTCGTATAGCGGGGGCGCCTCTGGAGGGTCAGCCACATGGTCCGGAGGTCCGGGCGATCCGCCCTACTCTAGTCTGCCCGAAGGGACCTATACACTCTTGGTTAGGGTTGTCGGCGGCGGCTTTGACCAAACGTCGGCCGCATACGCCATAACCGTTACCTCGTAGACAACGGCATTGCTGGCGCTCTGCCGCGCCGGGTGTTCAGGCCGTCAGCCGACCGATGTCCGGGCCGGGCGCATGGCATAGACCATGCCCTGCTTTAGGGCGAGGTCCTCGAGCTCGGTCGTGGTGTGGACCTGGTACGAGGCAAGCTCCACCAGCTCGTCTGTTGGCAGGTAGCGGCGGCCGGGGTCGCCG
>Ga0182017_10004572_pt1 | contig 10282 bp, 8 predicted proteins | sample 712E3DmetaG_FD_120492 | JGI IMG/M metagenome (GOLD analysis project Ga0182017, IMG submission 120492) | Permafrost microbial communities from Stordalen Mire, Sweden - 712E3D metaG | ecosystem: Environmental > Terrestrial > Soil > Wetlands > Permafrost | place: Sweden: Stordalen | collected... | reverse complement strand
CAGCAAGCTGGCGGCTCGCTCTCGAAGTTTCTGCAGACTACCTTCAATGCGTATTCCCAAGCGGTGAACAAACAGCAAGGACATTCCGGAACGTTGTTTGAGGGAAGAGCCCAGGCAAAACATATCGATTCCGATTCGTATGTTTTGCATGTGTTCGTTACATTCACTTGAATCCGATTGAAGCGAGGATTGCTACAAAGCCAGAGGAGTGGGAATTTTCAGATTACAGGGAATGGATTGGCGAACCATCGGAAACTCTCAAGTCCTCGGAATGCATAGTTTTCCGGAATGCTTATTTCAAAAACGGAGCCGCATATCGCGAATTCGTTGAAACTCTTTTGAGGAAAAGGACAAGGCGGAAATAAGAAAATATTCTTTCCATGATTAGAAGAACCCGGCGAAGGTTTTGAACCTTCGGAAGGTTTCACTATTTCTTTGAGGTGTAGCATGAAAAGAACAACAATTGCTTTGACCATATTTCTGTTCATTGGACTTGCCTTTGTCCCCGCTCAGGAATTGAAGCCGATACAACTCCCGCCGCCGCAGACAGAGATAGGCAAACCGCTTATGCAAGCGCTAAAGCTGCGACAATCGTCGAGGAGTTTCGGTACAAAGGCTCTGCCGCTGCAGGAGATTTCAAACTTGTTGTGGGCCGCTTACGGCATCAACAGGCTGGAGTCGGGAAAGAGGACGGCGCCGTCGGCGATGAACTGGCAGGAAGTAGATATCTATGTCGCATTGGCGGAAGGAGTCTTTCTTTATGATGCGAAAGCGAACAAGTTAAATTCCGTTATCGCCAAAGATCTTCGGTCTTCGACGGGAAGTCAGGGGTTTGTCGCAGAAGCACCTCTGAATCTTATCTATGTTGCAGACATGTCGCGAGTTTCAAGAGCAACTAGTGAAGATAAGATTCTTTACACTTCTGCGGATGTGGGCTTCATTGCAGAAAACGTCTATCTGTATTGCGCATCGCAAGGGCTTGCAGTAGTCGTTCGGGGTTTGGTAGAGAGAGCATCGCTCGCAGAAGTTCTTAAGCTTCGTCCGGAACAAAAGATCATTCTCGCCCAGACGGTTGGATACGGAAAGTGAGGGATCATCCCCCGAGTATCTCGTGTGCCTAAAAAGCGTATGGTGGTGCATTTCAAGAACTTTTTCTAGCTCCACACCCCCGGTATGTGTTCCCCACAGAATTTGCATTTGTCCTTAACGATGTTGTTTGAGAGGATATTGAAACCTCTCCGTTCAAGAAGCATGCGTTTGCATTTATGGCAATACGTATTCTCAGCTGTATGGCCCGGGACGTTGCCTATATAGACATATCGAACTCCAGACTCCAACGCCGCCTCCCTCGCTTTTTCAAGAACCGATACCGGGGTCGTGGGAAGTTGATTGAGCTTGTACATCGGAGTGAACCGGCTGAAATGCAACGGGCAGTCCTGCAGGTTGTTCTTGCAGAGCCAGTCGCACATCTTGCGTATCATGTCCAGGTTGTCCGTCCAACCCGGAATTACGAGATTGGTGATTTCCAACCAAACATTTTCTTCCTTAAATACCTGGAGTGTTCTTAAAACCGGCGAGAGGGTCGCTTCATTGAGTCGCCAGTAAATGTCATTATCGAAACTTTTCAAGTCGATATTTGCCGCGTCGATCACCTTGCACAAATGCCGCAGCGGTTTCTCGTTGATGTATCCCGCCGACTTCCAGACATTCCTGATCTTTTCTGCGTGGGCCAGTTTCGCCGTATCGTACGCGTACTCGTAAAACGTGGTCGGGTCCGAGTAGGTGTATGCGATCGATTCACAATGACTGCTTAAACATTGCTCCACGACGTTGGGGGGCATGAGGTCGAAGTTCACTGTTTCTGTTGGACTGAATTGAGAAATTTGCCAGTTCTGACAGTTCAAACATCGTAGGTTGCAGCCGGCCGCTGCAATTGAGAATGCCCGGGAGGAAGGCAGGAAGTGGAACAGAGGCTTTTTCTCGATTGGATCGATGTGTACTGCACACGGGTTTCCATACGCAATCGAGTACATTGTTCCTCCATGGTTCACTCGATTTCGGCACTTTCCCACATCATTGTTCTGCAGCACGCATCCGTGGGGACATTTTTGGCAAAGGAGTCCACCGTCTGTTTTTAGATAGAACAATGCTTCTTTACTCCACTTCCATAGATCCTCGGGCCTCGTTGATACTTCTTCATGCACGCCGAGCAGCTCCGCATATGAATTCAAGCGACCGAGTCCAAGCGCACACCCCCCGGTCGCGAGGAGACAGCATTTCATAAATTGTCTCTTGGATATCATCGTCGGATGTTTCATTGCAGCCATGTTCACACCTGTTTGAAATTCAAGTTCCCGGTCGACTACGTTTGGAGCACGTAATGGCCGCTTCTGACAACGGAAACGATGGCACTTATAAAAACCGACCCTGCAACAATAAGGCACACTTTTGTTATTCCGAGAAGCGGGATAAGATACGACGTTACCAATAGTGCCCCAAGAGCAGAGCCGACCAGATCCACGCTGTACAGGTTTGATGCGATCGCAGCCACCGTCCCTCGCTCAAGCCGTGACGCCTGTGCAAATTCTGCTCCCACAAACAAAGCAATAACCAGGGTCAGAAATGAGAACGCTGCCTGGACCAGGAATGAATGCCCGGCAACATTTTTCAATGCAGAGAGGGCTGCCGGAATGAGAAGCACAAAACCTCCGATGCAGACCTGGAGCACGGTGAACCTGCGAATAGAAGAACCCCACGTGAACCTATCGCTCAACAGGGCCCCGATAGCCAATCCGGCCATAAAGATAGTGATGATCACTCCGATCGCGAGATAGACATATCCATAAATAATCTGGAAAGAAATCAGCAAAACGATTTCAGTCGCGGTCGCAGCAAATCCGCCTGTGAGTATCCCAAAGGTGATTGTAGTCATCCTTCCGGCAAGAAGGATCGCCACCCCAACCCCGATGAGGGCAAACACCCAGTAGTCTTCGCGGAACTGACTGAGCCAATATTCAAGTTGCCGGTAGTAGGCAATCGGTTCAAAATCCGTGTTGAGAGGTGACTGAAGATCGATTGTGCTCAGAATCGATCCACTTCTTTCTCCTATCAATTCGTCATCGAGGTAATTTTCGTTGACGTATGTCGTTGCGAGGTGTTTCTCTTTGACCATTTGCGTAATGTGAAGATCCAGCCTCCCGTCTGACGCGAGGAAATAGTCCCTCATGCCGGGTACTATAACGACGTTCCTGAATACAGCGCGAAGCGTTACGTAAAGAACGGAACGCATCCGGCGTGATTCGCTGCTCAAGTAATCCGCCGATGAAGCCAGGCTTGTCGAGACAACCGCATTCTTGGTAAGATTTTTCGCCAATTCCTCGAAAAATCCGAGCGAGTAAAACCTGTTAAGCTGAACAGTGTTTGGCTCGGGCACATTGATCAGAACAACATCATATTTCTTTTCCGTTTGTTTCACATACAGCCGCGCATCCTGGTTAATAATGGTGATGCGCTTATCAGTCAAGGCATCATTGTATTGCCGCCCCATTTTCACGATCCAGGGATTAATTTCGACATAATCGATCTTCTCTATATTATATTTGAGGATTTCCTGGGTGATCCCCGAAATTCCGCCTGAAATCAACAAGACGGTCTTCGGGTCCGGATGTTGAATCATCCCATAGTGCACAGCTTCTTCATTTGAGGCGACATCGTTCGTCGAAAAAAGGAGAACGTTGTTCTCGTAGAAATTTGTTTGATCGGCCTGTTGTGTCACCGCCAGCGTTCCGTACGGCGTTTCCTTATAGTAAAGAAGCTCCTGACTATCGAATAGTGCCTTCGCGGTGAAGTCGTCGAGATCGGAGATAAACAACAGGACAACGACGAAGATTGAACTCAGGGCGACGGCAGTAACAAGACCGGCTTTTCTATTTTTGGCCAAGAGCAGAACGATCGCGAGAAAATCGAACGCCATGAAGATGAGGAGACTTTGGAATGCCTTCAGGTAAAAGATCAACACAAAATTTAAGAGGACTCCGCCCAGGACACTTCCGGCAGCTTCCAGTGCATAGATATGCCTGATAAGATTGGCATCATACCGCTTCCATGCGATTTCGGCAACCAGCGTAAAGGAAAAGCCGGCGATAAGGCAGTAAGGGAGGAGGAGAATAAATGAGCTATACAGAATCTGGGTTGTCCCAACCATGCTGCCGGTCGTGAAGACAACGTTTCGAAGAAGTCGCAACAGAACAAGTGTCGTCGTTGGAAATACCGCAACCGCGGCGAGCAGAATGAGCAGCGCCTTGCCTTTCTTCTCCCAGTTGCCGGAATATTTCCCGAGAAATGAGCCGGCTCCGGTGATGATCATCCAATTTGCGAGGATCATCCCGATAACCAACTCATTTCCATAAAAGACTGAAAGGAACTCTCTCAGCAGGATGATTTGCGTGGCAATCGATGTGGCACCAATTGCCGTAATTCCAAAAGTGAGACGCCAATCAATTTTCGCAGGGGTTCTTAAAGCGGCATGCGTGTTGCCGGTTTCCCGCCCCTCCCGCGGAAGGTCCGAACCCTGCAATTCACGTTGTTCGTTCACCGGCTCAATTCCTCTTCGCTGAACACAGTGGCTTCAAAAACATAAATCTCTGCATCCTTCCAACCATCCCAGGCCAGGCCGGCCTTGTCACGAGCACAGTGACCGAGGAATTCCTCTTTTGTCCAACCGGTTTCCGTCGCTACCTGGGGCAGGAACGTTCCGGAACGGTTCCCCTTTTTGATGTAGATGCCGTGGCGTCCGAGCTTTATCTCATCAATTGAGGCAATTTTTCTCATCGGTGTGAGAGCTGAGATTTCAATCTCCAAGCCTGCTATTTCATCCGGCTGCACCTGGGGAAAACGATAGTCTTCCGTCGCAGCTGCGATCGCCATTTGCTGGACGACCGCGTACAGCGGATCGTTAGCGTCGAACCGTCCGATACAACCCCTCAGTTCCCCGTTCTTGCGGAGCGTGACAAACGTTCCGCCGTTCCGCTTCGCGGCCGGGGAGAGGTGAGACGTGTCAATGAGAGGGAGTTGCCGTTCTTTGACATAATGTTCGATGGCATTCCGCGCTATTGTCAACAGATCCCTTTTGGACTTGTCGGTCAAACCGCGATTCGAGCCTTCATTGTTCTGCTTCAACGAAACGGCAATCGCATTGTAGCCGACCACCCGTTTTTTGTCCCCGAATTCGGTATCGCCTGAATTCTTGTACTGAATCAGACTGTAGTTGACATCCGTAGAATTCTCCGTCATATACAGAAGGGTTAACACGCACGACCAGCCGCACATGGTAGTCAAAAGATTTGTGATCCCTTTTTGTTCACTGCTCCGGGTTACGTCGATCAGGTGAGCTGCGGAATTCAAGAGAATGGCGTCGGCCGAAATCTTGTCGACCCGAACCGCATCGTCGTACATCGGATAGTGAGAAAAATCCGTGCTGATGATGAAGAGGTTCTTGGTGTTCAAGTATGGCCGAAGAGCCGAGGCAATTTCTTTGCACGTTTCCGGTTCACGGGCGCCGATAACGATCGGAACTATTCTGTAGTTCTTTTTCATCAGGTATTGCAGGAACGGGATCTGCACTTCTACACTATGCTCGTTGACATGAGCAGCGCTCTCCCGGGTAAAGACGGGGTGTTCCCGAACAAGTTGTTCCCCCAGGGCTTTGTTCACGGTAACCGCCCCCAATGGAGTCACGTAGTTGCCCGACGTATAGACCGATGCGCCTTCGAAAGCCATTTGATGGCTCGGCCCAAGGATAAAAATGTTCTCATATTCTTTTGTCGGATCGATTTGATTAAAGCTCGATGCGGCAACAGTTCCCGAGAAAACATAACCTGCATGGGGCGAGATGATTGCGATTACGTTTTTGATGTTTCTGGAAGGAACTGCCGCGGAGAAGAGTTTCTTCAAGAGTTCACGAAGCTCTCCGGGTTGCGCCGGGTAGAACTGTCCGGCAACGGCGGGTTGTCTATCGAGCTGGCTCACCTGCGGCAAAACCTGCCCGCCGAAAAAAAATAAGAAAAGAAAAATGAGGGAACTGCATCTTAGTGTTTTCATGGTTCTCGTTGTACCAAGGTGTAAGGGGGGAGAATTGTGCACTGCAGAATGCTCCAACTGCTGCGACAGTGGAGGTCACACTGTAGACAAGCTATAGCGAAATGCCTAGTGATGGGATGACTTTCTCTCTTACGGCACGCGTTTCCGACGTAACGAGAGTCATGGCATCACTCTTCACGCAATTGCCGACCGGTCGGCTATTTGCAGCCGAGCGCTTTCGCGGTGTTCTCGACTTGTGAGGGATCAACCCACAACAGTAATGCGAACTTTCCGCTCACCGCGACTGCGTCCATCATCTTCATGTTGATTCCAGCAGCAGCGATCCCCTCCAGACTTTTTACTAGGACGCCTGTCTTGTCCGCACCGGTGATCATGAATCCTGTTCCCTCCTCGGCAAGAATCCCCGCTCCAGTCCACTTCGTTCTCAACTTGTCCGGGTTCTTCGCAACGGCATAAATCTTTGCTCTGCCATCCGGCATCCCGTAACCCCAGAGCCCGACGAGGGGAATATTGGCCGCCTTAAGGTCGGCGATCAGTTTCAATGCAGCTCCGGGTTTGTCTTCGGGATTCGCGACGAAGTAGATTACTCGTTTCGATTTTGGCATTAGTATCTCCTTTCAGGGACCAGAACAAAAAGGCCTCTGCCGGCTTTGGCCAACAGAGGCTTCTAGTTATCTGCCTATTCTTTTTCCCCGATCCTAGGAACCCCCGCCGGTAGGCTGAGGTCAATGTGTGTACGCAAATTTGGGATTAATTTCCTTGATTGTCAACCTGCGGTACTGTTACACTTTGCGTTTGCCAGGTAGATTTCATGAACGAAGTGCTGTACACACACCCCTAAATCCCCTCTCGCCACCACGCGAGCTGAGCACAGAGGGGACTTACCCGCACGCAACTCCCCTCTGTGTGCGAGATTGTAGCGAAGGTGAGAGGGGTTGGGGGTGTGTCAAAAAGGATCGTTGCACAACATGACTCCGAAAATGTCTCATCTTATTCCAAACTGTAACACCACTCAACCTGCGTCGGCCCCGGAACGAAATCCATCCAACCGGATCTTATTTCGCACAAAGTATTGAGCCTCTATTTTTCAGCCTGCTTCCCGGGTTTTTTCGGGGAAAGCTCAGAAGACTCCCCCTCTCGTTCGATGAATGAGTGGTAGAAGCAATCCAACGACGAGCCCCAAACAAACGATCGAGGTAACGATCACTGCCCACAGATTGACCCTCCTCGATTCGGCACTCATGACAACATTAAAGTACCGGTTTGATTTACAATCCCACATAACCTTGTTCCCCTCGATCTTTTTCGAGTTCGAGGTGATAAGAATGCCCGGTAAAGACACTTCGTTTTTGTAGGAAAGATCCAATTCTGCCTCCCGCTCGAGTTCTTTCGTGATATCGGCGAAGGTCGTATCCATCGCTCCCCTTAATCTTTCCACGGGGCGCGGTCGAAGCATTTTCTCTACGATTCGCGTAATATCATCCGGCTTATCATTCTTCCCTTTGACAAGTTCTTCCATCAAAGCTTGCTTATGCTCGGCAAAAGCCGATGGCGGAAGCGAAGGATCGTTGAGGTCTTTTGCTTTGGCTTCGATTCTATCGATAAACTCATCGATGCTATTGCGCAGCCAGAATTCATCAACGCGTTTATTGAGAAGACTATCCTTGTTTTCTTTGATGAGCCCGATCTCGGTTGGAGTAAAGAAGCTGTCAAGCGGCTCATGCCTGAAGATGGCGTACGATGGAAGTGTTTCAGTGTATATGTAATAAGTGAAGAACCAGCGAAAACGCTTTTCCACTCGGCAGGAAATCTGTAGCTTGGCAGAATCTCTTCCTCGCGCAAACTCAGCCATCAGTTGTTCACTATTGGTATACCTTTTCTTTGCAGTGGTGATCTCACGCTTCTCCTTCTCCGCGCCTTGTTTTGCTTCCGTGACGACGCTCCACGAGCTGTCGATTACATACGGGAGATGAAAATTGCTGAAAGCCGTGGAATTACCGTCGCAGACGATCGTTCGCTCGAACGATCCATCCGGATTGATCGTCGTTTTTATTGTATACTCATTGCAGCCGCTCGAAAGCAGCATAATCAGAAGAACAAGGGATTTTATTGTCCGCCTCATGGAGATCTCCTTTCCGGGGGAATTAGATCGTTCAACTCACGGATCAACGACATGCGCTCCTTGAGAAGTGCGTCGAGTTCTTTTGGATCCTTCTTCTTCGTCATAAGTTGCCAGAGCTGCGGATGTGTCGCGCGGAACTCGGGAGGAAGCTTCGGCGCGACCGACTGAAGGTCATTGTACAACAGGATAAAATTCTCGATCGAGCTTTTGTTGATCATCACCCAATCGCCCGAGACCTTGAAAAATGATTTCTTACCAATGACAAACCGCGAAAGGTCGGAGACGACGTCCGATGCATCGCTTTGCGTCAGAAACTGAGCAGACGCGTTTGTCTGCGATGAAGAGTACGTCATCATCGAATTCTCGAGGCCCATGATATGAAGATAGCCGGAGGTGTACTCGACCGCAAAGGAACCGCAAATGAATGTAAGAACGGAGGCTATGGCAACCCGGACTCTGGGAAGCCCGAGCCATTGAACGAATATTTCATAGACGCTGCGAGCGCGTACTGACGCGCGCCGGGGTTTCAGGTGTTCAATTTCTCCGACGACGGTATTCGCCATGACGACGGGATTGGGAGGATTCGGGATTCTATCTCCGAGGCGCGCCACGGCGTTCAGCGTCTGTTCAACTTTACGATGTTCCGCAGCACACCCTGCGCACGTCGAACGATGGCGCTGGAATTCTCTCCATTCCTCCGGCCCGAGTTCATCCTCGCGAAGATACATCGCTTCTCTAAATCTTGTGCAGTTCATTGGCTTCTCAATCCGAAATGATGGGTTTCAGTTGTTCGCGGAGATATCTCCGTGCGTAGACAAGATTCGTTTTCACCGAGCCTTCTGATACTCCAAGGATGTCGCTCACCTCGCGCACGCTGAGTCCTTGAAGGTCCCGGAGTACAAAAACCATTTTCTGTTTCGGCGGGAGCTTTTCGGTCAACATCGTGATCACACCGGCAAGTTCTTTATTGTTAAAGAGTCGTTCTGGATTATCTTCGACCGCGACGCTCGCGAGGAGCGATGGATCGACGGCATCAATAGCAGTTGCTCCTCTCTTCTTCCGGGATCGCAATTTATCATAGCACAAATGGGTAACAATTGAATACATCCACGTCGTAAATTTCACTTCGCGATTGTAACGGCGGAGGTTGCTCCAAATGCGAATGAACGATTCCTGAACCACATCTCTCGCCTCTTCTTCATCACACAGAACTCTGAAGGCAACCGAAAAAGCATATCCCTGATATTCTTCAACGAGGGGACGAAACGCCAAGAGGTCACCGCTGATACAGCGATCAAGGATTTCAGCAAGTTTTTGAATTGACGGGTCCGTCGATTGCTCCGTGAGTACGAATGGCACCAGCGATATCCTATTCCGCTGACGATGATACGTTTGAATCTTTGAAAGGTTAAATACTTGCCCGGGGAGACGGAAGAGGCTCGGATTGCCTATTGCAGAGTTGAATGGGACAAAATGCTCTTCGCAGGGTTTTTTAGTGCCAATTCTTCTTCCCCGGCGCTAATATCTCCGTCCAATTCAAAGGAGTGATTGAGCGTGTTGTGGTCTTCCCCCCAATATACATCCTTTTGCCCGACATTTCAGATTTGACCCTCTTTTTATTTTCTCTTTTTCTTGTACCAGAAGAGGGATCAAATGAACAAGTCTGCCTCAACCCTAATCTTAACCTTAATCTTAACCTTAATCTCAACCTTAATCTCAGCCTTACCACAAAATTTCTTCTTTGTCTCTAAAAAATTTCCCCGTCAGCGATTGAGGCGCCTCGGTGGCGAGCCAGACCGGCGTCTCGGCTCCTTTCGCGACTGACCGACTCGCCAACATTCCCCCCATGTCCGTCCTCACCCAACCGGGGCAGACGGCGTTCACGGAAATATTCTTTCCCTTTAACTCATGCGCGAGTTGTCGTGTGATTGCGTTCAAAAGCGTCTTCGAGACGCAATAGGCGGGCGAATATGTTGCCACTTCGTCGGACATCGATCCCGCTCCGCTTGAAATCATCACAATCCTCCCCGGGGTTTTCATGAACGGCAGGAACGCCTTCGT
>Ga0182017_10004571_pt1 | contig 10284 bp, 9 predicted proteins | sample 712E3DmetaG_FD_120492 | JGI IMG/M metagenome (GOLD analysis project Ga0182017, IMG submission 120492) | Permafrost microbial communities from Stordalen Mire, Sweden - 712E3D metaG | ecosystem: Environmental > Terrestrial > Soil > Wetlands > Permafrost | place: Sweden: Stordalen | collected... | reverse complement strand
GGCCAGAAAACCGATGATGATGCCCAAAACCATCCGCCCGCGATAAGGCCGGGTAAAACTTAGCAGCTTGAACAGGCAGGCGAAATGTTTCACTCGGCGGCAGGTTAGAGTCGCCTTGCATGGCAGACCAGATTTTTTTATATCGCGAGGCGCTGCGAAAAAAATCTTCGCGCGCGTCATAAATGGAATTCTTTACAGGACTCAAGGGAATTTATATTTTGCCAACACCGGGTGATGTGGATCCGTTGCCAGAAACTGTGGGGTTGTCTAATCGTTGGCGCAGACACAATCAGGGAATTCAACAAGTGAACTCGAATAACGCGCCTGGATGTCTTCCACCTGCTTCCTTTTGGGAGCCGGGGCGGAGCCACTCGCGGAGATACCAATGACGGACGATTTTAAACATGAATACGACCCCGACTCGCTGATCTTGGTCAGTCCGCGCGACCGGGATTTCTCCATGTATGTCACGCCCCGGTATCGTCACCATTACGAAGGGCAATCTTATGAACGTCTTAGCGCGAATCTGCTCGCCGGCGTTTTGAATCGCGCCAAGCTGTTTGTAGATGTCGGGGCGCACTATGGATTTTTCACGTTGCTTGCCGCGACACGGCATCCACAGTTGGAAATTCTCGCTTTCGAGCCGGTCCCGGAAACCGCTGAAGTTTTACGGCGGAACGTGGCCCTCCACAATCTGCAGAATGCCACAATCCACCAGATGGCGGTCTCGTCCACCGGGGGATTCTCTGCCATGTATATTTCGCTGGCTTCGGATAATTGCAGTTTCTATGCGCATCCAGCTGCACCACCGTTGCGCCAAGTAAACGTGCCCACCATCACCCTGGATGCGGTCCTCGCCGACAAAACGCCCGGCCCGACGGTGGTAAAAATCGACACAGAGGGACATGAACTGGCCGTATTAGCCGGCATGCCAGACACCCTGAAACGGTTTCCAGATTTGAGCTTGTTAATCGAATTCAACCCGAAGATGCAGCGCGCGGCGGGCCGCCAACCAGAGGAGTTGCTCCAAGAACTTGACCGGCTTGGCTTCGCGACCTTCCTGCTGGATGATCGCCAGGGTCTGCCATTTCGCCTGACGCCGAAGGCGGATTGGACAAGGTTCATGCCACCGCAGGGCTATGCAAATTTGTATTGCGTCCGCAATGACCGGGCGTTGAGCGTCTGTTTTTTTTCCCATAGCGCAGGATTGGCGGGCGCAGAAAGGTCGCTCTTGGAACTTGTCACCGACCTTGTTCATAATGAGGGGACAGTGTGCTCGGTCGTTGTGCCTGCCGACGGGCCATTGGTAACAGCCCTGACACAGGCGGGTGCCGCCTGTCTCGTTTCCTCCTATGGATGGTGGTGTGATTGGCGGTGCGATGTTTCATCGGCTATCCCGGCACCGGACGCCTTGGAGCGGCTCCGACCGGACCTCGAAAACTTGCTGTGCAAAACATTGCCCATCCTAGCCCGCGTCAATCCCGATGTCATCCAGACCCAGACGATGGTGATTCCGTGGGGTGCGGTGGCCGCCGCCCTGCTTGACAAACCGCATGTCTGGTCTGTTCATGAGTCGGACGAATACCTGAAATTCTTCGCTCCATTTGAGAAGATTCTTCAGGACATCATCAACTGTTCTGCTTTCATCTACACGTGCAGCGACACACTTGGAGCGGCCCTTTTCCCCACGTTGAAGGTGGCAAAGCGGCGCACACGTTATCCACACATCTACTTGCCCGATGCCACCCGGAGCGCAAAGACCTCGGGTTGTTTTACCCGGAGTGGAGCGGTTCACCTGGGGATTTTCGGAACTTTGCAAAAAGGCAAAGGCCAGGAAGATGCAATCCGGGCGCTTGCACTGTTGGTCGAGCGTGGCCGCGACGTGGAACTGCTGCTCGCGGGCTGGCCCAATCCTGACTACCGCGCTGACCTTCAGGTGTTGATCGACGCACACGGACTGGCCGACCGGGTCCGGATTCCCGGTTTTCTGGCTGATCCGTTTCCCGCGATGCGCGAAACGGACATTGTGCTGGCATGCTCACGCAATGAAGCGTTCGGGCGGACAGTGGTCGAAGGGATGTTGCTTGGCAAGCCGGTCATTTGCACCGCCATCGGTGGGTTCCTGGAAACCATGGTTGACGGGCGGACTGGTTTGTTCTACCCGCCGGGTGACGCAGTGGCCTTGGCGGCCAGGATCGAGACCGTACTCGATAATCCCCGGCAAGCCGCTGCCATGGGAGCTGCGGCCCGCACTCACGCAGCTGGGCATTTCAACCAGAGTACAGTCGGTCGCGACGTTTTCCCAACGTTCCAGTCGTTGCGCCGCCAGCCTCCAGCTCTTACATCCATGCCTGCGACGCTTCAGGTAATGGTGCACCAGGTTATTCTCGATCGCCTCGCTACACTGAATGCCAATACAGTGACAGTGGCGTTGAACCAGTCAGTCGCCGACTGCGAACAATTGCGGCAGGTGCTATTCAAGGAAACGCAGCAAAATAAATGGCTGACACGGGCGGTTGAATCCGCGCAGCAATGGCAGCGGCGCTCTTGGTTCAAACGGGCTTTTCACCGCCGGCGCCCGTCGGGGACGCCGCGGAACAAAGCAGGGCTGCTGCGGCGATGGGAACGTTCGTTCCGCAAACGGCGCAGACAGATAGAAATCCTGCGCCGCTGGGAGCAATCTCTCCAAAAGTTTCGAAAACAGATCGTCAGCCCGCAACATCCCATCGAGCACGTTGCGCAAAGCAATGGCTTTATGCCAAGCGACCGTTTTTCCGACGTTAAAACACCATTTGCTCCAAGCGTAACAATCATCGTTCTCAATTATAATCATGAGCCATTTTTGAGGCAGCGACTGAACAGCATCTATTCGCAGAGCTACAAAAATTTTAATGTGATTTTAATGGATGATTACTCGCAAGACAGCAGTGTTAAAATACTGAATGAATATAAAAACAGATTTCCAAACATTACCGAGGTGGCACAAAATAAATGCAACAGCGGGGCCCCTTTTCATCAATGGGAAAATGGCATCCAACGCGCAAAGGGAGACTTGGTATGGATAGCCGAGGGTGATGACTACTGTGACAAGGATTTCTTGGAAAAGCTTGTTCCTTTCTTCCGTGACGAAGCCGTCAAGCTGGCCTATTGCAAAACCACGTTTGTTAATACGGATGGCAAGCCATTGGACTTTACCTTTGACGAGTATGTGAGCCGGCTATCAGCCACTAAATGGAAGAAAAACTATGTAGAAACAGCTCACAATGAAGTAACCCAAGCGCTGGGCATAAAAAACACAATCCCAAATGCCAGCAGCGCACTGTTTCGAAGACCGCTCTTTTTGCCTCTTTTAGACGATCCCGACTGGCAAATGATGAGGATTTGTGGTGATTGGGTTTTCTATCTGCATCTTATCAGGGGTGGGAAAATAGCATTCTCCACAAATACAACCAATTATTACCGTTATCATTTTTCCAATGCTTCATCTGCAAGCAATCACAAGAATCCCTTTTATTACAAAGAACACGAAACAGCCGCGAAAGCAGTAGCAAGGTTATACAAAGTTAGTGATGACACCTTGGAAAAAAATCACGCGTTCCTTGCGGAATACTGGAAGCAAACATTCAAAAAAACCCGATTACCCGAGTGGTCTCTAGCCGATGTTTATGACATAAATGATGTCAAAGCTCAAAAGCTTAAACGTCTTCCCAATATCCTGGTTGCCTGCCATGACTTTGCAACCGGCGGCGGGGAGATGTTCCCAATCAGGCTTGCGGCAGCCCTTCAACAAGAAGGATATGGTGTCACATTCTTCGATTTCAATGGAGTCCCCGCCAATCCCGAGTTTCGAAAAAATCTTCCAGCTGATATGCCCGTCATTCAAAGAAAAAAACATCTGACTGACGTTGTTTCGTTAATGAACGATTATGGGTTCGAGGTCGTCAACACCCATCATGGGAGTGTCGATGTCTTTTTTGCCGAAGCAATCGCCCGGATGCGCCATTCGAACGTCCATTCCAATCCCCGTCTGGTTGTCACTCTGCACGGTTTTTATGAATTGAGTGATGACATTTTGGAAATGCACGGGGAAACATTAAGCCAGATTGTGGATCATTGGGTATTCACTGCTAAAAAAAATTTGGAGCCTTTTAGGAAATACGGTTTATATACTCACGACCAATTCAGCGAAATACCACTCGGAACTGTTATTCATGATGCCGCACCGTTTAACCGTACAGCGTTGAAGATTCCAGATGCTGCTTTTATCGTATGCGTTGCGAGCCGCGCCATTCCTGAAAAAGGGTGGATACAGTCAATTCAAGCCGTGGAACAGGCTCGCAATCGGAGCGGGAAAGACATTCATCTTCTTCTTATTGGCGAAGGCCCTGTGAAGGATGATCTGGTGAAATCGGGCACTCCAGATTACGTGCATTTGACGGACTTCCAAAAAAATGTCAGCACCTATTACGCAATGTCCGACCTGGGGTTATGTGTCTCCAGTTACAAAGGGGAAAGTTGCCCATTAACTGTTATTGAAAGTTTGGCTGTCGGGAAACCGGTTGTGGCGAGCGATTGTGGGGAAATTAAAAATATGTTGACGACCCCGTCTGGAAAGTCTGCCGGTGTAGTTTTCCCGATTCCCAACGGAACAATTCCTATGGACGTTGTTGCCGAGGCGATAAATCACTATGCCAATAATCCAGATGAGTGCAAAAAAGCTGCAATTTGGGCGCGGGAAGCTGCCTTGAAGTTTGATATCCGGCAAATTGCCCGGCGGTATGGCGAATTATTCTGCAATGTTCTATCGTCCGAAAATTCTTCGAGCCACAAAAGTTTGCGTTACTGACCTGTAAAGGCCGGCAATGGTTCAGGCTGCTCTCGCCGCAGGCACCGTCATGTTTCCCTTATACGACGGGGAAATTGGGAATTGAAAGTTCGCGTCGGTAAAGTTTTCGGTAGTGATTTTTAACCAGCCAGTTCTTCAGGTTTTCAAATGGACGGGTGATTTTCCTTTCCAGCCAGTAAAGCAGGTACCAACCGGGTTTGAGCAAGACCATCAAATCAGCGATTAACCGGGGCGTTTGCTCATCAAGAGGTTTCTTCTTTAAATTGTAAATGAGAACAAACAGCGCGCGGCGGTTGCCTTCACAATGTTTGTGAAAGTATGCCTTAAATATAAAATATTGTTCTCTTTCGATGGTGTTGTTCCGGCGGTTGATTTTGGATTGCTGCGCTGCGTGCCGGCGAAACGCGCACAATGGTCCGGCCATATACGCAAACCGCCCCTGCTCCAACAGGTGAAACCACAAATCCACATCCAGCCAATGACAGAGTTGCTCATTGTAGCCCCGCGCCGCCTGCTCCCGCCGGAACATCACCACCGATGGTTCGCCGATCAGGTTCGACAGCCGTTCCAGACACCGCACAATCACCTGCCCGCCCTCCATGACACCCGGCTTGAAGTATTTGCGCAACTCGATCACTTGCGAATGCTCATCCAAAACCAGCGTCGCCGAACTGACCAGAGAGACTTCAGGATGATTATCCAGCACTTCCACCATTTTTCGAATTGCCAGCGGTGAAATCAGTTTGTCGTCCTGCAAAACGTATTTGATGTATTCACCCTTCGCCGCCCGCAGACAATAGTTGAAATTCCGCGCCAATCCCAGATTGCCCGGATTTTTCCACCGCCGGATGCGCGAATCCCTGGCTGCGTAACGTTCCACTATTGCCGCCGAACCGTCCGTTGAGGCGTCGTCGGCAATCAAAATTTCCATGTCCGCAAAATCCTGCGCAAGAATGGACTCCAAACACTCGGTTAAAAACGCCTCGCCGTTGCAGACCGGCACCAAAACACTGACTTTCACGCACGGATATTAACCGGCGGCCGGAGCATTGAATAGCCGTAAAGCATGGCGCGACTTGATGTGCGGAATTTCAATCGCCAATTGCCAATCGTAAATCTAAAATTCCCGCATGCAACGCATAGGTCTATTTGGCGGTTCGTTCGACCCCGTTCACCTCGGTCATTTGCTTGTCGCACAGGCGGTGATTGAAGAACTGGGGCTGGAGCGGCTGTTTTTCATTCCCGCCGCGCAATCGCCGTTCAAACCGGAAAGCAAATCCGCAGCCGCGTCCTCCCGTCTGCAATTGCTCCGGCTCGCGCTCGCAGGCAAAACGAATTGCGAAATTGACGAACAGGAAATCCGGCGTGGCGGTGTTTCTTATACGATTGAAACGTTGCGGGATTACGTGCGGCGTTTCCCGAAGGCGGAATTGTTTTATCTCATCGGCGCGGACAATGTGGCGAAGCTCAACGAATGGCGCGAGGCTGGCGAATTGGCGAAGCTCGCGGAATTTGTCGCGATTCCGCGTCCGGGCGGAGCAACGTCAAATTTCCCACCACCGTTTCGCGGACGGACTTTGAAAGGTTTTCCGCTGGGCGTATCCTCATCGGAAATCCGCGCGCGGGTCAAGGCGGGTTTGCCGATTGACCATCTTGTGCCGCCGCCGGTTGCCGAGGCGATTCGCAATGACCGGCTTTACATTTGAACGATCGTCCTCCTCCTCGTCCTCGTTCTCGTACTCGAACAACCGAGGACGATGGACGAGGACAAGAGCGAGGAGGATTTCAGACCCTCAAATTTATTCGTGTCCATCCGTGTCCATCTGTGGTTAAATTTCCCCGCAAAAATGGATTCCAGAAAACTTGCCCGGCTTTGCCGCGAATTCGCGGACAACAAAAAAGCGGAAAACATCGCCATCCTTGACGTGCGGAAATTATCGTCGGTGACGGATTATTTCGTCATCACGTCCGGCACGAGCGCGCCGCACCTGCGCGCCATCGTGGATGAGATCGCCGACAAGCTGCGCGAGGAACACGGTGTGCGCCCGCGCGCCGTGGACGGCGCGATCCACACCGCATGGGTGGTGTTGGATTATTTCGACGTGATTGTACACGTCATGCGACAGGATATGCGCGAATATTACGATCTGGATGGTCTCTGGGGCGACGCGCCACGGGTGAAACTAGGAAAAAGTTCAACCACCAAGACACCAAGGCACAAAGCAAAGAAATAAAATCACACCGGAATACAAGTGGGTGGTGGAGATTTAGGCTACGCAAACATCGAACATTCAGCTGCCCACAGGCATTCATTGAATGTTGGATGTTATTTTGATTCGTCATTTGCTCATTGTCCCAACGGGACACTCTGACAATAGCCCGGCGTTTCAACGCCGGGTCGTTCGCAAAACAATCACCAGTCCCGAAGGGACGGTTGAGGTTTTCAAAATGAAATGATTGGTAACGGAAGAAAAATGCGACACCCGTTCAGCCGTCCCTGTGGGACCTAAATATGGTGTGGTGCTTTTCCCCGGCGTTGAAACGCCGGGCTATTTTCATCTGCGCCTCTGGCGCTGACAAAATCACTCCCTGAAATTCACAAACTGCACGGCCACGGAAAGTTCTTTCGCGCGCACGGCAGCGATAACAGTTTGCAATTCGTCCCGGCTCTTGCTGTTGACGCGCACTTCGTCGCCTTGAATCTGCGTCGTCACCTTGAATTTGCCGTCACGGATGAACCCGGTGATCTGCTTCGCGATAGTGCTCTCGATGCCCTGCTTGATCTTGATGCTCTGCCGCGCGTGGCCGAGCGGCGAAATATCCGGTTCGCACTGCTCCACGCTTTTCAAGCTGATGCCGCGCTTGGCGAGCCGGTTGATGACGATTTCGTTGAGCATGGCGACTTTGAACTGATTCTCGGCGGTGAGTTTGATTTCGGTTTTTTCCAGCACGATTTCCCATTTGCTGCTTTTGAAATCGAAACGGTTGGCCAGTTCCTTTTTGGCCTGGTTGACGGCATTCTCGATTTCCATCGAGTTGACCTGCGAAACAATGTCGAATGAAGGCACGGTGGAAGCGTAGAAAAGCCATCGCCGGAAGGCAAAACGAATTAACCACAAAGGCGCAAAGACACTAAGATTTAATTTTACTTTGTGCCTTGGTGTCTTTGTGGTTCAAGTATTTTGGGGCGGCAACTCACTCGACGCCTTTACCATTTCTTCGAGGAGCTTTTTGAAATCTTCCAAACCCGTGGATGGGATGATGATGGCGTCGCGCCGTCCGCCGACGTCCTCGGTGATGCGCAGGAACCGGCCGCGCGGGTTTTCCTTGAGCGTGAAGACAAAGACTTTGCGCTCAATCTGCACCTTCCCGGATTTCAATGTGTCCTCGTTGACAGGCGGTTTGGACTGCCCGTAAGGACGGGGGCTGTAAGGCGTTGGTCGCTCGTTTGAAATCATAATGTTCCGCTGAAGACGCCCGTGCTGGCGTTCAATCCAGCTTCATAAGAATTTCGGCGGCAACAGCCATTTGTCAACTGACAAAATTCCGCAAAAATTGCCGCCGGCCCGGTGGGTTTGGAACATCCTCCTTTTACCGCAATTGCATGCACGGGAGTGACAAGCGCAAACCCCTTTACACCGTCGCGCCGTGGGATTAGAGTCGAACCATGGCTTCTGAATACGATCCAACGGAATTCGTAGACGCCGATCTTCTGGCGCAGAAATCACCTTACGGGATGCCCGCGCCCGCCAGCGACCCGCTCCGCGCGCCGACGAGGGAGGATGTGGACCGCAAGGTCGTCGAGGCGCAACAAAAGCTCGCCGAATTGAAACGCGCGCAGGACGAGTTGGAGCGCGAACGCGCCGCGCTGGAGGAATTGCGCCGCCGCCAGACCGAGTTCCAGACCGGACGGCAGGAAATGGTCCACAACCTGACGCGCGGGCTGGGATTGCTTGAAGAGGCTGAATTCAACGCCCGCCGCGATGCCGAGCAAATGGTCAAAACCATAGGCGATTTCCGGGATGCCGTTGACAAAATCCAAACCATTCACGACGAAACGTGGACAAAGGAGAATTTCAGCGTCGAACTCACCCGCGCGCTCACCACCATCGAAAATGCGCGCATGGAATGGAACGCCGCACGGCTCAAACTTCCCGTCCTGGCCGGTGAATCAAAGGAAAAACAGGAAACCGAAAATGCTCCCCTGCCCGCTGCTTTTCCCCTGGCCAACGTCAGCTTCGGCCAATTGTGTAGATTCGGTCTGGCGATGACCTGGCCGCTGGTGCTTGTGGCGTTGGGTGTCCTCGGCGCGCTCGTGGCCATTCTATTATTGTGGCATTAACGCCATTGAGGACGTATGCCGTCCACGAAGAAAAAGTTTAAGAAAACGGACCCGATTTCCGAGCGGGCCCGCGTGTTGAGCGATCAAATCGCCTCGCTCGAGACCGAAATCAAAAAGCTCGATGCGCAAATTCAACGCGCGCCTGCGCCACCGCGCTTGCGCTCCACCGCCGTGCCACACGGCGCAACGGTCACCCATAATACTTCCGAACAGCCTGCCTCCGTCCGCGCCTCTTACGAAGAGGTTTTTGAAGAAGTCAAATCGCTTCGAACTGCGGAAGAGACCGCCACGCCCGACCAGTTCAACGAGCTCGGCGTGCGCAAATACGATTTGCCCGGACTCCTCAACCGCATGCGCCGGCTTTTCCAACGCCCGACAACTTCAAATCCACGGCTCGTTGCTTATCTCGCCGCCGGAGGCGTTCAGGGCTTGCGTCCATTGCGCTATGAAAAACGCGTGGCGCGTAACCGCTTCATTTTTTTCGCCGCCGGGCTGTTTCTTTTGTTGCTCGGCCTGATTTTGGTTTTCTTCCGAAATCACTAAACGAACCGCTGGTGAAAACTCAATCTGCTGAACTGTCAATTCCCACGCGCTTCGGACGATTCAGCGCGCGCTATTCAGGAAAAGGTTTGGTCAGACTAAATTTCCCATCGGGAGGGCGAGCATCCTCCTTTCATTGTAGGAGACGAGGTAACGAGTCTCAAATTTCTTCGGCTTCCAGCGCGGCGGTCAGAGACTCCTCACGTCGTCTCCTACAAATTCCCGCCAAAATACTTCGCTGGCATCATGCGGCCACCGTCGCGCTAAAAAGTGTTCTTGTCGGGCGTAAACCAAAAAACGTTCCGCCACTCGACCTGTCCGGTGGCACGCCATTTCAACAAAATGTCTGGCGCGCGTTGCAAAAAATCTCCCGCGGCAAAACGCGCAGTTATGGTGAAATCGCCCGTGCCATTGGCAAACCGAAGGCCGTTCGCGCCGTCGGCGGCGCGTGCGGCGCAAATCCGATCCCGATTTTTGTCCCCTGCCATCGCGTGCTCGCGGCGGATGGAAAACCGGGCGGCTTCTCGGCCGGATTGAATTGGAAACGCAAACTGCT
>Ga0182017_10004568_pt1 | contig 10286 bp, 10 predicted proteins | sample 712E3DmetaG_FD_120492 | JGI IMG/M metagenome (GOLD analysis project Ga0182017, IMG submission 120492) | Permafrost microbial communities from Stordalen Mire, Sweden - 712E3D metaG | ecosystem: Environmental > Terrestrial > Soil > Wetlands > Permafrost | place: Sweden: Stordalen | collected... | reverse complement strand
CGGGCCCTTCGGTTGCGGAAGCAAGCGCCCGAGGCGGAAAACCACTCCGCGCTCGTACTCACGCGCCACTCTGATCGCGGCCGCGATGAGAAGCAGGGCGAGGATGCCGACGGCGATCAAGAACACAAACAGCGGCTGCATTTAGAGCTCCTTTCGGGAATCGTTCGCGTTGATCCTATGTCGAAACGCGGTCGTCCAGGGGTTGGACGATCAGCCTCATCTCCTCGGCGGCTTCGATGTTCACGTGGTCGCCCGGTACCAGCTCGGCGCCGTCCAAACCCTCGGCGCGCCACAGCTCGCCCTTGACGAACACCATCCCGCTTGCGCGTACGACGCCCGTCTGGCCAACGAGCGCGACGACTCCCGTGGTGGCCGGGCGCCTTCTCACTTGGACGACCTTGGCGAAGGCGAAGCCGAGGGTCAACGCCAGGACGCCCGAGACACCAATCAGAACCGGTAGCGAGACCTTGTAGGTCGGCCCGGCAGGACTGAAAAGGAGCAATCCGCCGAGAACCAGGCAGACCGCGCCCGCGAGCGTCAGGGCCCCGTGAGAGGGCACGAGCAGATCGGCGCCGAAAAGGCCGAAGGCGACGAGCATAAGCGCCAGCCCAGCCCAGCTGATCGGAAGCACCGAGAGACCGAACAGCGCGAGGACGAGAGAGATCACACCGACCGTGCCGGGGAGGACGTGGCCTGGCACGAACAGCTCGATCGTGATCCCGAGCATCCCGAGCGAAAGCAGGATGGTGATCAAAGTCGGGTCGATGAGGGTATTGAGAAAGTTCTGCCAAGCCGACATGTGCACGCTCTCGATCTCGGCGCCGGCAGTGTGGAGAACGAAATGCCGAGGCTTCGTCTGCACGCCGTCGATCTTTGCGAGCAGCGCGGGCAGCGAGGGCGCGATGGCATCGATCACGTTCTGTCTCAGCGCCTCTCCAGCGGCTAGGTTGGAGGCCTTGCGCACGGCCGCATCGGCCCAGGCGACGTTACGCCCGTGAGTGCGTGCGAGCGCCCGGAGCGAGGCCGCGGCGTCGTTCACGACCTTGCGTCGTAAGTCAGACGAGATGTTTCCGCCGCTGATGTCGATCGGGGTCGAGGAGCCGATGTTCGAGGCCGGCGCCATCGCCAAGAGATCGGCTGCCTGCGCGATCCAGACACCGGCCGATGCGGCTCTCGCCCCGGTCGGAACGTAAACGATCACGGGAATCCTCGTGTCGAGTTCGGCCTTGACGATGTCGTGCATCGAGCTGGAGAGACCGCCGGGCGTATCGAGAACGATCACGGCCGCGGCGGCTCCGTCGCGCTCGGCGTTCTTCAGCGCGCCTTTCACGTAGTCGGTCGAGACGGGGTTGACGTCGGTGGAGAAATCGATGGCGCGCACGAAAGGTCGCGCGCCGAGCGCCGGCGCTGTACCGATCGCGAAGATCCCGGTAGCAACCGCGAGTAGACGCAAGAGACGCCCGGTCACGTCTTGAAATCTACCGCTCTTCTGTCTCGCCGCGGTGACGTCGGAAAATCGCATTCGCCAGTTAGAGCGCGCTCGTCAGGTAGCGACGTCGACCAGCCAGCGCCCGTAGTGACTCTCGAGGCAGCGAAGGATCTGAACGAGCAATTCGACCCGGTCGGGCGCGGCTCCGAGCTCCAGCGCGAGAGAGGTCGCCGGGAAGACAGGGCGCTCGGGCAACTCGCCGGCTCCCTGCCCGACGTTGACGCCGATCCCGAGGGCGACGCGGCCGAGGCTTGCCTCGGCGATGGCGCCGGCCACCTTCTTTCCCGCCAGCAGCACGTCGTTCGGATCCTTGACAGTCGCTTTCGCGCCGGTGACGGTCGTGATCGCGGCGGCGACCGCCTCCGCCGCCGCCGGCGTCAGCGAGGAGAGCCGGGCCGTCTCGACCTGTGGCCGCAAGCAGAGCGAGAAAAGTAGGCTCGTACCGCTCGAGGCCTGCCAGGTGCGCCCGCGGCGGCCGCGGCCGAGCCGTTGTTCTTCGGCGATCGCAATCGCACCTTCGGGGGCGTCGGGCGGAAGCAAGTCCTGGGTCGAGGAACAGCGCACCGCGTAGAGGTAGAGCGGGGTGCCGAACCGACCTTTCAGGCGCGGTCTAACCTGTTTAGGCGCTAGTGAGATCGCCATCATCTCTACACTAGTCCGGCCGTGAAACCCAGGTCAGCCGATCGCCGTCGAATCATTAGTCCGCTTAGAACGGACCCTGCTCTTCGATACGAAAGGCTCAGCGACCCGATCTTGATTAAGCGGGCAAAAGACGGCGATACGAGGGCGCTCGAGACGATCTGCGTGCGCTATGCCCCGCGCGTCGAAAGGATCGCGCGGCGCGAGCTGAGCGACTCCCGCGACGCTCAGGACGCGGCGCAGGAGGCGCTGATCAAGCTCTGCCAGCGGATCGGCCAGTTCCGAGGCGACGCGCAGTTCGCCACCTGGCTCCATCGTCTCGTCGTCAACACGTGCTACGACACGGCTGCGCGTGAGCGCATCCGCCGCGCGGAAACGCTTCCCGACGAGCTACAGCTAGAGCATTCGCTCGAAAACGACCCCGTTCGCGAGCTGCTCGGCGCCGAGTTGCGCGAAGAACTGTCCCGCTACCTGAGCGATCTCTCCACCGAGCAGGCGCAAGTGGTCGTGCTCAAGGACGCGCTCGGGTTTTCTTTCGAACAGGTCGCCGAGGCGATTCGCATTCCCGTAGGAACGGCCAAGTGCTACGCACATCGTGCTCGCAAGCGTCTTCGCGAACGCATCGCCAAGGAGGTTGCCGCATGAAGTTCACGCTCCCGCTCGGTAAAGAGGAGTTGGAAGCGATCCTTCCGCACCGCGATCCCTTCCTGATGATCGACGAAGTTATCGATTTGGAGCCCGGCAAGCGCGCCGTTGCCCGGAAGACAGTGCGCGCGGACGAGTGGTTCCTCGCCGGGCACTTCCCGGGGCGGCCGATCATGCCCGGCGTCCTCATGGTCGAGGGCCTCGCCCAGACGGGCGCCGTCATAGTGCTCACGCTGGAGGAGAACCGGGGCAAGATGGTCCTTTTCGGCGGTATCGACGATGTCCGCTTCAAGCGAGTTGTCGAGCCGGGCGACACGCTCGAGTACGCCTGCGAGCTCGAGGCTATGCGTGGTCCGATTGGGAGGGGCAAGATCAAGGCCACGGTCGACGGGAAGCTCGCGGTACGCGGCACATTGATATTTGCGGTGGAGCAGTGATAGGCGCCTGCGCGGGAAGACCCGTCTCGATCACCGGGCTAGGTTGCTATTCGCCCGAGCGCGTGCTCTCCAACGAAGATCTCGCCCGGATGGTCGACACGAGCGACGAGTGGATCCAGACGCGCACGGGGATCAGAGAGCGCCGGATTGCCGCGCCCGAAGAAGCGACCTCAGATCTTTGCCTGCCGGCGGCCAGGGCGGCTCTTGTCGACGCGGGCATTCAGGCCTCGGACATCGATCTCGTGATCGTGGCCACGATCACGGCGGACATGCTCTTCCCTTCGACGGCTGCTCTGGTTGCCGATCGCCTCGGTGCCCGCAGTGCTGCAGCCTACGACCTTTCGGCGGGTTGTACGGGCTTCGTCTACGGACTAGTACAGGGCTACTCTGCGATCGCCGCCGGGCTTGCGAAACGAGTACTCGTGATCGGCGCCGACACGCTCTCGCGGATCGTGGACTGGAGCGATCGGGCCACCTGCGTTCTCTTTGGCGACGGCGCGGGAGCGGTCGTGCTGGAGGCGGTCGAGGCGGGCGGCTTTCACGCTTTCGAGCTAGGCGCGGACGGCGCCGGTGGGATGGAGCTCTACATGCCGGCGGGCGGCTCGCGCCGACCTGCGAGCGCCGAGACGGTCGCGGCGGGCGAGCATTTCGTACGGATGAACGGCCGCGAGGTGTACAAATTCGCGACCAGAGTGCTACTGAGCTCGGCTCGGGCAGCGCTCGATATCTCGGGGAAAAGCGTCGGAGAGATCGACCTCTACGTCCCGCACCAGGCAAACCTTCGTATCATCGAGCACGCCGCCAAGAAACTGGAAATCGAAGAGGAGCGCGTTTTCGTCAACGTCGATCGCTACGGCAACACCTCGTCGGCCTCGATCCCTCTTGCACTTGGGGATGCACGAGCAGAAGGACGTCTGAAAGACGGAACGCTCGTGCTCATGACCGGGATGGGCTCGGGGCTGACCTGGGGGTCGAGCGTGATTACGTGGACGGAAGGGAGAGAAGATGAACGCTGACGGTGTAGAAGGTCGAACGAGAGGGAAGGTCGCCTTCTGCTTCCCTGGCCAAGGAGCGCTCGAGGCCGGGATGGGTCGAGAGGTCGCCGAGGCGATTCCCGAAGCGATGGCAGTCTACGAGCGTGGGAGCGAGGCCTGCGGCCTCGACCTACGCGCGCTCTGTTTCTCAAGCCCGGTCGAGGACATGGTCGACACGTCGATCCAGCAGCCGGCCCTGATCGCAACCAGCCTGGCGATCTTGGCTGCGATCGAGGCGCTCGGATTCAGGCCCGATTACGTCGTGGGGCACTCCGTCGGTGAGTTTGCGGCTCTTTCGGCCGGAAAGGCGATCTCGGCCGAGGATGCGATTGCGCTGGTGCGCGAGCGCGGGCTGGCGATGGCCGAGGTTGCGAAAGAGAACCCAGGCGCGATGGCCGCGATCCTCGGGCTCGACGACGAGGTCGTCGAGAAGCTCTGCCGGGAGATCCACTGCGTCTGGCCGGCGAACTACAACTGCCCCGGCCAGGTCGTCATCTCCGGCCAGACCGACGCGGTCGAGGAGTGCTGCGAGGAGGCCGAGCGTGAAGGTGCGCGGCGGACGGTGAAGCTGCCGATCTCGGGAGCCTTCCACAGCCCGCTTGTGGCTCGAGCGGCCGAGCGTTTCCGCCCAGCGATCGCGAAAGTACGTTTCGGAGAGCTCCAGATCCCGTTCATGTCCACCGTCACCGCCTGCCTCGAGAGCCGCCAGAAGCTCTCCTCGCTACTCGTCGACCAGCTCACGGCACCGGTGCGCTTCACCCAGGCGACGAGAGGGCTGATTGCAGACGGTGTGCGCACCTTCGTCGAGATCGGTCCCGGTAACGTCCTCTCGGGATTGGTCAAGCGGATCGACCGCAGCGTCGAGACGATCTCGGTCAACAACCTGGCTTCGCTCAAGAAGGCAGAGGAGGTGCTGACGGTTGTCTGACGGCTTCGGTTCTCTGGAGGGAAAGCGCGCCCTCGTTACCGGCGCTGCTCGTGGCATCGGTCGCGCGATCGCGGGCGAGCTGGCTTCGGCCGGTGCCGAGGTTCTCTGCTGCGACCTGCCCGGTACGGGCGAGACCGAAGACGTCGCGCGTGAGGTCGGTGGGCGAGCTCTATTTGCCGACGTCACGAAGGCGGGCGACGTAGAGAAGCTGATCGCCGACGCCGGCGAGATCGATTTCCTGATCAACAACGCGGGCATCACTCGCGACGGGCTGCTGGCTCGGATGTCGGAGGAAGACTGGCGGGCAGTGATCGACACCAACCTCACGAGCGTGTTCCTGATGTGCCACGCGGCGATTCGGGGCATGATGAAGCGCCGGTCCGGCTCGATCGTCAATCTCTCGAGCGTCGTCGGCCTGCACGGCAATTTCGGTCAGACCAACTACTCAGCTTCGAAGGCGGGCATCGTCGGCTTCACCAAGTCGCTGGCGCGTGAGGCCGGCGCCCGGGGCGTGCGGGTCAACGCGATAGCGCCCGGATACATCGAGACTCGCTTAACCGACGTCCTGCCCGACGAGGTCAAGCAGGCGATGCTCAAGGCCACTTCGCTCGGCCGCTTCGGCAAGCCCGAAGACGTGGCACGAGCGGTGCGCTTCCTCTGCTCGGACGCGGCGGCGTTCATCACGGGAGAAGTGCTCGTGGTCGACGGTGGGATGGCGATGTAGAGATGCAGAACGGACGCAAGAGAGTCGTGATCACAGGGCTCGGTCTGGTCAACTCGCTTGGGAACGATCTCGAGACGGCCTGGAGCAACCTGCTCGCGGGTGAATCCGGGGCCGGCCCGATCACGATTTTCGACGCCAGCGGCTACGCGGTCGACTTCGCCTGTGAGCTGAAGGATTTCGATCCCACCCTGTGGATCGACCGCAAGCAGGTCCGGCGCATGGACCGCTTTGCGCTGATGGTTCTGGCGGCGGCACGGCAGGCCGAGGCCGACAGCGGTCTCGATATCGCCAAGGAGCGTGACCGCATCGGTGCGGCTATCGCGACCGGCGTCGGTGGGCTCCAATCGTTCCAGGACTGCACGCTGACGCTCTTCAACCGCGGCGCCGACCGGATCAGCCCATTCTCGATCCCTTCGATCATCCCGAACATGGGCGCGGCCTGGGTCTCGATGGAGCTGGGCACGCGCGGACCGCTGCTGGCGGAGTGCTCCGCCTGCGCCGCCTCGAACATGGCGATCGGCGATGCCACCGACGCGATCCGACTCGGTCGCGCCGACGTGATGCTCGCCGGCGGCAGCGAGGCCGGTATCACACCAGTGGGGATCGCGGGCTTCGCCGCCATGCGGGCGCTGTCGCGGCGGATCGAGGATCCGAAGCGCGCCAGCCGCCCCTTCGACCGCGACCGCGACGGTTTCGTGATGGGTGAGGGCGCAGCCGTTCTCGTGCTCGAGGATTTGGAGCACGCGAAGGCGCGTGGCGCCAAGATCTATGCGGAGGTGCGGGGCTACGGGGTGTCGTCGGACGCGCTTCACATCACCGAGCCCGACTCCACCGGAGAGAACCCGGCCCGCGCCATGAAGATGGCCTTCGCCGACGCCGGAATCGATCCGTCTGAGATCGATTACATCAATGCGCACGGCACTTCGACGCCGCTCGGAGACTTGAGCGAAACGAAGGTGATCAAGAACGCTCTCGGTGAAGAGACGGCCTACAAGACGCCGATCTCCTCGACGAAGGGCGCAACCGGTCACTGTCTCGGCGGCGCCGGCGCGGTCGAGGCGATTTTCTCGATTCTGGCAATCAGGGACGGCATGCTTCCGCCCACGATCAACCAGGAGAACCCCGACCCCGAGTGCGACCTCGACTACGTACCCAACCAGGCGCGCAAGGCCGACGTGCGGATCACGGTCTCGAACTCGTTCGGGTTCGGCGGGCACAACGCCTCGATCGTGTTGCGACGGTTCGAGGATTGAAGGCGGAGACGATGCTCACGCGACATCTGACCCGCGCAACCGCGCCCCGACGGCGGATAACGCCGGTTGCAACCGGTGCCGGCGTGGCCTTGTCTAACTCCGAGGGCTAAACTTCCCAGGCTCTATGGCCAGTCGTATAGATGTCTCGATCGAGCACAAGCACGCGCCGCCGGATCCCGGCGGTCCGAAGAAGCACCCCAACACCTGTCCCAAGTGCAGCTCTCACTACCGCGAAGACGAGCTGATTGCGAACCTGCGCGTCTGCGCGCAGTGCGGCTATCACTTCCCGGTCGGTGCGCTCGAGCGGATCCAGCAGCTTCTCGATTCCGACAGCTTCATCGAGGAAGCGAAGGAGTTACGCTCCGCCGACCCGCTGAGTTTCTTCGATCTCCGCTCTTACAAGGAGAGAATCGCCGAAGCCGAGCTCAAGACCGGTCTCGGCGACGCGCTCCTAATGGGCCAGGCGAAGATTGAAGACCAGGACTGCCAGGTGACCGTGATGGACTTCTCCTTCATGGGCGGCTCGATGGGAAGTGTCGTCGGTGAGAAGTTCGCGCGCGCCTGCGAGCGGGCGATCGAGCGCCACGTCCCGCTCGTATCGGTGAACGCCTCGGGCGGCGCACGCATGCAGGAGGGGATCTTCTCGCTCATGCAGGTGCCCAAGACGGTCTGCGCGGTCGAGAACATGCACGACGCCCGCGTTCCTTTCATCAACGTGCTCACGCATCCCACGACGGCCGGACTGCTGGCCAGCTTTGCGACTCTCGGCGATGTGACGATCGCCGAGCCGGGCACGCTGATGTGCTTCACAGGCCCGCGCGTAGTTCAACAAACCGTTCGCGAGGATCTCCCCGATGACTTCGGCCGCGCCGAGGCTAACTATCGCTTCGGTCATCTGGACGCGATCGTCCAGCGCCAGGAGCTCAGGGCCGTACTCGGAAAGCTTCTACGCCTCTTCAATCATGGCCGGTGAGCTCGAGCTCAGACTCCGTGATCGCCTCGCCAAGCTGAGGGGGTTGCACCTTCCCGGCTCCAGCGTGTCGGACGAGGTCCGTCGCATCGAGGAGCAGATCGAGGTAATGGAGACCGGCGACGAACGCAGCGAAGACGAGATCTGGCATTCGGTCGAGCTCGCCCGCCATCCGGAGCGCCCCTACACGCTCGACTACATCGAGCGGTTGATCTCAGACTGGGTTGAGCTGCACGGCGATCGCGCGCGCATGGACGATCCCGCGATCGTGTCGGGCCTAGGTAGCTTCGCTGGCCGCACCGTGGCTGTAATCGGTCACCAGAAGGGTCGCGGCGACGCCGTAAAGAGGGTGAAGCGCAATTTCGGCATGGCGAACCCGGAGGGCTATCGCAAGGCGATGCGAGTGATGGCGATCGCCGACCGTCACGGCTTTCCGGTGATCACCCTCCTGGACACCCCCGGCGCCTACCCGGGCGTGGCGGCCGAGCAGCACGGTCAGGGCGGCGCACTCGCCGCTTCACAGGCGACCATGGCTCGCTTGCTGGTGCCGACCGTGGCCTGTGTGATCGGCGAAGGTGGATCCGGAGGCGCCGTCGCCTTCGCTCTCGCCGACCGCGTGCTGATGCAGCAGCACGCGATCTACTCGGTGATCTCGCCCGAGGGCTGCGCGACGATTCTCTGGCGCGACGCCGGTCAAGCGCGCAAGGCCGCCGCCGCCTTCAAGCCCGACGCCGCTCACTGTCTGGAGCTGGGTGTGATAGATGGGATCGTCCCTGAACCGGAGGGCGGTGCTCACACCGACTTCGACAACGCTGCGATCATGCTCGGGCAATCCGTGCGCTCGGCGCTCGAGGAGCTGGAGCAGGTGGACGCTGAAGAGCTTCGCCGCCGCCGCCGCGCTCGTTTCCGCTCGCTCGGCGTCGTGAGCTCCTAAGAGCCTATTCCGCCACGCTCTCTCGGTCGCACATCCCTACCAAAACAGGCTCCAAGAGCCTGTTCCACTTGGCGGATCCGTTCGTCCGGAGGTCTCGCTGCGAACAGCCGTACGGGTGTATTCCACAGAATTAACAGTTTCTTACCCAGCTCGGGGAATCGCTTTCTACAGGCGGTGGAAAACGGTACGCGCGCAACGATATGGTGATTACCAGGGTTTTTCTGCCGATAAGCGGCATTAGGAGAGCCCGAGAAGCGGTGCGCTACCTCAAGACAACACCTAGTAAGCCGAGGTAAGCGCCATGTTCGCCTATTGCGCAAAGACAAGTCGAGTGAAGTTTGACGGAAGGATCCATCTTCTGGTAAATCGAGTATTACTGTGACCTCCGGGGCGGTAAACGAGACGATTGGGCGGCGGCTGCGGCGTCTCCGTAAAGAGCGAGGCCTCGCGCAGCGTGAGCTGACGGGACCGGGCGTCTCGCACGCGTACGTGTCGCGGATCGAGGCCGACCTCAGGACACCGTCCGTCAAGGCGATCCGCAAGCTGGCCGCCAAGCTCGGAGTCAGCCCCGACTATCTGGAGCGGGGACTTGACGTTGACGTCGCCGAGGAGCGTGAACTGCGGGTCTTGAACTGCGAGTTCGCGCTTCGTTTCGGAGGAGACGCTACGGAGGCGGAGCGGACGCTTTCGGAAGCCGCGGAGGAGGCGTCCAGGGACGGCGATACGCCGGGACTCACAAGAGCGATGATCGGTCTCGGCAACCTGGCACTAGCCCGTGGCGACCACGAGCGAGCACTCCAGTGTTTCGAGCAGGCGCTGGTCTCGGACAAGGTCTCGCCGGCGAGCCATCTGCAGCTCTATACCAACATCGCCTCCTGCCACAGCGAGCTCGGGCTTCCCGATCACGCAGAGTTCTTCCTGCGCAAGGCGATCGAGCGACTGGAGAAGGAAGCGCCGGGGAGCGTCTCGCTGCGCGCACGCCTCGAGCTCGCTCTCGGTCTCACGCTGATCGATCTGGAACGAGACGCCGAAGCGAGCGTTCTGCTCGCCAAAGCAACCCGAGAGCTGCGAGGCGACGGCGACCCGGAGCAGACGATCCGCTCACTCTGGGCGCAGGCACGATCCGACTCGGAAGCCGATCGGCACGGAGCGGCGCTGAACAAGATGAGGAAGGCGACGGCGCTGCTCGAGGCAATGGACGAGCGCCGCACGCTCACCGACGCGCACGCTCTT
>Ga0182017_10004567_pt1 | contig 10287 bp, 9 predicted proteins | sample 712E3DmetaG_FD_120492 | JGI IMG/M metagenome (GOLD analysis project Ga0182017, IMG submission 120492) | Permafrost microbial communities from Stordalen Mire, Sweden - 712E3D metaG | ecosystem: Environmental > Terrestrial > Soil > Wetlands > Permafrost | place: Sweden: Stordalen | collected... | reverse complement strand
GAGCGAACCGAAGACGCTTTCCGCGTGGCCAACGCTTTCGCAGCCCGGCTCAAGCGGGCCCGCGGGCGGTAACTACTTCCGCTGTGAGAGCACGATGGCGGTGACGTCGCGGGTCTCCGCCGCGGAAGACCCATGAGCCAGGCCGGCCCCGATGTACGGACGCTGGATTTTCACCCACTTCTTCGAACTAACCAGGTCCTTGGCGTCGTCCAGCAGGAAGAACGCGTCTCTCAACTCTTGGCCGGTGGGCAGCTTGCGCACCCGCTTCCCCAGCATGTGGTATTCGTGCGCGAAGCCCTTGTAGAAGATGTACACCTTGTCGAAGGAGTCCGCCGTCACAGAGACGGTGACCTCGAGGCCCGGGTCCGTGGCCGCCAGCCTTTGGGCTTCCGCAGTGGCGGCCTGATCGACCTTCGCTCCTCGATAACGTCTAGTTTCCTGTCCTAAAGTAACCACCGGCAGACTCAGAAGAACGAGGGCTATCAGACGATAAACCCGTTTTGTCATGTGAGTACTCCGTGACCGAAGGATACCTCCGAAACGCGCCTCGTAGCAAATGTTTCGTCCCAGCGCCTTCTCCTTCACACTGTGAATCCACGGCACAGGTTCCGCCAGACTGCGTCCCTTCCGGCTCAACACGTTGCGAATGGCAACGGAATTGCCTATTCGAGCCGCATGAAACACCTTTGGGTCGCTGCGCTGCTCTGGGCAGCGGCGGCGCCGGTTCAGGCGCAGGAGCCGGAACTCAATGTCAACGAGCGCTACACGGTGGAGAGCATCGAGATTTCGGGCGCCGATCAGTCCAAGCTGGACCCGCCGGTCCGCGACAACCTCCGCGAGCTGGTAGGTCAGAAGTTCAGCCAGGAGAAGCTCGAGGAACTCTCGAAGTTGATTCACAAGGCGTTCCCGGGCCGCCCGGTTTCCATCCAGGTGAGCCGCGGCAGCACGCCCGATCACGTCAAGGTCACCTTCGCCGTGGGAGGCCGCTCGAAGTCCCTCGATCTCACGGCCCCCAGGCTTGCGTATCACTCGCGGCAAGGATTCAGCGGCGAAGTGGACGCCTCTCTCCAGACGCGTTCCAACGGGTTCACGCTCGGCGTGCTCAGCGACGGCGACACGCTGGTCGAGCGCTTCTACGGCCTCAAGGCGCGGTACGAGAACCGGAAGGTGGGCACGGACCGCCTCCGGCTGGCCTTCGAGTTCGGCAGCTTCCACGAGATTTGGAACGGCGCGACGCTGGCTGCCTCCGGGAACCAGGCTACCGACCTTTACCGCGCGCGCCTCAGCTTCGAGCCGCTGGCCACCCTGCTGCTGGCCCGCCCTCTCAAGCTTTCCCTGGGAGCGAGCTTCCAGCGCTTCCAAACCCAGACTCCGGCCGCGCGCACCGAAGCGGCCAACGCGGTCATGATTACTCTGCGCTATGATCGGCTGTTGGAGGATTCGGGCCCCAGCAAGCACCGGCTGGAGGCAGGTTACGGCCTGCGCGCGGCCACCAGGACTCTGGATAGCGATTTCGTTTACAACCGCCACGCCGGGGACTTCGGCTACTCCCTCTGGCGCGGCAATCACAAGCTCAGCGAGCGGTTCCAGGCCGGCGCGATCTCCGGAATCGCACCCTTGTCCGAGCGCTTCGTGCTGGGCAACAGCTCCACCCTGCGCGGGTGGAATAAGTACGACCTCGCGCCCCTGGGAGGTAGCCGCATGGCGCACAACTCGGTCGAGTACCGCTACCGGGCGTTCCAGATTTTCTACGATGCGGGAGCCGTCTGGACCCGCGGCCAGGACGCGAGCCTCAAACACTCGGTGGGCGCCGGCGTGCACTTTGGAGACTTCGCCCTGCTGCTGGCGTTCCCCATCCGGAATGGCCGGGTGGAGCCGGTCCTCATCGCGGGTCTGAACCTTTGATGCCCAGTCACATTACGCGCCGGGGCTTCTTGGGCTGCCTGTTGCCGGCCCCCGGGATCTGCCTCGCCATGACCGCCGAAGGCGATGGCCTGGATGTGCGCCTGGCAAACGAGCGCCTCCGGGTGGCCGCACCGAGGATGCAATTCGTCTCCGGCAAGCCGCTCGAGCGCCTGCGCAACGGCGCGCCCGTGCCGTTCGCCTTCCAGTTGACCCTCTCCATCGACCACTGGGCCAGCGTGCTGGACCGCGACATCGAGCGCTTCGTGCTCAGCTACGACCTCTGGGAGGAGCGGTTTTCGATCACCAAGATGGGGCATCCGCGGAAGTCGGTATCGCACCTGACCGCCCGCGCCGCCGAGACCTGGTGCGTGGATGACCTGGAGCTTGCGCCCGGCCGGATCGAGGAGCGGCAGTCCTTTTGGGTACGCCTCGAAGTGCGCGCCGAGAACCCCGCCGAGCAGGCCGAGCTCGACCGCCAGGAAAGCGTCAGCCTCTCCCGTCTGATCGAATCTTCAGCCGCCGCGCGCACGGGGAGCAGACGCGCTGGGTGGCCGAAGCCGGGCCGGTGCGCCTGGCCGACCTGAGGAAGGCGCCTTCGGGAGCCCGGCCGTGAACCGCCTGCGCAATCGCCTGATCCTGGTGTTCCTGGCGGCCACACTGGCGCCGCTGGCCGCCACCTGGTGGATTACCAACTCGCTGCTCGAGCACAGCCTCACGTACTCCTCTACCAGCCAGCTCGACAGCCTCTCCAAGACGCTCGAGACCACCGGTCGGGAACTCTACCAGCGCGCGCGCGAGTCGCTGAAGCGCGAAGCTCGGACGGGGCAAACCGTTCCGCGGATCTTCGCCACCGCCGGCCAAACAGATTGGCCCGCCGACGTGCGCGAGTTCTGGGACACCGGCGATGCGGAGCGCTTCGCCCTGGCCGAGGACGGCGCCGCTCTGAAGTACATGCTGCGCCAGCCGGAGGGCGTGCGGCTGTATACCAGCCAGCTCGGCTTCAGCATGGCGCGGCTTACCGACGAGTACCGGCAGGCGCGCGAGGCCATCGAACGAGACCGGGGGCGCGATCTGCGCCGCGGCCTGCTCTATACCTTCGCCTCGCTCGCCACCGCCATCTGGCTGGTCTCGCTGGCGCTGCTGGTCTACATGGCGCACCGCATCAGCCGGCCCATCCGGCAACTGACCGCCGGCCTCGCGCAACTGGCCTCGGGCGACCTGGCGACGCGCCTGGAAACCACGCGCACCGACGAGATCGGCCGCGCCATCGCCGCCTTCAATCATATGGCCGCCCAGCTCCAGCAAAGCCGCGACCGCCTGGTCTACCTGGCGCAGCTCGCAAGCTGGCAGGCGCTGGCCCGCAAAATGGCGCACGAATTAAAGAACTCGCTGACGCCCATCCGCCTCACCATGGAAGAAATCCTGGCCCGGCGGGACGAAAACGACCAGGACTTCATCGAGCAGGCCGCCCGCATCGTGGTCGAGGAGGTGGAGAGCCTGGAGAGGCGCGTGCGCGCGTTCTCGGAGTTCGCCTCCGAACCGCCGGTGCGGCCCGTCGCGCTCAGCGTGAACGAAACGGTCGAAGAGCGCATCGAGTTCCTGAAAACCGGCCACCCCGAGTTGACTTACACGCTCCGGCTGGCCGAGAGCAAGCCGCTCGCACTGGCCGACCAGGACTTGGTCAAGGGCATCCTCACCAACCTGCTCGAGAACGCCGCGGACGCGGCCGGCCCCTCAGGCTCGGTGCTGGCGCGAACCTCGGTGGCCAACGGCCAGGTCCTGGTCGAAGTGCACGATTCCGGCCCGGGCCTGAGCGAAGCGGCGCGCAAGTCGCTGTTCGAGCCCACCATCTCCTTCAAGGAGCGCGGCATGGGCCTGGGCCTCTCCATCGCGCGCAAAAACGCCCTGCTCTCCGGCGGCGACATCCTTCTGATCGCGGGAGAGTTGGGCGGCGCCGCGTTCCGGGTGGTGCTGCCCGAGCGCCGCTAGGTAGCGCGGACCCCCTGGTCCGCGGGCCGGCGTCCACATCGGCCCTAAGCATTGCTGCTAGCCTGAATACGTATGCCCCGCATCGCGATTCTCGACGACGAGGTCAATGTCGGGAACTCGCTGCGCCTGATCCTCGAGCGCGAAGGCTACGCGGTGACCATTTGCCGCTCGGCCGCCGCCTTCCGCGCGCATCCCGAGGTTCCCCGCGCGGACGCCTGTCTGCTCGACGTGATGCTGCCGGATGGCAGCGGCATCGACGCTCTGCGCTGGCTGCGCCAAACCGACAGCCGCGGGGCGGCAATCATGATTTCCGGCCACGGCACCATCGCCGATGCAGTCGAGGCCACGCGCGCGGGAGCCTTCGATTTCCTCGAGAAACCCCTTACCCGCGATCGCGTCCTGCTGGCCCTCAAGAACGCCCTGGAACAGTCCGCGCTGCGCCAGGAGAACGAGCGTCTGCGCGAACTGGTGGGCGAGGGCCCGAAGATGATCGGGGCCAGCCCGGCGTTTCTGGCCATGCTCGAGCGGGCCACCCGCGTCGCCCGCTCGGACGCCCGCGTGCTCCTGGCCGGCGAATCGGGAACCGGCAAGGAGTTGCTGGCCGCTTACATCCACCGCGAAAGCCCCTTCGCCTCCGGCCCCTTCGTGAAGATGAACTGCGCCGCCATTCCCACCGAACTTCTCGAGAGCGAAATGTTCGGCCACGAGAAGGGCGCCTTCACCGGCGCGGCCGCGGCGCGGCGGGGCAAGTTCGAAATCGCGGACGGCGGCACGCTGTTCCTCGACGAAGTGGGAGACCTTCACGAGACCGCTCAAGCCAAGCTGCTGCGCGTGCTTCAGGAGGGCGAGTTCCACCGCGTGGGAGGCGAGAACAGCATCCGCGTGGCGGTCCGGGTGATCTCGGCCACCAACCGCGACCTCTCCGCCCTGGTGGCGCAAAAACAATTCCGCGAGGACCTGTACTACCGCCTGTGCGTGGTCCCCATCCGCGTGCCGCCGCTGCGCGAGCGCGTACCCGATGTCCGCTTGCTCGCCGAGTATTTCCTGGACGAGTTCTGCCGCCGCAACAACTTCAAGCCGAAAGCGCTCGACGGCGAAGTCTTCCCAATTCTGCAGAAATTCGCCTGGCCGGGCAACGCGCGCGAGTTGAAGAACGTAATCGAGCGCATGGCCATCCTCACTCCGGGCGAGCGTCTGGGCCTGGATTCCGTGCCGCTCGAGATCCGCCTGCCGAAGGACTCCGCGGCGCGATCCAGCATCCAGGACGCCCGCCAGGCCGCCGAGCGCGAGCACATCCAGCGCGCGCTCGAACAGAGCAACTGGAACGTCTCCTCGGCCGCCCGCGCCCTGGGCATGGAGCGCACCAACCTGCACAAGCGCATCCGCGCCCTGGGCATCACCCGCTGAAAGGCTTCCACTCTTGGCGGCATTACCCGGGTATGACACGCCTTCCCTTGCTCGCCATCCTGGCGGCCTGCGCCGCCTTCGCCCAAACGCAGTTGACCATCTACAACCAGAACTTCGCCCTGGTCAAGGAGTCCCGCTCCTTCGAGCTCAAGGCCGGCGAAAACGAAGTCCGCGTCGCCGGCCTCACCGCGCATCTCGAGCCCGATTCCGTGGTGCTGCGCGATCTCAAGCAGCCGGGCTCCATCCGCATTCTGGAGCAGAACTACGAGAGCGATCCGCTCAGCGAAGGCCTGCTGCTCCGCAAATCCGAGGGCAAGCTGCTGGATTTCGAAATCAGCCTCCCGGACGGCGCCAAACGCATTATACAGGGCCGCATCCTGCGCAGCGGCTACGTCCCCCACATCGAGGCGTTCCAGCGCTACGGCCAGCAGTACTACCAGGCCCAGATGGCCATGGTGAATGCGGCCGGCCAGCCCATTGTCGAGGTGGCCGGCAAGATTCAGTTCGGCCTGCCCGGCAAGCCCATCTTCGACGCGCTCGATCCCAAAGGATTCCTCAAGCCAACGCTGCTGTGGCGCCTATGGACCGACCTGCCCGGCGCGCACGACGCTGAGTTTTCCTACCTCACCGGCGGCATGCGCTGGGAAGCTACATACAACGCCGTCGCCCAGGAGAAAGGCAACGCGCTCGACCTCATCGGCTGGGTGACGCTGGAGAACATGAGCGGCAAGGATTTCGAGGACGCCCGCGTCAAGCTCATGGCCGGCGACGTGGCGCGTGCGCCCCAGGAAAACGGCCGTGAAGAAAAGGCGTACATGGCTAAGGCCGCCGCGGTTGACGCCCTTCCGGGATCCGTGGCCGAGCGCGCTTTCGACGAGTATCATCTCTACACTCTGCCGCGTCCCACTACGGTGCTCGACCGGGAAGTCAAGCAGGTCGAATTCGTGCGCGCGGCAAATGTTCCGGCCCAGCGCATCTACGTCTACGACGGGTTCCAGATCGACCCCCAGTATCGCGGCTGGAGCTACGAGACCATCCGCACCAACGCCGAGTACGGCACCGTGTGCAACAGCAAGGTCTGGGCCATGCTCGAGTTCCGCAATTCCGAGAAATCGCGGCTGGGAATACCGCTGCCCAAGGGCAAGGTCAAAATCTACCGGCGCGATCGGGACGGCCGGAACGAATTCGTCGGCGAGGACGCCATCGATCACACCCAGCAGGACGAAACCGTGCGCCTGTATACCGGCAACGCCTTCGACATCGTCGGCGAACGCCGCCAGACCAATTTCCGCCTCGACAGCTCCGGCCGCTGGGCCGACGAGTCCTTCGAAATCAAGGTCCGCAACCACAAAAAGGAAGCTGTCGAAGTGCGCGTCGTTGAGCACATGTACCGCTGGCTCCAATGGCAAATCACGGCCAAATCCCTGCCCTCCTCCAAAAAAGACGCCCGCACCATCGAATTCCGCCCAACCATTCCCGCCAGCGCCGAGGCCGTGATCACCTACACCGTCCACTACTCCTGGTGAAAACCCGTGACAGTATACTCAATCCCCGATTTTCCCCGAGCCGAGGATGCGATGTCATAATACGGCCATGCGGATTCTGTCGCTCGCCGCCATCCTGTGCTTCCCTCTGGCGGCACGGGCTCCACTTCCGCAAAGGGGTTCGGACGCATCGCCAGGACCGTCTGGATCCTCTTCTCTGCACCTGGTCAAACGAATCCACATTGGCGCACTGGAAGGCGACGGTCCCGAGCGGACCCTCCTCCTCCAGCGGAACTTGAGAACTGAGCTTCACACTGCTGGATTCGAGATCGTCGACCAGTCGCCGGCCGCGGACGCCGTTTTGTCCGCAAAGATCGAGATCTGGATCGTCCTGGACGGAGACGAACGGGATCAGTTGGACAATCGCTACCGGTTCCAGCTCACCCTCCCAACAACCGGGATAGTGCTCTGGAAAGCCAAAGTCCTGGCAAGCCATGGACAGCGGGCCGAGGACGAGGCGCTTGGCGCGGCTCGGCAGGCCTCCCGGAAACTCACCGCTTCCTGGAGGAAATCGGCTCGTAAGGCCGGAATGAACGTTTTCCCAATCGGACTCACCCGCCCCCGCCAACGTCAATGATCCTCCCAAGACGGTTCCGCCCGCGCGGGGACGTCACCGAACGGCTGTAGCGAATCCTGAACGGGATCAAGCATTTAACAACTCCTGCTCGCGCGCCCTCACCAACGTCCCCAAAACCCCGCCCTCGCCGGGGGGAGCCTCTTGCCCCTCTTTGGGGGCCATCCCGGCTTCGAGGTGGTGGGTACGGTCGCGCGTTACCAGTACTTTCTGGGAAAACGAAAACAGCCCATTGCGGCGCCAAGCGCCCACGCCGCACGCCGGACGCCACTGGTCCCCGCAGTACTTCTGGAGCCAAAGCGCGACTTCGGGAGAGCTTCTCCGCCAGCGGACCCGGAAATGCCGGCCGGCGCGCCCTCCTGCGCAGTCCCACGTTCGAGGTATAGCTCCAATCCTAAGCACCACTTACAGGTGCTGGTGTCGGCCGGCGAAACAAAGCCCGGCGCTTCGCAACCCAAATGTGGGGTTAATAGGAGGGGGTTCACTTGACGCCCGAGGCAATTCGACGTCCAATCGATCCTGAGGAATCATGCCGACAATTCACAGTAACGAGTGGGAAGTCAGTGAAATTCAATCCCAAATCGATGAAATTCGAAGGGACAGGGCGAGTGGAGCGGCCACGCTCACGCTGCGCGCCGCCCGACTCTTGATCGGGTGCGCCGAGAACATGCCCGAGGAGGTCCCCGCAATCGCCCGCGCGCTGATGGCCGCCCAGCCCGCGATGGGCCCGGTCTGCAATCTGGCATGGCGCGCGCTATCCTCTCCGAACGTCACCGGCGCCTGCCACGGATTCCTCGAGTGGATGGAGCAGAACGCCGCTCGCGTGGCCGAGACTGCCGCGGGCCTGATCAAGGACGGCGAGACGGTCATGACGCACTCGTTCAGCTCCACCGTGCTGGCGGCGTTTCGCGAGGCTTCGCGCCGGGGAAGGCGGTTCAAGGTGATCTGCCCGGAATCCCGTCCCGTCTGCGAGGGCCTCGCGATGGCGGCCAGCCTGGGCATGGCCGGGATCGATGTTTCCCTGATCGCGGATGCCGCGTGCTACCGTCTCCTACCCGAAGTGGGATGCGTCTGGGTGGGTGCGGACGCCATCTCCCCGCGCGGAATTTTCAACAAAACCGGAACCGCACTGCTGGCGCTGGCGGCCCGCGAACTGAAAGTGCCGTTTTATGTGCTCTGCGCCTCCGACAAAATCCTCCCGCATTCCTACGATCCGCCGCCGGAGACCCCCAAGAACTCGCTCGATCTACTGGAGCGCGAACTGCCGCACGTCACGGCCCTGCACTACCATTTCGACGTTACGCCGCTCGATTTTGTCACCGGCGTCGTGACCGAGGACCGGATTCTCACGCCCTCCGAGCTGCGCGAGAGGCTCGCGTGCCCTACCGTGCCGCCGGACAGCGCTCTCGCCACGCTGCTCTCGCAGTCTCAGCCCGCCTTGCAGGTGGCCTGCTGATCGGCTTCCTCAACTCTGGCGCCGCGCTCGCGAAGCGGCAACGGACTTGACGACCAGTGCCCCCAGCACTCCTTGGTCCACATCCGCCAGCTTCTTGATGTAGAGGCAGCCCTTGCCGGTGGTGTGCTTTCCCAGTTTGGCGAGCAGCGCCTCACGGTCGCCGCACCCAGCCGTGTTATACAGAACGGTTGCGGCCTTGCGCGGCGAAAAACCGATAATCGGCGCATCGCCCTCGCGCCCGCTGTCGTACTTGTAGTGGTAGCTGCCGAAGCCGATGATCGACGGTCCCCACATCTTCGGCTTTTCGCCGGTCGCGCGTTGCATCAACTGGACCAGCGCCTTGGCGTCCGCGCGGCTGGTCTGGTTCGTGAGTGCTTCGATATACGCCGACACACTGATCTCCGTGAGTTTGGTTTTGTTTTCCGCCATCCCTCCTGCATCCCCTCTCTCTCCAGATTAACCGACTCCAGTGCACCGCCGGTAAACCCATTCGTTCGTGCCGCGTCTCGGCACGACGCTGGCGGGGCCGTGAAAGAATCGCTGCGTGGGACATGCTTCAGCTTGTCCACTTCAGCGCAACAACGCGATTCCTTCGCAATCCCTGGTGCGCGCCCGCAGATGACGTATGCGTTGTTGCCGGGCTGTTCGTTGTGACCCGGACGGATTACAGGATCTCCGTTTTGGACGCTCGGGCAGTCAGTTCTACGCGAAGCGCCAGCCTTCGCGACCGGTTCCGCCACATGGGCAAGCCCATCGAGTGCACGCTCACCGGTAGCGGTACAGCGTGAACCGCTGGATACCCTCCGCACTCCTGCGTTGTGCCCACAACGGCACCTTGCTCCCTAGCGGCCAACGCAGTTGCAGGCTATCCCCTTCTATAGTGTCGTCGCCAGCCAGCCGGCGGCGTGGAACCCAGCGGTCGTCGACAAACGTGCCTTCTTCCACGGTGGCCAGTCCGGCCAGCGGCGGCCCCGGTGTGTTCGGAGAAAAGGTGACGGTCAAGCCGTTGCCAGCCGCGTAGAACTCGTCGGGCCCCACGGCAATGAAGATTGCCCCCGCGCGAGCCGGGGTTTCCGGAGCCGTCTCGCTGGGACCAACTCGATGCGACCCCAGGAACGTGGCCTCCAGCGTGTAATTCCCCACACGGACCTTCTGCGGCGGGTCGTTCGGTCCCAGCAGAACCGCCGACATCGTGCCGTTGCCCTGGTGTTCCAGAATCAGGGGCGCCAATTGCTCGATCAGGTCGTAACTGCCAATCAGATCCTTGTCGGGAGTCTCCAGCCTGTCGACTCCCCCGCTCATACGCGAGTAACCGATCGCATCGTGGCGCCCGAAGGCATAGAGCGATCGGGCCGCGCCTTCCACCCCAGGAGCCTCCTCGGGTATGAACAGAGCGTTCCCGGACTGGGTGT
>Ga0182017_10004566_pt1 | contig 10288 bp, 7 predicted proteins | sample 712E3DmetaG_FD_120492 | JGI IMG/M metagenome (GOLD analysis project Ga0182017, IMG submission 120492) | Permafrost microbial communities from Stordalen Mire, Sweden - 712E3D metaG | ecosystem: Environmental > Terrestrial > Soil > Wetlands > Permafrost | place: Sweden: Stordalen | collected... | reverse complement strand
TTCCGATTCGATTAAACTTCGGTTGGTCAGTGACGTGCCGATCGGCGTTTTTTTAAGCGGCGGGATCGATTCAACGTTGGTCGCGGCCCTCGCCTGCAAGGAATCCATAAGCCCGGTGAAAACCTTTACCGTGGGATTTCAGGAAAAACTCTATGACGAAAGCGCTTTTGCCAAAAGCATAGCTCAATGGTTGCGCACCGAACACCATGAGCTGATAGTGGGTGAAAAAGATTTTTTGGCGATTCTCCCCTATTTTAACGACGCCTTCGACGAGCCGTTCGCGGATGAATCCGCGATACCGACTTTGATCCTTTCAAAGTTCGCGCGAGAAAAAATAACGGTAGCGCTCTCCGGCGATGGCGGCGACGAGCAATATTTCGGGTATACGAAATACGATCATTTGCGGCGTCTTCAAAGGATATATTCCGTTCCTTTTTTCCTTAGGGGCTCTTTTTTATCGATGCTCCCGAAAAAGCTTTTTAATTTCGACACCCGGATCAAACTGCAATCCCTTTGTTATAGAACCCATGCTGAATGCATTAACAATTTAGTCAACCCATTTACCGTGTTGCCTGATTTGCATAACGGCAATATCGGCGCGTTGATGGAAGGAAACCAAACGCTTCCCGGCCTTGCCTCCGAAAATCAGTGGATGATTAAGGATTTCAAAGGTTATATGACCGAGGATGTGCTTACGAAGGTCGATCGCGCATCAATGCGATTCGGTCTTGAGGTAAGAACCCCTCTTTTGGATTATCGGTTTGTGCAGGGAAGCTTTTATAACGTTCCATTGGCCTTGAAGAGGCGGGGGGAAAAGAAAAAAATACTTAAAAAAATGCTTGAACCCTATGTGCCGAAAGATTTATTTGAACGGCCTAAAATGGGATTCGCAATACCCCTTAAGCAATGGATTAACGGGGCGCTTAATGAGGAAATCGCGGCGCTTTTAACCCAATCGTCATTTATGGAAACCTTTTTTAATATGAAAACGCTGCGCAATCTTTTTCATGATGCGGGATTCCTATCCACCAAATATGGCAGTCTTTTTTTCTGGAGAGTGTATGTTTTCAGAAAATGGGAAGAAAAAGCGGGAATTGCATTAAAATGAACGTTTTACTCTGTATTACCGGATTAAACAGGGGTGGCGCTGAAAAGAACTTTATAGCGCTCTGCACGAAAACAAGCCGGTTTGGATATCCCTTTTCGCCCACGGTCGCTTCCTGGATAGCCGGCTCCTATGCGAATGAACTTAACAAAGAAAATATACCCACGTTTACTTTGCTTAAACCAGCCGGACTTCTTTCCATTGTAATGAATTTTCGTTCGTATATTGCCTATCTTTTCAAACACCGTCGCCGATTCGACGTTGTCCAGGCTTTCATGCCCCATGGCGGCCTGCTCGCGATTTTAAGCAATTTTATTCTCAGAAAACCCTTTATCTACTGCATTCGAAATTCTCAAATCCATGCGGAATCCCATAAAAACCCCCTCAAATGGTTGATTAGATGCGCCGCACATCATTCGTCGGTGTATTTCGCGTCGGTGGTAACCTGCAATACGCCTTTCGTCAAAGCGGTACTTGACAATAAAGTCAATAAGGACGTGAGGCTTGTTTTTAACGCGGTTGAAAAACCCGACGAGGAAAAATATCACGACAGCTCCATTCAAGAGGCTTTTTTCAGGCCCGGCGGCTACCATATCGTCAGCATTTGCAATATGCGACACCCTCAAAAAGATATACTTACCCTTCTTAAGGTGGCGAAAAAGCTCGGGTCCTTCAGGTTTATCCTGGTGGGCGACGGCAATGGGTTATCCCTTTTTAAAAATGAAGCACAAAGACTTGAGCTTGACAATGTCGTTTTCGCCGGCGCGTATGAAAATATTTATCCTTTTCTTTCCCATGCGGACCAATATATCCTGCTTACCGGCTACGAAGGATTTCCCAATACCGTTCTTGAAGCAATGGTGTCGAGAGTTCCCGTTATCATGAGCGATATTCGGGAAATGAGCGGTATCCTAGCGCACGGTAAAAATTGTTTGCTGGTTAAAAACGGCGATATCGCCGATATCTCGATAAAAATCCTTTCCTTGAAAGAAGATGGTGTCTTATGTAAAAACATTGTTGAAAATGGCTACTTGATTGCTACGACGCAATTCACCATGGCTAATCTTGTCGGCGATAACTTTAAAATATATACTTCTTTAACTTCAACGGATACCAGTCTTTTTAAAAATGATTGAATCCATCTCCTTGCCTGCAATTTGCACGTTCATCAGTTGCTTTATTTTTATTAAAATTTACATACATCGTCTCTTTAAAGGAATTAGCATACTTAAAACCCCCTTGTGGCGTAGGAATTTTAATTGGGCCCTTTTCGTTAATATCGTAGGGGTTTTTTTCATTGCGATGGTTTTTTATCTGCGATATGGTTTTATAACGGATGATCATGGATACTTTATAGGTGGTCAAAAATTTACAAAGACCAATATATTTCGATTAGACAACGGCACTGAATTCATATATTTCATCACACATTTTTTCTTCAAACATTTTCACTTTAATCTGCTTTCCTTTCATATACTTTTCGCTACATTAGGTTTGGTAGGAAGCCTTAATTTTCTTTACATTTATTTCAGTAGGATCGAAAATGATAATAAAAAATTGAATAAAATTTTGAAGACCGCTTTTTGGACTATAACCTGTTTCCCGAATTTTTTAGCTTGGGGTAGATTTTTCGGCAAGGATTCACTTACGTTTTTCCTTTCTTCAATGCTCGCGGTTTTTATTTGGAAAATCGTTTCAAATTCGCGGGTCCATATCATTCACTGGCTTTTTTTATTGTTCTTTCCGCTCTGGGCAATTGGAATGATTCGGGCGCACATCGCCATTGCGCTTGGAGGCTCTTCGCTCTTCATTATTTCCCTATCTTATATGGGTGGAAAAAAAGATAGAGATATCCATTTGCATAGTTTATTACGGGTATACATCCCCTTGCTTATGATTGTTTTCGTCGCGGTTTTCGGTAATTCAATGATTAAAAGACTCACCGGTAATAGTTCCGTTTCTTCCGCAGATATGGTTGAAAACTCTCTTATTCAAGCTACATCAATGGGCGCTTGGGGCGGATCAAAAACCGAATTGGCTAGCGATATCAACGAGAATTCACGTATCATTTTTTCGCCATTTCAGATAGCGAAAAATATTTTTCTTCTGCTTTTTGCGCCTCTTCCCTGGCAAGTACGTAATATCATTGATATCATGGCGGTAATGACCAATATTCTCCTTTTTTACCTCATTTATAAATTTGCATTTTCATTGTCACTCAATGACTTGTATCAGAAATATTTATTACTATGTGTCTTTTTATTAACCATCGTACTGTCCTTTATGACCGGCAACGTCGGTCTTATCCTTCGTCAAAAAACCATCATTCTGCCATTTCTTTTCCTTTTAATTTTCAGCGTAAAATCCTCTCGTCAAAAACTTCCTCATTATCGGTAATTACCGCCTCAATGCCTATAAATCTCCTCGTCGTCGTTACTACTTACCAGAGCGTTGTTACCATTTTGGATGCCAAGCTCAATCTCCTTTTACAAAATCCCGATTTTCGCGTATCGGTTGTTTCTTCAGATAATGATCTCAATGATAACCGAAAATTAAACTGTCCGTTTTTCCCCATTCACATCCCACGGACAATAAATATTTTTCGGGATTTGAAAGCAATACTCAAACTTGAGCAATTAATACAAAAAGAGAAAATAGACATTGTCCACACCCATACGGCCAAAGCAGGCGCCATCGGCGCGTTAGCCGGATATTTGGCTGGAGTTCCCGTGGTTCATACCTACCACGGACTTCCTTTTTATGACGGACAATCTCCAGTAAATAACTTTTTATTAAAAAGCATCGAAATTTATTTATCGCGATTCAGGAAAGTCATTTTTTCGCAAAACCTCTCCGATATTCGGAAATTGCAAAAAACAAAACGCGTCCATTGCCCCATCATTCATGAAGGAAACGGAATTGATATTCAAGGTGTCATTAACAATTCAATGACGCGCTCTGATGCAATGGGGAAATATTTTAACGGCAATTGTATACACATCCTCTGTATTTCTAGACTGGAATCTATTAAGGTGGTCGATAAATTAATTCGGGCTGTGAAATTCCTTATCGAACAAGGCATTGAAGTGGAATGCATCATTGCAGGAAAAGGCCACTTAGAAAATCAATTAAATAGACAAATACATAAATTGAAATTGACTTCAGCAATTGCTATACTTTATACTCCTAATATTCATGCATTGATCGCCAAATCGGACATTCTGGCGCTCACTTCAATCAAGGAAGGAATACCCAGAAGCTTGCTTGAGGGTATGGCCTTGAAAAAGCCCGTTATCGCCACTGACGTTTCCGGGACAAACGAGGTGGTGATTCATAATGAAAACGGGATGCTCGTTCCTTTTAATGATCAAAACGCGCTCAACAAAGGCATTCTTGAATTATGTAAAAACAAAGCGTTTCGCGAAAAATTAGGAAACGCGGGATATGAACGTGTTATACGTATTTTCAGCGACGAGCGTAAAATCGTACGATTATGGTCCGACCAATATAGGATGATATCATCAGCAGGCGCCTTGCACGCGAATACGCGCCAAAACAAAGTACTCATCGTATCCACGGTCGGCTATACTATTGAGGCATTTCTATTGCCCTACGTTGATTTTTTAAAAAACAAGGGCTATAGTATTTCAGCATTGGCAAACTGGGACTATCGGTGGAATAAGCTCCAGCCGTTCGTTACCCAAATCCATATTCCCTTTTCCCGTAAATTTATTTCCCTTTCAAATGTCATCGCATTGCTTTCCGCGGTCCGATTGCTCAACAAAAATTCTTTCGGCTTTATTTATACGCATACCCCGATCGCCTCCGCCATCATTAGGCTTGCAAATAAGCTCACCGGACGGAAATCAAAGATCATTTATGAAATACACGGGCTTCATATCCATACTAAAGGTGGTATGATCTCAAATTTCATTTTTAAGCAAATTGAATGTTACTTATCCCGCTTTACGGAAAAAATCATTACGATCAACAAAGACGATTATGCTTTCGCTCAACGCTATTTTTCAAAAGCGAAAAACTATTATTCGCCGGGTATCGGCATCGATCTGCGATATTATTCGCCGAAGCGCCTTGATCGGCAAAGCCCAACGGAAACCGACGCCATCAATGCGCGTCCGTTGCAACTCATCACCATTGCCGATTTTATTAAACGGAAGCGAATCGACCTTTGCATCGAATGCGCAAAAAGCCTTAAAAAAGAAGGCTATGGGTTTCAATGGGTCATTGTCGGTGAAGGGCCGCTGTTTAACGATATTGCCGCCATGGTAAAGACCAACGGGTTGGATTCAATGGTGATACTCGCCGGACATCAGAATGACGTGCGGCCTTTCCTGGCAGCATCAGATATTTTCGTTCTGCTTTCAATTCAGGAAGGACTTCCACGTTCACTTCTTGAAGCGGGAGCGATGGGAATCCCCGCAGTAGTTTCGGACATCAGGGGAAATCGGGATCTTATTGAAACGAATTGGAATTCCTTTATGTCGCCTGTCGGCGACCATGTTGCCGCAACCGGATATATACGACAATTGATCGACAATCAGGAATTGCGTCAAACCTTCGGCACAAGACTCCAAACTAAAATCGAAATGGAATTCTCTCTTGAAAAAACGATACCTCTTCATGAAAATATTTTTTTCGAATAAATTTGATATTCTCCGTCATCGCAAATCTCAATGACAATAAAATTTATCTCTTTTTCCCAAAGATATGGTAACGACATTGTCAAATTGCATCGAAGCGGAATACGAAAAGGGTTTCTTTCCACTACCGGTGATTTATTTTTACGAACGCTTTATTGTTCCATGCATCGGTCTCCCCATTCCCGAGTCTTTACTGCCTTAGATGACAATTCCGAGAAGGTGGTTGGTTTTATCGCCTGCGCGCTTTCCACAACCGCAATGTATCGTCATATTATTTTCCGCTATGGCATAGTATTTTTCATTCTTTTGTTACCGAATATTTTTAAAATCTCAAATGTAATAAAAATATTGGAAACGCTTTTCTATACAACGAAACATAAACGTTCCAAACATAAAGAAACAGGAACGAAATCAACAAATGAAATAGAAGGAAGCTCTCCAAGCGCTGAACTACTGTCGATTGTTGTTGATGAGAACGCGCGCGGCCAAAAAATCGGTAAAAAACTGGTTGAAGCTCTTGAGCGATATTTCCATGAAAACGGTATTTCTATTTACAAAGTAGTTACTTATTCAAAAGATTCGAATGCGAACAAATTTTACCAATCATGTGGATTTCGAAAACGCGCTGAATTTATCCACCATGGGAATGTGATGTTCGAATATACGAAAATTATAGAACCGAGTATACAATCCCCAAACGGCGTTAGCATTTAGGTTCGAATATGTCAAATTATCAGCGTTGTATCAAACGGACCTTTGACCTGCTGTGCTCATGTATAGGCTTGGTTCTTTTGCTCATTCCCGGCATAATCATCGTGCTGCTTATCCTAATTTTATCTCCGGGACCGATATTTTTCATCCAACAACGGATTGGACAACATGGCAAAACATTCAGCGTTATTAAGTTTAGCACCATGTATATCGGTTCGGAGCATAAAGGAACCATTACCAGCGCTATAGACAATCGAATAACACCCATTGGACATTTTTTACGAAAATTCAAACTCGATGAACTCCCGCAGCTCTGGAATGTGCTCATCGGCAAAATGTCTTTAGTCGGCCCGCGACCCGATGTAGCCGGTTACGCCGATAAACTCATGGGAGAGAATCGAAAAATCCTGGAACTCAAGCCGGGAATAACCGGCCCTGCGTCGCTGTATTTTCGTAACGAAGAAGAAGTTTTGGCGCAGGTTGACAATCTAAAACAGTATAATGATACGGTAATCTGGCCCAAGAAAGTCGAACTTAATCTGGATTATTATTATCATTGGAGTTTTTGGAAGGATATTGGTTATATTTTGAGGACGATACTACCTGGGTTGAATCGATATTCCCTATGAACCGCATCTTCCTCTCCCCACCGCACATGTGCGGAAAAGAACTCGCCTATATCCACGAGGCGTTTGATTCAAATTACATTGCGCCGGTAGGGCCTCATGTTGACGCATTCGAAAAGGAATTCTGCGGATTAACCGGCGCTCAATACGCCGCGGCCGTCAGTTCCGGCACAGCGGCCCTTCATCTCGCCCTTATACTATGCAATGTCCAACCGGGCGACTCGGTAGCCTGTTCAACATTCACTTTTGCGGGAAGCGCGTTTCCAATACTGTATGTGGGCGCCACGCCTGTGTTTATCGACAGCGAAGCCCGTTCATGGAACATGGCCCCGCGGCTTTTTGAGGAAGCGATTATAGACGGACTGAAAAGAAACAAAAGGATAAAAGCGGCTATCGTGGTTCACCTTTACGGCCAAGCGGCTGATCTTGACCCCATCATGGAACTATGCGACAAACACGATATTATTGTAATTGAAGATGCGGCGGAATCGTTGGGCGCCACGTATAAGGGCACAAACACCGGTACTATGGGGACGATGGGTATTTTTTCCTTTAATGGAAATAAGATCGTCACCACCTCCGGCGGCGGCATGTTGGTGTCAAACAAGAAGGAGTTCGTTGAAAAGGCCCGTTTTTTAGCAACCCAGGCGCGCGATCCGTTTCCGCACTACGAACATTCTACCATCGGGTTTAATTATCGGCTCAGCAATGTCTGCGCCGCGATCGGCAGAGGGCAGATAAGTGTTTTACAGGAAAGAGTTGAAAGAAAACGGGAAATATTCAATTACTATTTTAAAAACTTATCGGGAATGCCCGGTTTTTCTTTTATGCCCGAAGCGACTTTTGGAAAATCAAACAGGTGGCTAACCTGCCTTACTATCGATCCGACAAAGGCCGGAGTTACGGCCGAACGCGTGCGATTGGCTTTGGAAAAAGAAAACATTGAATGCAGGCCATTGTGGAAACCGATGCATCTGCAACCTGTTTTTCAAAAATGCCCGGCATTTACCAACGGAGTATCGGAAGAGCTTTTTTCCAGGGGAATTTGTTTGCCGTCGGGCACGAATTTATCGGAAGACGATTTACACAGAATCATTGAATGCGTAAAGAGAATCGTTGAACCTTAATCCGCCGGATGATATCATTAAACACGTATGAAATTGCCTTTTTTCTCCACGGTCATCAAATTCCGCCTTATCGTCATTGTTGCTTTACATATCGTATTCGCCTCCTGTTCATTATTGGCGTCGTTTCTTTTCAGGTTCGATTTTACCCTGGGGCATACTTTTTATCCGAAATTGTTCCTGTATTCGCTTCCAATTAATATCATCGTTTTCATTACATGCTCGGCCCTCTTCAACCTCTATCAGGGCATCTGGCGGTATGTCAGCGTTGACGATCTTAAGGATATCGTAAAAACCTCGGCCCTTGCTTCCCTTGTATTCATGTTCATCATCGTCGTCAGCGGACAATTTACCGGATATCCCCGTTCGATATACGTGATGAATTTCATTCTGTTCATTTTATTCAACGGAGGAACCAGATTTGGGATAAGGATTTTCCGCGAATCGTTTTCGCCGCAAAGCGACACGGCGCGAAACGTACTCATCATCGGGGCGGGAAACGTGGGAAACGACATCGCCAAAACGCTGAAGACCGCTAAAAACAAACAGTATATTCCCGTAGGCTTTATTGACAAAGACCAGTCAACCCATGGAAAACGCTTACAGGGATTAAAGGTGCTTGGCGGTCTTACTTCGATTAAAACATATATACGAAAACTTCGCGTTCATGAAGTGTTCATCGCGATCCCCGAAGCTACGAATAAAATGGTAAGCGACATTATTGAAGCATCCAAGATCGCTGAATGGGAAGTCAAATTCAAAATCGTGCCTTCAATGCTCGACATCATGAGCGGAAAACTGAGTATCAATCAAATACGCGACGTGCAGATCGACGATTTGCTTTCACGTCCCAATATAACGCTCGACGATACGCACGTGCGTAAGCAGCTTGCCGCCAAAACGATTCTCATTACCGGCGCCGGCGGTTCGATTGGTTCCGAACTGAGCTATCAGGTGGCGGCCTATCGTCCTTCCCGTTTGATTCTTCTTGATGCAAGCGAAGAAAACGCCTATAAAGCGGACCAGGAACTTAAGAGCCGGCACAAAGACATCGCCATCCATACGGTAGTGGGCAACATGCTCGACATGGGTTTCATGGACCTTCTTTTCCGGCAATACGGTCCGGACTATATTTTCCACGCCGCGGCGTATAAGCACGTTCACCTCATGGAATGGAACCCCTTGGCATGCCTGAAAAACAACGTGCTCGGCACTGCGGCCCTTGCGTCGCTTGCGGAAACGCGCGGCGTCAAACAGTTCGTAATGATCTCCACCGACAAGGCGGTCAATCCGCGCGGCGTTATGGGACTATCCAAACGCCTGGCTGAACGCGTGGTGCTTGAACGCCATACATCCGGAACCTTGTTCAACATCGTCAGATTCGGAAACGTTCTCGGATCAAGCGGCAGCGTAATCCCGCTCTTTCAACACCAGATAAGGGAAGGCGGGCCGGTCACGGTAACGAGCCCGGAAACGAAACGGTTTTTCATGTCGATTCCCGAGGCCGTACAACTTGTATTGCAGGCCTCCACATTGAATGAATCGAACGCGATTTTCATGCTTGAAATGGGAGAACCCATAAAAATCGTCGATCTCGCGAAGAAACTCATTGAATTATCGGGCTTGCGGGTGGGCGATGACATAGAAATAGCGTTTACCGGCATGAGGCCGGGCGAAAAAATCGAGGAGGAGTTATTGAATAAACAAGAGAACCTCCTGCCGACGCACTTTGAAAAAATTCGTCTGCAAAAAAATGACAATTTCGATCCGGATAAAATAACGAAATTTTTGCATCACCTGAAATCCCATGTTGAACTCGGTAACCTTAAGGCCATTTATTTCGACATCACCAACCTCGTTCCCGAAATGACGGGGCCAAGCTTTGAGGAAATGATGAAGAATATGTTTGGATGAGAAAGGTAATAAGTTATGCTCCTCTTTTTTTCAAAACTAGTGGCAGCGGCGTTCTATCCGGTTGGCTTTTCATGTCTTCTAATACCGGTAGCGGTTGTTTTTGGAATACTGGGCAGAAAACGGACCGCGTTGTTTATTTTATTCGTG
>Ga0182017_10004564_pt1 | contig 10292 bp, 7 predicted proteins | sample 712E3DmetaG_FD_120492 | JGI IMG/M metagenome (GOLD analysis project Ga0182017, IMG submission 120492) | Permafrost microbial communities from Stordalen Mire, Sweden - 712E3D metaG | ecosystem: Environmental > Terrestrial > Soil > Wetlands > Permafrost | place: Sweden: Stordalen | collected... | reverse complement strand
ATCAGGCCTACCGGGTTTGGGAGTACATCGAAGAAAAGATCGTCGATAAGGTGCACGGCGAGTGGCACGCGAAGCTCAGACCAAACGGCACGCCCTACACGGCACAGGAAGATGGAGATGCCTGTCTGGTCGGCCCCTGGAAATGCCCCTACCACAACAGCCGGGTCTGCCTGGAGATGCTGGAGCGGCTAGCCGAAAACCGGTGACAGTACACTCAATCACCAATTTCCCGAGAACCCGCGGGCGACGCCCTGAACGAAAGGCCGTGATACACTGAAAAAAGTTGGGCTTCGAGGGCTTGTGAGGACACCTGCCGCCTGCATTCTTGCCGCCGGAATTGCCGTGTTTGGCACGGTCTTTGTGGCGCAGGGAACCGGCGCACGCGGCGGGCCGGGCGCGAGCCAACCGGCGGCCATCACGATCGACTATCCGATGGACGGCTCCCTGTTTCCGCCGGACATCCTCCCGCCCACGTTTCTGTGGCGCGATCCGGACGGCAGCGCGACAGTCTGGCGCATCGAGGTGTCTTTCGGCAAGGGGCCGAAGATGGAGCTGGCTTCGAACGGCGAGAAGTATCGGAGCGGAGAACCCGACACCACCTGCGAGGGCGCCGTGGTACCCGAACTGACGCCCGAGCAGGCGGTCACCCACACCTGGAAGCCGGACGCCGGGGCTTGGGCGCAAATTAAGGCCCGCTCGCAGGAGCGGCCAGCGGCAGTGACCATCGCGGGTTTTCGCGGCCCTGATGAGCGTCAGCCGGTCTCACGGGGCAGCGTGACGATCAGCACATCCCGTGATCCCGTCGGCGCTCCGATTTTCTACCGCGATGTCCCTCTGATGCTATCGCCGACCGTGAAGGGCGTTATACAGCCGCTGCCGCCGTCCGCCATCCATCTCATCAAATGGCGGCTGCGGAACATCAGCGAGCCTCAGAGCAGAGTGGTGATGGAGGATCTTCCCACCTGCGCCAACTGCCATTCCTTTTCGAACGACGGCAAGACCCTCGGGCTGGACGTCGACGGACCTCAAAACGACAAGGCCCTGTATGCTCTGGTCCCGGTGGCGAAGAATATGACCATCCGCAATCAGGATGTTATCCACTGGAGTACCTTTCAGGACCGGCCTCAGGTCAGGCGCTCCGAACCCGCCATGAAGCGGTACGGCTTCATGTCGCAGGTTTCGCCGGACGGCCGGTATGTCGTGACGTCGGTGGAGGATCCTGCCACGCAGGCCATCCCCCACGTCCGGGGTATCGCACGGCTCGCGAATCGCCTCTTCAACGCCAGCTATAACGACTACCGCTTCGGCCAGGTCTTCTATCCGACTCGCGGCATCCTGGCCTGGTACAGCCGGGAAGAGGGCAAGCTGCGGCCTCTGCACGGAGCGGATGACCCGCGGTTCGTGCACACCAGCGCATTCTGGTCTCCGGACGGAAAGTACCTGATCTTCAGCCGGGCGGAAGCCAAAGACCCCTATCCGCCCGGGGCAAAGATGCCTGAATACGCCAACGATCCGAATGAGACCCAGATCCAATACGACTTATACCGGATTCCTTTCAACAACGGCCAGGGCGGTGTGCCCGAACGGATCGTAGGAGCCTCCCAGAACGGCAAGAGCAATAACTTTCCCAAGGTTTCACCCAACGGCCGCTGGATTGTCTATGTACAGTGCAAGAACGGGCTGCTCATGCGCCCCGACAGCCGCCTCTACATCGTGCCCTTCGAAGGCGGCGTCACCCGGCCCCTCCTGTGCAACACGAAGCTGATGAATTCGTGGCACAGCTTCTCGCCCAACGGGCACTGGCTGGTTTTCTCCTCTAAGTCCCGGTCGCCCTATACCCAGATGTATCTCACGCATCTGGACGAAAGCGGCAATGATTCGCCCGCGATCCTGATCGAGAATTCGACGGCCGCAAACCGCGCGGTGAACATACCCGAGTTCGTGAACATCCCCCAAGACGGCCTGGAGAGGATCGATCCGCAGGCGACCGAGTTTTACCGGTTGTATAACACGGCAATGGACCTGATGAAGGAAAACCGGATGCGCGACGCCGTCGAGGAGTGGCGCAAGGCCATTGCGATGGATCCGAACGATGGCGGGGCTCACTTCAACCTCGGCTTTACGTTAGCCGAGACCGGCAAGCTGGACGAGGCGATCGCGGAGTACCGGAAAGCCTGCGATCTCAGTCCGGAGGACCCGGTCGCGTTCGCCAACCTGGCGCTGGCGCTGGCGCAGAGCGGCAATCCGAATAAGGCCATCGTCAACTACCGGAAATCGCTGGCGCTGAACCCCGCGAACCCGGCGGTGGAGGCCGACCTGGGCGCGGTGCTGTTCGAGAAGGGGCAAGCTAGCGAGGCCCTCGAGCATCTCAGGAAGGCGGTCGCCATGAATCCCGACTTCGCCGACGGCCGCAACAAGCTCGGCTCCACGCTGGCGAAAACAGGCCAGACGAACGAAGCGGTCGAGCACCTGGAAAAGGCCGTGGCGCTGAATCCGGATTCGGTCGAGTATCGCTTCAACCTCGGCTACGTGCTGGGGCTCAAAGGCGACTATCCCGGCGCGATTTCACACCTGGAGAAAGCCGTCGAGCTGAGCGACGGCAAGGAATGGCAGTGCCTCGCCATGCTGGGCACGGCCTACGGCAAAGCGGGCCGCCCCGCGGATGCCGCCTCAGCCGTGCGCCGTGCACTCGACCTGGCCGTCCGCTCCAACAACGAAGAACTGGCCAAGACCCTGCGAGCCACCCTCGAGCGCTACCAGCGCGCCGCCGAAAACCCGTGACAGTATACTCAATCCCCGATTTCCCCTCCCGGTTGCCCAACGCCGCCCGCCACGAACTTTCGCCCCAAGCTCCTGTGCGGCTATCATGGCTTGAGCGGCGGATCGATTCGCGCGCGCCCGCATGAAGCACAAAGCCGATTGGGACGAAGCGGAGAAGCGCTGCAAGCTGTCGGACGAGGAATTGAGGATGGCGCGCGAACTGGGTTTTCAACCCCACAGCCTCATCAAGAACATCCCCAATCGGAGCCAGCCCTGGAAGGCCCCCATCCCCGTCTGGATCCGCTCTCTCTACGAGGAGCGGATGGAGCAGCCTGGGCGCGCGATCCCACCGCCGCCGCCTTCCCCGTCCTTCGAGCGGGAGCCTCCGCCTTTCGATGAGCCAGCTCTGGATTGGGAATTCGAGGACATCTTCGACGACGATTCGCCGCCCACGCCCCATGAGATCGACGAAGAGAACCGGCTCTTACTGCGCCGGCAGCGGAATTACCGGCTGGCGGCGGAATATGTCGCCGCCGCCTTTGCCACGCTCGCTCCGGTCCGCAAAGTGGTCCTGTTCGGGTCGGTGGCCGTGCCGTTGAAGAAGGAGATCCCCCGCTTCAGGGAATTCCGCCGCCACCGGCAGCCCGTGTGGCATGAATGCAAGGACGTGGACCTCGCGGTGTGGCTCGACGACCTGAGCGATCTCAGGTCGCTCCAACGGGCCCGATGGCAAGCGCTCAACCGGTTGCTGGCGGAGAAAGACGCCGGTGTGGCCCATCATCAGGTTGACGTCTTCCTGTTCGAGCCGGGCACGGATCGCTTCCTGGGCCACCTCTGCAACTTCGGCGTGTGTCCGAAGAAGAAGCCGGAGTGCCGCGTGCGGGATTGTGGGGCCGTCCCGTTCCTGCAGCGTCGCGACAAGTTCGCGCTCCGCCGCGACGTTCTGGCCGCCGATCGCAGCGTGGTTCTCTTCGACCGCTCTACCCCGGTTTTAAGAGGCTCCCCAGCAATTGCGTCGCCGCCGACTTCAGACGATCGACCGTGATGGATTCCGGTAGCGGAACGGTGCGCACCGGCCAATTGGTTGCCCATCCGGCCGCTGAGGTCTCCTTCTAGCTCAGCCCCGCCTCATCCAGCCGCCGCAGGAAGGCCGGCCGGTTCGAGTAGCGCTCTCGGAGTTGCGCCAGCCGCCGCTGGAATTCAATGGCCTGGCGATTCCGCTCCGCGAGTTCCTGAAGGTCTTTGAGGAACCGGGCCGCCTGGTCGTAGTCTCCCGGCCGCTTCGTCGCGACCAGGGAGGCCACTCGATCCCAGGTCTCGGGCTCGCGCTTCGCCAAGAGGTCCAGGTATCGCGCCCGCGCGGCGGCCTGCTCGCGCTCCTCGCATTCCCGTTCCGTCTTGCGCCGCTCCGCCTCCAGGCGTTCCCTTTGTTCACGCAGCTTCTCTCCCGCTGCCAGAAGCTCTCCAACCGTTCGCGCCGGCGTCGCCACGGCTTCCGCTCGCAGAGCCGTTTGCGCCTGGGATTCCCGGAAGCGGCGCATCAATTCCATCCGCAGTTGCGCGCTTTCGCCCTCGGCCAGCTCCAGTAGCACCGCGTTCTTCTCGGTCTCGGGAAGAGCGGCGATCCACTTCGAGAGCTGCTCCCGCGATGGGGCCGTTGGTCCCAGATCGGCGCTCCGTTCCGCGGCCGCGCCGAGCAGATCGGTGTCGATGCCCAAAAACTCCGCGAGATTCTTCAGCGGCCCGCTGAGGTTGCGCAGACCGGGCGGGGGAGCCGGCTCCGGCTGGTCTTCCCCCAACGCTTCACTTTGGGCGTCCGCCAGCCACGCCAGGTACAGGGCGCGGAGGTCTCCGTTCAGCAGGTCCGCCCGCAGCGGAATCAGAGAAGCCAACCAGCCCTCGCCCTGCTCTTCACCGCTCTCCAGCTCTTCCGCGCGAAAGCCGATCACCACGTACTGCTCCGTCGCCTTGACCTCGCAGCTCCCACCTGTGTGAAACCTCGACAGCTCCCCGGCATCCACAAACCGCCGCGGAAGCCGGAACATCAGCTCGTGCGTGCCCCAGTTAGAGACGTACACGAAGGCATCGAAATACTTCTCCACCAGTTTCTGGGGGTTGCCCCGGAAGTCGCCGAAGTTGTAGGTGTTCACGAAGCTGGTGGAGGTGATCTCCGCACGGCTGGAGAGCGCCCGGAGTTGCTTCAGTTCACCGCTGGTCAGGCAACGGTCGATCGCCCGGAATTCGTAGTATTGGTATTCGCTCATGGGTTCCCGATGCAGCCGCGGGTTTCCAAATCATCCGCGTGTTCTACCGCGCGGTGGTCAGCCAGGCGTTCGCGGGCGTTCGGTGGCCGTTGATATCGACCTCCACCGGGTGGTCTCCATCGGGGAGGTCCGGCACCGTCACGGCAAACTGGTACACTGCGGCGTTGGTGGGAGTCATCACTGCGCTGTTCGGCAAGTACGGAGCCGCGACGCCGCCGATCAGGACGGTGGGATCGTTCGCGAATCTGGAAAGCGGATCCAGTGGCACCAGTTGCCCCGCCGGCGCCGCCGGGATAGCCGGCCCGAACCCCGTGCCCCAGAACACCACGATCTGGCCCGGTTTAGCCGGAGTGAAGGTCACCCCAGGGTACAAGTTGGGCCGGCCGATCCGGTTGTAGTTGGGATCGGTCGCCACGGCGTACTGGTTCTGCCACAGGAACAGCGCCGGTGAATAAGTCTGGGCCTGCGCGGCAACCAGTTCGCTTCTCTGCCCGTTGTTCACCACCGCAACCATCACCGGACCCTCTCCGGCATCCGGCGCCTGCGCGTTGATCTGCCTCGGACCGACAAAGGCGATGTAGGCGGGCGTGCCGTTGATGGTCACCGAAACTCCGTCCAACTGTGTGGGCAGATTGCCGTTCACAATGTCGTCGGCGCGCCAGTCGCGACTCGTGTTGGCCAGGTTCTGGCCCCAAATCGTCACAAAGGAACCCGGAGCGAATCCCGCCAGGTAGCTCGCGCTGTTGGTGACGCCGTTGGGGTCCACCGTCGGGACCGCGGTGGTCGCGCGCTGGTACACGCGCACGTAATCCACCAGCATCTGCTGCGGAAACTGCGTGGTCGCATCCGGGTAGCCGGGCCAGCCGCCGCCCACCGCCACATTCATGATCACGTAGAACGGATGATCGAAGACCCAGTTCGTCCCCGCGGGAATGTTGGCGCGGGTGACGGTCTTGTAAAGCTGGTCGTCCACATACCACCGGACCACGTCCGGCTCCCATTCGATGGCGTACAAGTGAAAATCGTCGGCGAATCGCTGGCCCACGGGCAGGGAATAGGGAGCCCCGATCCCGTTCCCGCCGGAATAACCCGGACCGTGCATGGTGCCGTGAACGATGTTCGGCTCCTTGCCGATGTTCTCCATGATGTCGAGTTCGCCGCACGTCGGCCACCCCACCGTGCCGCTGTTGCTCCCCATCATCCAGAACGCCGGCCACATGCCCTGTCCATACGGGATCTTGATCCGCGCCTCGAAGCGGCCGTAAGCCTGGGAGAACTTGTCCCTGGTCAGAATGCGGCCGGAGGTGTATTGCGATCCCAGATAAGACTCTTTGATGGCCTTGATGACCAGCTTGCCGCCCTCGAGGTACACGTTGTCCGTGCGGTTGGTGTAGTACTCCCATTCGCTATTGCCCCAGCCGCTGGCGCCGAGATCGTAGCCCCACTTGGTCTGATCCAGGCTCGCGCCGTCGAATTCATCGCTCCAGGTAAGCGTCCACCCGCTCTGCGCTGCCGCGGACGCTGCCAGGCCCAACACCATCCATAACACTCTCCCCATGCGTCCATGATACCGAATACCCGAAAACCCGTGACAGTACACTCAATCACCGATTTCCGACGGGTTGAAAAGGCGCTTTGGTCTCATTGGTTTGGGGGAGCCCCCATGGGTCTCTTAGGAAATCGGGGAATGAGTATGCTGTCACCGGTTTTCAGTGCGTCGGCGGCCCGCTGCCGTAATGCGCCGGCTTCTTCATGAACAGCAGCAGCAGCATCGCCGCCAGGAACAGCAGCGCGAGCACGTGGAAGGTCTCGTTGAACGCGAGCATCGCCGCCTGCCGCTGGACCGTGCCGAACATCGCCGCGTAGGCCTGCTTGGTCGCCGTGGCCCCGTCCACGCCACGCGCCATCAGCGCCGCGCGGGCGCCCGAGAGCATCTGCCGCGCCGCCGGGCTGTACGCATCCACGTGCGATCCGAGCACGTTGATCTGCACCTGCTGGCGGCGCTCCAGGAACGTAGTGGCGGCCGCGATCCCCATGCTTCCCCCGATATTGCGCATCAGGTTGAAGATGCTGGTGGCGTTGCCCATCTGCTCCTTCGGAATCTGGTCCATGGTCACCGTGGTCAGCGGGACGAACACCAGGGCCATCGACATCCCCTGGAACACCTGCGGCCAGAAGATGTCCCAGTAACCGGCGTTGAGGTTGATCCGGGAGAGTTGGAATAGCGTGAAAGCCGCCCCGCCCAGCCCGAACACCAGCACCTTTCGCGGGTCGAACCGCATCAGGAACATGCCCACCAGCGGCATCGCGACGAACGAACCCAGCCCGCGCGGGGCCATGGCGATTCCCGCCTCGATCGCCGGATAGCCCAGCAGCGTTTGCAGGAAGATCGGCAACAGCACCATGCTCCCGTAAAGCACGAAGCCCACCACCGTCATCATCAGCACGCCCGAAGCGTAGGTCCGGTCCTTGAGGACCCGCAGGTGTACGATGGGATGCCGGGCGCGCAGCTCGTAGATCAGGAAGACCAGCAGCGACACGGCCGAGACCGCCGCCAGCGCCGCGATCCAGTGCGCGGCGAACCAGTCTTCCTCCTGCCCCTTGTCCAGCACCACCTGCAACGCCCCGATGCCCACCGCCAGCATTCCGATGCCCCAGTAGTCCACCCCTCCACGGGGCCTGCGGATGTAGGGCGGATCGAAGATGAACATCTTGGTCATCACGATCGACGCCAGCCCCACCGGAATGTTGATGTAGAAGATCCAGCGCCAACTGTAGTTGTCGGTGAGCGAGCCGCCCATCACCGGCGCGAGCATCGGCGCCACCACGATGCCCAGCCCCCAGAAAGCCATCGCCTTGCCGCGCCCCGACGGCGGAAACGCTTCCAGCATCACCGCCTGCGAGAGCGGTTGCAAGGCCCCGCCGGTCGCGCCCTGAATAATGCGGCACACAATCAGCCAGGACAGGCTGGGCGCCAGCCCGCAGAAGAACGACGCCACCGTGAACCCGGTCACCGCGGCCATCAGCAGGCGCTTGCGGCCGAAGAAGTTGGCCAGCCACCCGGTCATGGGCAGCACCACCGCATTCGCGACCAGGTAGGAAGTGAGCGCCCAGGTGGCCTCGTCCACGGTGGCCGAGAGGCTGCCCGCGATGTGCGGCAGCGAGACGTTCACTACCGTGGTGTCGAGCACCTCCATGAAGGTGCCGAACATCACCGCGATCGCGATGACCCACGGGCTGACCACCGGCGGCTGGGGCGGCGCCTGGGCAGCCATCAGCGCTCGGGGCCCCTTCCAATCGCGGCGAGAACCGCCGCCGCCGCGGCCGCCTCGCCCATGCTCGCGCACAGCATCAGGTCGTACAGGTGCCGGTTGGTCCACTCCTGACCGAAGTAGCGCCGGATATACGCGCTGCGCCGGTGGTCCACGAACTCGATCTGGGCTTCGGGGTCGTCCCCCGGTTTCCCCTCCCGCCGAACGCGCTCGATCCGCTCGGCCCGCGGCGCATACACGAAGACGTGGAAGACGTCCCCACGCTCCTGAAGGACGCACTGGCCGCCCCGGCCCACAATGACGCAGTTGCCTTCCTTGGCGGCCGACTCGATGATGCATCGCGACAACTCCACCATCTTGTCGGCGTCGAACACGTCGTCCTCCGTGGCGCTGGCAACCCCCTCGTATCCGCCCCGCCACAGCGCCTTGTGCATGCGGTGCAGGAAGGAGTCGATGCACTCGTCGAATTGCATCGCCACCGCCGGGTCCACGTGCGCCGTGCTCGCGATCTGCTGGATCAGCGCGTTGTCCAGCAGTCTCCACCCCAGCTTCTCGGCAAGCTGTCGCGCGATTTCCGCCCGCCCGCTGCCGTACTCGCCCCCGATGGTGACCGTGCGAATCATGACCCTACCTCGTGAAGACCGTCGCCCCCACCGACATGCCCGGCCGCAGCCCGTGCTCCCGATCCTGCTCCCGCTCCAGCACGATCTTCACCGGCACGCGCTGCACCACCTTGACGTAGTTGCCGCTGGCGTTCTCCGGCGGCAGCACGCTGAACCGCGCGCCCGTGGCCGCCGCAATGCTTTCGACGTGGCCCCGGTATTCGCGCCCCCCGTAGGCGTCCACCGAGATCGTCGCGGGCTGGCCCGGCCGCATGTGGTTCAATTGCGTTTCCTTGAAATTGGCGGTCACCCAGACGTCCTCCAGCGGCACCACCGCCAGCAGCGGCTGCCCCGGCTGGATCACTTGCCCGACTTCGACCGACTTCCGGCTCACCACCCCGCTTACCGGAGCCAGGATTCTCGTGTACTGGAGGTTCAGCTCGGCCTGCGCCACCGAGGTCCGGTTCAATTCCGCCTTGGCCTCGGCCGAGCCGGACTGAGCGCGGCTCACGGCGATTTCCTCCGGCCCGCTCTGCGCGCCCCGCACGCCCGCCTGCGCTTGCGCCAGCGCCGCCTGCGCCTGCGCTACGTGGCTCTCTGCCACCGGAACGCCCTGCTCGGCCTGGGCCACCGCCGCGCGCGCGGCATCCACCGCTGCCGCCGCGGCTTGCGCCTCCGAGACGGACGTGTCGTACTGCTGCCGCGAGATCTCGTCCCGTTCCACCAGTTGCTTCATCCGCGCCAGATTCTGCTGCGCCAGCGTGCTGCGCGCCTCGGTCTCGCGCAGCCGCGCCTGAATCGCGCCTAGTTGCGCCCGCGCGGCGTCCACTTCCTTCCGCGCCGCTGCAATCCCGGCCTGCGCCGCCTCGACGTTCGCCTGCGCCGCGCTGAGCCGGCTCGCGGTGGCAGTGGTAGTAATCGGCACGCCCGTCTGAGCCGCCCGCGCGGTGGCGTGCGCCGCTTCCTCGTCGGCCCGCGCATGATCCAGCGCCACCTGGTAGTCCCGCGGGTCGATCTCCACCAGCAACGCCCCCGCCTCCACGTACTGGTTGTCGTTCACGTGCACCGCCAGCACCGTCCCGCCCACCTTCGCGCTGATCGGGTTGATGTGCCCATCGATCTGGGCGTCGTCCGTGCTTTCCCGGGTCGAGTAGTGGTTCCAGATGGCGTACACCGCCACCGCCGCCAGGATCACCGCCACCAGCAGCACCCATTTTGCTCGTGGGTGCTCCCGGAAGAAGCCCTGGCGCCGCTCCATTCGCGTTGGATTCGTCTCCTGCCCGGATTGTCTTTCGATTTCGGCGAGGTCCGCCATCACTGTGCTCCCAAGAACTGTTTGGCTCTCTTCTCCGCCCCGCCCAGCGCGCGCGCGAGCGACGCCTTGCCAACGCCGT
>Ga0182017_10004563_pt1 | contig 10293 bp, 12 predicted proteins | sample 712E3DmetaG_FD_120492 | JGI IMG/M metagenome (GOLD analysis project Ga0182017, IMG submission 120492) | Permafrost microbial communities from Stordalen Mire, Sweden - 712E3D metaG | ecosystem: Environmental > Terrestrial > Soil > Wetlands > Permafrost | place: Sweden: Stordalen | collected... | reverse complement strand
GGCGCGCCGGATCCAGTAAAGCGTCACGCGGTCGAAGGTGCAGCGCGCGCCCAGATCCACGTACACCCACTCCTCGCCGCTCGCCGCGCTCATCCACGCACTCGTGAAGTGGTACGGGCCGCCGATTTCCACCCGCTGGTTCTTGTCGAACAGCGCCACTTCGGATACGCGCCAGGTCTGCGCGCTGGCGGCGTCGAAGGCCACGCGGTAGAAGCGGGCGCGCGCGGGCGCGGCGAAGGCGATGGATGCGCGGAAGTCCCTGCGTGGCCGATCCGCGCCGGCTGCGCGTCCCAATTCTTTCCACGTCCGCTCGTCATCGGAACCGGAAACCGTGCAGGACCAACCGGCGGGCTGCCACGAGCTCAGGTCCACGCGGGCGGACACCTCGATGCGGTCCACCTCGGGGACGATGTCTCCCCCCAGACCGACCTGGACCCACGGCTTCGGGCCGCGCAGGTCCACCCCGGAAGTGAGGTTGTGATCCAGGATGGTCTCGCGATCGTGCTTCCTAAGCGTGCCGCGGTCGCTGGTGGAGGTGGAGACCCACCTCGGCAGCGCGGTGCTCCGGATGCCGTCGGTCACCAGTTGCGCGGTGAGGTTATAGTCGTAGCTGCTCGAGTGGTACGCGGGCCGGTGCAGCGCCAGGTTGCGGTACGTGGTGGCGTCGACAACCAGCTCAGGGCCGAAGTATTCTCTAGGGTCCCCAGGGTACACGCCGACGCCGCGCGTGAACTCCTGCGCGCCAAGCGCCAACACCGTGCTCAGACTCAGTAAAGCGATTCGTCTCATTCTCGCCGCGAACATGCTCTAAGGGTCGCATGGTTCGGAGCGCCCCGCAGGCTATCGCTCTTCGTGGGACATGCTTCAGCTTGTCCTCTTCGGTGCTACCAGGCGATTTCTTCACAGTCCCGTGAAACGGATTGCGGGCACGGAAACTGCCCGCGGTTTGCGCTAACCTGATTCAGTCGTGCGAATCGCGTTGGACGCCACTTACAGCGTGGGAAGAAATCTCTCGGGAGTAGGTGTGTACTCGCGGGAGATCCTGAACGGACTCGCCGAGGCGCACCCGGAGGCGGAGTTCCTGTTCTGCTACCGGCCGCACCGGCTGCTGCGTTCGTTTGCCCAGCGCTTGCCGCGGAACTGCCGGCGACGGCTGCTGCACGAGCCGCTGGCGCCGCGCTCGGCGGACCTGTTCCACGGCCTGAACCAAAGGCTGCCTCGCCTGCGTCTGCCGAAAACAGTCACCACCTTTCACGACTTGTTCGTGATCGGCGGCGACTACTCCTCGCCGGAATTCCGCCGGCGGTTCCAGGAGCAGGCGCGGGATGCCGCCAAACGATCGGACCTGGTGCTCGCGGTTTCGGAGTTTACCGCGCGGCAGGTCGAGGAGCTGCTCGGCGTGGAGCGCGCGAGACTGCGGGTGATTCCCCACGGCGTGCACTTGCCGGCCGGGCGTGAATCCAGCGGGCCCCGCGAGCGGATCGTACTGCACGTTGGCGCGGTGCAGAAGCGCAAGAACATCTCGCGGCTGGTGGCGGCCTTCGCCGGGCTCCCTCCGGACTGGCGCCTGGTACTGGCAGGCTCCTTCGGCTACGGGGCCGAGGAGATTCTGCGCGACATCGAGCGCAGTCCGCGCCGCCAGAGCATCGAGGTATTGGGCTATGTCTCCGATGGAGGGCTGGCACGCTTGTACGAGCGCGCGTCCATTTTCGCATTTCCCTCATTGGATGAAGGGTTTGGCATGCCAGTACTAGAGGCCATGGCACGGGGCGTACCGGTACTCACATCCAATCGATCCGCCCTTCCGGAGGTAGCCGGAGACGCAGCGGTGCTCGTCGACCCCACCGACTTGGATGCGATCACGGGCGGCTTGATAGAGCTGGCTCAAAACCAGGACCTTCGCAAGCAGCTTGCGGAGCGGGGCAAGACGCGCGCGGCTACCTTTCCCTGGAAAACCGCAGTCTCCAAGACTTGGGCTGCGTACCGCGCACTACTGCCCTAAGCGTCTAGCGCGAATCGTCGTCAACCGCGATCTTCAGGGCGCGTAAGAACTTCTGGTCTTGCGACGTCCATTTGATCTTGGCCGCGGTCCCATACTCCCGCACGCCGGCGCGCCGGGGACGTTCCTCGATTTCGGCTTCCTGAGCGAGTTCCTCCTCCTCGGAGTCCTCCTCCCGCTTGTTGAAACCGATCGTGGCCTCCAACACGAGAAACACATCGTATCCAGACCGCCGGATGTCGCCAATTGCAGCGGCGATCCGATCCGAGTCGGATAGCGATTCGTTAATCGCGTTGCCGAGCTCCTGCATGAGGACCTTCAGTTTATCGTCCACGATATGCCCCTTTCCAACGGGCCCCACCGTAAGGATAACATCCTCACTTGACTTGATGCTGCTCCTCAGCCCTCCGTTTCACCGGATTTTGGCCTGAGTGCGCCTTTACCCGACCCGATTGTAGTGGACGCCCCGAGGTTGCACAAGGCTCAATTTATACATCGGCAAAGCGGGTTTGGTCCTGTAACTATTGTTTGGGACTGGCCCCGTATGGGGGGATCGCCGCCCGGCCTGGTCCGCCGTCCCAGCCTCCGCCTCTGGGCCGTCGCACCGCGTTAGGATTGTAGATGATGTTCACCGTTGCCCGCGGCCGCCAGTTTCTGCACCACGTACTGCCTGCAATTATCCGGCCGCTGCGCGTGATGTGGAACCAGATCATCGGCTTCCTCTTCCTGGTGCTCGCGGCGTCGGCGATCCCCCGTGGTGTGAAGAGCGTACGCGAGTTCGACGGCAACCTCGAGGGCTTCTTCCGGCTGCTGCTGACGAGCTTGTTCATAGCCACCATGGCCGGTTTCGGTGTCTACTCCTTTTGGCGGGCGCGCAAAGCCGCTAAGTTATGACCGAGCGGCCGGAGCAGCCTGGCGAGTTCCCCTACACCCGCGGCATCCACCCCGCCATGTACCGCAGCCGGCTCTGGACCATGCGGCAATACGCCGGGTTCGCCACCGCCGAGGAAAGCAACCGGCGTTATCGTTACCTGATCTCGCAGGGCCTCACCGGCCTCTCGGTGGCATTCGACCTGCCCACGCAAATCGGTCTGGACGCGGACCATCCCCTCGCCGCCGGGGAAGTGGGCCGCGCCGGTGTGTCCATCTGCTCGCTAGCCGATATGGAACGCCTCTTCGACGGCATCCGGCTGGACCAGGTCAGCACGTCGATGACCATCAACTCGACCGCGGCCATCCTGCTTGCCTTCTATGTGCTGGCAGCCCGGCGGCAGGGCGCCGATGTGCGGAAACTCTCCGGCACGGTGCAAAACGACATCTTGAAGGAATACATCGCGCGGGGCACTTACATTTACCCGCCGCGGCCGGCCATGCGCCTGGTTACCGAGTTGTTCGCCTGGGCCGGAAGCGAGCTGCCCGAGTGGAACACCATCTCGATTAGCGGGTACCACATCCGGGAAGCGGGGGCGACGGCGGCGCAGGAAGTGGCGTTCACCCTGGCTAACGCCATCGCCTACATCGAGGCGGCGCTCCAGGCGGGCCTCGCGCTCGACTCCTTCGCTCCTCGGCTCTCCTTCTTCTTCAGTTGCGACCGCAACTTCCTCGAGGAGATCGCCAAATTCCGCGCCGCTCGCCGGCTCTATGCGCGCCTGATGCGTGAGCGCTTCGGCGCGCGCGATCCCCGCTCCACCATGCTGCGATTCCACACCCAGACCGGCGGTTCCACGCTCACCGCGCAGCAGCCCGATGTGAACTTGGCGCGCGTGGCCATCCAGGCGCTGGCCGCGGTGCTCGGCGGCACGCAGTCGCTGCACACCAACGCTCGCGACGAGGCGCTCGCGCTTCCCACCGAGGAATCGGCGCGGCTGGCGCTACGCACCCAGCAGATCGTCGCGCACGAGACCGGCGTAGCGAGCACGGCCGATCCCCTGGGCGGCAGCTACTATGTCGAGCAGCTCACGGATTCCATCGAACGGAGCGCGCGGGAGTACCTCGAGAAGATCGACGCGCTGGGCGGTGCGCTGCGCGCCATCGAAACGGGATGGGTGCAGGCGCAAATCCAGGACTCCGCGTTCGAAATCCAGCGCGCGGTGGAGAGCGGGGAGCGGACCGTGGTCGGCGTGAACCGGTTCCGCATGGAACCGCAGGAGATCCCGACGTTGCGCATCGACCCGGCCATCGAGAGGGAGCAGGTAGAACGGCTGCGGCAGCTCCGCGCCTCGCGCAGCCAGGAGCAGGCCGCCGCCGCGTTGGACCGGCTCGAGCAGGCCGCGCGCGGCAACGACAACCTGATGCCCTTCCTGCTCGACGCTGGAGGGGCGTACGCAACGGTCGGCGAAATGTCCGACCGCTTACGGAGAGTGTTCGGGGAGTATCGCTAGCCCGATCCTCCCGCCAGGTGCCGCAACAGGCCGAGCTGCACTTCCGCCCCTTCGAAGCCATCGGCGGAGCGGCGCCGCATGCGCGCCAGCGTGGCGAGCATCTGGCTGGCCACCGCGTCGAGTAATTCCCAACGCTCGGCGGAATCGGGCGGCAGCGCGGGAGGCGGCAAGCAAGCCTGCACCAGTTCCCACTCGAGATCGGGCAAGTTCCCGGCTTGGCAGGCAACCAGGATCCTCGAAGCGGCCCGCGCGGAATCGTACACCAGCGTCGGAGCGGTCATCCACTTCTCTTATCGGAACTCCTCCGCGTTGTTTTAGGGGGATGTGGGGTCAGGCCTTCGGGCCTGCCGCCCGGCTTCTGCCCGGCGTTTGCACGTCAGAGTCGCCAGCCGCGAACCGATAAGCCCTAGTGAGGACCCTCGCCACCATGATACGGCTCACTCGCTTGAACCACGGCCTGTTCCTGCTCAACCCCGATCTCATCGAGCACCTGGAAATGACGCCGGATACGGTCATTACGCTGACCAACGGGCATCAATTCATGGTGCGCGAGTCCGGCGATGAGGTGGTCGCGCGCATCGTCGAATTCCGTCGCAGCCTGGGCGCTCACTCTCTGGCCGGCCGCACTTCCGAGCCGCAGCCGGCGGGAGGGGAACAGGAGTAGCCGTCCTGGAACCGTATGGCCAATCCCAAACCCAAGCCGGCCAAATCCGACAAGCCGGAGCGCGGCAAACTCGACTTGGCCACGCTGGCGGGACTCGGGTTGGCCTTCGGAGGCATCGTCGGCGGCATGATGCTCGAGGGCGGCCGCCTGAACGAGCTCCTGCAGCCCACCGCGGCGCTGATCGTCTTCGGAGGCACCCTCGGCGCGGTCATGGTGACCACCCCCATGGACGTCCTCAAGCGCGCGCTCAAGGCCGTGATGACCGCGTTCATGGAAAAGAATCAGTCCCCCACCGCCATCATCGACGAGGTCATCGGATACGCCACCAAGGCGCGCAAAAACGGCATCGTCTCCCTCGAGCAGGAAGCCGACCGCGTCGCGGACCCGTTCCTGCGCAAGGCCCTCAATCTCGCCGTGGACGGCACCGACCTCCAAGAGATCCGCAAGATGATGGAACTGGAAATGTCCATGGACGAGCAACGCACCGAGGGCGCGGCCAAGGTGTTCGAATCCGCCGGCGGCTACTCGCCGACCATCGGGATCATCGGCGCCGTGTTGGGCCTCATCCAGGTCATGAAAAACCTGGCGAACATCGACGACGTGGGCCGTGGAATCGCCATGGCGTTTGTGGCCACCATCTACGGCGTGGGAGCGGCCAACATCCTGTTCCTGCCCGTTGGGAACAAGCTGCGTGCCCGCGGGCAGGCCGGATTGCAGATGAAGGAGCTCATGCTCGAGGGGGTTTCGGGAATCGTGGAGGGCCTGAATCCCAAGCTGATCCGAACCAAGCTCGAAGCCTACCTGTACAGCGAGCCGCCGGCCAGGAAGACCCGGCAGGTCGGGACGGTCAAGGGCGCGGCCGCGGCTCCGGCGCCCGCGAAAGGCTAACGCATGAAGCGGAGGCTGAAACTCGCAACCCACGAGAATCGCGACCGCTGGATGGTCTCCTACGCGGATTTCATCACGCTCATGTTTGCGTTCTTCGTGGTGATGTTCGCCTCCTCGCAAGCCGACAAAGGGAGGGCGCGGCGGGTATCGGAGTCGGTTCAGAAGGCGCTCGATCGGGGTCAGGTCGCCTCCGCCATCGCCGGCGTGTTGGGCGGCACGCCCGGCAAACTGGGGAAAGGCAACGCCATGATCAAGGGCCCCGGCGGCGTGAACTCCAAACCCACGGCCAAGCAGGAGCGGCTGGAGTATCTGGAAGAACTGGCGCCTTCGTTTCAATCCCTGTCCGTGGAACTGGCAAGTGAAATCGCGGCGGGCAAAGTGGAACTCAAAATGGAGCCGCGCGGGCTGGTGATCGGCCTCAAGGAACCCGCGTTCTTCGCCTCTGGCCGGGACGCCATTTCCCGGGACAGTTTCGCTAGCGTGGGGAAGATCGCGGAGGCCCTCAAAAAGGTCGGCAATCCCGTGCGGCTCGAAGGGCACACCGACTCGGTGCCCATCCACAACGCGCGATTTCGCAGCAACTGGGATCTCTCGGTGGCCCGCGGAATCTCCATGCTCACCCTGCTGCGGGAGCGCTTCGAGGTCCCGGAAAAGCAGTTGTCTGTGGCAGGCTACGCGGACAACCTCCCCAGCGGTCCGAACGAGACCGAGCAGGGCCGCGCCCACAACCGCAGGGTGGACGTGGTCATCCTGAAGAAGGCCGGGAGCGAATACGAGCCTCGGCCCGGAGCCGCCCGGTCGCCTTGACCGGCTGATATCCTGGGGAGTTGCGGGCTTCCTCGCCCCGCAGGAGATCTACCATGGACGACAGTTTCTCGCGCCGCGGCTTCCTGAAGAACGCGACGCTGGCGATGGCCCCGGCCGTGCTCCCCGCCTTGGGAGCCAACTCCAGGCTTCGAATCGGCTGGATCGGCGCCGGCGCCCGCGGCTACCACTGCATGAACCAGTTGTACCTGGGCAGCGGCCCGCTGGTGGAGGTGACGGCGGTCTGCGACACCTACCAGGGCTGGCTCAACCGCGCCGTATCCCGGGTCCAGTCCATGGGCAAGAACACCCCCAAAACCTACGTGGACTACCGCGACCTGCTGGCGGATTCCAACGTGGATGCGGTGGTCGTTTCCACTCCCGAGCACCTGCACTTCTCGATGACCCTGGCTGCCATCCAGGCCCGCAAGCATATCTACGTCGAGAAGCCGCTCGCGCACACCATCGAGGAGGGCGCCGCGCTCGTGAAGGCCGCGGAGGCCGCGAGCGTGGTCGTGCAGGTGGGCACCCAGAACCGCAGCAACAAGTTGTACCTGCGCGCCAGGGAGATGTACCAGAACGGCGACATCGGAGAAGTCCACTACGTCCGCGCCTTCTGGTACCGCAACTTCCCCGACCGCTCCGGGATACCGGCCGCCTGGCGCTACGTCATCCCCGAGGATGCCGCCCCGAACAACACCGATTGGGAGCGCTTCCTCGGCCCCGCGCCCAAACGGCCCTGGGACAAGCGCCGCTATTACCAGTGGCGCAACTACTGGGACTACTCGGGCGGCATTTCCACCGACCTGCTGGTGCACCAGACCGACATCTCCAACTTCGTGCTTGGCAAAACCGTTCCGGTCGCCTGCATGGCCTCCGGGGGCATCTACCAGTGGGGGCCGCCGGACGATCGCGAGGTGCCCGACACGCTCAGCGCCATCTACGAATACCCCGACCGGTTCCACCTCAACTACAGTTGCTTCTTCGGCAACGAGCAGTTCGGATATGGCGAGGAGTTCATGGGCTATGAGGGCACAATCATGGTCTACAACCGCCAGGACCTGCATTTCTACCCCGAAAAGTTCGGCGGCCGCGCGCCCGCCAAGGTCAAGGCGCGCCCGGAAGTCCACTTGAACTACCTGAAGGACTTCAACCAGCAGGACTCCACCGCCGATCACTTCAAGAACTGGATTCAGGCCATCCGGGGCGAGGCCAAGGCGATCACCCCGGCGCGCGCCGGCCAGGTGGCGGCCATTCCCGGCCATCTGGCGACCCTTTCCTACCGCAAAGGCAAGAAGATTCTTTGGGATCCGAAGGCGGAGCAGTACCGCTTCACCTAGCCCGGTTGCGGGCCGAACTGCCCGCCTGTTACAATCGAAGTTCCTACCAATTAAGGAGAACTCCTTCGATGGCAAGAGTTTGTGACATCTGTGGAAAGGGCCCGCAGTTCGGACACCGCATCAGCCACGCGCACAACGTTTCCAACCGGCGCTGGAACGTGAACCTGCAAAGCGTTCGGGCCATCGTCAATGGAGCGGCCAAGAAGATTCGGGCCTGCACCTCCTGCATCCGCAACGGCAAGGTGCAGAAGGCCGCGTAGTCTCCCCCCTCAATTCCGCACCCGGCCGGACGCACCCGGAAGGAACGCTCCGCGATCCATGCTAGAATGAAAGCGTCACGCGGGGACGTAGTTCAGTTGGTTAGAACGCCGGCCTGTCACGTCGGAGGTCGCGAGTTCGAATCTCGTCGTCCCCGCCACTCCTTTTAGTAAACAGCAGCAAATCCAAACTGAAAGTCACCCGCATCGCTTGCGCCGGCTGCGCTCGCATCGGCCGATAAATCGAAACCAGGACGTCGTGCACGGCGGCCGCATCGAGATCCGCCGCGGTGGTGACGCGGCGCCGATCTGCCAGCGTGAACCCCCGCGCGAATGTCTCGACGGTTCGAGCCACGCGATCGCGGCCCGCTCCGCGCAACTCCACCAGATCCTCGGGGGAGGGCAGGGCCACCAGCAGGCGTCCGTCCTCCCGCAGGACGCGCCGGAATTCGCTCGCATTCATCCGCGCCGTGATCGACAGTACCATCGAGAACGAGCCCTCGGCATACGGCACGAAGCGATCCGCGTTGGCCACGATCCACTCGCATCCGCCGTAGCGCCGCGCTGCGGCATCGATGGCCAGAACCGAAATGTCGATGCCATGCGCGCTGAATCCGGTCCGGCTTGCCAGACTGCCAAGGTAGAAACCGTCGCCGCAGCCGGCATCGAGCACGACGTCGCCCGGCGATGCGGCCGCCATCTCCGCGATCGCCTCCAGCAGCGGCCCGGTCGCGCCGAGATCGTGCAACCGCCGCCGCCCCGCGACCGCGGCAGCCGTGTCGCCCGGCTGCCTGGATCGCCGATCCTGCGGCTGAAGCAGATTGACGTATCCGCTGCGCGCGACGTCGAAGCAATGCCCCCGCTCACACAGCAGCCGCCGCTCCTCGCGCACCAGCCCCCCGTGGCACTCGCGGACCGGGCACAAGAGCATGCGTTGAGTGTACCGAATGCCAAAAGCAAGGAGGGCGGCCTTCAGGCCGCGCCGGGCTCAAGCCCGGCTGCACAGTCTCAACCTCTGCCACCGCCAGCGCCACCACGCGCATCCACACAGCGCCCGCGCCCTGGGTCATGCCATCTTTACCGAGGCGGAGACCTGGGGGGAACTTCGTCGTAACGTTCTCGAAGCGGTATCGCTCCACTTCGAAGACACCCAGGAGCAGCCCCGCCTGGTGCAATCTCACTACGTGAAGGACGAGCTGATCCCGGTCGAAGCCGCATGAAGGCGCCCCGAGGCGTATCCGAAGACCGCCTGACGCGCCCGCACGAGCCCCCGCCCACCCGCCCTTTACTTTTTGCTAACATGTAAAGCGATGCCTCTAGCAACTCTCTCCGCGAAGAACCAGATCGTGATCCCGCGCGAAGCTCGCGAAGCCCTGCGTGTGAAGGCCGGCGACAAGCTCCTCGTAGTCGTTCGTGGAGACAGGGTCATCGTCCTTCAAAAACCCAACGAACACCACGCTGCAATTCGGGGACTGGGCGCTAGAGTGTACCCCTCCGGCTACCTTCAAAAGGAACGGAAGAGTTGGGACTGACCCGTCTCCGCGCCTTTCTTCGGCAGCATCGCCGGATCGCGCTGGATACCAGCGTCTTCATCTACCAGATCGAGGCCAGTCCTCGCTATGTGACTCTCACCGATCGCATCTTCGCATGGCTGGAACGCCCGGACCATCGCGCGGTAACCTCGACCATCACCATGACGGAATTGTTGGTTCAACCCTACCGGGACTCCGGAGAGCAGCGGGTCGACGAGTTCTACGCGCTTCTTACCACGTACTCCAACCTCGACTGGATCGCCCCGGACCTCGAAGTCGCGGACATCGCAGCCAGGCTCCGCGCCGCCCATCGTCTGCGCACGCCGGACGCCCTACAAGCCGCGACCGCAATCCACGCCCAGGCAACTGCCCTGGTGACGAACGATCCGGTCTTCGAGCGGGTGGGCGCTTTCGAGACCCTGGTGCTG
>Ga0182017_10004562_pt1 | contig 10293 bp, 10 predicted proteins | sample 712E3DmetaG_FD_120492 | JGI IMG/M metagenome (GOLD analysis project Ga0182017, IMG submission 120492) | Permafrost microbial communities from Stordalen Mire, Sweden - 712E3D metaG | ecosystem: Environmental > Terrestrial > Soil > Wetlands > Permafrost | place: Sweden: Stordalen | collected... | reverse complement strand
TCGGTGTAAAACGCATACTCAACCTGTCTATTGACCGCTTTTTACGAGTTTTGCACCACGAACTAGCTAGTCTAACACGCCGGATTTACCCTTGAGACGTCCTAAGTAATATATTAGAGAATCATATAAATAATTCCTTAAGGCTATTCGCGAGAGACCTAGATTGGTATAATCTTCCACGCAAGATTTTTGGAGGAATCGGTGAATTCTAATCGTAATCAATCGTTTATTATCTACTTTCTGCTGATCATTGCGATCGGAGCAATGCTTTACGTCGGTTTCAGACAGGGCAGTGCAACCCCGGTGACCCTGACGATCAACGAAGTAGCTAATGCCATTCAAAGCGGCACTGTTGCCCGAGTCGTTATCAATAGCGATGACACAATTCATATCGTTTATAAATCTGGCAAGGAAGCGGACTCGAATAAAGAGCCTACTACTACACTGGTCGATCAACTTATCAGCCTGGGTGTGACGCCTGCCGAACTTTCTTCGGCGAATGTGATGATCGAAGTCAAGCCACCTTCCCAGTGGGCCGGAATTCTAAGCAGCTTGTTATATATCCTGCCCGTTATTTTTATGGCCTTTGTGCTGTGGTTCATCTTCCGTCAGGCGCAGGGAAGCAATAACGCCGCCATGGCATTTGGAAAGTCGCGAGCCCGTATGTTCAGCGGCGAACATCCAACTGTGACGTTTGAAGATGTGGCCGGTATTGAAGAATCCAAACAAGAGCTGGCTGAAGTAGTCGAATTCTTAAAGGAACCGCAGAAGTTCATCCAGCTTGGAGCGCGGATTCCGAAAGGCGTACTTCTGGTCGGGCCTCCAGGTACAGGCAAGACCTTGCTTGCCAAAGCAGTATCCGGAGAGGCCGGTGTGCCTTTCTTCTCGATTTCCGGCTCGGAGTTTGTTGAAATGTTCGTCGGTGTAGGCGCCAGCCGCGTGCGCGACTTGTTTGATCAAGCCAAGCGCCATTCACCGTGCATTGTCTTTGTAGATGAAATCGATGCGGTCGGCCGTCAGCGCGGGGCGGGTCTGGGGGGTTCGCACGACGAGCGTGAGCAGACCCTTAATCAGATGCTGGTTGAGATGGACGGTTTCGATACCGATACCAATGTCATTATCATCGCCGCAACCAACCGCCCCGATATTCTCGATCCAGCCCTTCTGCGACCCGGTCGTTTTGATCGCCGTGTCACTTTAGACAGGCCGGATGTTAAAGGACGCGAAGCGATCCTTAAAGTTCATGTGAAGGGCAAGCCACTGGATCCTGCTGTTGACCTCGCGTCGCTGGCGCGCGGTACGCCGGGCTTCGTCGGCGCGGATCTGGAGAACCTGGTCAATGAAGGCGCTATTCTGGCAGCGCGCCGCAATAAGAAGTCCATTGGGCAGTCCGAATTGGAAGAGGCTATTGAGCGTGTTGTAATGGGACCCGAACGAAAGTCCCGATTGATCTCGGACGAAGAAAAGCGCATCATAGCCTACCATGAGGCCGGCCATGCGGTCGTAGCCAATGCCATTCCTGAGGCGGATCCCGTTCAAAAGGTATCCATTGTAGGACGCGGTCAGGCAGGTGGAGTGACCTGGTTTCGTCCTGACGAAGATCGCATCCTGTATTCCCGTAAGAAGCTGCTTGCCAACCTGGCTTATGCTCTCGGTGGACGAGTAGCCGAAGAAATTATCTTCGATGATATTACATCCGGGGCTGCAAACGATATCGAACAGGTGACTCGTATGGCGCGTACCATGGTCACACGACTGGGTATGAGTAGTGAGTTGGGGCCGTTGCAATACGGACAGAAGGAAGAGTTGATTTTCCTCGGGCGCGAGATCTCGGAGCAACGCGATTACTCCGAAGCGATAGCCGAGAAGATCGATCAAGAGGTTCGCAGGATCGTCGAGGAAGCTTATAACCTCGCCAAGAAACTGCTAAACCAGTATCGCGTGCAGCTCGACGGTGTGGCACAGAAATTGCTCGATGCAGAAACCATGACCCGTGAAGAGTTCGAAGCGATCTTTCCCCCGCCCACTCCAAAGAAGAGCGGCACACCGCAACCAGCTTAAAATAAAATTCGCCCGGCAGTTCATAATGCCGGGCGAATTGTTGTTTCTAAATACCCTTTTGCTTATACTTTCGGAACATCCGTTTCCTTATGTTGCCTTATCAATTCGCGGCGCAGGATCTTGCCGACGGTGGTCTTGGGCAGTTCCTGCCGGAATTCATAATGGCTGGGTACCTTATAAGGGGCCAGTCTTTCCTTGCAGAAGGCTTTGATTTCATCAGCCGTCGCGGTCTCGCCAGGTTTAAGCACGATCCACGCCTTAACGGTTTCACCGCGATAGGGATCGGGAATACCGGCGACACCGACTTCCAGGACTTTCGGATAAGCGGCAATCGCTTCTTCAACCTCGCGCGGCCAAACCTGGTAACCTCCGGGCTTGATCATTTCCTTCTTACGATCGACAAGATAGAAATAGCCATCCTCATCCATTCGGGCGATGTCACCGGTGAACAACCAGGTTTTGCCATCCTTCAATTTACGCAGGGAGTTTGCCGTTTCCGTCGGCATATTGTGATAACCCTTCATTACCTGGGGGCCATTAATGACCAGCTCGCCGATCTCGCCGAGCGCCATTTCGGTCTCACCATCGTCGAGGCTGATGATCTTGCATTCCATATCCGTTATGGGTAAGCCGATCGAGCCTGTTTTGTTAATGCCCAGCAGTGGATTGATATGTGTAGCTGTGGGAGCTTCGGACAAACCGTAACCCTCGAAGACTTTTCCACCGCTCAACTCTTCGAACTTCTCTTTGGTCTCGCGCATCAGAGGCGCCGAACCAGATAAACAGACCTTGATGGAGCGCAGATTTATTTTTCCCGATTTAACATCGGGGTGATTATTGATGGCATTATATAATGTGGGTACGCCCGGGAAATTGGTGGGATGATATTTGTTAATGTTCTCAAGCACATCCGGGATATCGCGCGCATTCGGTATTATTATCATCGTGGCACCTAGGGAAACCGCATAGCTTAGTCCGGCGACCATGCCATACACATGGAATAAAGGGATCGCTATTAATATGGTTTCCTTGCCATCTTCCATTGTAACCAACCAGCTTTTGATCTGTAAAGTGTTCGCTACCAAGTTACGATGGTTGACAACGGCACCTTTCGAGACACCCGTCGTACCGCCGGAGTATTGAAAAAGAGCGGTGTCATCCGGTCCGACATCCACGGGGGGGCGCTGGTCAGGTTGATATTTGGCGAGCAAGTCCTTCATCCAGATATCCCCTTCCGCCAATCCACCTTCGATCCTGAATCCACCTTTCCTTTCACGTCCCAGCGTAAACAACAGGCGCAAATGAGGTGGGAGTGTCTCTTTCAAATTAGTTACGATCAATTTCTTGATCCTGGTGTTGGGCTGGGCAGTTTTGATGGTTTTGTAATAATTTGTCATAACGAACATGATCTCGATGCCAGCATCATTGGCTTGATATGCGATTTCAGGCGGCGTATAGAGTGGGTTCGTGGCAATGACCACACCGCCCGCTTTTAAAATTCCAAAGTAGACCATGACGAATTGCGGTGTGTTTGGCATGAAAATACCGATGCGGTCGCCCTTTTTTACGCCCATATCTGCCAGGGCTGCTGCAATGCGATCGGAGAGCTCGTTCATCTTTTTGTATGAAATGACCGCGCCTTTGAAGATCGTGCAGGCGCGGTCAGGATATATTTTGGCTGATTTTTCAAGGAAATGGAACAGCGGTTCTGGAGGGTAATCCAGAGAGGCCGGCACACCCTTATCATAATGCGCGATCCACGGACGGTCATTCATGATGGCTCCTCGTTTGGCGGTTATCGAAAGTATATACTGAAAAAATCAAAAGTCAACCAAACAAGACCGCTTTGAGCACATTTCTAAGCGGTGGTATGTGTCCGAATATATGCCTCGATATCATTTTCCACACCGGTTTGAGCCGTGAACCATTTGATATTCGGATCGGACTCTTTGAACCAGTTTGCCTGCCTGCGAACGAAGGCCCGGTTGGCCCGGCGCATTGCGACTTTGGCTTCCTCCAAGCTCCATACCCCTTCGATCACGTTGATCGATTCCCGATACCCGATGGCGGACATTGTCGGTAATCCGGGTGAATAGCCTTTTGTAAGCAGAGTTTTAACTTCATCGAGGAGGCCTGTCTTGAACATTGCTTCAATCCTTGCATCAATGCGTGCATAAAGCTCGGCACGTGGACGGATCAGGCCGATGCTTATGAGATCGTACAGCGCTTTACCGCGCCTACGTTGTTCGGAGAATTTCCTGCCGGTTGTAAGAATTACTTCCAAAGCCCGCACTGTTCGCCTCAAATTACGTGCATCCATATTTTCTGCAGCCTCAGGATCAAGCGATTTCAACCTCTCGTAGATCCACTTTTTACCTTCCAGGGCATTTACACCTTCGGGGTCCGTTTCGATATCTCCTTCGGTCACAGGCCGATGGCGCGAGGCAATTTTCTCCAATTCATCTCTCAGCCTGGAATTCGGTTTAACCTCCGGTGGCGACCAGCCTTCGGTCACCGCCCGGACGTATTGCCCGGTACCACCCACGAGAATGGGTAATTTGCCCCGCGCCAGGATATCTGTGATTGCAACGTGTGCCATTTTTTGAAAGACAGCCAGACTCAAGATCTCATCTGGATCAGCTATGTCGATCAAATGATGAGGAATGTGCATCCTGTCTTCGTGGGAGGGTTTTGCAGTGCCGATATCCATACCGCGATAAAAAAGCCGCGAATCCGCCGAGATTATTTCAGCGTCGATCCGTGCCGCGAGCTGGATGGCTGTTTCTGTCTTGCCAACCGCTGTTGGACCGACGATTAGGATAAGGGGCCGATTTGCCTTGGACATTAATTTAATGACGACAGTCGATTTCCGAGGATCGATTCACGATATTGCATTTTCAAAATGTGTAATTAGCGGCCTGCCTTCCGCGTGCTCGACAGCGATTACATCAATCTGCCAGTGGTCTATTGCGTTTTGCTGTGCATAATGTTCGGCGCAGGATAACATATGTAATTGTTTGCGCGGTGTGACTGCAATTTCGGGTGGGCCAAAGGTTTTCGATGTGCGTGCCTTTACCTCGACAAAGATCACGAAGCCATCTTTTTTCGCGATTAAGTCGATCTCACCGTAGGGGGTGCGAACATTGCCCGCCACGATCTCATAACCGCGTCCTTTAAGATAATCGGCTGCGGCGTGCTCGCCCCACTTGCCAACGCGCTGATTGCGGGTCATTGCAGGTATTTTTCCAACAGACCGCGTATGCGTACTTCCCAACTTTCCCTGCGAGGACGCGAAGAGTAAACCAGCCGCTCGTAATGCTCCAGCATGATCCGCGTCGTCCGCTCAATGGAATATCGAGTGGAGGCCTGGCGGGCTGCATAGCCCATTTTTTTGCGCAAGTCCGTATCCAGGCAAAGACGCGTCAATTTGGCGGTGAAGGCAGCCATGTCTTCGATCGCCAGGAATCCCGTAATACCGTCCTCGATGGTGTCGCTCAAGCCCGGTGAGTAAATGCCCATAACAGGCAGCCCCGATGCCATCCCTTCAATAACAGAAAGCGGATGAACTTCGGTGACCGAAGCCGTGACAAATGCATCGCACATGGCAAGGTAGGAAGGCAATTTTTCGTACGTTACCATGCCGATGAATCGCACACGCTCATCGATTTTGAGTTTCGTCGTGATTTCCCGAATTTCGGTTTCAATTTGTTTTTGTCCGCCACCCACAACGACGAGATACACGTTGTCCAGCGCCTGGGCGACACCCGCAAATGCCTGCAGAAGGAACATCAGGTTCTTTTCGGTCGCGAGGCGGCCGGTGTAAATGAGAAGAATGTCATCAGGGGTAAAGCCGAAGTCGGCTCGTAATTGAGGTTCGGCTTTGTAAAAAAGATGAAGTTCCACACCGTTGGGGATGATGGCGATCGGAGCCGTTACACTCATTTCTCGCAGGATATTTGCCATTCCTGCCGAGGGGGATATGACCAGATTCATGGCTTCACAGAAGGGCGGCATATAGGCCTGCAAAAAACCGTCGCTGATCTCTTCGGGCAGAAGCGGAAGATACGCCTGTGCGTAAAGGTCGTAGCGGGTGTGATTGGTAAAAATGATCGGGATCCGAAGGGGTTCGCAATAGCGTAATGCCAGACGGCCGCTCAAAAATGGGTGATGCACGTGGACTACATCCATGGTCTGTAAGAGTTTCTTGGCTGCCCGGTTGTAGCTGAATGATAAATAATATCCGGAATTTACGATCGGCAATCCGGGCGACCGTACGACTCGCAATTCGTCATCGTGATAATCCTGATCGCCGAAGGTGAACACGAACACATCATGTCCGGCCTTTTCGATATAGCGTTTATTCAAATCAATATAATTTGTGATTCCACTGACATGTGGTTTGTAAGCGTCTGCCATCATACCGATCCGCATGGTGATATAGTACAGGCAAGCGGGCTCGCTTGTCAAGACGCCTATGGTAGAATGAAAACCTTTATGGAAATGCTATGGTTAAATTGATCTTGCGCGCCAAAGAATATGAGGTGAAACCGGGTATGACGCTCCTTTCCGCCTTGGAAAAAAGCGATATCATACCTGAATCGGTGATTGCCACACGAGATGGAGAAATCATCCTCGAGGATGAGATATTGAAGGATGGTGAGGTGATCAAGCTTGTACAGGTGATCTCCGGTGGCAGCCGGGCCACGCAACTCCATTATCGTTATTAAACCATTCCTGATTTATAAGTATCGAAAGCTGCTATCCTATGAAATGTCGTAAATGTGGACAAAAAGCATCGATCAACATGCGCCAGCATAAACTGGCGCTGTGCAAGGAACATTATCTTGAATGGGTTCCCGAGCAGACTGAACGATTTATTAAGAAATACAACATGTTTACTCATGACGAGAAGATCCTGGTGGCCGTTTCAGGCGGCAAGGATTCTCTTTCATTGTGGGATATCCTTGCCCGGTTGGGGTATCAAGCCGACGGACTCTACATTGGCCTTGGAATCGAAGAGGGCATCGGTTATTCGACCGAGTCGCACCGCCTGGCCGGGAAATTTGCCGATGAACATGGGCTGAAACTTCATGTACTGGATATTGAAAAGGAATATGGCCAGCCCATACCGGTCCTTGCCCAGATCAGCCACCGCGGACACGGCAAACCCTGTGCCGTTTGCGGATTGACCAAACGTCACGTGATGAACCGTATGGCTCGTGACCTTGGCTATGATGTCCTGGCAACCGGTCACAATCTGGATGATGAGGCTGCGGTTCTCTTTGGAAATACACTTCAATGGTCCGGTGAGTATCTCCTCCGGCAAGGACCTGTTCTCCCCGAGGCTCCGGGCCTGGCGCGCAAAGTCAAGCCGCTCTGCCGCCTGTACGAACGAGAAATGGCTTCGTACGCTATCCTGAGAGGCATCGAATATATTTACGAAGAATGTCCCTTTGCCAACGGTTCGAACTCGATCTACTACAAGGAACTTCTCAACAAATTGGAGACCGACCGTCCGGGTGCGAAATTAACCTTTTATTTGCGTTTCCTCGAAGCCCGTCAAAATGGATTATTCGGTCGCCTGGCTGCAGGTGAAGAGTCCGATCAAAGGTCGCACCTCCATCCTTGTCCACAATGTGGACAACCCACCTCCACGCCGGATCTATGCTCGTTTTGCCGTTTGATGGAAAAGGCAAAATCCGAAACAACAATCCAATGACTATGGCTGTATCCATTCTCAATGCCGAACACTTCTTGTGGGGAGATGCGTGTGATGGATGGCATTTGCTAAAGCGTGACGATGTTGGCGTGATCCTGGAGCGCGTACCCGCCGGATGTGCGGAAGTGATGCACTACCATCAAGTTTCGCGGCAATTCTTTTTTGTTCTTGAGGGCCGGGGGTCAATGACTTTCAAGGATCAGACCATAAAGCTGCAAGCGGGGGAGGGGCTGGAAATTCCACCCGGCGTCCCTCATCAATTTTCCAACTTATCGCAAAGCGAGGTACGTTTTTTAGTTCTCTCTGTTCCTAAAAGTCAAGGGGACAGAATAACCGTATAAACCCCATTGTCATTCAAAACAAACAGCGTCGATTTTTAAATCAATATATTCCAGTGTGATATCCGCTTAAATAGAATCCTTTTTAACACGATCAAAAACTCTCAAATTCGTATTCTCGGCTCTCTTTAGGGAGGCTGGTGCTAGAATAAGAACATGGCATATTTGGTTCATTTAAAGTTCAATGACCCGGCCCCCAACCTTGATTTGCTAAATGTTGAGGGCAAACCGGTGAACCTTTCTTCATTATGGAAGAAGAAATCGGTTATTCTTGCTTTTGCACGTCATTTTGGATGTCCGCAGTGCAAACAAATGGTTGAGACGCTTACAGGCATTCTGGCCGATATCGAATCAAACGGCCTATCCCTCGCCATAGTCACACAGGGAACGCCGGAGGGTGCGAAGGCTTTTTGTTCAGATCATGCACCGGGTGTGATGTGTCTTGCCGACCCGGAGCGTAAAGCATATCGCGCCTACGGTCTCGAGCGCGCTAATTTTTGGCAGGCATTCCTGTCGCCGGATATCTGGTTATCCAATCTACGGTTATGGCGTGAAAAAGGCTGGAGAACCGAGTTGCCACCCAAAGGCCAGGATGCGATGCAATTGGCCGGAACATTCATCATCGGCACCGATGGACGGATCCGCCTGCCATATTATTATGACAATATTTCAGATCATCCGCCCATCGATCTGCTGCTGCACGGCATCATGGGGGTGAAATGGAAAATGCCTTTTGTGAAACCGATCGCACCGCCTAAAAAATCAGGAAAAGCTAAATCTAAAAAATGAAAACACTTTCTCTTGCTGCATACCTTGCCTTGAAGGAGGTGTGGCGTAATCGATGGCGCTTTTTGCTTGTCAGTCTTGTGATTGCCTTGATCACGTTGTTGGTATTATTTATCGCAGCACTTGGTGAAGGACTCGCCAATGGCAACCGTCAATATGTTGCAAATCTCAATGCTGAGTTGATCGTATTTCTGGATAAGTCTGATAACATCATTTCATCCAGCCAGCTTCAACTTAACACCCTGAGTGCAGTCCGCCGCGTACAAGGGGTGGCTGACGCCGGACCGATTTATACCTCCACCACTCAAATTGTATCCACGCAAAGCCCACTCAAAGTATCTTTACTCGGCGCGGAGCCCGGCCATCCAGGCATGCCGCCGCTTGTCGACGGACGCGTCTATCGCACAGGCGACTCGCGGGAAGTTGTAATCGATAAAAACGTTGCTCTTCTTTCCGGGATCAAGATTGGCGACGAAATCAAGATCCGTTCGACACAGGGTTCTCAGGACGAATTCTTTTATCTGCGGGTGGTTGGCACGACGGAAGGTCAATCGTATTTTTTCCAACCTACTATTTTCGCCTCACCCAACTCCTGGGAGAAGGTTCGCCCACAATCGGAAGCGGATCTTAAGGATGATACGCCGTACCCAAATGTTATTGCCGTCCGTTTGCAGGTTCCGTCGGAAATCGTGGCGATGAAGGCCCGTCTGCTCGCCGGAGTCCCGAATATAGAAGTGGCCGATATTCCAACCACGATCAATGCCATCCCCGGCTATTCCGCGCAGCAGGGGACTGTACAGACGCAAGGGGTCTTTACATTGTTGATCGGTATTTTGGTCATAGGTGGATTTTTTCAGATACAGATTTTGCAAAAGGTTCCGCAGATTGGAGTATTGAAAGCCATCGGCTCGTCGAACGCGGTTGTGGGAGCCTCGGCTGTGATCCAAATTATTGTTGTGACAGCCGTCGGGGTTGCAATCGGCGGTGGAATGACGTATCTCTTTTCGCTGGGCTTCCCGCCGACGATCCCACTCGTATTCAACGGGCTTAGTTCCTTGCTGGCGATCATTGCGCTTTTATTGATTGGTCCGGTCGGTGGCTTGGTGTCTATTATCTACGCGGTGCGGATCGAACCGCTAAAGGCGTTACGATTGCAGTGAGGTTAATTGATGAAGCCGGTTGTTCTCGAAGTACGCGATCTGGTAAAGACTTTTATTCTTGACGGTTCACCGCTCAATGCCGTTGATCATGTCTCGTTTCAGGTTCGATCCGGTGAGTTTGTAGCTTTAGTAGGGCCGAGCGGATCGGGCAAGACCACCCTTCTATCTATGCTGGCAGCCTTACTTACGCCTTCCAAAGGTGAAATATTTATCGATGGTCATGAATTAT
>Ga0182017_10004561_pt1 | contig 10294 bp, 6 predicted proteins | sample 712E3DmetaG_FD_120492 | JGI IMG/M metagenome (GOLD analysis project Ga0182017, IMG submission 120492) | Permafrost microbial communities from Stordalen Mire, Sweden - 712E3D metaG | ecosystem: Environmental > Terrestrial > Soil > Wetlands > Permafrost | place: Sweden: Stordalen | collected... | reverse complement strand
TACAGCTGGCACCATTCTTTTAATTTATCTTTTACTGGGCGTCCATGAACAGCCTGGGAAAACCTTGAATGCAGTGATGGTAGAGAAACTTAATTTCGGACCGTGGTTTGTTGTGCTCGTCCTTGCCTCGGAAGCTGCCCTGTTAATTGTTGCTGCGCAAACAGGATTCATCGATGGTCCGCGTGTGATGGCAAATATGGCGAATGACCGTTGGCTGCCGCATCGATTTGCTTCGTTGTCAGATCGGTTAACAATGCATTATGGAATCATGCTTATCGGTGCGGCATCAATCGCAACCTTGCTCTATACAGGTGGCAATATTGATGCTCTTGTGACGATGTACTCTATTAACGTATTTCTCACGTTCTCGCTTACTGAAATCGGCATGGTAAAGTTCTGGATTACCGGACGGAAAACACATCCGGAATGGAAAAAGTCACTGCCGGTTCACCTGACCGGCCTCGTTCTTTGTCTTTCCATCTTAACGATCGTTGTGGTTGAAAAATTTCAGGAGGGAGCATGGATGACAGTTGTTGTGACTTCAGTGTTAATCCTGCTCTGTGTTATCATCCGACGGCATTATCGACTCGTCAACACAAAACTTCGTTCTCTGTCAGATATTCTGGAAGGACTTCCTGCTGAAGATTCTGCAGTCAAAACCGAAATGAAACTTGATGCCAATAAACCTACAGCTATCCTGCTTGTTGAAAGTTACAACGGACTTGGCATTCACTCGCTTCTGAATATTGTGAAACAATTTCCGGGTTACTTCAAGCAGATGGTTTTTGTATCCGTGGCTGTTTTGGATACCGGCAATTTTAAAGGAGCAGGTGAAGTCGAAAGTCTTGAGGAAAACACGAAACTTGAATTGGATCGCTATGTTAAGTTAGCAACCAACCTTGGAATTCCAGCAATAGCGCGAATGTCAACAGGAACTGAAGCCGTGGAAGAAGCAGAAAAAATTTGTTTAGAACTTTCACGTGAGTTTAGGCAATCAATATTTTTTGCAGCGAAGCTCGTTTTTCAAAAAGAGAAATGGTATCAGCGAATTCTTCATAGTGAAACAGCATATGCAATCCAGAACCGGCTTCAATTCCAGGGACTGTCGATGGTGGTACTGCCTGTGCGGGTGTGGAATTAACGAAAGGTAGAATTGGAAAGAAAATCGGAATGAATATAGCATTAACACAACAACAAGCCCGGATCGAAGCCGAGCGGTGCCTGCAATGTTTCGATGCACCGTGTGAGCAGGCATGTCCCACACATATCAAAATTCCAACTTTTATCAGTATGATCCGCAGCGGCAACATCATTGGAGCATCAGAAGTTGTGAGAACATCTCATGCACTGGTGAATGTGTGCGGTAAAATTTGTCCGGAAGAGACATTCTGTCAATCGGTTTGTACTCGAAGCAAGCAGGATGATCCGATCAAGATCCGCGAACTGCATTTTTTTGCAACACAGGAAGAAGCGAAGCGAGGTTTTGTTTCGACGTTGCCGTTCCCGAAATCAAAGAAGAAAGTTGCTGTTATTGGAGCGGGACCATCAGGACTCGGATGTGCATTTGAATTAGCGAAGCTTGGTTATCAAGTAGATGTGTTTGATAAAGGAAAGCAGGGCGGGGTTCCGAGTAAGAGCATCCCGGCTTTTCGTCTTGCGGACAAGGAATTAGAATCAGACACGAAGTTCTTATCAAAATATTTCTCTTTCAAAAAGAAAACGATAAATGGAAATGCATTCAGTCAGATCCAGAAATCTTATAATGCGACGTTTCTTGCAGTTGGGCTTGGAAAGGATCGTCCTGTTGAAATTCCCGGTGAAAAACTGAAAGGCGTACTGCCGGTTCTGGATTTCCTTGAATCTGCTAAGATGAATCCAAGGAAAATGAAAGTCGGCAAAAATGTAGTAATTATCGGCGGCGGCAACGTGTCGCTCGATGCCGCGGCAACAGCAAAACGATTAGGTGCGGAAAGTGTCATTCTTATATATCGCCGTAGTGAGAAAGAGATGCGTGTTTGGAAAGCAGAGCTGGAAGAAGCGCGGAAGCAGAGAGTGGAGATCCGCTTCTTGACAATTCCGGTAGCATTGATTGGCAAAAAAAGCGTCGAAGGAATAAAATGCCGACGTACAAGACTTGGCAAACAGAAGGATAAGTCGGGCCGTGCAATTCCCATTGAAGTGAAAGGATCGGATTTCATACTTGAAGCTGCCACCGTTATAGTTGCTATCGGTCAATCAATTGCAGCAGATTGGTTAGAAGGATTTGAACGTGAGAAGGGATATATAAAGGTAGATATGAATTTCCGGACATCGCAGAAGGGTGTTTTTGCAGGCGGTGATATGATCGCAGGTGAAGGAACGATAGTACAGTCGGTTGCACAAGGAAAACATGCCGCGCAAGCGATTCATGAATTCATTTCAGGCAAGCAGAGGTGATACGTGGAATATAAAAAATTTAAGGAAATAGAAATCTATCCGTTGCGTGATCTTTCGTACGATTTTCTCGGAATTCATTTTGAGAATCCATTTATCCTTGCCGCTGCACCTTCGACGGATGATCTTGATATGGTGAGGCGTGGATTTCAGATGGGATGGGCCGGTGCAATTCTCAAGACCACCTCTGTAGAAGGAACAAATGTTGATCTCTGTTACCCGATGATGTCCACATTTGAGTATGAGGGACGGAAGTTGTTCGGGATGGGGAATATAGATCTTATTTCTGAGCATCACATCGATAAGGTGGAATACAATGTTCGGCAATTGAAAAAAGAGTTTCCGGAAAAGATGGTCGCTGCAAGCATTATGGCGGGCCGGAAGGAAGATTGGCAGCGATTAGTTGAGCGACTGGAAAAAGCCGGTGTTGATTTGATCGAGTGCAGCTTTTCATGTCCGCAGGGGAATATTGGCGAAGATCCGGGAAAGATGCTGGCGCAGAGCATTAGCGCTACAGAACTCACCGCAACATGGGTGAAAGAAGCAGCGAAACGTGTTCTTGTGTCCATTAAAATCACGCCGCACGTTACTGATATTGTGGAAGTCGCGAAAGCCGTAAAACGAAGCGGATGTGATGCACTAACGGCATCAAACTCGATTCAGGCATTGATGGGCATTGATATCAAAAGTTTTGCTCCCTATCCTAGCCTTAGAGGCAAGTCCACATACAGCGGTATGACTGGTCCGGCAATAAAACCGATCACGCTTCGTACCATCGCTGAGATTGCCCGCAATGTTAATATTCCTATCATGGGAACCGGCGGTGCGAGTACGTGGAGTGACGCCGTTGAATTCATGGCAGTAGGCGCCGGTGTTGTGGAATTCTGTACCGTTGTCATGCACTACGGCTTCCGTGTGATCGATGATCTAAGAAGCGGATTATCGCACTATCTCGATGAGATGCAATTCACATCTCCAAAAGAAATTATTGGAAAAGCACTGCCAAATATCGTATCGCATGATCAGCTCCCGCGGAAACGGATGCGCAGTCATATTCACGAGAATCTGTGTATCGGCTGTGATCTGTGCTATGTTGCATGCCGGGACGGAGGTCATAGTGCGATCGATAGATTGGAAAATAGAATTGCGCATATTGAATGGAAACGCTGCGTGGGTTGCGGTCTGTGTAATTTAGTCTGTCCGGTGGACGGCTGCATTGAAATGCTAGAATGGAAATAATGTATAGTGGACTGGAGAATGTACGATGTCGAATACAATTCAACAGAATCTTGAACTGCTGAAACAACTGAATACAAATTTTTACAACCGCGATTTCCTGCTCTCATGGGAACAGACTATCGATGAAATCAAAGCAGTCACGCTTGTAGCAGATTTATTCAAAGACTTGCACAAAGCGGGAGTCTCGTTTAAGTCCTTTGATACTGGTTTGGCGATATCAATGTTCCGCGATAAGTCGACTCGCACTCGCTTTAGTTTCGCATCAGCAGTAAATGCTTTAGGACTTGGGCTGTCAGAATTGGATGAAGAAAAGTCGCAGATCGCCCATGGCGAAACCGTCCGCGAGACAGCAAATATGATTTCTTTTCTTGCTGAGACAATCGGTATTCGTGATGACATGTTTCTTGGAGAGGGAAATAAATACATGCGCGAAGTTGGCGCTGCAGTTCAGGAGGGATTTGAAAAAGGTGTTCTTCATCGGCGACCGAGTATTGTGAACTTGCAATGCGATATAGATCATCCGACACAGGTACTCGCCGATTTGATGCAGTTGAAGAATGTCTTTGGCTCGTTAGAAAATCTGCGCGGGAAAAAAATCGCAATGACGTGGGCATACTCACCAAGTTATGGCAAACCCCTTTCTGTTCCGCAAGGTATTATCGGTCTGATGTCGAGGTTTGGCATGAATGTTTCCCTTGCATATCCTCAAGGATATGAACTCATCCCGGAAGTTGTTGAGTTGGCAAAGAAACAATCAACCACAAATGGCGGAAAATTTGAGGTTGTCGGATCGATGGAAGATGCATTTACGAATGCCGACATCGTGTATCCGAAATCATGGGCGCCGTACCACGTGATGCAGCGCAGAACAGAACTCTTGAATAAGAATGACAAGACAGGTTTAATTGAATTAGAAAAAGAATGTCTCACCAACAATGCAAATCACAAGAACTGGGAATGTGACGAGCCGAAAATGAGACTCACAGCAAAGGGTGAGGCTTTATATATGCACTGTTTACCGGCTGATATTTCAGGCGTGAGCTGTGCACAGGGAGAAGTGTCGAAGAACGTGTTTGAAAAATATCGTTTGGCAACGTACACAGAAGCGGGTTATAAACCATTTATTATTGCAGCAATTATTTTCCTTACGCGAATGTCAAATCCTTATGAGAAAATACAACAGATTATAAATAGAAACACGAATCGAATCATGTAGGACACGAAACTCATGTCAAAAATAATTAAGAATATTAATTATGAAGTTGTAAGGAAAACTGCGGAACGATGTAAAAAGCATGGCATCACCATTCCGACATTTGCGCAAATGCGTAATCCGCAAAAAGTCCCGCAATCGATAAAGGCAAAACTGCCATCGGTCGGATTGTGGGATGTGAATCCAATAAATCTCTATCGGATCACGTGGAAGAATGATGTTAAAACTGGATTGTATGGCGGTGTGAACTATTTTGAAGTCCCCCAAACCATCACAGGTGTAAAAGCACGGATCGTCGGCATCATCGGTAAATATTTTCCAACAGGAGCGCATAAAGTCGGTGCCGCATTTGGATGTCTTGTCCCGCGCCTCGTGAGCGGAGAATTTGATCCCGAAAAGCACAAGGCAGTCTGGCCGTCTACCGGCAATTATTGCCGCGGTGGTGCATTCGATTGTGCGTTGCTTCATTGCACAGCAATTGCCATTCTTCCTGAAGGAATGTCGAAAGAACGTTTTACGTGGTTAAAAGAAATTGGATCGGAAGTAATTGCAACACCCGGTACAGAATCCAACGTCAAAGAGATTTACGATAAATGTTGGGAATTGAAAAAGGATCCGCTCAATATTATCTTTAATCAGTTTGATGAATTCGGTAATCCGATCTGGCATTATAACGTGACCGGTCCTGCGCTTGAGGAAGCATTTCTTGGTCTTGGTTTGAAGAATGGAAATCCTGCCGCTTATGTCTCGGCAACTGGATCAGCCGGAACGATCGGTGCTGGTGATTATTTGAAGAAAATCTATCCGAATCTCAAGGTCGTTGCAGGCGAAGCTCTCCAATGTCCCACTTTATTCATGAACGGCTTCGGCGAGCACCGCATTGAAGGAATCGGTGATAAGCATGTGCCATGGGTGCATAATGTCCGGAATACGGATACCGTTTCGGCGGTGGATGATGAAGATTGTATGCGGTTGCTGCGTTTGTTCAACGAGGCAGAAGGTACCAGTTATCTAAAGTCACAGGGATTGACAGATGTGCAGCTTGAGAGTTTAAAGCTCATGGGAATTTCCAGTATCGCTAATTTGTTGTCGGCAATCAAAACCGCAAAATATTTTGAACTCGGATCATCGGATGTAATACTGACAGTGTTCACAGATTCCGCCGATATGTATAAATCCCGAGTCGAAGAACTCCAGCACGAACGAGGTATCTATTCATCGATTCAAGCAGCAAAAGATCATGCCGGACCGTTGCTGCATCAAAGCATAGATTATTACAAAGAGCTTACCTTCTATGAACGCAAAGCGATTCACAATCTTAAATACTTTACTTGGGTTGAGCAACAGGGAAAATCGTCCGATGAACTTCGCCAGCAATGGGAGCCGGAATATTGGCGGTGTCGTTTTGAAGACGAGATCGAGTATTTTGATCAACTGATCTCGGAATTTAACGAATGAGTAAAGTAATCGACCTTGTCAAAGGTACTTAAGTTTAAATCCAGAGAACTTTGACAAGGTTATTTAAACGAGGCACATATGTATAAAGAAATTTTAATGACAGCTCAAAAGAACGAACGGCAGGTTGCACACTTTCTCAGAGAACTGATTGCGACAAAATCGTTGAGTTCCCATGAAGAACGAGTAATTCTCCGTATCAAACAGGAAATGGAAGAATGCGGATATGACGAGATTAGGATCGATGGGATGGGAAATATACTTGGCCGAATCGGTCATGGAAAGCATATTATCGCATTAGATGCTCATGTCGATACTGTCGATGTCGGGAATCCCTCGAACTGGACGATCGATCCATTTAAAGGTGCTGAGAAGGATGGCATCATTTATGGTCGTGGTGCATGCGATATGAAAGGTGCGCTTGCCTCGATCGTTTATGGCGGAAAAATTATTAAAGAACTTGGATTAGAGGATGACTACACACTTTATGTTGTTGGCAGTGTTCAAGAAGAAGATTGCGATGGGCTCTGCTGGCAGTATATCATTAACGAGGATAAATTACGCCCGGACGTTGTGGTAATAGCTGAACCCACGAATCTTGCAGTGTATCGCGGTCATCGCGGAAGGATGGAAATAGAGGTACGCACGAAGGGAATATCATGTCACGGATCGGCCCCGGAGCGCGGAGTGAATGCAATATATAAAATGGCACCGATTGTCCTGGACATTGAGAAGTTAAATGGTCGCCTGGGAGGTGAACCATTTCTTGGCAAGGGGACAGTGACCATTGCCGAAATCCGTTCTACATCGCCATCATTGTGTGCAGTAGCAGATTCTTCTGCAATACACCTGGATCGTCGTCTTGCCGCAATTGATACAATGGAGTCGGCAATTCGTGAGATTCAGGAATTACCGAGTGTGAAAGCAGCAGAAGCTGATGTTGTTGTACTTGATTATGAAGTGCCAAGCTGGAAAGGATTAAAATATCCAACAAAGAAGTATTTTCCGACTTGGTTATTGCCAGAGAATCATCCGATCCTGGCTATTGGTGTAAGGACGTATGAGGGATTATTTGGCAAAAAACCGGCTATAGGCCGATGGGTCTTTAGCACGAACGGTGTTGCAGTCATGGGGATGCATAACATTCCGTGCATCGGATTCGGTCCAGGCAATGAAATCTATGCGCACATGGCGACGGAACATATTCCGGTGGACCATCTTGTGAAAGCTTCAGCATGGTACGCAGCATTCCCATTGGCATTTATTGGTTTCCCTAAACTTACATAATGACAAATATCTGTAGTGTAATAATAAAATCTCATTTTGATTGAGTTCTGTTTTTAATGAGAAGGGTCGAATTATCGGTTCTTGACACAGAGACCGAAAAAGTGTATTATCGTATACAAGAAATTTGGATAATAAACAGTCACTAAATAAAAAAACTTATGCCTGAATATCGTATCGATGGTGTATCGCTTACCGGAAAAACAGTTTCCGGTTCTATTACTGCTGACAATAAAGGCATTGCCAAAGCTAAAGCAGCAGAACTCTCGCGTGAGAAAAAATTCAAAGTGACAGGTATACACGAACGTGCGTCATTCGTCTATCGCGTGAAGAAGGGAACTGACAAGCCAATCGATGGCGAACAGAAAGCGTTCACTTCTGATGAAGTTCGGCTCGCGCTTGAAAAGATGGGATTTAATGTCCTCTATGTCAGAAAGAAGTTATTTGGGAATAAACTGAAACCTGCTCCTGCGGTGGACGTTATCTCTTTCGTAAGAGTAAGCACGGATTTAATGAAACAGAAACTTCCATTCAACGAAGTGATGCAATTGTTAATCAATGACATTCCCAATGTAAGATTGCGCGATTCCGTTAAAGAAATCAATGCAGAACTCAAGCAAGGAAAAGACAGTGAAAAGGTGTTTATGAAACAAGCACCTGTGATTGGTAAATTCACAGCGCAAATGCTTGGTCTCGCTTCAAAGAGCGGGAATATGGCAGAGATTTATGAAAGCGCCGCAAAATTTATGGAACGCAATATGGAATTTAAAAAAAATCTTCGGAGTGCTCTTATTACGCCCTTGATCACTCTTTTTGTGTTGTTCTTAGCCTGCTTATTTTATGTCTATTATATTTTCCCTAAAACAGCAGAGATGTTTGTCAAGTTTCATATCAAACTTCCTCCAATGACAGCTGCGACACTGAAAGCGAGCGACTGGCTGAATGACCATATAATCATCATTATAATTCTATTCGGTGTGCCTGGTATTCTGTTGGGGCGCTTCTTGAGAACAGAAAGAGGAAAATTTTTATTGGACAAATATATGGTCAAAATTCCAGTTTTAGGTCCTATGTTTCATAAAACTGCAATAGAAATATTTTGCCGAGTGTTTTATGCACTCTATAGCGGATCAGGTGAAAATATTGAAATCATTCGTATGGCAGCGGAGGCATGCGGCAACAGATATATGGAACAACAGATTAAAACGATCGCCATACCGATGATGCTCGAACGTGGAAAAGGTTTGACGGAATCGTTTGAAGCAACTGGTGTATTCACAAAAACAGCCATTTCTAGATTCGCATCAGGGGCAGAAACAGGAACTGTGAAATCGACAGCTCTTCAACTGGCGGATTATTATGAAAAAGAAACATCTTATAGAATGAAGAATGCCATTGAAGCTATTCAATTAGCGGTATCGATGATTATGATGATTGTGCTGACGGCGTTAACACTTGTTTCTTCAGAAACAGCATTAGTTAAACCAGAAACGCCGCATATGCTCATGCCCTTGCATTTCCTAATGCCGTAAAATGTTTTGAGAAATGCAAATGGGGTTAGTTATCAAAAAGGAATGGGACCATGCCTGAAATAGATATAACTGATAAAATCGGGTATACTCTTCTTAAAAAAGGTATCATCGATTTTGAAACACTTGAGAAATCACTCAAGATGAAGGATTCCGATGATAACAAGAAAAACCGAAAAAATTTGGGGCAAATCCTCGTTACAGAATTCGGTGCCGATCATGATGCAGTCTTTCGCGAAGTAGCAAACCTCTATGCGTTTCGCGAAGTATTCCTCAATGATGAAAAAATTGATGATGCGCGGATTGCATTTGTGAAGAAGTATGTTGAACAGCTTTCAGATCAACAGCGGGAAATGATGACCCAGTCGAAGATGCTGCCGTTTAAATTTGACGATCGTCAGCCGGATAAGCTCATTATAATTGCTGCTGATCCGACAGATCGCAATCTGCCCATCGTGGCTCGCAGTTTCAATGTAAAAAAATATGAAATCTGTTACGTGCGCTTAAAAGATTTACAATCGTTTATGGATAAAGTGGCACCGGCGCAAAATGAATTTCTCAAACTCCTCGAAGACAATAAAATCACTGTTGATGAATCCGGTGGTGGAGAAGAAGGGGAACTAGATGAACAGGCACTCGAAGCAGAGATTAGCAAGAGCGCATTGGTCAATCTTTTCGAAGGGTGTTTAGTCGAAGCGGTTCGGCTTGATGTAAGTGACGTACATATTGTCGCAGCAGAGGGGAATCGCACCAACTTTTTATTTCGCCTAGACGGCAATCTAAAAGTCTGGCATGTTCAGGAAAACACTGTACCAGAAGCTGTGCTTGCTGTTGTCAAGGATCGGACAAAAAATGTAGATAGATTCGAACGTGAAATGTCGCAGGACGGATTCATACAGCGTGTCATTGACGGACATCAAATGCGCTTCCGTGTATCAATAATGCCGATTGTGACGACAGAATTTAAACACAAGTTTGAAAGTATAGTAATCCGCGTTTTGGATGATCGTAAAGTCATCACCGATCTCGAAAAGCTTGGTTTGCAGGGGCCAGCGCGTGGATTTTTCTATAAAGCTATTAGCAAACCTCAAGGTATTATTATTCTTACTGGTCCGACAGGTTCTGGTAAATCAACAACATT
>Ga0182017_10004559_pt1 | contig 10294 bp, 12 predicted proteins | sample 712E3DmetaG_FD_120492 | JGI IMG/M metagenome (GOLD analysis project Ga0182017, IMG submission 120492) | Permafrost microbial communities from Stordalen Mire, Sweden - 712E3D metaG | ecosystem: Environmental > Terrestrial > Soil > Wetlands > Permafrost | place: Sweden: Stordalen | collected... | reverse complement strand
TGATTTGCAAGCCTTGCTGGCGCGTAGTAAGGGCAGAAGGCCCTAGCTCGCACGGCGAGCGTGAGGGGGTGGCTCCATCCGGCTTCGCCGGTGGAGGGGGCGACGCGAGCCCCAGAAATAGCGAAGCGCAAGGCGACGCAAGGCGCCGCAGATGGGCTTCCCGAACAAGCCGTCGTCCAAACACACCCCCAACAGAACCTTCAAGCGCAGAAACAGCGGGGAGTAACGTTCCCTCCGTAATACTTCCTAAGGCAGATCAAAGTCTAGTCAGGAGCGTCAAGGCCAAGGCTGTCACAAGAGGGATCGACAGGTTGTCATCAACGGGCCAGGAAGAAAAAAGCTCTGTCAGAGATGCAATAGTGGCACCGGCAACGGCGATAGGAATAGTGAAAGAAAATGCCAGCAATATGAAAAAGGAGGAAAAGAAAAAGACAAGGGTCCCTTCCAGAGACTTTCCGAGAAAACGGATTCTGCCGAACCTGCTTCCGAGAACAGAGGATAACGGGTCTGAGATAGACAGGATAAAAAGCGAAGAAATGGCGATATTCTTCTCAAAAAGCGCCATGGCAATAAAACTCGAAAGAATATAGAAGAAAGAGCCGGACAGTCTTCTCCTTTCTTGTTTTTTCATGTTCTGCTCAATGAAAGGAAGCTTCAGGATACCCTTGATCCTGAGCGCCTCAAGAATAATGTCGATAACAAGAATACCTGCCGTCACAGTGATGGCCGTCTGCTTGTCGGTCAAAAGATAGATGACAGGAATAACGATACCTGCGAGATGGAGGAGCTTCCTCAGCATATTAACCTCATCGACTTTTATGTGATTACGCAAAAGACATATCACAAGACACTTCATCTTTGCAACCTATGCCGGTTGTCCTGATACAATAAAGCCTTGACAGGCAAACCTCCGCAACTTAGTATTACTATACAAAAGAGGGGGCAATGAACTACCCCGCGGCAAGCCACGGGGTATCAAAGGCGAGACAAAAATATGAAAACCACCCCGAAGCTTGCTTCGAGGTATGGACCTGCGGGGCAACCATGTTAGATGAGAACGCGCTTCTTGTCCTCAAAAAAAGATACCTCATAAAAGATGAAAATGGCGCGCCTGTTGAGACACCGGATGAAATGTTTCAAAGGATTGCCGGTGCCGTGGCCCTTGCAGAGGATGCTTATGGGCATAGCGAGCGTGAGGGCATAACTGAAGCCTTTTTTCGCATGATGAACAGCCTCGAATTTCTTCCAAATTCTCCCACCCTCATGAATGCGGGACGGCAGCTTGGGCAGCTTTCAGCGTGTTTCGTTTTACCCGTTGAAGACTCATTGGATTCTATATTCGAATCGGTAAAGGAAACGGCAAAGATACATCAGACCGGCGGCGGGACAGGCTTCTCCTTTTCAAAGCTGCGGCCTAAGGGCGATGTTGTCGCGTCCACAATGGGCGCAGCAAGCGGTCCTGTATCCTTTATCAGGGTTTTTAATATGGCAACAGAGGTCATTAAACAGGGCGGAACGAGAAGAGGCGCAAATATGGGGATACTGCGCATCGACCACCCTGATATAGAAGAATTCGTTTCTATCAAGAAAGACCCTCAGGAACTGACCAATTTCAACCTTTCCGTAGCTGTGAGCGATGTCTTCATGGAAGCCTTTGAAAAAGATGCCCTCTTTGGGCTTATCAACCCAAGAACAAAAAGAGAGGCAAAGAAAGTGCATGCGCGAAACCTCCTTCGACTCATTGCCGAATCGGCATGGGCATCGGGCGAACCCGGCATCATCTTCATTGATACGATAAACCGTTCAAATCCAACGCCGCATATCGGCGAGATCGAGGCCACGAATCCCTGTGGCGAACAGCCGCTGCTTCCCTATGAATCCTGCTGTCTCGGCTCGATTAATCTCTCAAAAGTGGTAAAAAATAGTCATATTAACTGGAACAAACTGAAAGAGCTTACCCATCTTGCTGTCAGGTTTCTCGATGATGTCATCGAGGTGAGCAAACATCCTCTCCCCGAAATAGAAAGGGTAACAAGGGCGAACAGGAAGATCGGGCTTGGTGTCATGGGCTTTGCCCATATGCTTATCAGGCTTGGGATACCTTACGATTCACAGGATGCTGTACATCTCGGTGAAGAGATCATGCGCTTCATCAGAAAGGAATCAAAAGATGTCTCAAGGGCGCTTGCTGAACAACGGGGTACCTTTCCAAATTGGAAAGGGAGTATCTGGGAAAAACAGCATCTTCCTCAGCGAAACGCAACAACGACCACCATCGCGCCGACAGGGACATTAAGTATCATCGCCGGCACTTCGGGCGGTATAGAACCGATATACGATACACATTATTCAAGGATCCTCTTTGGCGGTCTCACGATCGACATTACCGACCCTCTTTTTGGAGAAATGAAGGATAAGCTCGATTCCTATGAGATAAAGAGGCTTTTCCGCACGGCACATGAAGTCTCTCCCGATTATCACCTCCAAGTACAAAAGGCTTTCCAGGACCACGTGGATAACGCCGTTTCAAAAACAGTTAATTTGCCGACAGACGCAACTCCTGAAATGGTCTTAGATATTTATCGTGAGGCTTATCGCATGGGCTTGAAAGGAATAACCGTCTTCCGTGACAAAAGCCGCGAGCATCAGATACTCACCTGCGGCACCTGTCAACCCTGTTAAACTGCCGGTCTATCAACGGCTACTTTTGTCCCGCCAGCCTTCCGGAATCGTATAGAAAATAATTACAATTTGCGTTCAAGATGATATTAACAAAGGGGAAAACTATTTCTCTTGCTCCCGCTCCGTGCTGCTTACCCTTGCAAACGATTCGCCTTCATTCAATTCTCGAACTCGCCCCGGGCTCAGACAACGAGTACGGTTTCATTGCGAGCGAAGTCGAGCAACATTGGCCAATCCGCGGCCTAGCCGCATGGCACATTGCGGCTTATCGGCAGGGCCCCAAGCAGTACTCGATGCTCGCTGCAAGCACGGTTTCACGACGCGAAGGCGTCGCAACAGTTTTCCCCTGTTTTAAAGACTATTATTTTGAATGCGAATTAGAATAAACCCTGCCCCGGTTCTTTCAATGCGAGGGCGAACTGTTTGTCTGTTGATGGCCAGCCGGTGAATTTTATGGCTTAATGTGTTATTATGTTAAATAACACGGCTATGGATAAACTTATCCTCGTAAATGAAAACGATGAAGTTCTGGGACATGAAGACAAGGAATCCTGCCACAGAAAGCCGACGAAGCGTCACCGTGCATTCTCCGTGTTCATCTTAAACTCCCAGGGGCAAATGCTCATCCATAAAAGGAACCGTTCAAAAAAAACATGGCCCGGCTTCTGGTCGAATGCTTGCTGCTCCCATCCGCGAAAGGGTGAGGGCCTGAGTGAGGCAACGCAAAGACGGCTTCTTGAAGAACTCGGGTTTACCTGTCCCTTAGAGGGTCTCTTCCGGTTCGAATACTCTGCGGATTACGACGATGAATGGGGGGAAAACGAAATTGACTATGTGTTCCTCGGTATCTTTGACGGGGATGTCAAGCCGGATTACAACGAAATTGAAGAATGGCTCTTTATTTTTCAGGAAGAATTAATGAAAGACATTGAACATAATCAGGAAAAATACACCCCATGGTTTAAAAAAGCCCTTCCCCGAGTGATCAATCACATCAAGCTTAAATCCGGCACGTTACCTATGTCCGGATGTGCTGTCTGAGGTGGTATCGTTGTCTACAGGTAAATTCTACTTCAGCCGGAAGTATTTCACCGACAGAAAGGTAAAATGGGTAAGCTTCGAGAACAACCCTCGTCTCGATATGACGAAAAAGGATATCTATGGCAAATGCGTTCCCTGTATCGCAAGTCTGTATGAACAATTGAAAACGGGGAAAGAAGAGGTTGATCTTGGCGCAGCCTATAACTGCTGGAAGGTGGTAGCTATCCTCGGAAGTCTTGACGAGTGTCTGGAACTTCTTTCGGTTTTTGAGAAGAATTTTCTCAAAAGAAGACATATCAAGGGGCGTTTCGGTTCAGGGGATGAGCAGAAACCCACAAAGGTGATCGTTTTCAATGCCGCGAGCGCAAAGGATAGGGACAGGCTTTTGGGGGAACTTAAAATCTGTGCGGAAAAAATGGGTTTTAAGGCAGATATCTTTTCCCACAGAGGCTGTGCGGAACTCTACCATGAACTGTTCGGTGATAGTAAAGACTGGAAAAAAACGGAAAAGATTAAAAACACAGAGGTTGTCCCTGCTGTACTTGATCGGATTCAAAAAGTCCTTTACTGGCGCTAAATATCAATATCGAGAACGACGATATCCCCGTCGCCAATGTTGAGAGATTCTTTCAGCTTAACCGGGGCAACGATTTCTAAAACATTTTCCGGATAGTTTTCTACAAGCGGGATGACAATCCCGCAAGCGATATGGCCGTTTATCGTTGCCTTTACCATCAGCGCGTCGCAGAACCCCTCTTCCCGGCTTACAAGCCTCTCTCTCGCACACCCCTTCAGCTTTCTCTGAACCCTCATATCATCGATTAGCAGGTTCAGTGTGCCCAGAAAAGGGGAGAAAAAGAGTTTTTCTTCAATCTGTTCTGTGACCCAGGGAATGGAGAGAAATTTCCCTGATTCTTCTACGCCCTTGACTACCTTTCCTTCAACCTTCATTTATCGTCTTTTACAATTCTAAGCTCTTCCTGAACGCCCCCCCACCTCTTAAAAAGCTTGGCGTCAATGGAGAAAAGGTCGAGCACTTTTCCTACCGTTTGATCGATCAGGTCATCTATCGTTTTCGGCATATGATAGAATGAGGGTACCGGGGGCATAATCACGCCGCCGATCCTTGCAACTCTCGTCATCAACTCGAGATGCCCTTCGTGGAGAGGGGTCTCCCTTACAACAAGGACAAGTCTCCTGCGCTCTTTGAGGGTTACATCTGCCGCCCTCACGAGGAGATTATAATTAAAAGAATTGGCTATGGCCGATAAAGTTTTCATTGTGCAGGGAATCACGACCATCCCGTCCACCTTGAAGGAACCGCTCGCTATGGCTGCTCCCACATCATCCACATCATAGACCACAGTGGCCATGGCCTCAAGGTCGGACATTTTCAGCTCTGTTTCTATGTGGAGATTTTTTATGGCTGACTGGGTGATCACGAGGTGGGTTTCCACCCCCGCCTCCTGGAGGACCTTCAACATCCTCACCCCATATATGACGCCTGTTGCCCCTGATATACCGACGATAATTTTACCCATAGTTTACCCCCCTGTGGAATTGAGAATCTTCTTTACCTTTTCGGGATCACCTTTTACCACCAGGGCCCTGCTTTCAATGGATTTTCCCTGAATAGTCGCATTTATCCCTATCTTGGCCACGCCGTAACCATCTTCCGCTTGGGGATCGATAGGCTGCCCCTGAAGTCTATTCACAATGATAATATCCTCCGCGGGAAAGCACCTTGTAATGAACGCCCATTCCACGTCCTTCAGGTCCTCGGGATTCACATCCTCGTCCACAATGATAGCCTTCTTAATCATCGGAAAAGAGAGCAAAAACATTAACAGGCTCCTTACTTTAAATCTTTCAACGCTCTTTACGTTCACCACCACTGATGAACCGAAGGTCTTCTGGATAAAGGTGATCTTCGATATAAAGGGGAAAAGCCTTTTCGCGTTCTCCTCAAGATTGGCGCTGCTCACGAAGATGAGATACATGTCTGCCTCAGGACTGGTCGGCATAAGGGCATGGTATACGGGAGAGTCTTTGTATGACAACCTCTGTACGACTACGGTGGGTGTCTCTTTGAGCGTCAGGTAGTAACCGCTTATCTCCCCCAGGGGACCATCCTGCTTGCCCTTGTCCGGGCTCACGTAGCCCTCCAGGAAAATCTCACTTTCCGCAGGTATGTCGATGGACGAATCGAAAGAGGGGACCACTTCGATGCCCTTTCCCCTCAATCCTCCTGCGACCTCCAGTTTGTCGGTGCCCCAGGGAACCTTCAGGGCCATGGAGAGGAATAAGAGAGGGTCTAAACCAATCGATATTGTAATGGGCATGTTCTCATGCCGTGCCTTATATTTTTGATAAATATCTCCGAGGGGCGGGTTGAGCAAGGAAACCCCCAGCAGATTCTTTCCCCTGTATTCCATTCTGTGTATCCCCCGTCCGATAAAATCTGAATCGGGATCGGGGGAGGAAATGATGCTCGTAGTGATAAATGGCGCTGAATCCCCTTCATAGTGCTTTAGAATAGGCAATATGTTGAGAAGGTCCTTATCCCTGACATCCACAGTATTAAGGCTTGTCCGGTTTACCGGCACCTTGTTTTCTCTTCTCTTTGTGGCTTCAAGAAAGGCCTCACGGGGGTTACTGGCATCGCCAAAGAGGATTTTGAACACCTCCTGGGAGGGGACAAGATTTGCAACAAGCCTGAAGGAATAACCCTCGACATTTTCAAAAAGCAGCACTTTCCTGTTGGCTGAGAGTTTATCTATGAGTTCGGGAATATCCTCCCTGGAGACCGGGTCCTTTATCTCAAAGACCCGGCCCTTTTCCTGCATCATCTGAATATACTCTTTCAGGGAGCTTATCAATTTTACATTCCCTTGGGTATCACACTCATAAATTCTTTGATCTCCATAGAGCATGGCGTTTCAACGAGCTGACCCCTGCCCAGCCTTATCCATAGTTTTTCCGGATATTTTTTTGCGTTCTTTGATATTTTGACCTGTGCATAAGTTGAACGGTATTTATACTTTCCAGGTGTCAGGTCTCTAATTATTGCGACGCGTTCCTGTTCTTCCGGCATGTCTTTAAAATCTATATTGATATATGTATCCCATGTCGCCATAAAATCCTCCTATTCTTTAAACCCGTATTTTTTCCACTTTGAAAGGACCTTCTCCTGAATCTCTTTCGGATACACATTGTTGAACGATACTTTTATCGGTATGTCTGAAGCCGACCAATCAAGAGGAAAGGTACAGTCAAAGAGAACTTTTCCAGCAACACCAAGACGTCTTTCTGCCGGTGTTGCAAACGGGTTCAACGGGGTGCCTACGCCAAATTTCTCTACCCGTATGCCGTTTACGGGGTGGCATTTAGTGCTGAGGGCGTGAATCAACTCATCCTTATCGTAGATATCCGTTTTATCGTCAACGACTACAAGCATGTGGAACCAGGGGCCCAGCTTGCTGCCAAAGCAAAGCTGACCGATCTGTGTAGCTATATTTGCATAAGCAGGTTTTACACCGACTACTGTTAAGTGATGTGTTGATTCGGGAAGCATGTATACGCCGGTTATAGGTATTCCCTGAGCGCGGAGCATTTTATCCATTTCCAGGCCAAGAGAGAATGACCTTAAAAGCTGGCCCTCATCTGTGGGCACTCCCATATTGGACATGGCCATAATAGGATTTTTTCTCATGGTGATGCACTTCACGCGATAGACGGTTCTCGGTTCACGGGGGCTGGTCCTGTAACCGGTGTACTCACCGAATGGCGCTTCATCTATCGTAACATGCGGTACAATCACGCCTTCGATAATGATTTCCGCATGTGCAGGAACATAAAGATCACAGGTAACGCACTTGACAACTTCTACGGGCTCGCCCATAAGGAGACTTGTAAATTCGTCTTCCGGAATTTGTGCAGGCGCACAACTTGCAATTGCCGACAAAGGATCAGGGTTAATGACCACGGCAAAAGGCATAGGAATATTTTTGGGTGCATACTTGTTGTGGAGCATTTTACCCATATCCGAGAATGGAAGAACCGGGCCAACCATTGTCTTTTCATCAAAGAGCATCTGACGGTACATGCCCCAGTTGATGGCAGGGGTGTCAAGATCCTTGGCTACCACGAACTGCCAGGTGCCTATGTACCTGCCCCCGTCGCCGTCATGGACCATGGGTGCAGGGAGATTCATGATGTTTGCATCATCGCCTCGAAGAATGACCTCTTGGCACGGTGCGTTTTTAAGCACCTTAGGACGCATTACTTTACCCGACGAGGTTCTCTTCAAATACTCAGCGGAAATCTCCGGAATCGGTGTGGCAGGATCGAGACCGAATGCAATTGCAAGCCTTCTGTATGTAGCGATAGGCGCGCCAACGCATTCAAAGCCGGGGTACTCCTTTATCTTCTTGAAATAGGCGGCTGGGCCTTTTTTCTCGCAGGTCCTCCGCACGATCGCCCCCATCTCGAGGTCCCAATCCACTTCCTCGTTCACCAATACGGCATCGCCTGTCTTCAGCAGCGCCTTTATGTATGCTCTGTTGTCCTTGTAATACTTGTACGCCATCTTTACCCCCATTCACATTATTTAAACTGTTCCACAAACCGATCCCACTTACCCTGCGCTTCAAGGATGAGCTGGGCAAGCTCCCTCACCACACCTTTGCCGCCGCCTGCGGCGGTTACATAGTCGGCAACTCCTCTGGCTTCATGGGAGCCGTCTGCAGGGGCTGCGGAGAACCCGGAACGCTTCATAACCGCAAGGTCGATCATTTCGTCGCCTACATAACAAATATCCTCATCTCTAAAGCCCGTTTCCTTCTCAAACTCGTCTACCCTCGCCATTTTCGCCCCCTGGCCCCAGAGCCGTTCCGGGGGAATGCCGTAGATTTTGCTCATCTGCTCATCGGCGCGGGATATCTTGGTGGTCAAAAACGAAACGCCTATGCCAGAGTCTGTGAGGGCTTTTATTCCCAGACGGTCGTGGAGAGAAAACGCCTCGGATTTTGTCCCTTCCTGCGTGTAGTATAACGTGTTATCCGTCAGTACCCCGTGGATATCGAGGATCACGAATTTAACCTTCTTCGCCTTTTCCATTGCTTGTTCTTTGCCCATAGTTTTACCCCCTTATTTGTAGCCCATTTTAGTGACCTTCTCTACCCAAGCATCCCATTTATCCATAGCCCTGAGGATAAATTCACATATCTCCCGCATTGCGCCCCTGCCGCCTGGCGCATTGGTGATATAGCATGCAAGCGCCTTCACCTCGCCGATAGCGTCCGCGGTCGCCACCGCAAAACCGGCCATTTTCATAATGGGGATGTCGGAAAGCTCGCAGCCCAGGTAACCCACTTCGGCATCCCCGATGTTCATTTCTTTTTTGAGTTCCTCGAGCTTTGCGGCCTTGTCGGTGATGCTGTAGTAGAACTTGTCGAGCTTCAACTCCTTTGCCCGGTAGAGCCCTTCTCCATCAATGGATGTGGTATCAAGAAAGGCAATCTTGATATCGTTGGCGGTAAGGGAGAGATCGCCGAAACCGTCCATGTGCCAGAAACCGTAGCGCCTGTTCCCTTCGATGTCACAGAAGAGGGTGTTCGAAGTCAATGCCCCGTGAATGTCGTGACCGAATAGTTTGACCTTCCGTGCCCGTTCCTGGGCGTTGTTTATGTTTTTTTCGAATGCCATTCTGACCTCCTCCTTTTAGTCTATACCGTACTCATTCCACCGTGCCTTCACCTTGGCCATCACGCTCTCCGTGAGCTTGATCTCCGTGGGCTTCACCTTCCAGTCGAAAGGTATGGTCGCATCCATGATGATCCGCGAGGTGAGGAATTTGTTCTCATCCGCTCCGAGGGCAGGATCGAGAGGGGTTGACCTACCTCTGTTTATAATCTGCGTGCCCCTTGCAGGATTGTAGCGGACGCCCAGGGCCCACCAGACCCTCGGGAGATCGTCTGCTTCGATATCATCGTCAACAATAATGATACCTTTTACCCCATAAGAGCCTGTATTGCTTGCAATCACCGCTGCACCCACCTGGTCCGCATGACCCGGATACATCTGCTGAACGGAGACCACTACCCAGAAACGTCCCGATGCTTCCGGCATCGTATATACTGACTTGATGCCCGGGATTTGCATCTTAGTGAGATCCGTCCATAGGCTTGCGTTCCGCGCAAAGGCATAGAGCATATGCTGGTCTCCTACGGGTCTTCCAACGCTGGTTTCCCAGAGTATCGGTTTATTTCTGTAGTATACCCGTTTAACATCCAAAGCAGGTTTGGGAATAGGCTTAATGAGTTCTTCAGTGTAGTAGCCCGTATACTCGCCGAATGGACCTTCGTTTCTCAGTTTAGCAGGATCAATCTCTCCTTCCAGTACGATCTCTGCAGCCGCAGGAATCGGTAGTCCGAAGAGCTGGCTTTTCACAACTTCTACGGGTTCACCACGCAGTGTGCTTACAACATCGTACCCGCTTTTTGCTCCTGATACTGTAGCGGCACTGGCAAAGATGTGCAGGGGATCACCGCCGATAATGGCGCACGCAGGC
>Ga0182017_10004558_pt1 | contig 10294 bp, 5 predicted proteins | sample 712E3DmetaG_FD_120492 | JGI IMG/M metagenome (GOLD analysis project Ga0182017, IMG submission 120492) | Permafrost microbial communities from Stordalen Mire, Sweden - 712E3D metaG | ecosystem: Environmental > Terrestrial > Soil > Wetlands > Permafrost | place: Sweden: Stordalen | collected... | reverse complement strand
GATGATAATTGTAAGTGAAAAACAAATGTATTCAGGCTGTTTTAAAACTATTTGCCTTTGCGGGGTTCTTCAATAGCCGTGATCCTCTCGAATTCGCCCTGATATTTTACGACATCATCATGCAATTGTGTCACTATTCTTTTCATATGAGCCGGGGTAATGATTACCCGCGATGTTACTGCGCACGTTGCGGATGTTGCCATCATGAAATCAATAACGAATTCCTCTTTCGTATGTGTCACAACCACTTTGTTGGCATATACGCCGCCCTTTAATTTATCCGGGAAGGTTATTTCTGTCTCTTTTTTTACCATTACATCCTCCGTTTTTTCTAGCCTAAGCCTCGATACGGCATTTCAATCCGTAAGACTCCACAAGTTTTTTAACGTTTTGTAATGTTTCATCGGGAATCAATGCCAGATCCCCGATGGGATAGGGTAAGTTCAGACTCTCATATCTTGACCTGCCCAGGTGGTGCAGGGGCATGATCCCCACTTCAACCGCGGAAGCGAGTCCCTTGACGAATTCGCAGGTAGCCCTGATGTTTGCCTCCGAATCGTTACAGCCCGGGATCAGTGGTATCCGGATGTAGAGGGGAACATGCAGCCCGGAGACAGCGCGGGCATTACTGAGGATCAATTCGTTGGAAACGCCGGTGAGCCGCTTGTGCTGCTGAGGGTCCATATGCTTGATATCCCAGAGGAAAAAGTCCACATAAGGCAATACCGGTTCCAAGCCCGACCAGGGAATTTGGCCGCAGGTATCGACGCCGGTATTGATGCCCTCTTGTTTGAAAGCCTGTAGTAATTTCAGGGCAAAGCCGGGATTAAACAGCGGTTCGCCGCCGGAAATGGTGACGCCGCCGTGGGAGTGTTTGAAGATGATTTCGTCTTTCTTGACCTCAGCCACCAGCTGGGTGACCGTCATCCGGTGTCCCAGGATTGCCAGAGCCTGAGCGTTGCAGACCTCAACACACTTGCCGCAGGCATTGCATAAAGACCGGTCGATGACCGGTTTTCCGTCGGTCAGAGTGATCGCATTGACCGGGCAGACGGGCGCGCACAATCCGCACCGGATACATTTCGCCGGATAGACGCCCAGTTCGGGTTCCTTATTCTGCGATTCGGGTGTCGAGCACCAGCAGCAGTGCAGCGGGCAGCCTTTGAACAGGACCAGGGTACGCAGCCCCGGCCCGTTGTGTATCGTCATCCGGGTGATACTTAGAACGAGCCGGCTGTCGTTATCCTTCTCTGACTTGTTATCAGTAAACAATATTCTAACCTGCCAAATAGTTCTCTACGGATAATAATATGCCGTTGCTCCGGGTGTTTCAAGCGGCGGAAGAGACGGCGAGTGGTGAATCGGGAATGATGAGGAAAAGATGAGGGATGATGAGAAATGATGGGGTTAGATGGCAGGCAGGGACACCTGTTCTACTTGGAATGGAGAAAAAAGAAGAGAGGGAGGACGGAAATCCTCCCTCTCGCGGAAAAATAAATTGGGTGCACCTCTGATTACTGTCCTTTGAATTTCGGTGCGCGTCTGCTGAACAATGATGTGATGCCTTCGTTGAGGTCTTTAGTGAGACTCAGGCTGGCGGCGGCTTCGGTCTCGATAAAAGCACCGGTGCGCTGGTCGCCCTGTGCGCCGTAATACAGCAACGCCTTTGCCATTTTCTGGGCTAAAGGCGCGCCGTTGGCCAGTTTTTTAGAGATTTCGTCAACCATGGCTTCGAACTTATCCGGCTCGGCGATAAAGTTGACCAGTCCCCATTCCACGGCTTTTTCCGGAGTGACAGCATCAGCCAGTAATACCATTTCTTTAGCTCGGGTGCCGCCGATAAGACGAATAGCTCTTTGAGTGCCGCCCCAACCGGGTATCAGGCCGAGAGTAAGTTCGGGGAAGCGCAACTGGGCTTTTTTGCTCATGATGCGGATATCGCAGGCCAGCGCCAATTCCAAACCGCCGCCGATGGCCGCGCCGTTGATCGCGGCAATGATCGGTTTCGGGTAAACTTCCATGCGGGTATAAAGGGTCTGGCCGTAATCACTGAATTTTAAGACACTGTCGGCTTTACCCTGTGCGAAGGCCGAAACATCGGCGCCGCCGCAGAAATTGGAACCGGCGCCGGAGATAACGATGCAGCGCACATTATTATCGTTCTCAACTTCATCCAGCGCTTTATTGATTTCAGCGACAAAGTCCAGGTTCAGTGAATTGGCGCGCGAAGGACGATTCAGCACCAGTCTGGCAACTTTGGTTTCTTTGTTAGCGGTTAATTTCACAAATTCAAATTTCCCGAAGCCGTAAGAATAGAAACCTTCGCCGGTCTTTCTGCCCAGCTTGCCTTCGGCGACCATTTTGGTCAGGACAGAGGATGGTTTGTATCTTTCATCTTTATAGGTGGTGTACAGGCGGTTTAGTTCATTGACGATGTTGTCGATGCCTTCGCTGTCAGCCATTCTGAGGATACCGCGGGGAAAGTTCAACCCGAGCTGTACGGCAATATCGATCTCATCACGGGTGGTTGCTTTTATTTCGAGCAGCTTGGCGCTTTCATTGACGCCGCAGGCCAGCACGCAAATGGGGTCGAAGTTGGCGCCGGCGTTCATCGGAATTTCATTGGTTTTACCGTCGGTCCAGTCGTAATAACCCTTGCCGGTTTTCTTGCCGTAATTCTTGGCTTTATAGAGGCTTTCCAGTAAAGGAGCCGGACGGTAACTCTTATCCAGCGTCTCCGCGAAGTATTCCATAACGTGGTACTCGACATCGATAACGCCGTTGGTCAGGGTATCTTCCAGTTCCAGCAGGCCCATCGGCAGGCCTAGTTTAAATTTAAGCGCGGAGTCTACTTCCAGCGCGGTTTTGGCTTCATTGTGGGCAATCGCCCAGTCTGATTCATTACTCATTACACAAAAGATGCGGTTAGCCACGAAACCCGGCACATCAATAACATGGATGACGGTGCGTCTCATGGCTTTAGCGGCGGTTTCAGCGACCTGAATCGCGTCTTCACTGGTCACTTTGCCGTGCACGATTTCCAGTAAAGGCATGAAACTCGGGGGATTAAAATAGTGGGTACCGACAACTCTCTCCGGGTGTTTGGCGGCTTTAGCGATTTCGGCGATACTGAGGGAGGAGGTATTAGTGGCGAAGACCATATCATCACGCGCCACTTCGGAGACTTCTTTCGCTACTGCTTTCTTTAAATCCATGATTTCCGGTACAGCTTCGATGACCAGATCGGCATCTTTCACTGCTTCTTTCACGTCAACGATAAAACTGAGACGGCCTAATAGTTCTTCCTTCTTCTCAGCGGTAAATTCGCCTCTTTTTACTCTTTTATCCCAGGCGTCCGACATCAACTTGCGGCCCTTGTCAAGAAATTCCTGTTTGATGTCTCTGACGGTTACCTTGTAGCCTGCTTCCGCGGCGAGGGCGGCAATTTGTCCCCCCATGGCGCCGGCGCCGAGCACCGTGATGTTTTTCACTTCTTTCATCGGTTAAACCCCTTTCTCAGTATTCGTTTTACACTTCTAAAATCACACTATTATTGTGCTTAACTACCTAATAAATTATAAAGGAAATGTCCTGAAATTAGCAATCCTGTTAGTAGGGTTGATTACCGACATTCCCTTGACAGTAACCGAAAGGAGCATTATACATGTTGCGCCTGCTCAAGTAGGTCGCTATAATAGGTCACAAAGGTCACCTATGCGTAAAATAATCTTGTTCGCCCTCATACTGATGGTATTGTGCGTTGTACCAGGCTGCGCCGTCCCGGCAACTTCCTCAGCAACAACCGAGTCCACCACCGCGTCAACCTCAACCATCGTCATGACCGCGACCACACCGCTGCCAGTCAGCTCCTGGCGGCTGCCGCTGAATGCGGACGTGCCACCCGGCTATGTCCAGTTTGACGCTTCCATCTCGGGCTGGATTGGCGGTAAGGATTACCTCTTGTTAGGTACGAACAATAATGGTGGTCTCACACAAACAGGTGTGGCAATCGTTGATTTAGCCGATCCCCTAAACCCGCACGAGGTAAGCTTTACGAATGTTCCTCAGGCAGGAATGAGGGTCCACTCTCTAACTCTCGCCGGCACAACCCTCTATGTCTCCGCGGAGAGCGCGCTCTGGGTCCTCGATGTGACCAACCCGACTGCACCAAAATCCATAGCCCTCAATACTTCCATTCAAGCCCTTACGCTGGCTGTTAATGGAAAATATGCTTATATCAGCGAGGCGCCGACTACAACAATAACGGTGGCTGATGTTTCCGACCCCGCACATCTCAACATTGTCGGCAATGTCCTGCTGCCCACCCCATCAAGCACTCTGCCGCCTAATATCATTGAGGGAGGTTATCCTGTCCAGTATGACCGCATCCAGGTGTTGCGCATCTCCGGTAACCTGTTGTTTGCCCTCATTTACCAACCAAATGCGGGCATGCCGGAAGGCAACGGGCTTTACATCTTAGACATATCCTCGCCCACCGCACCTAAACAGTTGACATATTTTCCAAACCCAGGGGCGCCCGGCACCCTGATCATTCCGGGTAACGGCGGCACTGAACCCTACCCATCGGTTTACCATGATATCGCCATAGCTGGCAAATATGCCTATATGGCAGCAGATGGCCCGGATGGCTTGCAGGTACTTGATATCTCCGACCCTGCGCACCCACGCGAAGCAGCGCACGTGCCAGGCTATGGAAGCAGCCAAATTATCGTCGTCGCCAGCCGCGTTTATCTGCTCAATGGAGGCGATGTTTTGATCGTGGATATTTCCGTACCCACTCACCCTCAGCCTATCGCCTCCTGGTGGGTGGGAAATCCGCCGAACACTTTTGCCGTCGTCGGCAACTATGTCTATTGCCTGATGCGCGGAGATGATCCCAATACTATTTACCCGCGCAATTGAGGGTCTACCAATTTTACTTTGGTGTGTTTTGCAGAGACACCGAGATCGAACCTCATTTAGAACTGTTTTTCCTGGAGCCGGGAATTTATCTTGGATTTTGGTGCAGGTTATTTTCTGATTTAACAGAACCCTATTTTGCACCGGCTAAGTTTGTTTCGGTTGAAATGACGGTTGAACAACTAGCATTAGCATTATCTGATGATTATCCGACGACGCTCACTTTTCTTGCGCACGCACCGGGTGAACACTACGTCTTTCGTAATGTTGTTATCTTCGAGCGAATATCGGCATGAATAGCATTTGCTAAAAGAGGTATTTTTTTTGATATGAAGTGTATAATGGTTATATTGTCATCCTGGCTAAAAGGATTTCTTTTAAAGCAAATACACAGCGATGTAAAAATATAATCAGCAATTGTTTGTATGATCACCCTTTTTGTGATGTGTAAACGATGACTGTTATTTCACGCAACGGGTGACATCAAATACATCAGGGCACTCCGGTCAGAATATCAATATCACAATCAGGGAAAAGTGTCAGGGAAAATATATCAGATGAAGATAAGAGTATTTTTACCGTTCGTTCTGCTTTTAGTCTTATCTTTGTTTATTGGCGGATGCAGCCGTAAAGAGTATTCACTAACTATAGATGTAAGCGGACAAGGGACAACGATACCCGGAGCTGGCACGAACACCTATAAAGAGGCCGGGTCTTTGACGATCACGGCAACGCCCGCCAACGGCTGGCAGTTTGATGGGTGGAGCGGCGATGTTTCAGGAAGTGATGCAGCGGTTGCCATTCGCGTTGACGCGAAAAAGCAAGTCACTGCTAATTTTTCAAAAATCAAATATAATCTGTCGATTTCGGTCAATGGGAGCGGCACTACGGATCCGGCTGCAGGTTCCGTTAACTGTGATCCGGGATCAGTAGTCAATGTCACGGCCACGCCTGCCAACGGCTGGAAATTTGACAACTGGAGCGGTGATGTCTCAGGAAGTGACGCAGCGGTTTTCATTGACATGGACGGGAACAAGAATGTCACCGCCAATTTCTCGAAAATTAAATATAGTCTGACGATTTCAGTCAATGGGAGCGGCACTACGGATCCGGCTGCGGGTTCCATTGACTGTGACCCGGGATCAATCGTCAATGTCACGGCCACGCCTGCCAACGGCTGGCAGTTTGACAGCTGGAGCGGCGATGTCTCAGGTACGGATACGACGATTTCCATCCGAATGGACGGGAACAAGGATGTCACTGCCAATTTCTTAAAAATCAAATATACGCTGACGATTACGATCGACGGAAGCGGTACTACGAATCCGGCTGCAGGCTCCGTTAGTTGTAGCGCGGGATCAATAGTTAATGTCACGGCCACGCCTGCCAACGGCTGGCAGTTTGACAGATGGATCGGCGATGCGTCTGGAACCGATGCGACGGTTTCCATTCGCATGGACGGGAACAAGAATGTCACCGCCGTTTTCTGGACCGGAACACGGTTTACCAGTACCGCGGCGTTGTCCGGTCTAACGGCGGCTAATTCCTTAGCAGCTGCACAGCAAAGCTTACAATCTTTCTTATCTCAATACGGTTTAACAATAGAGATAACAAAAATTACCCCCAGCGACTATGCAAATACCTGTATAACCTATAGTCTATTACAGGATAACGACCTGGGAACATTAAAAACTTACGGGGCATTATTCATCGATGAGTGGGCGAAGTATCCAATTGATTGGATTACAAGCTCCCAACTTAAGTCAATCGTGCTGGTCAAGAAATTAGGTGTGAATACAATCGGACCGACGGTTGCCGCGTTTCCTGATATTGTCGGAGAAACAATGTATTATGACGTCACCTATTCAGGCAACTATGCCCGGGAGGTCGTACATCATGAGTTTGATCATCTTATTATCTACAATATTTTTCATACGTCAGCCCCGAAAGACAGCACGTGGCTATCACTTAATCCACCGGGTTTTAGCTACGGTGCGGGGGGTGCAAGCGCCTATCAACCCGGCTACAGCGGTCCTTCGGGCGAACATGTGGTACCGGGATTTGTCACCGGTTACGCCACTACCGCGATAGAAGAAGATATGGCGGAGACATATGCCTATCTGATGACTACAACTTATTATCACCATTTGCAGACCTGGCAGGTTTCAGATGTTATTCTGGCGAACAAAGTGAATTACCTTATCCAATTTATCAGTAAAATTTCGCCGGAGATGTCAGCAGATTATTTTAACGCAATTAATCGCTAAGTATCGATATTGGTTAGGCACGTACGTTTGATTTCCTGTTCTATTCTCTTGTTCACGGGATGTAACGAACGTAGTAAAAACGATAAATTCCCCGTTAAATGTCTGTGTTATAATAATCTGGCAAGTCGTTTTTTAGGAAAAATCGTGTTTACTCACCTCCATGTTCACAGTGAATATAGTCTCCTGGATGGAATGTGCCGCATCCCCAATCTCATCGCCCGGGTCAAAGAACTGGGTATGGACAGCGTGGCTCTGACCGACCACGGGGTGATGTACGGCGCAATCGAATTTTACCGTCTGGCAAAGGAAGCCGGTATCAGGCCGATCATCGGCTGTGAAGTCTATGTGATGCAAAACGGCAACGGCAGCCGCACCCCCGGAGAAAAGAGCAACTATCACCTTGTCCTGCTGGCCCGTAATCAGACCGGGTACCGTAATTTGATTCAAATCGTAACCCGCGCGCACCTGGAAGGATTTTATTACAAACCGCGCATCGATAAAGAATTCCTGCGCGACCATAATACCGGACTGATCGCTCTTTCAGCGTGTTTGGCCGGTGAAGTGCCTCAGCATATTCTCGCCGGACGCATGGACGACGCGAAAAAGGCGGCTCTTTGGTACAAGGAAACTTTCGGCGATTTCTATCTGGAAATACAGCGGCATCCTATCCCTGAACTGGAACGCGTTAATGTCGCTTTGATTGAAATCAGCCGTGAGACAGGCATTCCTCTCGTCGCTACCAACGATACTCATTATTTGAATAAAGAAGACGCTTCCACCCACGATTTACTGTTATGCATCGGCACTAACTCCTTGGTGACCGACCAGAAGCGAATGAAGATGCAGGGCGATTTCTTTTATCTGAAAACGCCGGATGAAATGGCGGAAGCTTACCGCGACATCCCTGAGGCGCTGGAAAATACCCACAAAATCGCCGAAATGTGCGATCTGAAACTTGATTTTGAACGCCTGCATCTGCCGGAAATACAACTGCCGCCGGGAAAAACACCGGATGAATATCTTTCCGACCTTTGTTATGAGGCGTTCCCGCGTTTTTATCCCAATGCCACCGAGGAAATCAAAGAACGTTTGAAATATGAACTTGATGTCGTAAAGAGCACGCAATTCGCCAATTATTTCCTGGTGGTCTGGGATATTGTCTCTTTTGTACGGCAGAACAACATCATGTTCGGTGTCAGGGGCAGCGCCGCAGCCAGTATTATTCTCCATTGTCTGGGAATTACCGAACTGGACCCGATGGAACATAAGCTGGTTTTCGAGCGTTTTCTAAATCTGGAACGAAAAGAAATGCCGGACGTCGACCTTGATTTTCAGGACGACCGCCGGGAAGAAGTCATTGCCTATGTTACGCAGAAATACGGCGCGGACCACGTGGCCCAAATTGTCACGTTCGGAACACTAGGCGCGCGCGCCGCCTTGAGAGACGTTGGGCGCGCTTTTGGAATGACATATGCCGATGTCGACCGTGTGGTCAGGCTTATTCCCTTAGGGCCGGGAGTGACGCTGACAAAGTCGCTGGATGAGAACGCAGAGCTGAAAGCTTTATATAACGAAGATGCGATAATCCGCAAGTTATATGATTCCGCCCGGAAGGTGGAAGGCATCTCCCGGCATGCCAGCACCCATGCAGCCGGCGTCGTGATTTCTAAAGAACCGTTGACTAAACACGTGCCGCTGGCAAGAGTGTCAAAAGGTAACGGCGAGGGCGGAGCGATGGTGCAGTTCCCGATGGAGGATGTCGCCCGCATCGGTTTATTGAAGATGGATTTTTTGGGTTTAATTAACCTCAACATACTGGGCAAAGCTAAGCAAATCATCAAAGAACGGCATAATATCAATATCAATCTGCATACGATTCCGCTGGACGATGCCAAAACCTATCAATTGCTGGCTTCCGGAGATACGGCGGGTGTTTTTCAACTGGAAGGCGCCGGTATGCGGCGTTATATTAAGGAACTCAAACCCAGTACCTTCCCGGAAATAGCGGCAATGGTCGCACTATACCGTCCGGGACCTATCGAACAAATCCCCACCTACATTAAAGCTAAACACGGGTTGGAGCCGATTCGTTATCCGCATCCCGTACTGGCGAAATACCTGGAAGAGACTTACGGGGTTATTGTTTATCAGGAGCAGGTGCTTTTTATTGTCCGCGAGTTTGGCGGTTATAGCCTGGGGAAAGCAGACATTTTCCGTAAGGCAATGGGGAAAAAGATCCTGGCGGTAATACAGAAAGAAAAGGCGATCTTTACGGCCGGCGCAAATGCCAGAGGATTCTCGACCGAACTGGCGGAGCAGGTTTATGCTTTGATCGAACCTTTTGCCGGCTACGCATTTAACAAAGCGCACGCTTTCAGTTACGCGCTGATCGCTTACCAGACCGCCTATCTCAAGGCAAATTATCCGGTAGAGTACATCACGGCCCTGTTGAGCGCACATGCCGGGGTCACCGAGAAGATCACCAGCGCCATCAGCGAATGCCGGCGTCTGGGCATCAAAGTCCTGCCGCCAAATATTAACCACAGCGAGGCGAACTTTTCCATTGAAAAGGATGAAAAAGACAATCAGGTCATTCGTTTTGGGTTGACTTCAATTAAAAATGTCGGCGTCGGCGGTGTAGAATCAATTATTAGCGAACGCCGGAAAAACGGAGAATTCAAATCGATCGAGGAATTATGCCGCCGCTGTGATATGAGTAATGTTAATAAGCGGGTGATGGAAAGTCTGATCAAAGCCGGAGCCCTGGACTGTCTGGGGAATCGCGGCACTCTCCTGAATAATATTAATGAAATATTATCGCTGGCTCAGCGGGAACAGAAATCCCGTGAAGCCGGGCAAACAACGATGTTCGATTTATGGGGTCAGCAAGTGGAAACTCCTGTTTCGCCGCTGGAACTAGCGGAAGCTGAAGTGCCGATAAAAGATAAACTGGCCTGGGAAAAGGAATTGATGGGGGTATACCTCTCCGAACATCCATTTAGCGCTTTTGCGGATAAAATTGCCGCGGAAAATACGATTCTTTGCGGGCAAATTGACAGCGAAATGGTGGGACAAACGGTGCTGGTCGCGGGTATGGTCGCTTCTGT
>Ga0182017_10004557_pt1 | contig 10295 bp, 9 predicted proteins | sample 712E3DmetaG_FD_120492 | JGI IMG/M metagenome (GOLD analysis project Ga0182017, IMG submission 120492) | Permafrost microbial communities from Stordalen Mire, Sweden - 712E3D metaG | ecosystem: Environmental > Terrestrial > Soil > Wetlands > Permafrost | place: Sweden: Stordalen | collected... | reverse complement strand
CGACAACGATGGTCAACATGAAAGAAGTAATCGATTTGGCAAAAAAAGAAGGGCTGAGTTGCAAAGTTATTATCGGCGGCGCCGTGGTCACTAAGGCATACGCCGATTCGCTCGGTGTCTCATACGCCAAAGACGGAGTGGAAGCGGTGAGGGTGATAAAAGGATTGATGAATTCTAAATAAAAAGATTTTAACCACAAGATTGCACTGATTTACACGAGATTGGAATCAAGAAGATGGATGGAAAATTTTTGAATCAGTGAAATCTTGTGTAATCTAGTGGTTGCAATATTAGTTGTTTTTATCTGTTTTCATCTATGGGAGGGAAAATGCCTAAAAAAGCAATCGCGAAAACCTGGAGCCCGATTTATAAGGAAATGACCAAAGACGGCCTGAAGATATCATTCAGTAATAACCGCCAATATCTTTTAGCCAAAGACCAGTATACCGCCACGGCCTACGATAATTTTGTCGCGATGGCGGTAGCGATAAGAGACCGGATCATCGAACGCTGGATCGCTACGCAGCAATATTACCATGACGAAGATTTGAAACGCGTCTATTATTTTTCGCTGGAATTTTTAATCGGAAGGCTTTTGAGCAATAATATTATCAATCTTGGCCTATGGAAGGAAGCGAAAACCGCGGCTCAGGATCTGGGTTATAATCTCGAAGATATCCTCGATGAGGAAGCCGACGCAGGTCTTGGAAACGGCGGCCTGGGCAGGCTTGCCGCCTGCTTCCTTGATTCTCTGGCAACATTGGGCATTCCGGCGCATGGTTACGGGATAAGGTACGATTATGGAATTTTTAATCAGAAGATCGTGAACGGATACCAGGTGGAATCCCCCGACGAATGGCTTAAATTCGGCAACCCCTGGGAGTTCGCCCGGCCCGAGTATAAAGTGCAGGTTAAATTTTATGGCAACACAAATATGTTCCGCGATAAGAATGGGAAGCTGCGGGTTAAATGGGTCAACACTCAGGATGTCTTGGCAGTGGCTCATGATATCCCCGTTCCGGGATATAAAAACGACGTAGTTAATACCCTTCGTCTTTGGTCGGCGCGCAGCACTGAAGAATTCGACTTCGGTTATTTTAATTACGGCGACTATGAACGTGCGGTATACGGCAAGGTTTCTTCCGAGAATATTTCCAAAGTTTTATATCCCAATGATAATGTTATCCAGGGGAAAGAATTGCGCCTGAAGCAAGAATATTTCTTTGTCGCCGCGTCAATCTCCGATATCATCCGCAGATTTACGGTAGACAATAAGGATTTATACGATTTACCGCAAAAGATTGCGATCCAGCTTAACGATACTCATCCGGCTTTAGCGATACCGGAATTGATGCGTATTCTGCTCGATGACGAAAACTTCGATTGGGAAACGGCCTGGGATATTACGGTTAGAATATTCGCTTATACCAACCATACCGTGATGCCCGAGGCTTTAGAGACATGGCTGGTAACGATGTTCGAGAGTTTGCTTCCACGGCATCTCCAGATCATCTATGAGATTAATTTCCGCTTTTTGCGGGAAGTCGCCGTAAAATTTCCCGGCGACAACAGCCGCCTGCGCCGCATGTCGCTGATCGAAGAGTCAGGGCCCAAAAGAATCCGTATGGCTTATCTGGCCATTGTCGGCAGCCACGCGGTAAACGGCGTTTCGATTATGCACACCAACCTTCTTAAGACCAGTATTTTTAAAGATTTTTATGAATTATCGCCGGATAAATTCAACAATAAAACAAACGGGATCAGCCCTCGCCGCTGGCTTAAGCAGGCCAACCCGCGCCTGAGCGATTTGATCACCGAGGCGATTGGCGATAAGTGGGTGACCAACCTTTACGAACTGGAAAGGCTTCTGCCGCTTAAGGAAGACAGCTCTTTTCGCAAGAAGTGGCAAAAAGTTAAGCTGGAAAACAAGGTCAATCTAGCCGCCTATATCCGCGAGCAAACCGGTATTTCGGTAGACGAAAACACTTTGTTTGACGCTCATGTTAAGCGCATCCATGAATATAAACGCCAGCTTTTATTCAGCTTTTACATAATTTCGCAGTATTTGCGCTTGAAGAATGACCCCGGCGCTTTTTCCGCTCCGCGCACGTTTATTTGCAGCGGCAAGACCGCGCCCGGCTATTTTATGGCAAAGCTGATCATAAAGTTTATCAACAGCGTGGCCGAGGTGATCAACAACGACCGTTCGCTCGGCGGTAAAATAAAATTATTATTTCTGGAAAATTATGGGGTGTCGCTGGCGGAAAGAATATTTCCTGCCGGCGATGTTTCCGAGCAGATTTCTACCGCCGGCACCGAGGCCAGCGGGACCGGCTGCATGAAGTTTATGGTAAACGGCGGCCTGACCGTCGGCACGCATGACGGCGCCAATATCGAGATTTCCCGCGCCGTCGGTTACGACAATATCTTCTTGTTTGGACTGAAGTCGCCGGAAGTAGATGACTTAAGAAGGCGCGGCTATAATCCTTATGAATATATCGAACAGAACCCCGCGCTTAAAGAAACAATCGACCTTATCCGCAGCAATTTCTTTTCTCCCGTGGAGCACGGGCTTTTCGAGCCTATCGTCAATGATATTGTGCGCAGCGATCATTTTCTTGTCTGCGCTGATTTCCCGGCGTATTGCCGGATTCAGGATATCGTATCCGGAGTCTATTACCGGGATAGCGAAGAATGGACGAAGAAATCTATCGTTAATGTGGCTAAGTCGGGAAGGTTCTCCAGCGATCGTACCATCGCCGAATACGCGGAGCAGATTTGGGATGTCCCCTTTGAGAAACCGGAATAAAATTTTGAAAAGGTTATGGCTAAGGTTAAGGTTTTATTAAATTATCAGCCTTGGCCATTACCTTTACCCAAACCGGCTTTCCGCCTTCGCTATTGCTTCGGCGAGACTTCTCCGAAGCTCGAAGAGCGAAGGAGAGCCTTACCCTTACCCTTGCCCTAACCGATTTTTACGGGCATCTTTGCCTTAATCATTACCCAGTTTTAATCTATGGCACGAATACTTGTCTGTGATGACTCAGCGTTTTTAAGAAAACAGATACGCGATATTCTGGCCGGGGCCGGCCATGAAATCGTCGGCGAAGCGGCCAACGGCAAAGATGCATACGATAAATTTGCCGTTTTGGCACCTGATATCGTTACTATGGATATGATGATGGAGCCGGACGGCCATGAAGCGAGCAAGCGTATTATAAGACAATACCCAAAGGCAAAAATTATTATTATCACCAGCTTGCTTGATGATAACGGCGAAGTTTCCGAAACCGTTCGGCTGGGCGGAAAAGGTTTTGTCGCTAAACCCGTGGATAAGAGTAAGCTTCTCGCGGAAGTGGAAAAAGTGCTGGCGGGGTAAAGACCAATGATCAGTGACCATCTCATTTTAAAATTATCATTTACCATTGAACATTTATCATTTTTAGAAAATTTAAAATGGTAAATGCCAAATGATCAATCTAAAATGAAATTTTCAGTCTTTGGCCTAATTAATATTTACTAATAATGCTTCTATACGGAAAAAATTCTATCGCCGAGCGTTTAAAAGCTAATCCTAAAACTATTCGTAAGATTTTTCTTCTTAAGGATTTTGACGATTCCGCTATATTGCATCTAATCAAAAAAGCCGGCATTACCGTAAAGGAATTAAAAAAAAGCCAACCGGCCGGTATCCGCGATGACGTAAACAATCAGGGCGTTATTGCTGAAGTCGATGAATTTTCTTATTCTTCGTTTGACGATCTTCTGGATTCGCAGAAAGAAAATGGTTCGCTTATTTTTCTTGATCGTTTGTGCGACCCGCAAAACTTGGGTTCGATTATGCGCACTGCCGCCTGCCTGGGTGATTTCGGCATTGTCATCTCTAAGCACAAGGCTTGTCCGGTCACCGATACAGTTTTGCGGGTTGCCTGCGGCGCGGAGAATTATGTAAAGATGGCGGTAGTCTCGAATTTTCCTACGGCAATGCTTGAAGCGAAGCGAAGCGGCTTCTGGATTGCCGGAGCCGTAGCCGAAGGTGGCCAGGATTTACGCAAGGTTTCGTTTGCCTTTCCTTTATGTATTGTTCTCGGTTCGGAAGAGAAGGGCGTGCGCTACGGCGTCGATAAACAGCTTGATTTGAGAGTGACTATTCCCATGGCCGCGCCGTTATCGTTTAATGTCGGGGTTGCCGCGGCGGTCGTTTGTTATGAAATAGCTAAACAGAGAGTAGAAAGTAGAAAATAGAAAGAGATTCGTTAATCGGCTACGGTTGCGCTGCTCGTTACGGTATTCGGAAAAAGACGGTAACCGTATGACGATACCCGATTCGAGCTACGCAACCGATTGACGATAAGTAATTTATCGATATGGCAAAGCAGAAAAATATTTCAGCCAATAAAAATAAAGCAATTCTTAATTTCATATTTGAAGCCGGCCTGCTTAAGCGCGTCAAACGCAGCGGGTGGTGGGTATTGGGTATTGACAATCCGGAGAGCGTCGCCGACCACAGTTTTCGCGCCGCGTTTATCGGATATTTTCTCGCGGAAATGGAAGGCGCCGATTCTCATAAGGTATCGGCGATGGCTCTGTTTGCCGATACCTGCGAAGCAAGGATAACCGATTTGCATAAAATGGCGCAGAGTTATTTTGATTTTCCGCGCGCCGAAGACAAAGCGTTTGCGCAACAAACGGAAGGTTTACCCGGTAAAATCAAACAAAACATTTCCGGTTTACTCGCCGAGTACCGCGCCCAAAAAACCGCAGAGAGCGTTATTGCCCGGGACGCGGATATCCTGGAGTGTCTAATCCAGGCAAAAGAGTATTTTCAATATGGTTTCAAGGAAGCGGTGAAATTTACCAAAAAAGCCCCGGTATTTCTAAAAACTAAAAGCGCCAGGCGATTGTGGAAACTCGCGAAAACCGGCGACGCAAATAAGTGGTGGCAGGATATCGGCGAATTCGGACGATGAGCAACATGATATCCGCTTCATTGTAAAAGCGGATATTGGGTTATTGGGAAATTAGGGTTGGGAAATTAGGGAATTAGGAGATCGGGGATATTTATACCAAATTTCCCGATACTCTAATACCCAAATCCCGATATCCCAATCACCTGATTGCCGTATTATATAAAAGCGGATATCGGGTTATTGGGAAATTAGGATTTGGCGATTGGGAAATTGGTGGATTAGGCTCGTTGCCTAATATCCTAATACCCCAATACCCAGATCCCGATATCCCGATCACCTGAGCACCGTATTTATTAGGGAACTAATAACCCATATCATGCGAGGAGAGCTTCTAATGAAGAATTCGACGGCTAAGCATATTAAGCAACCGGACGAGATGGCTAAGTTTGTCAAAGAGTGCGAAGTATTTTTTGACACGTTACCGACGGCGTTATTGCCGCCGACAGCAAAATCCAGCATTTTTTCTATGTCAATCCGGCGATGGCGCGTTTTCTCGGTTGTGCGCGTAACGACCTGTTGGGGATGACCGTTAAGGATATCCATCTTAAAGAAGATTTGAAATTTGTGATGTCCCGCATTGACGCATTGATGAGCGGCAGGGAAAAGGTGACTTACGCGGTGCCGTTCCTGCGAAAAGATAAAACCATCGTCTATCTTGATGTCTCCGTGGCCTGCGTAGTGAGAAATTCTACGAAAATCATCGTAGCTTTTTTCCAGGACGTGACCCGCGCCAAACTTATCGAAAACGAGGCCAATTCGTTAAAACGGCAAATGGATTTTATTTTAGACGTTACGGGGGTGCGCCTCGATATTATCGATTCCGATTATAACATTGTTTATGTCGATCCGCGCTGGAGGAGCCTTTATGGAAATTTTGCCGGTAAGAAATGCTACAACTATTTTATGGGCCGGAATAAGCCATGCATCGGTTGCGGCGTGCCGACCGCGATCGCGACCAAGTCCAAGGTTGTTACCGAAGAAGTTTTAGTCCGGGAAAATAACCGGCCGATCGAGGTCATTACTATTCCCTTTCGCGATGATAAGGGGAAATGGTTTGTCGCGGAAATAAACCTTGATATCAGCGAGCGCGCTAAAATGGAAGGCCGCCTGAGGGAATTTGAGCAAAAATATAAAAGTATCGTCGACGGCATCGGTATCGGTATAGCGATTATCAGCCCCAAAATGGAAATAGTGAGTTTGAATAAGCAGATGCGGCGCTGGTTTCCTAACGTCGACGTTTTAAACCAGCCGATTTGTTATGAGGCGTATAATATTCCCTCCTTCACCCGGCCATGCTCTTACTGTCCGGTAATCAAAACTTTCAGGGACGGTAAAATTCATGAGGCAATTACCAATACCCCTTACCGGGGAAAGATTATAAATTATCGGATAATTTCTTCGCCGGTTGTCGACAATAACGGCAGGATCATCGCGGTAGTGGAAATAGTGGAAGACATTACCGAGCGTAAAAAAACGGAAGCGGAACTGCTTAAAAATCAAAAAATCCTGCTTGCTTCTCAGCGGCAATCGCGGGAGTTTTCCCGTCAGATTATCTTGGCCCGCGAAGAGGAGAGAAGGAAGATCGCCGTCAACCTGCACGATGAACTGGGTTCGACGGCAACTGCGATTAATTCTGTTCTCGATGTTGCCCAGGAGGACATCAGGGAACAAAAAAGCCGGGAGGCTATCGAGGCTATCGACAAAGCGCGGCGGTATCTTATGTCCTGCACCAGTAGTCTAAAAAAGATGGCGGCGGATTTACGGCCGGCAAATCTTGATATCGTCGGCCTGGCGGAAGCGGTTAAAACATTTTTGGCCAATGCCGCGCAGGGCACGGGGCTGAAAATAAATTTTCAGTGCAATTTAGATAAAAAGCCGATTGGTGATTTGTTGGCTACCGCGTTATACCGGATGATCCAGGAAGCGGTTACCAATATTGTGAAGCACTCCCGGGCGAGCGCGGTAAAAGTTACGCTTTTTTTAAAGGGGCGTAGATTGGTTTTACGTATCCGGGATAACGGCAGGGGGTTTAATGTCGAAAAGCTGGACGGCAAAGAGGGGGCGCTTAAGATCGGCATTAAGGGGATGCGGGAGCGCGTCGAGGCGACGGGAGGGAAAATGTTGCTGAAGTCTACCCGCGGCAAAGGCACGTCTATCGAGATAGTTATTCCCAATGTACATAATTCGAAAAAATAGATTTAGATATAGAAATTTTATTTTAGGATATCAGGGGATCGGGTTATCGGGATTTGGGGATTAGGAAATTGGGGGATTAGGCTTGTTGCCGGATATCCCAAGACCCCGGTTTCCAAACCCTGATTTCCCGATAGCCCAATTTCCTTAATTTAAAAATTAAATAATTATGAGTATAAAAGTTATCTTGGCCGACGACCATAATCTGGTCAGGGAAGGGTTGCGTTTGGTTATTGAACGAAAGGCCTCCGACATCGAGGTTGTAGGGGAAGCGTCCAACGGCCATGATGTTTTGGCGGTATCTCTTAATAATCCCGCGGATGTTTATGTCCTTGATGTGGCGATGCCCGGGCTGAACGGTTTGGAAGCGGCTTGCCAGCTTATAAAAAAATACCCCGGAAGCAAGATAATCATGTTAAGCATGTATGAGGATGCCGCTCTCGTGGAAAGAGCTTTCAAATATGGAGTTAAGGGCTATCTATTGAAGGATAACCCCAGCGATGACATTATCGCCGCGATAAGGCAAGTCCATGAAGGGAAATTTTTTATCGCTCCCCAGGTATCCAAATTTATCGTAGATGGTTTTGTTGATAAAAAGAACGGTACTACGGATAGCGCTAAGAACAATCGCCGCAAAATTACCGATAAAGAAAAGGAAGTCCTGCAGCTTATCGTTGACGGCAACAGCACTAAAGAGATCGCCCGGCATTTAGGCATTTCTTTCAACACGGCGGTCACGCACCGGAAAAATATCATGCGTAAACTTAGCATGAAGAGGCAAACGGCACTGATCCGGTTTGCGCTTAAGCAGGGCCTTTCCTCGTTATAAACCGCCGGCGAATACGTTTTAACCCGAAAAGAAGCTTTTTTACCTCTTTTTTAACCGTTTTTGCTCCCGCATACCTACTTTTTTCCGTAAAAATACACCGTTCGGAGTATTTACTTTTTTTTAATTTCGTGGTACATTTTATACCGCTAATACAGGAAATCGGGATATTAGGGGGTTAGGATTTGGGGATTGGGGAATTGGTTTTGTTACCCAATATTCCGATTTCCCAATACCCAGATCCCGATACCCCGATCACCTGATTGCCGTATTATATAAAAGCGGCTATCGGGTTATTGGGAAATCAGGATTGGGAAATTGGGGGATTAGGAGATTGGGGATATTTATGCCAAATTTCCCGATATCCTAAAATGAAATTTTTATAATTAAATTTATGGAACAGGAAATAGACCAGAATATAATCAAAGGAGCCGGGCAGTGCCATAACGCATTTTGTTGTCTTTCCGCCGCGACGCGCAAAGTTTGTAAAATCCGGCTGTGCATGGAAGATAAACTTTATTTCGTCGATAAGGCTGCGGATAAGAAGTGCCGGTATATCAAAGAATCCGGGAAAGCATACATCTGCTCATGCCCGGCGCGTAAGGAGCTTTATCGTAAGTGGGGCATCTGAAAATTACCGGCGAGTCAAACCAATAGGGTATCAGAAGATCAGGATATCAGGATTTGGATATTGGGAAATTAGGGAATTGGGATAAGGGATTTAACTAATATCCCAGTACCCTGCTCTCCCAATCCAGATTTCCCGATATCCTAATTCCCTTAATTCGATAACAATGGCTAATCTTTTATATTTGAACAGGATGATTATTTAAGGGGGTGAACTGCGTTGAGCAATAATGATCCTAAAAATTGCTGGGAATTTTGGAAATGTGCGGAAGAGATTAAAGAGGATTGCTGGGTATACCGCAAGAAATTAGGCAAATCCTGCTGGCATGTTCCGGTAGTTTTCCGGCCGGGGTGCCATCCGGACCGGATGAGGGATTGCGGGACATGTTTATGGTATCAAAAGCTTAACTTGAGAGCTATTTCCCTACCGTCGCAAGACGCGAGCTTACCACAATAAAAAACCCCTTGCGCATGATTCCCGTAAGGGGATAGTTCAACTAAATCCAGCACTAATTTCATTTTGAAATTAGTGCTGGATAAGCTTCACTATAATGCGCAGGGTTTTTTATTACCTCTGCCGCTTCTGTTTCTTACGTTATTTGGATTACTGATATTGTCGCTAAAACCGATCTATTTGTATACTTCCGCCGCCGCGTCAATCGCGTCGCGGGGGATATTCATTCCGATGTATCCGGCAATTTTAACGTTTAACGCGTAACCGAGTTTACGCGGCGTTGCCACCGGTATTTCCGCCGGCAGTTTTCCTTTCAGGACGCCTAAGATCATCTCGCCGGTTTGAACTCCCAAATCCGTATAGTCATAAGTAAAACCCATAAGAGCGCCGGCCTTGACCATATTGGAAGAAAAAACCATGGTCGGTATCTTATTGGCAACCATATAATTCAACACATAGGCAAGCGAATCTTTATTATAAATATCCGAGTCGAGCACCAGCCAGAATATATCGATATTGTCGCTGGTAAAATAACTCATAACCGAAGGTACCTTGGAGGGGTTAAAAACTTTTTTGGCTTCTACCTTCAAGCTTTCTATGCTGTTCAAGGCGTCGTAAAAGCTTTGGCTCGCTCCTTCGTAAAGAAGGCCTACTTTTTTTAAACCGGGGATTATTTTCTTTACAATACCCACCTGTTCTTTAGCGTCAGTTGCCAATGAAATGCCGCAAATATTACTGCCCGAAGGCCCCATGGAAGGGACAACGTTAGCCTGAACCGGGTCGATAATCAGAGAAAACACTATCGGGATATCTTTAAACTCAGCGGCTACTTTTTTGGTGGCGCTGATTCCCAGCGGGCAGATAACGTCATATTTCTTAGTTTTAAGCTGGGCTAAATAGTCGCCGTCCTCAGTGTAAATGATGTCGATCACCATGCCGGTTGTATTCTTGCCGATGGTATTTTTTATGCCGTTGACCGTGTCGGCAAAAGAATTAACCTCTCGTGAGGATACCACCGCGATATTCTGGGAATAGGCCGGCCCGCAAGCAAGCAACCAGCATCCGCTGAGTAACGCTAAAATTATTTTCTTCATATTCTGTTTGACACTACCAATTTTTTAAGAAAACATGGCGCCGTGTACCGCTGAAAACGCATTTTTACCGGTATCAAATAATAATATAGCTATATTATTATTTGATACCGGTAAAAATGCGTTTTCAGCGG
>Ga0182017_10004556_pt1 | contig 10297 bp, 5 predicted proteins | sample 712E3DmetaG_FD_120492 | JGI IMG/M metagenome (GOLD analysis project Ga0182017, IMG submission 120492) | Permafrost microbial communities from Stordalen Mire, Sweden - 712E3D metaG | ecosystem: Environmental > Terrestrial > Soil > Wetlands > Permafrost | place: Sweden: Stordalen | collected... | reverse complement strand
GGTTCTCAGTTATCAATTGACTGCCTTGAGATGATGTTCCCCGCACGCGCGGGGATGAACCGTGTTGATACAATTCCTGAGTAGATCGTTCTTTATGTTCCCCGCACGCGCGGGGATGAACCGGTATAACTATGTGGTATATTTAATGTATAACAATGTTCCCCGCACGCGCGGGGATGAACCGGAAACGCCTGGAATATCACAGGGAAAAGAAAAATGTTCCCCGCACGCGCGGGGATGAACCGGGTTAGGGATAAGTCCTGAACCCTTATTTTATATGTTCCCCGCACGCGCGGGGATGAACCTGCGTCCGTTATCTGTCCAGAACATTGATATACATGTTCCCCGCACGCGCGGGGATGAACCGCTTCCAAATGAAGTTTATAAAAAAATAGACTTATGTTCCCCGCACGCGCGGGGATGAACCGGTTAGACCCTGCATGGTATTTATTGGCCATGAATGTTCCCCGCACGCGCGGGGATGAACCGGTCCATCGGGACAATGAGCGGTGGATAAAATCATGTTCCCCGCACGCGCGGGGATGAACCGTCCGGAAATTCTTGGCACAACCCCCCCAGCGTATGTTCCCCGCACGCGCGGGGATGAACCGACCCCACGAGACGTTAGGCACGATGAGATTAAATGTTCCCCGCACGCGCGGGGATGAACCGGACGGGTTTAATGCGGTAACGGGATTGCTTGGATGTTCCCCGCACGCGCGGGGATTAAATTACCGCTATTTCTTCTTTCTGATCCCCGAGAGTATTTTTAAAGTACATTCCAGCCTCTCACCACTGTCGAGAGAAATTAACAATAAGGAAACATCGTGCGAAAAGGACCGCTTAAAACATCCCCATTGAACCGGCTGCCCAAACGCCCGCGCAAAGTGGCGGTTCCTAAAAAACCAAGGCCTAAAAAACCTGCGCATGTTTTTTTTAACCGTTTTGCGGCGATAGATTTTGAAACCGCGGACTTCGGCCGCGACAGCGCCTGCGCCTTAGGGATCGTAGTTGTGGAAAATGGAAAAATCGTTAAAAAAGAATATTCGCTGATTAGACCGCCAAGGCGCGATTTCGTGTTCTCCTACCTTCATGGTATTACATGGCGCGATGTTGCGTCAAAACCCGCGTTCGGCGATTTCTGGCCCACGGTTAAAGACCTTCTTGACAACGTGGATTTTATCGCCGCGCACAATGCCTCCTTCGACCGGAGCGTCTTGCATGCATGCTGCGATATGCACGGTCACAGACCGCCGCTTGACAAATATGTATGCACCATGAAGCTCGCGCGACGGCTCTGGGACATTCGCCCCACGAAACTCTCGGACGTCTGCCGTCATTTCGCCATCGACCTTATGCACCATGACGCGGCCTCCGACGCGCTTGCGTGCGCGAATATCGTGCTCAAGGCGCGGGACACCGGCGTGCCGGTCGGCGCGTTTTTGTCAAAAAATTAAAGCCTCTTCCCCTGGCCGTCGCGCACCTCGGCCGCGCTCTTTTCCTGGGCCGAAAGCCATGCCCGCCCTGTTTCCGACATGTACCACTCGACGGTGGCGCGGAACCCGGTCTCGAAGGAATGGCGCGGGGACCAGCCCAGTTCGCGCTTGATTTTGGAGATGTCCATGGCGTAGCGGCGATCGTGGCCGGGCCGGTCTTTGACAAACGAAACGTGCGATTCCATGGTAAAGCGCTTTCCGGTTATGTCGGACATGAGCTTGAGCATTTTCTTGACAAGTTCATGGTTCGTGAGTTCGCTGTTTCCGCCCACGCAGTATGTTTCGCCGGTTTTACCCTTGAGGATAATACTCTCGATGGCGCGACAATGGTCTTCAACGTGCAGCCAATCCCGTATATTGGGCCCGGGAACGCCCGCGGCGTCGGTATATAACTGGACTTTTTCGTTATTGAGCAAAAGGGTAATCGACCGGGGAATGACTTTTTCCGGCGTCTGATACGGGCCGTAATTGTTGGTGCAGTTGCTCAGCGTAAAGGGCAGACCGTATGAGCGCGCGAAACCCCTGACCGCGAAATCGGCCGCGGCCTTGCTGATCGCATAGGGATTATGGGCGTTATACGGGAATTTTTCATGGAATTTTTCGGGCGTGCCGTAATCGAGGTCGCCGAACACCTCGTCGGTGGAAACGTGGTGAAAGCGCTTGATGCCAGCTTCGCGGGCCGCGTGAAGGAGCGTTATCGTGCCTTCGTAATTGGTGCGCATGAAAAGCTTTTCGGCCTCAAGCCCCGCCAGGGACCGGTCGACGTGCGTCTCGGCGGCAAAATGGACGACCGTGTCGACGCCCTTGAAAACGTCCTTGACCAGGCCAAAATCCTGTATGTCACCATTGACAAAGGTTATTTTGCGTCCGTCAATTGCTTTCGACAGGCGGTCCATGTTGCCCGCGTAAGTCAAACTGTCGAGAACGGTCACGGAATCGCCGGGATGGTTTTCCCCCCAGTAGTTGACGAAATTCCCGCCGATGAACCCTGCCCCGCCGGTTATGATCAATCGCATATGATGCTCCAAAGGTTTTAGCTTATTGTAAAAACCTTCGCCGCCTCAATCCCACCTCATCCCGCTTTTCGAGCACCCTTCTCCTTGGTAAGGAGAAGGGAAGGGGTTGAGGTAAAAGTCACCCTGCGGGGGATTTAGGGGGCGTGAAACTGGTAACTATCAACAATTATTCCTGTTCCCCGTGCTTACCGGATACTTACCGTTAAAACACGCGGCGCAAAAATTGTCCCGGCTCTCCGGCATCACCGAAAGCATCCCATCGATGGAAAGATATCCCAGGGTGTCGACTTCAAGATACTCACGTATTTTTTCCACGCTCTGCTCGGAAGCGATAAGCTCTTTTTTCGTTGGCATGTCGATGCCGTAAAAGCAGGGGGAGATGATGGGCGGCGATGAAACGCGCAAATGGATTTCTGCGGGCTCCGCGGTCTTGATGAGCCTGACGATTTTTTTCATGGTCGTGCCGCGCACGATGGAATCGTCAACCACGACGATTTTCTTCCCCTTGAGCACGCCCTTGACGGGATTGAATTTGATGCGCACGCGGAAGTCCCTGCCCGATTGCGCCGGATGGATGAACGTACGGCCCACGTAATGGTTGCGGATGAGCCCGATATCAAACCTGATGTTTGATTCCTCCGAAAAGCCCAGCGCGGCCGTGGTCGCGGAATCGGGCACGCCGATCACCACGTCGGCCGTGGGAGAGGGGTGTTCTTTCGCGAGCTGACGGCCGAGTTTTCTGCGTACCCTGTCGACGTTCTTGCCGAACACGAAAGAATCCGGCCGTGAAAAGTAAATATATTCGAAAATACAAAACGACCGTTTTACATTCTGCTCGTACACGGGAATGGTGAAGCTCGTGATGCCGTTTTTATCGATGCGCACCATTTCGCCGGGCTCGATTTCGCGCACCATGGTCGCGCCCACCAGGTCGAAGGCGCATGTTTCCGACGACAGGAAGTAGGTTTCGCCCGTCTTTCCCAGAATAAGCGGCCTGAACCCGTTGGGGTCGCGCGCCCCGTATAGCGCGTTGTCGGTAAGGAACAAAATCGAATACGCGCCTCGCACCGAAGAAAGCGCGTCGAGGACCATGGAATCCATGCCGTCGCGCTTTGAGCGGGCGATGAGGTGCATGACAACCTCAGTATCGGTGGTCGACATGAAAATAGACCCGTCATTTTCCATTTCATCGCGCAGAGTATCCGTGTTTGTCAAGTTGCCGTTATGCGCCCCGGCGATATGCCCCGCCCTGCATTTTATCAGGATCGGCTGGGCGTTGGTTATGTCCGACGAGCCGGTTGTCGAATACCGGTTGTGCCCGATAGCGATCGTCCCTTTGAGCCCGTCAAGCGTTTCCGCGTGCCGGAACACGTGGCTGACCAGCCCCATGGCCCGGTGCAAATGGATGACCCCGCTGTCGGCCGAGGCGATGCCCGAACTCTCCTGCCCCCGGTGCTGGAGCGCGTACAGCCCCAGGTAGGTCAGTTCCGCGGCCTCGACGCTGTTGTAAACGCCGAAAACGCCGCATGATTCATGGAGTTCGTCTGGTTTCATAGGTGTCTCTTTTTTTAGTTTTACTTTTTTTCCGAATATTTCAGACTCGCGCCCACGAAATCCCTGAAAAGCGGGTGCGGATCGACGGGACGCGATTTGAATTCCGGATGGAACTGCACTCCCACGAACCACGGATGGTCCTTGAGCTCGACGATCTCGATCAACAGCCCGTCGGGCGAGGCGCCTGACAGTATCAGGCCCGCGTCTTCGAACTTTTGGCGATAATCGTTGTTGAATTCGAAACGGTGCCGGTGGCGCTCCGAAATGACGTCCTTGTCGTATGCTTTACGCACGCGACTGCCCTTTTTGAGCTGGCAGGGAAAGGCGCCCAACCGCATGGTGCCGCCAAGGTTCATGATCTTGGTCTTCTGCTCCTCCATGAGATGGATGACGGGGTTTTTCGTTTCCTGGGAATTTTCCGTAGTGTCGGCGTCGGGAAGGCCCAGCACGTTCCGCGCGAATTCGATGACCATCATATGCATGCCATAGCAGATGCCGAAATACGGTATTTTGTTTTCCCGCGCATACGTGACCGCGAGGATCTTGCCCTCGACGCCCCGCGCGCCGAACCCGCCCGGCACCAGGATGCCGTCGACGCCCGTGAGGACCTCCTTCGCGCCCCGCTTTTCGATGTCCTCGGCGGAAACGCTCTTGATCTTGACCGCCGTGGTGTGCGCCGCGCCCGCGTGGTTGAGCGACTCGTGGATCGACTTGTATGCGTCAAGAAGTTCGGAATATTTGCCCACGATCGCGATTGTCACCGTATGTTCGGCGTTTATCACCTTGTCCACGTATTCGCGCCACGGCTTGAGGTTGCGCCGCCCGGCGCGCAGGCCGAGCTGGTCGATGATTACCTGGTCAAGGTCCTGGGCCGCGAATTCCAGCGGCACTTCATAGATGGTGTGTTCCACGTCCATGGCCTCGATGACCGCTTCCTCGTCCACATTGCAAAAGAGCGACAATTTGCGCCGCACTTCCTTGTCGAGGTGCATTTGCGTGCGGCAGATGAGCATGTCGGGAATGATCCCGATTTCACGCAGCCTGCCCACCGAATGCTGCGTCGGCTTGGTCTTGACTTCGCCGGCCTGCGACAGATACGGGATGAGCGTGACGTGGATGACCAGGACGTTGTTCTTGCCGATCTGCTGGCGGAACTGGCGCAGGGCCTCAAGAAACGGCAGGCTCTCGATGTCGCCCACGGTGCCGCCGATCTCGCAGATCGCCACGTCGACGTCCTGCGACTCCACCGAGCGGATCGCGTTGCAGATTTCGGTGGTCACGTGCGGGACAACCTGGACGGTGCCGCCCAGGAAATCACCGCGGCGTTCTTTTTTGATGAGGATATCGTAAATCCGTCCGGCCGTGTAATTCGAGCTGCGCGAGGTGGTGTATCCGGTGAACCGTTCGTAGTGCCCTAAGTCAAGGTCCGTCTCGGCGCCGTCGTCGGTCACGTACACTTCCCCGTGCTGATAGGGGTTCATCGTGCCCGGATCGACGTTGAGGTACGGGTCGAATTTCTGGTGCGCCACGCGCAGTCCACGCGATTTGAGCAGCAGGCCAATTGACGAAGCGGTAATTCCCTTACCCAGCGACGAGACTACCCCGCCGGTCACGAATATGTATTTTGGCATGATGTGCACTCCCTGAATGGTTGACCCCTGATTTAAGTTTTTTATGCAGCCGTTCTACCTGTAAACAAAACGCCTCTATTCTCGCCTCGATGATCTGCGGGAACGGGTTTCCGTCGGACTCTATTGAAAGAAACGGCAAATTGTCGATTGGTCCCCGCAGGTCTTTCTCCAAAGACCGTGCGCTCGGGTCGAATAAACGCTTGTTTTCCATGGTCGACTCCGCCGACAGCACCGCCTCGATGACGCGCGTGGGCATGCAGGCGAACGGGCCGATCGAAATTGCGCCCTGGACATGGTTCAAAATGTCCTTGAAGAAACAGCCCACCACCAAGATCGCCTCGCCGGTGAAACGCACATCGAAGAAATTCTTTCCGTACTCGATGATCCTGTCCATGTCCACGAGTTCGAACTCATACAGGCCGGAGCCTGACAGGATTTTCTTTATCTTCTTTTCATAGCGCCTTTGAAGCGCCAGCTTGAGCCGGAACTCGACGTTTTCCCTGACGTTAAAGTCCGCCTCGTAAATGCCTTTTTTAACGTTGTAATCGCAATAGGTGAGCCATTCCAGCACGTGCGCGCGTTTCGCGATGATGTCCCGTTTCGCAAGGCGTTCCACGAGGTCCTGACATGAAAAATACTCTCTGCGGACGAAAATTTCCCCAAAAAGTGAAACGATCTTGGCCTCCGATAATTTATGGCGAAGGGGAATGGCCGCGAGCTTATTCGCAACGTCTTCGAGCGCATTATACAGGCCCTTGCCGCGTTTCTCAGAGAAAATCACCTTGATCTTTTCCCACTGGGTTTCGAAGACCTTCATGGCGCCGGCCTTGTCGCGCGCCAGAACGGCCAGCGCGTTTTTAACGTCTTCCATGACGTCGGAAACGATCATTGACTTGAGCGCGTTGAGCACCTCGGTCATGGCCATGCCCGCGTAACCGTTTTCGTTGGTCAAGCTAAGAAAGGCCACGTTCGCGATCCTGTTCTTTTGCACCAGCTTCTTTAAAAACACGTTATACTGGGTGAACCTGCAGTTGCCCGGCGTGGTGGGCATGAAATACACGAGGTATTCGTTTGGGTCCGTGCGCCGCTTCAGGTATTCCAGGAGCCCTCCGGTGGTAAGCAAGAGGGGCAGGCACTCCTTGCACGAGGCATTGCCCCGGCCAAGTTTCAGTGCCTCAAAATCATACACCGGGAGAGCAGTCGCGTGTATGCCGCTCCCGGCGAAAACCGTTGACAAAAGTTCGCTCGATAGCCTTCCCATGGAAGGGAACAGCAGATGGACCTTAGGGTCATACAGGCTAACCGAATCATTTTCCGAGGAAATGAAAACTGCCCTGCCTGTCTTTTCAAAGACGATCCGGGCGGGTGCGAAATCGAGGTCCTCGCGGGACCGCAGACCGATACCCCGGTATTTTTCTACGATGTCAAGAAATGCCTCGATCCGGGTATTGACCCCGGCATCGGCCGTATGGCTGTCAAGCTCGAGGGTAAGCGACGGTTTCGTTTTCATGATATCGCGGAAATAACCCACAAGGAAAGAATCAGGGCCGCAGCTGAAGTTGGTAATGTACGTGCCGAAAAGCTGGGGGTGCTTCTGGACGAAGCTCGCTGCCTTCATGAGGTTCTGGCCGATTGCCCAGCACATGTCCATGTCTAACGGTTCCCGGTCGATGGGCAGGAAATCCCAGGGAATCACCAGCACCCCGCGCGAGGCAAATTTCGCGGGTATCCCGAGGTTTGCCTCTCTGGCAAAGGCATTATAAGGCCTGCCGAAAAGCACGATTGCCGATTGCTTGGGATTTTTTTCAAGCTCATCGAGAAGCCCCAGGCCGATTTCCTTGAGTTTGTTGAAAAATTCCCGCTGCCTGGCTACCGCGCTTTTATATGCCTGCTCGGCTTCATGAGAATTTTTTCCAATGTCCCCGGCGATCTGCTTGAACACCTCGAGCTGCGAATCCCATCCCTGCGCAAAATCGATGGTGGGAGAAAGTATGGTCGCCTTGGTTTTGACGTCCTTGAAGGCGCTTTTCAAACAGTAGGGTTCGCTTTGAAGGAGCAGGCAGGTGGTTTGATGCTCGCGCTTGCGGCTCAGGGCGTTGTCAACGAAGAGTTCGATGATTTTAGGAAGAAAGATGAATTCCAATTCTTTTTTCGTCAAATTGTAAAAACACCCGTGGGAAATTTCGCCCGGATAGCACAGCGTGGTCCTCTTGTGTTTGATGCCGTCGGGGTCCACCTCGTCCGACAGCACCACCCGGCACCCGAGCCCGCTGAAAAAGTGGGAGAACAGGGGAAAAAGCATGTTGGTCAAAAATGACCTGCTTATGCCGATCCGGGGCCCGTTTCCCGAAGCCGTGGCCGCGGCGAACGTCCCGAAGGCCAGGCCCTGGCGGACCTTGACAAAATCAAATTTTGGGGCGTCGAAGCTGACGTGGTGGATGAGGTTGTAGTATTTATTGCACGCGCCGCCGAAGGGATAGCGCTCGCCTTCGATGATCATCATATTGATCTCGCAACCGCGGTCGCATTTTTCCGTCCCGCCCGCGCAGATGAAGCTTTTGCCATATTCAATCTCCCGGTGCGCCAGCTTCTTAAGGTCGAACGTTTTTCGCGCAAACGTCCCGCGATCGATCCGGCCTTTCACCTCAAGGGCCACGCCGAAGGCGCCCATAAGTCCAGGCTCCGGAGGCACCACGATGGGCTTGCCGATCAAATTGGCCATTGCCAGCGGCACCGCCTTGTTATAGCACACCCCGCCCTGCATGAAGATTTTTTTGCCCGAAGACCTCTGGCCTTTTACCCTGTTGACATAGTTCATGCAGATCGAATACACGAGCCCGGCCACGATGTCTTCCTTGTCAACCCCTTCGTGGGTGGCGGTTTTAATATCGGAACTGATGAACGCGGCGCATTGGTCGTTGAAATTGGGCGGCCGCTTGCCCGCAAGCGCGATTTTTTCGATGTCCTTATAATTGATCCCGCACGTCTCCTGCGCGGACTCTTCGAGAAAAGACCCGGTTCCCGCGGAACAGGCCTCGTTCATTGCGTAGTCGGAGGGCACGCCGTTGGTAAGATAGGTGTATTTCGCGTCCTGGCCGCCGATTTCGAAAATCGTGTCCACTTCATGGTCGAAGTGCGCGGCAGCGGTCGCATGGGCGATGATTTCATTGATCACCGCGTCGGTGGACGCGTGCAGGGCGGCGATCTGCCTGCCTGAACCGGTGGTCCCGAGCCCGACGATGTTGACTTTCGCATCGGTTTTGCGGTCGAGCTCCCAGTAGCACTCTCGGGACGCCTTCACCGGATTGCCGTTCGTGCGCAGATACACCGAGGCCACCGTGGCGCTATCGCGCAGGCGCAGGAGCACGGCCTTGGTGGTCGTAGACCCGACGTCCAGTCCCACGATACACTCGTCCCCGTCATTCGCCTGTGCGGTGTTGGCCTCCTCAAAGCGCACGAGAGGCGTCCCATCACTTATGGGAGAAAGGACGTCGAAAGACGTTTTGTCGGCCCGGAAAATATGGTGCGTATCTAAAGCCCATGCGGTTTTATTGACAAGAGCATAATATGCCGCGCCAAGCGCCTCGAATACCTCCGCAGAGTCGGGAATAACCAGGGTATTGATTTTTTTTCGCAGCAGGTCCATGACCACGGTGTTGCGGGTGACCCCGCCCACGACCATGACGTTTTTCTTTTCCACCTTTTCGAGAAGGTCGAGCACCTTGTCGGCCATCATGCCGCACAACCCGGCCGTCACCCGGCCGATGGGCGTGCCTTTATTGAGCGCATGGGTACAATCGCTCTTGCAGAACACCGAACACCGCCCCGATACCTTGAACGGCTCCGAGCCGTGCGCCAGTTTTACCGCCTCGTCAACGGAAATGTCCATGCGCCTGATCTGCTGAAGGAAAAACTCGCCGGTCCCGGAGGCGCACTTGTTGCCGGTTTCCACCGTGGCGATGGTCCCGTCTTTATTGAGAATGTACACAAGGAAATTTTCGGCGCCAAGACTTGCGATGGCCGGGCATGCCGGCGCATCGGGGTTGTTTTTCCTGGAAAAATCCAGCGCGAATTCCACGGCCTCGGGTTCGGTGATCGAGTTCGCGTTGACGATGTCGCGGAATTTCCGGCCGGTGAGCATGCCATAATCGTACTGGTCAATATCAAGTTCCCGCAAAAGTCCGGTGAACACTTCCCGCGGATTGCTTTCGTGACCGCGAACGATGCTTCGGGCCACGGAAACGCCTGACTCGTCCTGGACAAGCTCCACGACCTTGATATTGGAAGCGCCTAAGCAAATGCCCAGAGACCGTTTCTTCATTTTTATCCCCAGAGGGTCTTGCGTAAGTCAACGGTGGTTTTAGCATCGCCGCGCGGGACCGCCGGGCTTACTCCCGCGTATTCCTGGATCGATTTTACGGAAAACCCCGTTTCTTCCAGCGAATCCATGCCGCTGATGGCCGCCTGCGCGCCTTCAAGCGTGGTGATGTAGGTAATGCCCTGGACGACCGCGGCGCTGCGGATCGGTTTGGAATCCACGAGCGATTTCTTTCCGGCGGGCACGTTGATGATAAGGTCGATATCGTTGCCCTTGATCAGG
>Ga0182017_10004555_pt1 | contig 10297 bp, 9 predicted proteins | sample 712E3DmetaG_FD_120492 | JGI IMG/M metagenome (GOLD analysis project Ga0182017, IMG submission 120492) | Permafrost microbial communities from Stordalen Mire, Sweden - 712E3D metaG | ecosystem: Environmental > Terrestrial > Soil > Wetlands > Permafrost | place: Sweden: Stordalen | collected... | reverse complement strand
GGAAATTCTGCCGGAGCTCGTGGCGAGAAACATCAGGGTGGACATACTGACAGACCAGACCTCTGCACACGACACGCTCAACGGATACGTTCCGGCGCACATGTCCTATGACGAGGCGCTCGGGCTTCGCAAGTCCGATCCTGACCGGTATATCGCCCTGGCGCGCTCCTCGATCGCCGAACACGTGCGGGCGATGCTTGCGCTCATGCGCAGGGGGACGGTGACGTTCGACTACGGGAACAACATCCGCGGGGAGGCGCTTTCCGGAGGTGTCGCCGATGCATTCGACATCCCCGGGTTTGTTCCGGAGTACATACGCCCGCTCTTCTGCGACGGAAAAGGGCCCTTCCGCTGGGTGGCGCTGTCGGGAGATCCCGAAGACATATACAGGACCGACCGTGCGGTCATGGAACAATTCCCGGAGAACGGGCCCCTCTGCCGCTGGATCGACAAGGCACAGAAGCAGGTCCGCTTCCAGGGGCTCCCGTCCCGCATCTGCTGGCTCGGATACGGCGAGAGGGCGGCGATGGGGAAGATCTTCAACGACCTCGTCGCACGTCGCGAAGTGAGCGCGCCGATCGTGATCGGCAGGGACCACCTCGATTGCGGCTCGGTCGCCTCCCCGAACCGTGAGACGGAGAAGATGCTGGACGGGAGCGACGCGATCGCCGATTGGCCGATACTGAATGCGCTCCTGAATGCGAGCGGAGGTGCGAGCTGGGTGAGCGTGCACCACGGCGGGGGAGTCGGCATCGGACTGTCGATTCACGCGGGGATGGTCGTCGTCGCGGATGGGACGAAGGACGCCGAAGCCCGGCTGGAGCGGGTCCTGACGTACGACCCGGGAATGGGGATTATGCGGCACGCAGACGCGGGGTACAAGCGTGCAATCGACAACGCACAACGGTGGGACGTTCGCATACCGATGATTCGCCATTCGTAACTCACAAACAACAGGAGGACCCTATGAACGGATTCGGCCACATCGAAATACCCACCACGAATTTCAAGAAGGCGAAGAAATTCTACGGGACGGTGTTCGGATGGTCGTTCGAGGATGTTCCGGACATGGATTATGTCCTCTTCAGAGCGGGCACGCAGCCCAACGGCGGATTGTATGAACTGAAGAAGATGCCGAAGAAGGGGCAGGTCAACGTCTACATCGAGGTGGAAGACATCGGCGCGAAGCTCAAAGAGATCAAAAAGGCAAAAGGGAAGGTCCTCGTCAAGAAGACCGATATGGGGGCGATGGGGTCATGGGCGCAATTCGCCGCCCCGGACGGCTGCGTCCTCTGCCTGTGGCAACCCGCTCCGAAGGAGCCCGCGCCGCATCAGTGAGCCTGCCCCCGCACAGCAGCGTTCCTCACTCCGCCGCCGGTCTTTGCGGCCGGTGTCTGCACGCGCACGAGGTGAAAAGTGCACACGGGAGCACATTTATCATGTGCGCGCTTTCCGTGGCGGATCCCCGCTTCACCAAATATCCCCGCCTTCCCGTGCTCGCCTGCACCGGATTTGCCGTCCCGCCGGACCTGCGGCAGCGGGCAACATGAGCACGGTTCCCGCGTATACATGAAGAGTACGATATCCTGATCGGCATCCGATGATTGATCCCGTAAAATTCAAAAAGATTCTCGTCAATCTTCTGAAGATCCTCGTCGTCGTGGAGCTCGTGTCCGCGTTCTCGGGGGGAGTGGGGGGGCACGGCTGGGGGCGGTTCGGCGTCGATCTCGTCATCGCGGGGATCCTCTATCTCACCTGGGAGCGGCTGGCGGCTGTCGTCGCGCAGAAGAAGGAAGCATCGTGGAAGCTGATGGAGACCTCCCCCGAGCGAGCGGGCCTTTTCAACGCGCTTGTTTTTTCCCTCCTCTGGACGGACCGCATCTATGAAAACGTCCCCCCGGACAGGCTCAGGCTCATCGTCATTTCGTACACGCTGATCGGCCTCGGGCTCGTCGCCGCGTTCGTCAAGATCGGCTCCGGGCTCATGCCCCTGGTGGTCTCGGGAGCCCTTGTCCTGGGCGCGGTGAACCTGGTCACATGGGTCATCTCCCTCGAGCGCGGGGAAAAGGAAACGCTTCAGACCGAGCTCAAGCTTGCGCACGACGTGCAGGTCTCGCTCATGCCCAAGTCGGACCCCTCGCTGCCGGGATTTGAAATTGCGGGGATCTCCATTCCGGCGGCGAATGTCGGGGGAGACCTGTTCGACTACGCACAGCTCGGCACGAACGGCGGTGTGTTCGGCATCTCGGTCTTCGATGTCTCGGGGAAGGGGATGCAGGCGGCGATGTCCGCCGTCTTCACGATAGGGGCGATTGCGGGGGAGGTGGACCTGTCAACGTCCCCCGCCCTGATTCTCACGAGGCTGAATAGGTCGATATTCTCCCATTCGAGACGCGGGCACTTCGTTGCATTCCTTCTGGCGGCGCTCGACACGTCGCGGAAGACCGTGACGTTCGCCAACGCCGGACAGACAAGACCGCTTCTCAAGAGCCGGGGAGAATTGAGCTGGCTCGACCCTCCGGGCGTGAGGTTTCCCCTCGGGATGCAGGAGGAGAGCGCCTACGAAGAATTGACCGTGCAACTTGCGCCGGGAGACATCCTGTTCATGCTGACGGACGGGTTCACCGAGGCGATGAACACGCGGGAAGAGATGTTCGGCGCCGAAGGGGTGGAGGAGGTCGCACGGGACGGTGTGATTGACGGCCTGACTCCCGGGGCGATCATCGGGCGCCTGACGGCGGCGGTGCACACGTATGCGGCCGGGGCGCCGCAGCATGATGACATGACAATCGTCGTGGTGAAAGTCCTGTGAGACACTTCGTCCTCCTCGCCTGCACGCTCATCTCAGCCGCGGTCTCCCGCGGGCAGCAGGGGGAGTATTTCAATGTCTTCCTCCGCATCGACTATGCGTCGGCCGAGAAGACGCTGGAATTGTACCGTGGGACCGCCGGCCGGCCGGCGGACATCGCGGCTCTGCGCGGGAGCCAGATCGCGCTCTCGACGACATCGTTCCTGGCGCAGCGCCCGCTCGACACGCCGGCGCTGGAGCATGCGCTGGAGGCGGTCAAGTTCAACCAGGGACTGGATGACGACGTGTTCCGCATGCACGATGCGCGCGCGAACGTAGCGGCGATCAGCGAGCTCCTCGAGGAGGCCCAGAAGCGGAATTTCGGCCAGAAAGTCGTGAGCACCGTGGCGCAGCTTTTTCCCGCTGCGGCGAGGGTGAACACCGTGATCCCTGTCTACTTCGTCGCATTCGGCCACCAGAACATCGACGCGTTTGTCCGGCGCGTCATCTGGCGCGGAGACGTGCCGGTTTTTACCGGCGAAGGGGAGGGGGAGCTGACGATCGTAGTGAACCTCGCGAAGTGCGTAAACTACGGCAGGAGCGTGGACGAGCGGTTTATCGGGATGCTGAGCATCGTCGCCCACGAGGTGTTCCACGCGGCGTTCGGCGTCTACAAGGACGGCTCTCCCGCCTGGAAGAATTACTACGCCACACACCGCACACCGGTCGACCAGCTCCTGGACCTCTCGCACAACGAGGGGGTCGCCTACTACCTCACACTCATACAATCTTCGCGCGGCAGGCTTCCGCCGGACGGGCTGGAAAGGGCGCGGCGCTCGTTCGCGGACTTCAACAGGAGTGCCGCCGAGCTCATCGCACCGGGGACATCGTTCCGGAGGTCGGAGGACATCATCCGGCTCTCGAACACCTCGGGGTACTGGGAAAGCTACGGCGCGATCACCGGCATGATCATTGCCCGGCAGATAGATCAGACGCTGGGGCGGCAAGCCCTTGTGGAGACGATCGCGAACGGGCCCGCGGACTTTTTTGCAAAATACGCCGATCTGATGAAGCGCGACGGCGGTATCCCCTCCCTCTCCCCGCTGGTTCTCCAGACGGCCACCCGCTGATCCTCCTGAAGAAGATGTCCTGAAGCTGCTAAACAGCCACCTTGGAATATCGGTTGACATTACCGACTTTTCAAGGTAGCTGGAGGGTCGATTCATTTTCGCTTTTCATTACCCCACCTGAGCGTGTCTTGCGGCTCGCGCTCCGATTTTGTATCTTTTCCCTACACTCGCAATTTCTCCATCCGTTGTGAATCTGTTTCTCAAGAATATCTCCCAGCTCGTTACCGTCGCCGCCCGGGGGAAAACCGCAAAAACGGGCGCGGATATGCGGTACCTGGGCATCCTGACCGATGCAGGAGTCCTCTGCCGGGACGGAAAGATCGCATGGGTCGGCCCGATGCGGGAGTGGCAAGGGACACTCCCTCCTGATGTCGCCGAGCTCGACGCGGGGGGGATGACAGTCCTTCCCGGATTCGTGGACTCCCACACCCACATGATGTTCGCCGGGAGCAGGGAGAAGGAGTTCGCGCTCCGCTCCGAGGGAGCGACATACCGGCAGATCGCCGAAGCGGGGGGCGGGATCCTGAGCACGATCGGTCACGTCCGCGCGGCCGGAAAGAAGGCCCTCAAGCGGCAGACCGTCAGGTACATGAACGCTATGATGCGGAGCGGGACCACTACCGTCGAGATTAAATCGGGGTACGGGCTCGATATGGACTCCGAGGTCAAGATGCTGGAGGCGATCACCGAGCTCGGGACCGAAGAGCTTATGGGTGTGGTCTCGACGTTTCTCGGTGCACATGCTGTTCCTCCCGAATACAGCGGCAGGACCGGGGAGTACGTCGCTCTGCTTGTCGATACAATCATCCCGTACGTGGGGCGCAAAAAGCTTGCCCGCTTTTGTGATGTGTTCTGTGAAGAAGGGTATTTTGATCTGGCCGAAGCCGGGCGTGTGCTCAGCGCTGCCCGGACATGGGGGATGGAGCTGAAGGTGCACGCTGACGAATTGACACCGATGGGAGGGGCCGAGCTTGCAGCGCGTCTCGGCGCCGTGTCGGCCGATCATCTGGAACATGTGAGCCGGGACGGGATCGCAGCGATGAAGCAGGCGGGAGTCGTCGCGGGCCTTCTCCCCGGAGTTTCGTTCTTCCTGAATCACGGGTATGCTCCGGCGCGCGCGCTCATCGACGGCGGAGTGGCGGTCGCGATCGCAAGCGATTTCAACCCCGGGTCCTGCATGTCCTGGTCGATGCCGATGATGATGACGATTGCATGCACGCAGATGCGCATGACGCCGGAGGAAGCCATAACCGCCTCGACACTCAATGGCGCGGCCGCGCTCGGTCTCTCGGGGGAGATCGGGAGCATAGAGGTCGGTAAGCGTGCCGATATCATCATCGCCGAGGTCCCCGACTACCGTTTCCTTGCCTATCACTTCGGTGCGAACCACGTGCGAACTATAATCAAGAACGGCACGATTCTGGAATTCTGACGCGGGGTTCTTATGTCACGTATTGTCGAATGCGTTCCCAATTTCAGCGAAGGACGCAACATACGCATCATCAATGCGATCGCCGGGGCAATCAGCGCGGTTCTCGGCGTGAAATTCATCAGCGCGGAGCCGGACAAGGATTATAACCGGACGGTCGTCACGTTTGTCGGCGAGCCGGAGGCGGTCCTCGAGGGGGCGTTTCTTGGGACGAAGAAGGCGGCCGAGCTGATCGACATGTCACAACACCATGGGGAGCACCCGCGTATCGGCGCCACCGATGTGGTCCCGTTCGTCCCGGTCTCCGGGGTGACGATGGAAGACTGCGTGCGGCTCTCGAAGGAGTTTGGCGCGCGCGTCGGCATGGAACTGCAGATCCCCGTCTACCTGTATGAAGAGGCGGCGACGCGGCCGGAGAGGAAGAATCTGTCCGTCATACGGAAAGGGGAATACGAGGGGCTGGCCGAGAAGCTGAAGGATCCCGCGTGGGCCCCCGACTTCGGGCCGGCCGCATTTAACGCTGCATCGGGTGCGACGGTCACCGGCGCGAGGATGTTCCTCATCGCCTACAACGTCAATCTCGACACCAACGACGTGAAAATCGCAAGTGAGATCGCGCTGCGTATCCGTGAAAGCGGCCGGATCAGGAAAGACGGGAAGGGGAACCCGGTCCTCGACGGGAAGAATCAGAAGATCACGATCCCCGGGTCGCTCCGGGCGGTCAAGGCGATGGGCGTCCTTCTTGAGGCGCAGAACATCGCGCAGGTCTCCATCAATCTTGTCAACTACCATCTCACCTCCCCCCACATGGCATTTGAAGAGGTGAAAAAGGAGGCGGCCTCGCTCGGTGCGCGGGTGACGGGGAGCGAGATCGTCGGTCTCACACCCAAGGATGCCCTCCTGATGGCGGGAAGATTCTACGCCCCGGGAGCGTCCGGCGAAGAAGCGATACTGGCCGCGGCGGTCGACGCGCTCGGCCTCGGACAGCTTGAGCCGTTCGACATTCAGAAGAAAGTCATCGAAGCACAACTCTAACAGAACGCGGACACTTCCATGGCAGCCAAGAAAACACTTGCAGCATTCCTGGACGAGCTTGCCTCGTCATCCCCCGCCCCGGGAGGCGGGAGCGTTGCCGCGCTTGCCGGTGCTCTCGGCTCCGCGCTGACGGCGATGGTCTGCAACCTGACGATCGGCAAGAAGAAATATGCGGCCGTGGAGGATGAGATGAAGAAGATCCTCGTCCAGGCCGAGGAGATGCGCGCGCTCTTCACCGCGCTCATCGACAAGGACACGGATGCCTTCAACAAGGTGATGGAGGCGTTCTCCCTGCCGAAGGACACCGAGCCGCAGAAGGCGCTCCGTGCGGCGGCGATCCGCGAGGCGACGAAGGAAGCGACAAATGTTCCGCTGGAGGTCATGAAGCACTGTATCGACGCCCTCGCGCTTACCCAGCAGGTGGCGGCCACCGGAAACGTGAATTCGGTCAGCGACGCCGGCGTGAGCGCGTTCATGCTTCATACCGCGGTCGAAGCCGCCGCGCTCAATGTGCGGATCAACCTGAACAACCTCAACGATTCGGAATTCGTCGGATGGAAGACGGATGAGATGGACTCGCTCATGAATACGAGCCGGATGATGCTTGAGGAGATCCAGGGGATCGTTGCGGACAAGCTGAAGAACGACTGAGTGGGATTCAGAAGAACGCCTGAGAAACATGCACACGCGGTCCGGTCAGCGGTCGCCCTGAAGCGTGATGCCTTCTCCGGGCTTGAACGTGATTCGGAGGATCTCCCCCTCGGTGCGGACCGAGGCGTCGTGATTCGATGATGCGTGCCACCTCCCGAACGGGTTCCTGAGATTCGCTTCTCCCCCCATTTCCGAATCGACCCTCACTTCTTTCCCACAGGAGAGCGCCGAGCATCCCGTTCCCGAGCGGGATCCCCTCGTCCCAGGATGTGGCAGGTCGTGTGCTCTCCAGGTCGTGCCAGGGCAGAGGGGAATTTATTCCGGCAATGCCCGCCCGGACGGAATCGATGTCCCGGCCTTGTGCGCCGTACGTCACTGCTTCTCTCCGTATGATGATCCGCTCCGCGGTCCATCCCGCGGCGAACAGAAGCGCGAAGAAACAGAATGCCGCGTCGCGAAGGCGTGTCCGGATGTACGCCTTCCGCAGGAGTATGTCTGCGCCGTATGCCGCTACGATCATGAAGAGTGGTACGACAGGAAATCGGTAACGTGCGGCGGCATAAAACGCGAGGTGGATGAGTATCCAGAATGCGCAGGTGGCAGCGAGAAATAATAGTCCCTTCCCCTGATCACTGGCCCGGTATGAGAGTCCGAATGTCGCGAGAAGGAGGACGGCCGCAAACGGGGCGTGGAGCGCAAGGACATCCGCCAGCGGGAACTTGCCGAAGACGACACCTGCTTTCGGCGCTGACCGGAATTCCGGCCGGTAGTGCATCGAGAGGAGGAGCCAGTAATCGACAGAAAAGAAATGCGCCCATTTCTTCGCGAGTATCATCCCGTACTCCAGCGGATGCCCCATGATGAACTCGGCCCCGAGCCTGATCCCGAGGTCGGATTTTCCGTATTCGTCGTCCACAGCCAGAAGGGGATTGTTTTCCGGGAATGAATATGAGCCGCTTGCGCCGCTGTGTGCCCCTATCCAGAAGTTCACACCTGTATTGGACGTGAGCGTCACGCGCCCGAATTCCTTGTAATTTCTGATGAGCCACGGGGAGAGGACGATCAGGGCTCCGGCTGAAGCGAGCGCCAGTGCCCGGAGGTTCTCCCGGGGCGTCCATCCGCTTTTCCATCGTACGGCAAAAACCGCCGCGGGGAGGAGAAGTATTGTGGGGCGTACAAGCGTCCCTGCACCGAGGACGATTCCCGCAGCGAGGCTCATCCTCCACGAAGCCTTTTCGCCGGTGCATATCAGGAGATACAGGAGCAGGAGTGTTGTGAATACCGTCTCTGTCATCATGATCGAGACGTAGAGCATCTGGATGGGAAACAGCGCGAATATCCCCGCTCCGATCAATCCCACACGCTCAGAGAAGAGTTTTCTTCCCAGCAAAAAGACCAGAAAACAGGAGAGCAGATCGGCCGCCGCCTGCCCCAGCCGCACGGGCACCAGTGACTCCCCGAAGAACCTGAACGAAAATGCGAGAAGGAGCGGATACCCCGGGGGTCTGTAGGCCGTCGGGTGGCCGTCAATCTGGTACCCGTCGCCGTGTGCGACTGACTTCCCGAGAGCGACATAGTCGAGGTCGTCGGAAAAGAGGGGGGGATGGAACATCGCGACCGTTGCGATGCGCGCGATAAGGCCTGCGGCGAGTATGCAGAGGAGGAGTGTGCCCGAGCGGGGGCGATCAAATTTCATTTGCTGTGGCCGATCGATAATCCTGCCGCTTTCTGACGTTACGACTGACGCGCGGTCACCCGGGCGTGCGTTCGTCATCCTGAAGGATGATCGCACACGCAACGAGCGCCGCGGTTTCTGTCCTCAGCCTCCGTGCGCCGAGTGAGACGGGCTGGAATCCCCCCCCTTGCGCCAGGGCGACCTCCTCATCGCTGAATCCCCCCTCGGGTCCGATACACACGACCGCCGGACCGTCCCCCGCAGCGCGGGACGTGCTCAGGGGAATTCCCGACTGCTCGTGGGGGATGTACTTCAGCACTTGCGGCTCACAGGAGGAGATGAATTCCCGGAACGTGACGGGCTCGAGGACCCGGGGAAGAACGCAGCGGCCGGATTGTTTCATCGCCGCGACGCACAGCTTCTGCCATCGCTCCGTCTTCGCGTGGCGGGGGATGGTCCGCTCTGTCAGAAGCGGGACGATCCGCATGACGCCGATCTCGCATGCTTTTTCCACGAGGTAATCGAACCGTGAAGGATTCTTCAGCATCCCGGCGGCCAGCGTCAGCGCCCGGGCGGGCTCGTGGAGGCCCTGCGTGAGGGCCGTGATCCTGCATGAGGCTCCCTCCCTTGTGATCGACGTGATGAGCGCGTCATAGGAGTTCCCGTTCCCGTCGACAACCCTGATCGCGTCCCCTTCACGCATGCGCATCACATGGGTCATGTGCGTGAACTCGGAGCCCGTGATCGTCAGCGTCGGGGGGGTGACGGAACCCGGCGGGGCATAGAAGTACTCCATCGTCAGATGTTCCCGCGGAAGTCGATGATAAACTGTCCGGTGCCGAACTCGTTCCACGCGTATTCGGTCCGGAGCACGACGCTGTACGGCAGGAGGAAGTCGATCCCCGCCCCGTACCCGGACGCGAACGAGCCGGGCGTCAGCCTGTCCCCCCGGAACCATGTGGCTCCGGTGTCAGTGAACAGCGAGAGGCTGATCCCGAACCGCCACACGGAGAACTCGGCAGGCATCGCAACGGCCGAGAACAGGATCGTCCTCGCGTCCAGGAGCGAGTAGCGAAGCTCGGCGGTCCCCCCCGCAATATCCTCCCCTTCCATCACCGTCCTGTAATACCCCCGGATTCTCTCACCGGCTCCGAAATACGTGTGCGCATAAGTCGGGACGAGGCCGCCGGCGACAAGTGAGCCGAACAGCCGGGTCGCGAGTGAAAAACCCCCCCCGAACGGAATATAGACCCTCCCGTCGGCGCCGAACCTGCTGTAGCTCAATGCCGACTCCCCGAACCCGTTCCTGCTGGCGTAGAGTGAGACCATGGTTCCGCTTGTCGCGTATTCCCGGAGGTTGCGGGAATCGTACATGTAGGCCAGGCTCGCGTACAGGTAAGTGTCCCGGCCGTTGAGCGAGACGGTCCGTCCGGGGAGGTACGAGGTGACGGAGACCTCGTGAAGTCCGATGTTGATCCCTGCACTCTCGAACAGGTTGAACCGCTTCCCCACGGTGCCGTTGATGTCGTAGTGCTCCTCATAAAAATCCCCGGTCAGGTCGGACTGAATCACGCTTCTGTTCTTGACGC
>Ga0182017_10004554_pt1 | contig 10298 bp, 9 predicted proteins | sample 712E3DmetaG_FD_120492 | JGI IMG/M metagenome (GOLD analysis project Ga0182017, IMG submission 120492) | Permafrost microbial communities from Stordalen Mire, Sweden - 712E3D metaG | ecosystem: Environmental > Terrestrial > Soil > Wetlands > Permafrost | place: Sweden: Stordalen | collected... | reverse complement strand
GGCGTACGCAGCGGGTAACGGCTTTACCGCTGAAGAGATAGTTCGCGATGCCGCCGGGGGTCATCAGGCCCGTGCCGATCCGATCGCGGCAGAGGGTACTGCCGAATCGTTGCTCGAACCACCCTGTGTAGTCTTTGAGCAGGCTGTACGTTTCTTCGAGCAGCAGCTTGTCCCCGGCCGCGAGACCCTCTTCGTTCACGAGCGCGATGGCAAGGCACCCGCCGGAGACGACACCGCAAGTCGAGCCGTGGTTTAGGCCTCCGCCTTCAAGCGGAAGCGCTGCTTTCACAGTGCCGCGGTCGCCGATACCGAAGTAGTCGGCGACGGTGCTGAGAGTCGCCTGGCTGCAGCTCAAGTACGTGAAGAGGCGCCTGCTCACTGTCCTCGAGGGTACCGCGCTCATGTATCACCCCAGCTTGTCCGATTGCACGCTTACGGTGAATTCGCCACTCATCTCTTCAGGCTGTCCAGCAACGCCAGGACGTCCTCGTCTTTCGGGAAGTCGGTCTGGATGCTGCCGACGTAGATATACTTCACCGTCTTGTCCGTGTCGACGATGACCTCGGCCGGGCGTGAGATGTTCACCGACTCGAAGTTCATGCGCACGTAGACACCGTACTCCTTGACGACTTCGCGCCTCACGTCTGAAAGCAGAGGGAACGGGTAATCGTGTGTCTTCAGGAACTCCTGCATGCGCGGAAGGCTCTCTGCCATTATGACCGCGACGCGCCCCCCACGTTTCTCGAACTCGTCATAGATTCCGCGTATATGACCCATATACTTGCGGCAGTGCGGTCACCAGGTCCCGCGGCCGAAGACAAGGTAGAGCGAGCGGTCGAGCAGGTCGTCCAGGCTGACCGTCTCGCCGGTGGAAGCATCCGTCAATTTGAAGTCCGGCGCCTTGTCGCCGACACTCAGGACCTTGTTAGCTCTCGGCATCTCATCACCCCACAATCTTCAGGCTTACTACTTCTTCAGCAGGTTGTTCTTCAAGGCAGCGCCCGCGGTCCTGACCATTCCCCGAGAAACGGCGGCAGCCGTCCTGGCGGCCCTCGCGGCCGACTTTACAGGCGTGTCGTCGAGCAGCTTTCCGGCCCGGACCACGCCGTAGACTTTGTCGATCTTTCCCACGTCATCGACGACACCCGGGTCGAGGATGACGATGTCGGCGCGGGCGCCTTCTTCGATGACGCCCCTTCCCGCCAGCCCCAGCATCTCCGCGGCCGTGGAAGTGGCGGACCTCAGGCAATCGACTGGGGAGAAGCCCGCCCTCTGCATCGCGGCGAACTCGTCCACCGGCCGGCCGAGAAGGCAGAACCCGTAGGACGCGTCCGTCCCGTATACCACGGGCACGCCCACGTCGGTCAGCTTTCGAAAATTGTCTGCCGTGTTGGCGAGGGCTTCCGGCCCCCGCTCCATCGGCAGCCCCGCCGCGATGCCGCTCGGCACCACGTCCCCCGCCGCGAGGAACTCCTCGCAGAACTCCGTCCAGTCGCGCGCGACGCGCGCGGACACGAGCCCGGTATAGCGAGGGTCGCGGTCCCACCGTTCCTCTATTCCCTTCAACGCGTTCTCGAACACGCAGAGCGTCGGGCCGTAGAAGACGCCGGAGGCTCTCACCCTCTCGACCATCGCTTCGTCGAGCGGGTCGAAGCATGAGTGCATGATCGCGTCGACGCCGACCTCGAGGGCGAGGTCGTAGTCCTCGTAATAGTGGGCGTGGCAGAACACCCGCCTCCCCTGAGCGTGTGCTTCTTCGACGACCGCCAGCGCCGCGTCCTTGCCGATAGCCGGGATCGGTTTGTCCCCGTAACTCTTGTGCATGATGGAGAGCTTTACCCCGTCCATCCCCGAGGCGATAACGGACCTCACGGCCCGCCGCCCGTCTTCGGCGCTGACACACGGGATCGCGACGCCCAGCATCGCGACGACCGCCGGCATCCAGTCCAGCGGATACCCTCCCGGGGCGGTGATGAGCGGGCCGCAACCGAAGATGTCAGGCCCGCACTCGGGGTTCTTTCTGAAGAACTCGCGCAGGCTGTACGTGAGCCCCGCGGCATTGCCCATCTCTCCGACGGTCGTGACGCCGGCGCGAAGGATGTCGCGGAAGTTGCGTACGATCGTGTCGATTGAGATGGCCTCGTCAGGGCTGAACATCCCGCCGCGGGCCGTGTGAGTGTGCGCGTTTATCAGCCCCGGCGCCAGAAGGGTTCCCCTGGCGTCGATCACGCCCGTTCTCGTGGAGCTGCACCGGCTCGCCGGAGAGATCGACCTCACCCGGTCGCCTTCGATACCGATCTGCGTCTCGCCGGACCTGACCTCATGCCCGTCGAACCACAGGTCGCAGAATACGGTGAGCCTCGGTTCCATCGCTTCCCCGTTCGCCAGGAGTGATCTCGATCGCTACAGGATGAACTTTACCATTAACGGCCGCGTCGTCTTGCTCCCACTCAGGCCGTCATCGCCGTGGCGGGGAGTGTCCGCGTCAGCCACCCGTCGATATAATCGACGACTTCATCGAGGCCTTTCTCGACGTAGATGAGATGCGAGCGGCCGGGGAACTCCTTGAAGTCCGTGACCGCGCTCGACTTGTATTTCCGGTAGTTGGACCTTACGACCGTGGCCGGCACGATGTGGTCTTCCGCGCCGGCTATCAGGAGCAGGGGCGCTCTCTTCGAGTTCTTGTAGTCAATCGCCGACGGGGGCCTGCTCATGAGATCCGCGAGCGCGGCCTGGAACAGAGGCCGGCCGGTGTCCGGGATGGCGTACCGCTCGTATACCTCTTCAGCCTCGGCATCTGTCATCGTGTTCGCGAACGCGTACTGATACTGCTTGAGGGTGAGGTCGACAGCCTTGCGCCTGTTGCCGGGCCTGGATATCACCGGGAACAGCGACTTCAACTGGGCGAACGGGATCCTGTGCACGCCCTTCGGCGCCGCGGGGTCTACACCCACCCCCGCCGCTCCAAAGCCTCTGTCGAGCAGCACCTGCACGATCAGGCCGCCGAAGGAGTGCCCTATCAGGACCGGCTGCTCCTCCTCTTTCTCGAGCAGCTTCTCGAAGCGCGCGATGATCTCGGCGAGCCCGAGGCCGGCGAGCGCGGTCTCCGCGGACTGGCGCACCATGTCGATGTCGCCCTCGTGCCCGGGCCATCCCGGCGCGCTCACCTCGTATCCGAGTCGACTCAACCGCTGTCCGAAGTCACGCCAGCTGGCGGGCGTCATGAACAGTCCGTGGATGAGCATGACCTTGCTCTCCTGCCCCTTTTGACCGCCGTTCGTTTCCACGTCCATCCCCCCGCGCGTCGAGTTCCTCTGATGGTAATGAGATTCTTTGCGAGGAGCGCTGAACCTGCCCGCCGTGAATGTGTGCCACCGGCGCGGGGGAGGCTACTTTTTCAGCAGGCCCCCGAGCGCGCGCCTGAGGAACCTGCCCGCGGACTCGCATCAGTGACCCTGTACGATGAATCCGGTTAGAATAGCTGTTGGTGCCAGGCAGGGCTGACTTCCGCGGGAGAATAACAGTAGATGAACGTATACGCGATCATGTCGCTGATAGCGCTGGGGCTGAACGTCGCACTCGGAGCTTACGTGCTCAGCCGCGGCATCCGGACCGCCCTGAACTGGATCTTCTTCGGCGTGATGATGTCCCTCGCCATATGGAGCGCGGGCGAGTTCATGATGCGGATCTCGAGCACTCCCAGCGAGGCACTCTGGGCCAGCCGCGTCGCTGGCATCGGCTGGTGCCTGGTCGGCGGCCTCTTCGTCATTTTCGCGCTGGCGCTCATCGGCAGGGATGACCTAACACGGGACTGGCGAGTCCTCGCCGCATGCTTCGTGCCGGCCGCGTTCTTCCTCGTCCTCCTCTGGACCACCCACACGATCTTCGAGGGCTTCTTCAAGAGCTACTGGGGGTTCCAGGAGATCGGCGGCGCGTTGAGGATGCCGTCGAAGCTCTACGTCGTCATCACGTTCGTGGCCGGCGCGGTCATCCTCTACAGGTTCTGGAGATCCGCCGCGCCCGGCACGAGAAAGTCGGGGGCCGGCTTCGTCCTCCTCGCGATGACGTTGCCTCTGGCCGCCGGGCTGGTGACAGACGTCATACTGCCGGCGCTGGACATCAGGATTGTCGAGATGCCTATGTTCGCTACGACGGTGATCGCGCCGATAATCGCCTACGCCGTCCTTACCCAGGGCGTGATGAACACGATCGCGGGTCGCATGGGGTCGACCATCATCAGGAACATCGATGACGCCGTCATGGTGGTGAACGCGTGCGGAGTCATGGAGACGGTCAACCCGGCGATGACGACCCTGAGCGGCTACACGGAGGAGGAGCTCACCGGCTCCGCGCCGGACAGCTTCCTCGCCACGTCACTGCGAAGTGACACTTTCCCAGTGGTCGAGACCGGCGAGACGTCGTTCTGGAACCTGTTCAAGAGCAAGTCGGGGGAGCTGATCCCGGTGACGGTGAGCTCGAGTGACGTTCTCAAGAAGAGCGGGAAAGTCAGGGGAACGGTGACCGTACTGCACGACATGCGCGGGACCCTGAGACTCCTTCGGGCGGAGCGAGAGGTAAAAGACGTGACGGCGCAGGTAGCCGCGGAGCGTGACCGCTCCGAGGTCCTGATGCGCTCCGAGGAAGAGATACGGAAATACTCCGCCTTCCTCGGCGGCGTCATCGAGAACATCACCGAGCCTCTCTTCATCATGAACGCTGACCACCAGTTCGTTTACGTCAACCAGGCGTTCTGCGAGATAAGCGGTGTGAGCAATGAAGACATCATCGGCAGGACCAACGACGAGATGTACTGGAGAGAGCTCTCGGGCTTCCTCCGCGAAGTCGAGGACCAGGTCCTTCAGACAGGGCTGCTGTTCGAGGTCCCGGAGGTCACCGTAAACAACATCCATGGTGAAGAGAAGATCGGGCGGGCGACCCTGGCGCCCATGAAGAACGAGGACGGCGAGGTCGAGTTCATGATCGGCGTCCTGGAAGACGTGACGGAGCAGAAGAAACTCGACACGGAGAGACTCGAGTTCATCAGGATCGCGGCGCACGAGCTGCGCACCCCTCTGACGTCCTTGAAGCTCGGGTTCGAGATGCTCGCGCGGGAGACCAGGGGGACGTTGAGCTACGAGCAGGAGCGCTCACTGAACGTCCTTTCACTGTCCATCGAGAGGCTGAGCAAGCTCTCGAAGAACCTGCTCGACCTGGCGGGCATGGACTCCGGGCTGGTGACCCTGGAAAGGCGGGAGTTCGACGTCGGAGGCCTCCTTGTCGAGGCGGCCGCGGTCTTCGAGGGCTCCTCGAAGGAGAAAGGACTTGAGATCCGCACCGAGCTGGCGGAGGGGGCGAGAAAGGCCTACGCGGACCCGCAGAGGATCTCGCAGGTCCTCTACAACCTTGTGTCCAACGCGGTCAAATACACCGATGAGGGCGGCATCGTGCTGTCCCTCGTGGACAGGCCCGAAGGGTTTCTCGAGATACACGTGTCCGACACCGGGTCCGGGATCCCGGCTTCGCAGAAGGCCGCGATTTTCTCGAGGTTCGTCAAGGCGACCACGAACGAGGGCGCCGAAGAGGGCACCGGCCTCGGCCTGGCGATATCCAAAGCCATCGTAGAGGCGCACAGCGGGACGATAAGGGTCGAGAGTAAGGTGGGGGAGGGTTCAACCTTCATCTTCAAGGTCCCTGTGGCCCCGACGCGGTTGCGCGACGTGCCGGGGAAGGCGGATGGTGGCCGGGAAGTCGCGGTGTTCGAAAGGCCGGAGATCGCGGGCGGGAAGTGACGGAGACCTCGGCGGGTTAAGGACCGTCTGAAAACCAGGTATGGGAGTTCGCGGGGACTAAGGGAGCAAGCAACACGGAGGTGCACATGCGGCACACACCAATCCACGGTCGGCTCGCAGGGGCGTTGGCTGTATTGCTGGTCGTCGCGCTCATCGCCGGCATATCGCTGGTCTTCGCTGGGTGCGGTTCCTCGACTCCGCTCGCGACGACAAGGCTGGGAAAGGTCCAGGGAGTGGTCGCGGGCAACGGGGTCGATTCGTTCAAAGGTATTCCCTACGCTTCACCTCCAGTCGGGGACCTGCGATTCATGCCGCCACAGCCCGCGCCGCCGTGGAACGGCACGTTCATGGCTCTCAAGTACGGCAAAGCAGCGCCGCAGCCCAAAGACGCTCTTACGGGCGTCCTGCCGTCGCAGCAGTCGGAGGACTGCCTGAACCTGAACATCTGGACCCCGGCCGTCGACACGGCGAAACGTCCTGTAATGGTGTGGATCCACGGAGGCGGCTTCACCAACGGCTCCGGCAGCGACCCGATATACGACGGCGCCAACCTCTCCAAGCGCGAGAACGTAGCGGTGGTGACGATCAACTACCGGCTCGGTCCGTTAGGGTTTCTCTACCTGGCCGGCATCGGAGGCTCGAGTTACGCACAGAGCGGAAACCTGGGACTGCTCGACCAGGTCGCCGCAATCAAGTGGGTGAAAGACAACATCTCGGCTTTCGGCGGCGACCCGTCCAACATAACCGTGTTCGGCGAGTCAGCCGGCTCTATCAGCGTCTGCTCCTTGCTCGGAATGCCGTCGGCGAAAGGGTTGTTCAAGAGGGCCATAGCCGAGAGCGGCGCGGCGAACCTGATGCACAGCACTCAGAACGCGCAGACGATCACCACGAAGTTCATGCAGCAGGCGGGCGTCTCGGATATCGCCGGCCTCCGAGCTCTGTCGACCGGCCAGATGGTCGCGGCCGAGACGGCGATGTCGCAACTGAAGACGTCGTACGAGCTGCTTTTCGGGCCGGTGATAGACGGGGCGGCCATACCACAGCCTCCGCTGCAGGCGGTGGAGGCGGGGAGCGCATCGGACGTGGACCTGCTTATCGGGACCAACCTCGACGAGATGCGGCTGTGGACGCTGGCGGTGCCCCAGCTCGCGAGATTCCCCCTGGCGGTTGTGTCGCCTTACATCCCCATGGTCCAGCTGGCGATATCGCTCACCGCGCTGGCGACGCCGGAGGCCGTTGCCGCCAGCTACTCCTCTAGGCGACCGGGCGCGTCGCCGGGGGACGTAAGCCTGGCCGTTATGACCGACGTGATGTTTCGAGTGCCCGCGATAAGAGTAGCGGAGAAGCAATCCGCGAAGCAGAAGACCTGGATGTACTTGTTCGAGTGGCCGAGCCCGACCGTCAAGAGCCTCGGCGCCTGCCACGCGATCGAGCTGCCTTTCGTTTTCGGAAACCTGCACGCGGCAAGGGTCTCGAGGCTTATAGGTCAGAACCCGCCGCAGGCTCTCTCCGACACGATGCAGGACGCCTGGGGCGCGTTCGCCAGGACCGGCGACCCGAACGGCAACGGCGTCCCGAACTGGCAGCCGTACAACGCGCAGACGAGGGCGACGATGATCCTCAATACGACTTCGAAGCAGGAGAACGACCCGTTCGCGGCGGACACCGCGGTCTGGAACGGCGTGCCCTTCGACGGGGTCAAGCCTTCGCTTCAGTAAGCCGCGGACAGGGCAGCCGATGTGTTGTCAGGGGGGGGTTTGAATCGTAGTCGGCTACTGAACGTTCGGGCAGCAGGACAAGGTGAACCATGGACAGTCAGTTCGAGAGGACCACAAATGAGTGCTCCGGTATCGAGGACCTGAAGCCGGAGGTGATCGAGTACCTGGGCGCTTACCTGGAGAAGCTCGAGATGGACCCGGTCGGAGAGGTCATCGCCTGCGGCGAGACGACTTCGGTCCCGAAAAAGGGCGGGCGCTTTTCAAAGAAGAAAGAAGGAGACGTCCAGTACACGGCCATCATCATCACGCCGGACGTCCTCTACTGGGTGGTCGCTCAGAAAGGTGACATGACCGTCGCCTGGGCCAGACTGGCCGACATCACGGTGAAGGACTACAAGAGCTCGATGGAGTACAAGATGATCCCCGACTCGGGCATAGACATCTTCGGGTTCGTCAAGGACGGCCGCGAGAGGGGAACCGTCTTCATCGGCCTCGGCGAAGGGGCTGCGGCGGACGCGCTCATGTCCTCGCTGGGGAAAGCGGTGGAGAAGGCCGGGGGGACCTGGAAGCGATAGCCGCACGGGATCGATCTCCCGCGGACATATTCGGCCGATCCGCGGCGGATTGGAAGCTCCGTCGGTCCTCTGCCGATGTAGAATATCCGTGCGCCGCGGTCACAGGAGAGACGTGCCGGCGCATTCGAGAAGGTCGTATCTATCCGGACCGACGAACCGGGCGGTCAGATGGCAATGGAGAGAAGCGCGGCGCTCGCGGTGGGAGCCCACCCGGACGATGTCGAGTTCATGATGGCGGGCACCCTGCTGATGCTCGCAGCAGCCGGGCTGGACATCCACGTATGGAGCATCGCCAACGGGTGCTGCGGTGCGCTCTCGGCCAACGGCGACGAGACGGCCAAGACCCGCGAAAAAGAGGCGCGCTCATCGGCCGCTGTCGGCGGAGCGCGATGGCACCCGCCGCTCGTGAACGACCTTTCGATAATGTTCGATGCAAGCCTGGTCAGCCGGGTCGCGTCGGTGTTGCGGGACGTGAAGCCGGCGGTGCTTCTCGTGCCTTCACCCGACGATTACATGGAGGACCACCAGAACGCGTGCCGCGTGACGGTCACGGCGGCGTTCGCCCTGTCGATGCCGGCGTTCGAGGCGGACCCGCCCGCGCCCGCCTGGGACGGTGACGTGACGATCTACCACGCGATGCCTTACGGCCTGCGAGACGGCATGCGAAGGCTGGTTCGCCCGGGCTCGTACGTGGACGTCGAGGGAGTGCTCCCGACCAAGAAGGAGATGCTGGCACAACACCGGTCGCAGTTCGAGTTCCTGCAGGAGAGCCAGGGACTCGGCTCGTACGTCGGGGCGATGGAAGAGATGTGCGAAGCCGTCGGGGCGATGTCGGGCGGCTATCGATACGCGGAAGGCTGGAGGCGGCATTCGCACCTGGGCTACAGCCGCGAAGACATAGACCCCTTGAAAGAATTCCTGGGAGACAGTTACATGATCGACGCCGGTTACCAGGAATCTCTCGGCTGAAGGTCGCGCGGAGGTGGACATGGAGCGTCGAGCGAGCAAGATAGCACCGGGCTGGTGGGACTATACCACGCTCGACGACGAGCTCCTGGACAGGGCGGCGCGCCTGGAGGCCGCCGACATTCAGGCACTGGAGCGTCCGGGGTTCAGGGTCACGTTCTACGACACGCTGCAGGAGTTCTACCTCGCCGAGGCGCTCGAATACATAGAGTCATGGAGGTCCGCGATGCCGGACCGCCCCGCGGGGATCTGCGGGCCGATCGGCCCAACGGAGCAACTCCCGCTCGTCGCCCACATCGTGAACAGCCTCGAGCTGGATCTGTCAAACGCGCACTTCTGGGGCATGGACGAATGGGTCGTGAATGGCGGGACGGTCGATCGGACGCACCCGCTCTCTTTTGAGAGCGCGGACAGGGCGCTTTGCTTCGACCGCATCCGCGCAGACCTTAGGATGCCTGAGGAGAACCTGCACTTTCCGACCGGGGACCTCGCCGAGTACAGCCGCAGCTTCGACGCCGTTCGCTGCGTCGTGATGCAGGGAGGGCAGGGGGAGGTCAAGCACTGGGCCTTCAACGACCCGGTCAGGCGAGAAGGCCCTTACGAGGAACGGCCGCCGACCCCCGAAGAGTACAGAGCGCTCGGCGTGAGGGTCGTGGAGCTCCACCCGATGACTCTGATGCAGAACGCGCGGACATCCGGCAGCGGAGACGTGAGGGCGGTGCCGGGAAGAGCCGCGACCGTAGGGCCGCTCGAGACCTGGAAGTCTGATACCGTATCGATCTGGCACGCCGGCGTGCACGACAACCCGTTCGGGATGCGGCTGACGGCTCTGATGATCTCCGAGCGCTTCGCGGACAGCTCGGTCCCGATGTCACTTCTCGCCGAACACCCCGACGTTCGCTTCAACTTCTATCGCGGCGGCGTCGGCCGCGTCCGCGTCGAGATGCACTGAAGAGAGCGTCAGAGCGAAGTCCCGAGGGCGTACCCCGCCTTGGTGGCTTCAAGCACCATCCCCGGTTCCATGGAGTCACCGACGTTGTGCAGCTCGGGTGCGCACCTCAGCTTCACGCACTCGTAATAGAGCGCGTCATTCGACCGCGAGCCCGTCGAAAGCACGACCAGGTCGGCCGGTAGCGTGAGCTCGATCTCCTCTACCTTGAACTCCTTCGCGAACGGGAACGGCACTTCGACGTTGTCCGGATAGGGCGGCGTCCACGTGACGTAAGGTTCGGGAACGCTGGCCGAGACGT
>Ga0182017_10004553_pt1 | contig 10299 bp, 8 predicted proteins | sample 712E3DmetaG_FD_120492 | JGI IMG/M metagenome (GOLD analysis project Ga0182017, IMG submission 120492) | Permafrost microbial communities from Stordalen Mire, Sweden - 712E3D metaG | ecosystem: Environmental > Terrestrial > Soil > Wetlands > Permafrost | place: Sweden: Stordalen | collected... | reverse complement strand
GGCGCTGACTCGGGACTCGCGTTCGAGCCTTGCGAGGGCGGGATAGACCGTGCCGTCGGAGATATCGGATAATCCGAGTTGATGCAGGCTCTGAACGACCTCGTACCCGTAGGACTCGCGGTCTGCGAGCAGGCGCAGCAACAACAGCGACAGGACGCCTTTGAGGAGCTGAGGATCGTGAGTCGGGGGCATGCGTTCACACTAAGCCATGTACTATGTATTGTCAAGTACTAAGCTAAACCAGGTTAAGGGAGGACTCTCGCACATGAGGGATCGACGTCAGGCCCTAGCCGCCAGCACCAGCCAGATTCCCGCCGCCAACCGGCCGCTCCGACCGTCGGCGAGCACGATCATCGCTGCGACCGAGCAGACGCTGACCGCGCCGGTCAGCCCATGCCATGGCCCGCCGATGATGTGGACCTTCGAACCAACCGCTTCGCTTGATGGGCGCTCCTCAGATGCAGCGCCTCAGGCAAGATGAAAGAACAGCAGCACACCGATGACGATCGTGGCGGCAGCACCGATAAGAGTCAGGATGAGCAGAATCTTCGAAGCGGCTCTGGTGTATGCGAACGTCAGCCCGCCAGAAATCACCAGCACGGATCCCATCAAAGTGTCATGCAAGTCCATCGCCATCGTGTCGCCCCTTTCCTGCTCGCAAGCCGTGCGTCGTTGACCGACGCACCCGAAGTCGCCACACCGCGTTTGTTCAAGCCCTGCCGGGATTTACACGTAGTCTCGCTTCTGCAAGACCCGCCAGGAGATCCATCCGGGCACGATCGGCAGCCAGTAGGTGGACAGCCTGTAAACGAGTACCGCTGAGACCGCGGGCCCGGCGTGCATGCCAACGCCGGTCAGGCCGGCGACCAAGGCCGCCTCGATCGCGCCGAGACCGCCGGGGGTGGGTGAGGCGGCGGCGATGGCTGCGGCACCCAGGTAGACGGCGCCGATCTCCTCGATCCCAACGCCGCCGCCGAATGCCTGGATCGAGGCAACGAGGCCGGCGATGTAGGCAAGAGTCACCAACGCCGAGCCTCCGACCAAGAAGGTCAGCTTGACCGGGCTGGCTGCTACGCCTCGCACGCTGGCGGCAGCCGACCGTAGGGCCGGCAGGACCCGGGTTGCGCCGAAACGCCTGCCCCGGCGGGTGGCGAGCAACATTCCGACGAGTGCGGCCGCCACGGCCAGAATGAGCAACAGCTTGCTGGCCGACGGCAGCTTGAAGATATGGGCCAGCCCATGGCGTGCCAAGGTGAAAAAGATCACCATGAGGATCAGGTGAGCCACGAGTCCCACGAGCGCATTGACGCCAACCGCGGCGACACCGGCACCGGCTGGGACGCCCCTTTTTTGCAGGAATCGTGCGTTCAGTGCCATTCCGCCGATGTTGGCGGGCGAGACCCGGTTGACGAACGAGGATGCGGCCTGGGTCAGGGTCATGGGCCAGAACGGTATGGGTCCCGGCACGGCGCCGATCAGCGCCACCGCACTCGCAAGGTACGTCAAGGCGGATGCGGCGAGGATGACCGGCACCCATACCCAGTGCATCGACTGTAATGCTTGCCAGCTGCTGCCTACGTGGGCCAACTGCGGCAGGATGAAGTAGAAAGCGCCGGCCACGGCGGCGATGGCGAGCAGGTTCTTCAGCCGGACCCGCTGAAGCCGCGCCAGCGGCTGATCACCCGGTCCACTGGCCGCGGCGGCGGCCGCCCTTGTTTCCGCGAGCAGGCCATTATTCCTCCCGATCGCCTGACGCGTTGCTGCCGACAGAGCCGGCGGTTGCAGCAACGGAACTGCGGGCGTCATCGCTTCGGCGCCGAGGACCGACGCGGCGCTGGCCACAGCCCTTTCCGCGCCGACCATCGTGGCCAGCGACGCCAGTAGCTCGGCGATGTCGAGGTCCTTCTGCCGCTGGGTGGCAACCAGTTCGGAAAAGCTGAAGTCGGTCAACCAAGGCACAACATCGCCGTCGACCATCACATTGGCCGCCCGTAGAGAGCGATGGGCCATTCCGGCGCGGTGCAGCCTGTCCACTTCGGTCCACAGCCGCCGGAGAAGGTCATCGCTGATCGCCTGCGACGGCAATTCGGCGAGCGAGGTGCCATCTATCCGCTCCATTACAAGCAGCACCGTGCCGTCGCCGGCTTTGATAACCCGTTCGACACTGGGGACACGGACACCAGCTCGCTCGGCCGACATGCCGACGAGGGCCTGGTGTTCGACAGCGCGGATCACCGAGGCAGTGGGCCACGTGTGGCCGACGTTGCGCAGCCGGGCGAACCGGTACACCCGGTAGAGCAGATCCGCGTCACGTTGGTCCGAGCCGAGCGCCTTGATGAACAACCGCCGCCCGTCATCGGTGACCGCCACGAACGGCCGGGAACCTTTCGTCCGGACAGCCGCAGGCTCGACAACGGCGGTTGGCAGGCCAGCGGCCTGCAACGCCTTCGTGATCCCGTTGGGTCCCATCCGTCGATCGGGCACACCGAATGCGACCAGTACGCCGGCGCCCACCGTTACCCCGATGGCCAACGCGAGAAGCAGTTCGGCCGGCAATACAGTTCCAGTTAACAACCGGAGCGCGGCGATGGTGCTCAGTGTGAGCCATGCTGTCCGGCGCCACGGACGGCTCAGCCACGGCGCTACGGCGATCGTCGTCGCCGCCGCCGAAGCGAGTAGCGCCGGGCCCGGAAACGCAGCGCTAGCCAGCCACGAGCCATGCCCTGTGATCAACGCCATTGTGTGCGGATGCTTGTCGCCGGCCAGGTACAAGATTCCTGACAGCGCGCCGGCGGCTGCGAGGGCGCCTGCAAGCAGACCGGCCAGCAGGCGGAACCGACGGTAACGCAGGACAATCGTCACGACTCCGACGGCCGCGAGGACGAATGCCACTTGCACCAGACCGATCAGTAGCCTCTCGGCTGAATCAGTTCCGAGCCAGGAAACGGTTGCCGTGCCGGACCCGACCAGCTGACCTGGGTCCGCCGCGACCGCTGCAAGTGTCCCCACCAGAACCAGCCCGCTCGCGATGAGGCGGATGACGTCACCCGGATGCCTGTAACGAGACGACGGAACAAGCTGCAACCGATGGGCCGTGACCATGTCAACGTCGCCAGGTAGTGGGTGATTGGTTTTCGTCAGCTGGCTTTCGGGTGGCGTTTTCTCGTCACGATCGATCTTGCTCGCATTGACGCTGGTCATTGTCCGGCTCCTGCCCTCTGCGGCGGGAGGATGCTGGACAGACTTGCGTTTTGGCAGGCCCGTTCCCTCCTCCTGTCGTTCCACCCCCGTTGAAACAGATCGGTTATCAGGGCGGTCACTAACGCGCAGGAGATGCCGAGGAGTATCCCTGCGGCGGCGTCAGAGAGCCAGTGGGCAGCCAGGTACGCTCGGGAGAGCCCCATCACGATCGCGAACGCCACCGCCACCGCGCCCCACAGAGCGCGCCGCCTACCCGCCGGCACCAAGGCGATGACAGCCGCGACGACAGTGACCGACGCAGCAATGGCGTGCCCCGAAGGGAATGACCCGCCACTAGTCGCGACGAGCGAACCGGGCGGTCTGGGCCGGTCATAGACGTCTTTCAGCGAGCCAATGAGGAGCTCCGACATCACGACCGCCGCGGTGAAAGCGATCAGGTGCCACCACCGGCGCCTCAGGGCCAGGAACCCGGCCAGGGCGATGCGCACCGGCAACGTGACGTACACGAGCCCGAGAACGTTGAAGACCTTGGCTGTAGCTGTCATGAGCGGTGTCCGGCCGGAGACCATAAGGCGTAGCCACCCATTGTCGATACGCTGGATCCTGGCCAGCGTGCCATGGACCGCGACCAGGACGAACACCATGGCCGTGAGCGTGACTACCACGGCGGTAAGCAAAGCGGTCCGCCGCGGGCTGGCAAGGACCGCACCCTCCTCCTGCCGGGTCGTGGCCGGCCCGCTTAGCCCGGACACAAGGCGCCTCGTCCGCACAAGGAAAGGCCCTCGGTGCGCCGGACGTATTCGACCAGCACAGACCGGGGCGTGAAGGCCAGCGCGCCGTCAACGGCCGCGGCGAGAATCGGGGATGCACCGCGAGCGAAGCGGAAGCGGTAGGTGGCGCATCCCCCCGGGAAGGTGTAGTAGCGGAGGTCGGAGTACTGCGGCACGAGGCTCAGCGGGCGCTCGAAGCGGCGCGTGCCGGGCTGGTCGGAGGGGATCTGCTGGGCGCCCGAGGTGTCGCAGGTCGCAGTGAGGGTTACGGTGACCGCTCGCGGCCCTGCGCGATCGGAGTCCAGCGAGAGGCTGGCCCTCCCGCTGGCGATGTCCGTGCTGCCAACGCTCCAGCCCGTCGGGAGCGCGGCGATGCAGGGCAGCAGGGCAGCGGACGGGACTGCCTGGGCGCTGAGGATCATCGAATGGCCGGTGCCGCAGCTGGGGGCGTAGGCGCCCAGATTTTCGGCTGCCGGGAAGAAGGCATTCCCCGTCTCCCCCAGGGCGGCGGTGATGACGGCGAGCATCGCGACCGCCAGAGCGACCCGCCCGATGCTCCAGCGTTGCAGCGCGATCGGCCGCCGCTGTGGGGCGAGGGCGCGGAATTCGCCGAGCAGGTCGCGCTGGTCCCGTTTCATGAAGGCGCGCAGTTGGGTCGGGCTGGCGGCCCCGCGGGTGGCGGCGAATGCTTCGGCGAGCTCGGCTTCGGTGAAGTACGCCAGCGCCCGCCGGTAGACCCGCTGCGGGTCGGTGCGCACGGCCAGGACGAGCATCATGTTGCCGAGATCGACCGCCTGTCGCCATGGTGACGGGCGCACCTGGACGAAGGCCACGTCGATCAGCAGCAGCTCTCCGGAGCGGACCATCAAGTTGCCTGGTTTGATGTCGCGGTGGGCGATCCCAGCGTCCCACAGCGTGCGGATCAGCTGCAGTCCCTGGTCGATCACCGTGTCGTCGACGTCGGCTTCGCCGATTTCGACGGCGCCGGTATGGAATTCGGTGACCAGCATGTACTCGCGCTCGGGCGTGATCTCCACGATGCCGTATGGCCGGGCCGTGAGGACCCCGATGTCCTGGAGCAGGCGCAGGGCATAGTCCTCGTACTCGACCAGGCGCCGCACGCTCTGGAAGGGGTGCTCGTCCTCCAGCGAGCCGTACAGGATGGTCCGCCACAGCTTGTACCAGCGGTCGGCGCGGACGTGGCCCTTGGTGTAGAGCTTGGCGAACACGAACTCCTCCGGGCCGCCTTCGACTCGCAGCCGCAACGGCGTGGAGCCGGCGGAGGACTCCAGGCCGACCGGCTTGATCTCGGTCACCGTGAGCCCGAGCTGGTCAGCCACGGCCTGGCGGATCGCCTGCCCCCGCCGGCCGGTCACATCCACGTGCGCGGTGTTGCCGCGCCGGTAGGCGACGGGGAACGCCTCGTTCGGGGTGAAGAAACGGAACGCGGTGACCGGGATCGCGACGGCGAGCGCCACGGCCAGGAGCAGGTCATACACGTGATCGACCGCCAGGTACAGCCGAGCCAGACAGAACACGGCGACCACGACGGCCACCGCCGCCTTGGTGTAGGTGCGGGGGCGGCCCGGCACGGCCAGGCAGTAGACGGCGCCCATCAAGAAGATCGTGACGACCGCCACCGGGGGCGACACCCCGGAGTACCCGCCCCAGCTGCCGATGATCGTTACGCCGTACGGGCGTGGCCTGGACAGCCCGAAGTAGATCAATGTCCCGGCCTGCTCCAGGAACAACACGCTTCCCAGGAACACCAGCAAGTGCCGCCAGCGGCGGAACGCCATCGTCAGGGCGGCCACCGACAGGCCGAGCGCGCTGGCCCCCCAGCCGGAGCCCGCCCCGTTGATCCCGTTGGCCACATCGGTCAGCCACGGCGTCCGTATTCCGGCCAGGAGACGCAGCACCCACGTGCTTGCCCGGTCATCGATCCGGAGCCACGGCGTGTGCTGGGACGCCAGGAACGCGCCGGCGAGCGCCACGGCCCCAAGGATCAGCCATGCCGTGGTGCTGAACGAGAACGCGCGCGGCAGGGGCGGGGGGGCGCCGGTGGGGCGGCGCCGGCGCGCAGTTGGCAGCACGGCGGGACCCGGCGCTAGGCCGACTACGGAATCTAGGGTTGTAGCGGCAAGGGTGTTCTCGCTCATTGCACCGCTTCCACTAGAGGACCGAATTGCCTTTGGGGGAGAGTTCGGCGAAGTGGGAAGGACAGCCGCCCGCGCTGGCGCGAAGAAAGGAACTCTCCAACGCGAAGGTTCCAACTCAATGACACCTCCCCCTCCAAGGATTCCCCGACACGGTTCGGGCGATCAGTGCAGGGCCGGCTCGAGGTGCTCCGTCTCCGACAGATCCACCGCCGGAGCGGCCGTTCCCCGGGAGGCGGCCCGCTCGGTCCAGATGTCGAGCACGAGCAGGCTCAGGTTCGACACGACCGCCGCAGCGATGATCGTCGTGATCAACGCTATGAGCCCGCTGGTCACGTGGTAACCGAGTGCGGCTCCGACCACCGCACCGACACCCGCGGCACCGATGCCCTTGGCCCGCATCGCCTTCGGCGTGTCGGTTCGGACCCAGCCGGCGTAGACCCCGAGCCAGACCGGCACCGCGACCGAGACCACTGCCAGCAGCTGGTCCTCGAGCGGCACGCTCGGCCAGAACCGCAGTACCAACAGTGCGCCGAGGAACCATCCGCCGAGTCCGAACACGATCGGACCGGCCGAACGGATCCATGCGCCCGTCTTGCGGCCGGTACCGCCTCGGCGACGGACCCGGATCGCCAAGATCACGAGCCAGATCACTGCCAACAAGGCGAAGCCGATCATAAACGCAAGGAGGTCCTTGGCAATCGCTGCCTGCGTGGGCGATGTGGCGAAGCTGACGACGTTCGGGGTGTAGCGGGACGTGTCGACCTGGCCGGTGGCGTAGAACGTGGTCAGCAACTGCGTGCTGGCTCTCGGCTCGTAGGAAAAGAAGTCGTCCACGTGCCCGAGCCCGGACAAGATGACCTGATGCCCGTTGGAAAGGTGCGGCAGCAGCTCCTTTGTGGCGTTCTGAGCCGGCGTTTCGAAGTCGAGCGTCCCGCCGATGAGCAGCGTCGGGACGCTCGAGTTCTGCACGCTGGTGTACTGGTTCTCACCCGGGTTGGCCGGCCAGGCGTGCACGAGGCCTCCTGCCCCCCACAAGAACTCCCCGAGGGGATTGCCGATGATTGAGCCCCGGTCCGCGCCGGAGCTGAAGTAGCGCTCGACGGGCTGCGCGTCGGCCATCCCGATGCTTGCAAACTCGCCCCAGGTGAACGACTGGGGGAGGGTGAGATTGGCCATAGTCGATAGCAGCCACAGGCCGCTCGGGTCGCCGTGCGCGGCGGAGATCCACGAGTCGAGGGTCATCGGCCCGGACAGTGGCGAATCCACCGAGGTCGCCTCCGTGAGCCCGAGGAACGTCCCGACCAGGGCGTTGCCCGGCTTGATCGGCAGGAAATACCAACTGCTCGGCATGTCTGCCGCCGTGTGCTGCATGCTCGCGGCGAGGTTGCTAGTGCGGGCGCGGCAGGCAGGCTGCTTCGCGCACAGGGCCGAGTAACGCTCGATCCCCTGATCGATCTCGGCTCCGCTGTACAGGAAGTTCCCGGGCGGGTTGACCCCGACCATCACCGAGCGGTCGACACTGTTCGGGTACCGCCACTGGTAGATCATCCCGAGACGGGTCCCGGCGCTCTCGCTCAGCAGGTCGATGCGCTTGTAGCCGAGCGCGACGCGAGCGGCCTCGATGTCGTCGGCCTGCTCCGCCAGCGTGTAGCCAGCGAGATCTACGCCGTCTCGCTCAAGCCGCTTCGCGCACGAGGCGAAGGCCTGGGAGTACGCACTCAGCGACGCTTTGCCGAGGTAGTCCGAGGTCTCCAGCGCCGCCGTCACCTCGGGACAGTTCAGCACCGAGGAACCGTCGACGCCGCGGTAGCCGACCATGACGACATCGTGCTGGGCGGTCAGGCGGCCCGCTTGAGGGAACGTCATGTTGGTTATGCCCGGGCCGCCGTTGAGGTAGAAGATTGGCGCCAACGGGTGTGATGAGCGAGCCAGGATCCGGGTCACCGGCAGCGCGATCAGCCGCGACTTCGAGCTCGCTCGGTTCTCCGGCACGACCAATGTGCCGCAGTCCGCGGGCATCGCACCCTGCTCGGTCGCGTAAGTGCACGCGTGCATGGTCAGCTGGCCGGCGTGTGCCCCCTGCGGGACCGAGACCGCGGCGGCGCCGGGTGCGAACCGGAGGTACGCCAGGCCGAGCAACATTACCCCGATGACCACCAGGGCAACGATCCGACTGGGGCTGTAGATCCGCTTTGCCTTCATGGAGATGCCTTCCCTCGGTCCAGACTCAGAGTGCCGCCGCCGTGCTCTGCAACAGTCTCCGGCGGCGTGGTACGTGCTGCCTTCGCCGTGTAGCCACTTCTCGCGAACTGACCTTGTCGTATGGCACTTGGTGGGTCCGTTTCATGGTGTAGGGAACTGCTCAGAAGTTGTATCGAAGCCGCAGAAGCTCATAGTCCAGATCGGTCGCCGCTCTCGCCTTCTGACTGCTGGGAGCCTGACAGTGAGACCACAGCGATCGTTGCGTAGCGGTGGCGTCCTAGCGAGTACTCCGGGCATTTGGTCATCTCGATTCGTTATCTCACGGGGCGAGGCTGAAAGGCGGATACTGGTCGGTGACCAATGTGAAGGAGTAGGCCATGACTCGGCATTGCCACCGGATAACTCCTTCCACGAATTCAAAGACGCCCCTTGGGTATCGCCCCGTGAACAGGATGGCGAACCATGCGACGATCGCAGCCACCACCGATGCGACGGTCAGAAAGACCAACACGACGTAGTGGGGGATGGCCAGGAACCACTTCACAAGCGGCATCCACCGATTGAGATCGCGTTCGGCGTCGGGATAGGCGTAGTCCAGGTGTACGGACGGGTAATCGGTGGTGGAGGGGTAGCGGTCGTCCATGAGAACCAGGTAGGCACCCACCCGGTTGCTAAACCGCTGTAACTCCAGGTTCCAGTCGAACCACCATCGGGGATACTTCTGGCGGAAGAGGATCATGAGCAGGGGACCGAAGAACAGTTGGCCGCCCACTCCCGCTGCACCTGAGACCGCACTCAGCACGATCAGGATGGGGATGGCTACGAAGATCCTGAAGGCCGTGGTTACCCGATTGAGGTTTCGATCGGGGTAGTCCACGGAGAACCGAACGGGATACGACTGTTGTTGCATAGCTCACCTTTCAGGGTTTCGGGGATGGGATTTCACGTCTGGCGTCATCCAGACTCAGCGACAAAGCCGACCAACGTCGCTCACGTTGGGGACGAGGCGACATCGACTCCGAGGTTGGGAATCTCCTCGATATCGAGCAGGATAGGAGACGGCTTGAATCCTTTGACAATGAGGTAGATGCCAAGAGACAACTCCCAAAGGAACTCCGGAATTGTCGCGATGGCCTGCGCCTTTGAGTTTGCATTGATGGCGTGGAACATCACGGCGGTCCCCGAGGCGATGATCAGCGGACCTCCGATCAGCCCCAGCATCGCCATGGCCCGCGGCACAAGGCCGGATCGGTACATCAGGTAGCCGAGCAGCAACCCGTTCCCTACGCCGACGACCCAGCCGGGCCCGAGCAGGAACGTCCACTTGTGGATCGCGACGAGCGACCTGCCGACCATGACGACCGAGGACCCGCCGGCACCCCCGACGTCCTGCCGCAGCGTAACGACTGCTAGCAGGCTGACGATGCCGATCGCGAGGAAGCCGCACTCGACAAGGCGGGCGGTGACGTAGCCGAGGGCGAGGCCTTCGTTCTGCCGCTTGAGGATCGGGAACAGCACGACGGCCGTGCCGATGTTGGCGACGATGAGGATCATCTCGAGGAGCGCTCCGAGGGCGATACGTTTGTCAGCGCCGGCGCCGATGATGTAGTTGGCGTGGTCGACGAGACGGAGATAAAGCAACCCTGCTGGAATCGAAGTGACGAAGGTGATGATGAAGAGCACACCCGCGGCAAGTGCGGTCTTTCTAGTTGAGCTCATCCTAACGTCCTCTTCGATTGGTCAACAACGGGCGAGCCTCCTCGAGGTGGGTCCACTCGGCGGTCGGTTGTCAGGTTGGGTGCATTGGTTCGGATGGCTGTCATGTCGTCCTCCTCCTTGGTAAGTGCGTTAGCTCAACAAGCCGACGGCGAAGACCAGGAACACCAGCCTGATCAGTCCAGCGGCCATGGTGGTGACCTGGGCACTCTGGCGTAGGAGCTGACAAGCGATCTGAGTATCCGCGCCGG
>Ga0182017_10004551_pt1 | contig 10301 bp, 10 predicted proteins | sample 712E3DmetaG_FD_120492 | JGI IMG/M metagenome (GOLD analysis project Ga0182017, IMG submission 120492) | Permafrost microbial communities from Stordalen Mire, Sweden - 712E3D metaG | ecosystem: Environmental > Terrestrial > Soil > Wetlands > Permafrost | place: Sweden: Stordalen | collected... | reverse complement strand
CGGCGCGTGCTGATGGGCCGCTGAGAGCGCGGCGCGTGCCGCCACCTGGAAATCGAAGGAGGTGAGCACTCAAGGCCTGTCAGGAAATAGCAGATCCAATACTTGCCGCCGATTAACGGAGATAAACGCGGATAAACGAATCTTGTTCTCGTTTTCTTATCGGCGTTAATCTGTGTTCATCGGCGGCAGAAAATGCCTTTGCCACTTTTCTAGGCGCCTTCTTGCACTCGGCAAGATGTTTTCGTACGTCCTTGCGCTCTCCGAAGATTGGAGCGGTTGTTTACTGACGAGCCCTCAGTTAGCTCCTTCGTGTCCGGGTTTTACGCGCCGGACACCGCGTGCCCCGACGGTGCGGAGGCCGGGTGGTCCGCTCGGAAGGGCTGGCTGATCGGCCAGAAGGCTGCGGCATCCGGCCAGGGGGAGGTCGGCGCCAGCCCTGCTGGCGCGGACCTGCGGATTCATTGCGCCGGCCCTTACGCCGGCAGCCGCAGCCTCGCTTCGCAGCCGCGCCCCGTCTCGCGGTTGTGGAGGGTCAGCGTGCCGCCATGGGCTTCGGCGATCTGGCGGCTCAGAACCAGGCCGATGCCGGAGCCGCCGGGCTTGGTGGTGAAGAAGGGGACGAACAGGTTGGCTGTGCTCGCGAGGCCGGGGCCTTCGTCCTCGATTGCGATATCGACGTGGCCCGCGGCGCAGGTCCAGCTCACTCCGACGCCGCCGCCGGTTTCAAGCGCTGCGTCCACGGCGTTCTTCAGGAGATTGATCAGAAGTTGTTCGAGCTGGTCGGGATCGGCCTGAACGGTGAGCGCCGGGCCGGGAGTCAAGCGAACGGGGACGCGGCTCTCCAGGCTCGCCACGCGCCGGAGGCAGGCGCCCAGGTCCACGGGCTGGAACTTCGGCTGGGGGAGGCGGGCCAGGCGCGAGTACGCCTGCATGAAGCGCGTGAGCGCCTCGGCGCGGGAACTGATCACCGCCAGGCCGCCCTGGATGTCCTCCTGCCAGTCGGCTGGAAGCGGGTCGCGGCCGATGAGGCTCTCCAGGCTGCCGGCGATCGAGCGGATGGGCGCGAGCGAATTGTTCAGCTCGTGGCCGAGCACGCGCAGCAGGCGCTGCCACGCCTGCCGCTCTTCCTCGCGCAGGGCGCGGCTGAGATCGGTGAGCACCAGCAGGTGGTGGCGCATGCCTTCCTCGCGGAAGGTGGAGCGGGTGATGCCCCATCGGCCCATCCCGCCGGGAAAGACCATCTGCGCGGTACGCGGCGCCTCTCCCTCCAGGCACTCGGCCAGCCCCAGATCGGAAGCGCGCCGCCCCAGGAGCCGCTCGGCGGATTGCGCCAGCAGGCGCTCGCCGGCACGGTTCACCAGGCGCAGGCGCTGTTCCCCATCGAAGGTAAAAATGGCGACCTCGATTTCGGTCATGACGGTGCGCAGCAGCAGCGCCGCTTCCACCGCGCCGAGGCGCTGGCGATGGAGCGTTTCGCCGAGCGCATTGACCTCGACGATCACCTCGCCCAGCGCGTCGTCGCGCCGCGCGCCGCGGGCGCGGATGGAGTAGTCGCCCTCGCGCAGCGCCGCCAGCAGGTTCGAAAGCGTCTGCAAGGGCCGCACCACGCGGCCCTGGGCCGCTCCGGCGAATCCCCACAAGCACAGGCCGATGGCCACGGCGAGGGTCCATTGCGTCTTGGGAGTGAAGTCGCCGGTCCACAGAAGGATCAGCGCCACCAGCGTGCCGGGGAAACCGGCGGCCAGCGCCAGCAGGAAGATTTGGTGTTCGTGGCGGAGCGGGCCGGGCTTGTGGAGCTTCATGAGCCGTCAGAGCCCGTAGCGCTGGATGCGGCGGTAGAGCGCGCTGCGGCTCAGTCCCAGCGCTCCCGCCGCCTGGCTGACGTTGCCCTGGTAGCGCGCCAGGGCTTTCTTGATCAGGAACGCTTCCACTTCCTCGATGCTCATGTCCTCCAGGCGCGGCGTGCCTTCGCGTCCCGTGGGGCGCAGTGCCAGGTCGCTGGCTTTGACTTGCGTGCCCTGCGCCATCAGCACCGCGCGCTCGATGGAATGATCCAGCTCGCGCACGTTACCCGGCCAGGGATGATCCAGCAGCGCCTGCAAGGCCGAGGATTCCAGGCCGCTGACGTTCTTGCGGTACCGCTGCGAGTACAGACCGAGAAAGTGCATCGCCAGCAGCGGGATGTCCTCGCGCCGCTCCCTGAGCGGCGGCACGTGGATCTCGATGGTGTTGAGCCGGAACAGCAGGTCCTCGCGGAAGCGCCCGCCCGAGACTTCGGCGTGCAGGTCGGAATTGGTGGCGGAGAGGATGCGTACGTCCACGCGGTGGGTCTTCGACGAACCCACGCGCTCGAACTCGCCGGTTTCGAGGACGCGCAGCAGCTTGGCCTGCTGGGCCGGGGTGATGTTGGCGATCTCGTCCAGGAACAGCGTGCCGCCATCGGCCAGCTCGAAACGGCCCACGCGGTCCGAGCGCGCGTCCGTAAAGGCTCCCTTGACGTGGCCGAATAACTCGCTCTCGAAGACGCCCTCGGGAAGCCCCCCCGTGTTCACGGTGATCAGCGGCTTGGGGGAACGCCCGGAAATGGAGTGCAGCGCCTGCGACACCACGCCCTTGCCGGTGCCGTTCTCGCCGGTGATGAGAACGTTGGCGTCGGAGGGCCCGATTCGTTCGATCATCTCGAGCACGGGCCGCATGGAGGGCGCGTTGGCGAGCAGAGTCGAGCGGCCTTCCGCCCGCAGCAGCCGGTTCTCGGCCTCCAGGCGCTGGCCGCGGCGCAAAGCGCGCCCGAGTTCGATCTGGGTGCCCAGGACGGTGAGCAGGCGCGCATTCTCCCAAGGCTTCTGGACGAAGTCGCGCGCGCCGCGCCGCATCGCTTCGACCGCCAGCTCCACCGAACCCCAGGCGGTCATCACGATCAGCGGGAGCGTGCTGTCGAGGGTTTGTATGCGGCACAGCAGGTCGAGCCCCTCCTGGCCCGAGGTGGTGTCCCGCGCATAGTTCAAATCCATCAGCACGGCATCGAAGTCGCGATTCTCGATGGCGGAGAGGATGCCGGTTGGCGAGCTCGCGGATTCGGTCTCGAAGCCCTCGCTCTTGAGCAGGAGGCGCAGGGCGATGAGAACATCGGGCTGGTCGTCGGCGATCAGAATTCTGGGATTCGAGCTTGCCATGCCGTTAGTGTCCGTTTATGGGATTCCCCGTTCCGCCGATGGACAGCGGTCTGGGCAGGCAAAACTGCCTGCCCCACACGCTGGCTCCTAATCGCTTGCGATCCAGCCGTCGAAGAGCTTGATGACGCGGTCGCCGTAAGCGGCGTTGGCCTCCGAGTGGGTCACCTGGATAATCGTGGTGCCCTCTCCGTTCAGGCGCTTGAACAGCTCCATGATTTCTTTTCCCTGGCTGGAATGGAGATTGCCGGTCGGCTCGTCCGCCAGGATGAGTTTGGGGCTGGCGACCAGCGCCCGCGCCACGGCCACAAGCTGCTGTTGTCCGCCCGAAAGCTGGTTCGGGTAGAGGTCCTTCTTCCCCACGATCCGGAAGCGGTCCAGCAGATCGCAGACGATGCTGGCGCGCTCGGAAGCCTTGACGTTGCGGTAGGAAAGCGGGATCTCCAGGTTCTCGTAGACGGTCAGGTTGTCGAGCAGATGATAGCTCTGGAAGACGAACCCGATATACTTCTTGTTCAGCTCCGCACGCTGTTTCGCGTTGAGCTTGTGGACGGGGTGTTCGAGAAGGTAGTATGCGCCGGTCCAGGCCCCGTCGAGCATCCCGATGATGCTCAGCAGCGTCGACTTGCCCGCGCCGGACGGTCCCATGACCGTCACGAACTCGCCATCCTTGATTTCCAAATTGATCCGGCGCAGCACGAAGGTCTTCATGTTGCCAGCCGGGTACCACTTTTCGACGTTCTCGAGTCGGATCATCGGATCGGCCATATCGGACTCATTCTATGCCTTCCGGATAGTTGTCTGTTGCAACCCTGGGGCCAAACGGCTGGCCCGCTTCACCACCGCCACGCCGGTGAAGATGATCAGCATCGCCGCCATCTCCCGCAGACCGAAGGGTTCTCTGTAGAACCACCAGCCGAGGAAGACCGCCACCACCGTGTTGATGTAAGGATAGATGGAAACCACCGCCACGCGGAGGTGGCTCAGGGCGTAGATGTAGGAGCTGTATCCGACGATCGAGCCGAAAACGATGAGATAGACCAGGCCCCCGACGCCGCGGACGGTGGGCGTTACAGGACGGTGCGGCACCATCAGCGCCGCCACTGCCAGCACCAGCCCGGCCGCCAGCATCTGAATGCCGCCGTTGACGATGGGGTGCGCTCGAGCCGGCTGCCGGCGGTAGTAGATCGACCCGAAGGCCCAGCAGGCGTTGGCCAGTTGCAGGATCAGAAAGCCGTCGAGCAGCAGCCCTCCCGCGCCCAGTCCTTCACTGTGGGAGGGATCGAGGACCAGCAGCGCCGTGCCGCCGAGCCCGATCATCATGCCGAGGATGGTGGGACGGTGCAGACGGTCGCCGCCCGGTATCAGCGCCTCGATCCCCACCAGCCAGAAGGGCGAGAGCGTGATGAACAGCGCGGCCATGCCGCTGGGGATCCAAGTCTCGGAGAACACCAGGCAGGTGTTGGAACCGCCCAGCAGAAGGACGCCGGTGAGGGCGCCGCCCCACAGCTCACGCCCTTTCGGAATGCGCGCACCCGAGAGGATGGCCGCCACCAGCATAATGGCTCCCGCCGCGGTGAAACGGATCGCCACCAGCGTGAGCGGCGGGAAGGACTCGAGCGCCATCCGGATGGTGAGGTACGTGGTGCCCCAGAACAGGCAGACCGAAGCCAGGGCGCCGTAGGATCGCACGGCCTGCCCGCGCGTTCCGGCGCTCGGGGACGGAGATGGCGAAGACCTCAATATCTCAGGGTAGCACCCTGCCTCCGTTCGGCCGCCTGGATGCGGGTGTGGGACGTGGGGTGGCGAGCCGTTCGGCGGACTCGCATCTGGAATGCCTTCCCGGCGGGACTCCCTCTCCGTCGCGTCCGCCACGGAACCGTTACACTTGTCCCTATGGGAAAGACATTGTCCGTATTCGCGTGCCTGGCGCTCGGAGCGTGCTTCGCCCCGGCGCAGGAACTCAAACCGATCCAGCTTCCCGCCCCGCGCACCGAGGGCGGCATGCCGCTCATGCAGGCGCTCAAGGAGCGCCACTCCACCCGCCAGTTCAGTTCCCAGACGCTCTCGCCCCAGACGCTTTCGAATCTGCTCTGGGCCGGCTTCGGCATCAACCGGCCGGACGGCCACCGCACCGCGCCATCGGCCATGAACTGGCAGGAGGTCGATATCTACGTCGCTACCCCCAGCGGCGTCTATGTCTACGACGCCAAGGCCAACGCGCTCCAGCCGGTTGTGGAAGGCGATTTGCGGGCGGTCACCGGCGTGCAGCCGTTCGTCAAGGATGCCGCGGTGGATCTGGTCTACGTCGCCGACACCGCGCGCACGCGCCCCAATGAGCTCGAAACCTCCGCTCTGGATACCGGCTTCATCGCCCAGAACGTGTACCTGTTCTGCGCTTCGGAGGGGCTGGCCGCGGTGGTGCGGGGCAGCGTCGACAAAGCGGCTGTCGCCAAAGCGTTCAAGCTGCGCCCGGAGCAGCGCGTCATGCTGGCGCAATCGGTTGGGTATCCGGAGAAGTAGGCGCGGTTGGGCGCCGTGGGGCAGGCGGTTCCGCCTGCCCTGGCAGGCCTAACGGCCAGCGCCGACCCGAGCGCCGGCGCGGGGCTTCTTCAGCCGGGCAATCGGACTGGGGCTGTTAAACTGGCAGGTGGAGCGAGTGGTTTTCAGTTGTCTCAAAACGCGCCCCCGGGGGGCCGCCGCGCCCCGGAAGGCCGGGTTCCTGGCGGCCTCGCTCCTGGTGCTCGCCGCGTGCCTCGCGGGCGGATGTGGCGGCCCGCATCGCGCGCCGGAGCTCGGCGAGGCCTACGCCGGGCCGGCTACGCTCAAACTCCGCCGCGACATTGACCCCCATTCGCCCGCGGTCGCTACGGTCGCGCATGGCGACCGTCTGGGCATCGTCGGCCGCCGCCGCCGCTTCGTCCGCGTGCGCACAGCCAGCGGAATCGAGGGCTGGACGGATTTGCGCCAGTTGCTCGGCGCCGCTCAGATGGACCAACTCAACCGGCTCGCGGAGGCCAGCCGGCAGTTGCCATCGCAAGGCGCTGCGACGGTTTACGAGGCGGTGAACGTCCACACCGAGCCGAACCGCCAGGCGCCCAGTTTCTACAGGGTGATAGAAGGCGAACTGGTCGACGTCGTGGCGCACCAGATGGGCCCGCGCGTTCCGTTCGAGACCGGGAACATTCTGCCGCCGCCCGCTCCCAGGCCCGCCAAGCCTTCGCCCAAGCCGAAGGAGGAGACCCGCACCGCGCGTCCTCCGCAGCCCCCGCCCGTCAGGCCTCCCGACGACTGGCTGGAGCTTTCGAAGACCACCGCACCCGCAGACGAGGACAAGCCGGATGCGGATGAGGCCGAGCCTGCCAAGCCCCCGCTCATCGACGATTGGGCGCTCGTCCGGCTCAAGAACGGCCGCGCCGGATGGGTGCTCACCGGCAGCCTCAAGATGAATATCCCGGACGAGGTGGCGCAGTATTCCGAAGGCCGCCGCATCACTTCCTACTTCGCCACGGCCGGCGTCAACGATGGCGGCCAGATCAAATACAACTGGCTGTGGACCACCATCGGCGACCCCCGCCAGCCCTGCGAGTTCGACGGCTTCCGCTACTTCGTCTGGAGCGTTCGGCACCACCGCTACGAGACCGCCCACGTCGAGAGCAACCTCAAAGGCTTCTACCCGGTCGAGGTGCACCCGGTGCAGGCGACGATGAACGGCAAAGCCGCCACTTATCCGGGCTTCAGCCTGATCGTGGAGGAGAACGGGGTGCGGTATCGCAAGACTTACGCCTACCAGGTCTACCTGGTGCGCCTGGTGGGCAAAGAGCGGATCGAGACGCCGCCGGAGGGCCAGGGGCTGCTTAGGGCGATGGCGCAGGCCCGTACCGCCGCCCCATCCGCCCAGCCGGCTGCCACTCCGGCGCCGGGCTTGTTCGCGCGCCTGAAGGGGAGCATTTCCGCGCTCAGGGCCCGCTGGTTCGGGAAGAAATAGGCGCAGGCGGGGCAGCCCCGCGCTTGGCCCGAAGGGCCGGCCACAAGACTACTGCACCACCGCTGCCGTGTTCACTAGTTCGCCGATTTCGGGGATCGAGATGCGAACCGTGTCGCCTGGAGCGAGCGCGGCCTCCTTCGGCGGCAGAACGCCCGTCCCAGTGAGCAGAACCGAGCCGGCCGGCACCTTGTTCGCGCGCAGCAGGTGCTCGATGAGCGCCGGCAGGCGTGGCGCAAGCGGCGCAAGCGACGCCCTGCCGGAGAAAATCTCTTCGCCGCCGCGCTGGATGGTGCACTCGATTTCGAGCCGGCCGATATCGGGAAACTCGTCGGCGGTGACGATCACCGGGCCCAGCGCGCAGGAGGCCGTAAAGATCTTCGCCTGCGGCAGGCAGAGCGGATCCTCGCTTTCGATATCGCGCGCCGTCACGTCGTTGCTCAGGGTGTAACCGAGCACGCTGCCGTTGGGGCCGAGCAATACCGCCAGCTCGGGCTCGGGCGCGGTGAACTTCGAATCGAACCGGATCCCGATCGGCTGGCCCGGACCGGCGCACACGCGCGCCGTCCCCTTGAAAAAGATCCGCGGGCGTTCGCCGCCGGCTCCGCCATCGCCCTGCGCATACGTCGATCCGCAGCCCCAGACTTCCACCGGGCAGATGGGGATCGCGGGCGCGGCGGGCTCCGGGTGGCGGCTGGCCATCTGCTCGGCCAGCACGGGCAGCGCCACGCCCTCTGTCGCGGTCTTCCGGATCAATTCGACCAGCGAGTAGCCCGGCACCGGCCGCGCTCCGCCGCTCTCGAAGAGCGCGGCCGTCAGTTTCTTCTCAAAACGGATCTGTCCAAGACGCATGGGGAAGGCCGGCCGCCCGGCCCCTTTCTTAGAACGTTACCTTCGGGGCTTCGCGGGCGCCCGGCGCGGTGACAAAATAGGCGTTGTTCCTGGTGAAGCCGAACAGCCCGGCCGCGATGTTGTTCGGGAACAGTTCGATGTCCGTGTTGAATCGCTGCACGGCCTCGTTGTATTTCCGGCGCTCGACCGCGATGCGGTTCTCGGCTCCCGCCAACTCGTCCTGCAAGCGCAGGAACTGCTCGTCGGCCTTCAGGTTGGGGTAGTTCTCCACCACCACCAGCAACCGGCCCAACGCGCCGTCGAGCTGATTGTTGGCCGCGATGCGCTCGGTGGGCGTGCGGGCGCCGCCCAGGGCCGCGCGCGCGCTGGAGATCGCGTCGATCACGCCCGATTCGTGCTTGGCGTAGCCTTTGACCGTCTCGACCAGGTTGGGAATCAGGTCCGCGCGCCTTTGCAAGACAACGTCCACCTGGGCCCACTGCGCTTCAATGGCGTTGCGTTCCCGAATCATCTCGTTCCGGAGGGAAATGAGCTTGGCCCCGAACATCAGGCCCACCAGAACCAGAACCACGATTACGATAAGGGCGATCTTCATGTCGGCTCCTACTTCGCGAGGCGATCGACCGCGTCGATCACCGTCTGAATCTGTTTCATGTACTCCGCCAGCAAGGGGCCGGGTTCGAGGTCCCCGGGCTTGATCTTGTTCTCGCGCAGATCGAGCAGTTTCACGAACGGCGCGGCGTCGATGCCGAAGCGCTCGCTGGCCTGCCCGATCACCTCGCGCTTCCTGAACTGCGCCTCGGCGCCGTGGAGCAGCAGCGCGTGCCGGAACAGCACGCAGAAGGTGGAGACCGATTCCGCCAGCAGCGACCGCAGCAGGCTCTTGTCCCCCAGAATCCCCGCCGCTTTCTGACGTAGCCGCAGCAGCTTGGCCCGCAGATCGTGCTCCACCTGCGCGCGGTAAAAGCGGGTATCGATCTCGAGGCCGGCCGTGAAGTCGTCGCCATAGAGGACGCGGTGCCGTTCACGGATATCGTGAAACTCGATGGGGAAACAATCCGTGGAGTCGCGAACTTCCTCTTCGGTGAGCAACAGGGGCGAGGGATTGCCCTTCTCGCGCCACCAGCGCACGATGGCGGTCGATTCCCCCAACTCGCGCGGCGTGACGTCCGCCAGCACGCAAACCACGTTCAGGTCGGAGTACTCGCCGTGATGGTCGCCGGAGGCTCCCGATCCGTAGAGGACTACCGACTTGAGGCGGTTGCCGTAAGCCTTCTTGAGCCGGTCAACAAGCTGTGTCAGTACCCGCTCCATATGGCACCTCACCAACTGCCCGACGCGCCGCCGCCGCCGGAATCGCCGCCACCGAACCCGCCGAATCCGCCGCCGCCGCCCGAGTCGAAGCCCCCGAACCCTCCGCCGCTCCTGCCACCCCCGCCCATCAGCCCCCCCAGGATCATGCCGGTCAGGAATCCCCCTATGCCGCCGCCCCCGCGCCCGCCGCGCCCCCCGCGCGAGAGGGCGGAGATCAGCATGAAGAACACGAGGATGCCGATGTAAATCAACCCAGTCGGAAAGCCGCCCTCCGGCCGCCTGCGCTCTAGCGGCCGCGGCGCCGCCACCCCCGGAACTGCACCCTTGGTCTGAGCGATGCGCGTTCCGATCTCGCTGGTCGCTTCGAGCAGGGCATCGCCGTAACGCCCGGCGCGCAAATAGGGCTGCATGGACCGCAACACGCTGCCGGCCAGGCCATCCGTGATGGCCGGTTCGAGCCCATAGCCCAGTTCCAGCCGGCTGCGGCGGTCGCCGATCGCCAGCAGCAGCAGAATTCCGTTGTTTTGCCCCTTCTGGCCGATGCCCCATTTCCGGAACAGGTCGTTCGCCACCTGGTCGACGGCCTCTCCGTTGAGGTTCGGCACGGTGACGATGGCCATCTGAACGCCCGTGGTGGCCTCCACGCTGGCGCAGTATTGCTCCAGTCGCTGGTGGCTGGAAGCGTCCACAACCCCGGCGAAGTCGCTGACGTAGCCCTGCGGCGTGAGCGCCGCGAAATCGACCGCGAACGCCGCGGCCGCGCACACCGACACCAGGACCGTTACTAGGGCCAGCTTTCTCAAGGTAAGAACATTAGTGTAGCGCCGCCGGCGACCGAGGGTGGCGGCCTCACGGCCTCAGCACTTCAGATCCCGCCGCCCGATGCGGAATCCGTCCAGGCTTCCCAGCACGGTCAGCGCGATCTGCTCGGGCTTGAAGAAGGACTGCGCAGTGCGCTGGACGTCGTCCGCCGTGATGCG
>Ga0182017_10004549_pt1 | contig 10303 bp, 11 predicted proteins | sample 712E3DmetaG_FD_120492 | JGI IMG/M metagenome (GOLD analysis project Ga0182017, IMG submission 120492) | Permafrost microbial communities from Stordalen Mire, Sweden - 712E3D metaG | ecosystem: Environmental > Terrestrial > Soil > Wetlands > Permafrost | place: Sweden: Stordalen | collected... | reverse complement strand
GTCTTTCTATACCCCGCGATCTGGTCAAGCATCATCGTTGAACTCATTTCCCGGTCGCTACGGTAGTCGCTTTTGGTGCGCCGCAGTTCGGTATCGGGATTTTGGAGGAAAATCACCTGTTTCTTGAACCGGCAGATGAAATATTCCTTTTTGTTTTTATTGCCGGTCCGGTGCGTTTCGCCGTTATAAAGCGTTAATTCCAATTGTTTTCCGTCCGGCGTCATCTGCAAATCTCCCGCTTCCGCCAGAATTGTTTGCGGGTCTTCGCCGGGAACCTCCGAATAGATGCGCACCGATTTCATCGAACCGGTCTGCGAGTTTACTTTTTTAACCCATAACGCATAGTTGGGGAAGTCCCGGATAAGAACGCCTGGTTCGATGAATATGGCGGGCCTTTTCCGTGAAATATCGGAAAGAAGGTTCGCCGCCCGGTGGTTCGCGTCGGGTAAAACGAGATCATTGAAGAAAATATTGCAAACCGCCAATAAACACGCCGCGCTGAAAACGGGGGTAATGAGATACAGAAGGCTTAGTCCCGTGGCCTTGATGGCCATGATTTCGTTATTCGCCGACATGGTTCCAAAGGTCATGAGCGTGGAGGTCAGAATGGACATGGGTATGGCAAGCGCCACAATCCAGCCGAGCTGTATGGCGAAAATTTCCAGTACGACTCCAGGAGACAGGCCTTTTGAAATAATCCTGTCTAAAAGTTGCACCGCAGTGGTCATGGTAAAAATAAAAATGATGATGCCCAGGGAATAGAGAAAGGGCAGGATATGTTCTTTAATGATATAGCGGTAAAGTATCATTGAATTTGATGGCGTTTGAAATTGTAAGGTTAATCGTTAAGTTAAAAAAGTAAAATACCTCCTTGCTTAAGAACCTTCAAGATATGAATGGATATATAGATATGAAGAGTTATGTATTGCCGTAAGAATTTTCCCAATGTATACTATTTATATATTTTTGGATTGCAGTTGCCGCGTCACCCCCACGAAAGTCTTGTGATACATAATAAGGTGCAGTGTGGGGGGACGCACGAAAAGTTTGTTTGGGCGATGGATGAAAGATGTATCGGCATTCTTTTTCACCGATCCTCCGAGCGTGCCCCCACTCCATGGTAAGTTGTTTGGCTGCAAGCTTCCTATGGGGTCACGCGGCCACTGCAATCCGGAAATAAAACTTTTATCGGAGAATAAAATAATGTCTTTAAAAAATTCAATCTTAGGTATTGGATTAGGAGTTGTTGTAGTTGGTCTTATCGGCTGCGCGGGCACTTCAAAAGGCCCCAAAGCAACCGCCGAAGCCATTCTACCCGAAATCGACGTCGTCCAAGTCAAGGAGAATTCCGAGGAAGCGCTCAAAATAGCGCAAGAAACGAAACTGGACGCGGACGTTCTGAATACCAAGGTCACGGAAATCGACAATAAGCTCGTCGCGTTGTCCGAAGACGTTTCAAGCGTTTCGTTGGCTAAAATCGAGGAGATCGAGAACCGGCTTTCGCTTCTCGTTGAGGCATTCAAGGATCTGCAAGCCCAGGTGACGGCTTTGCAAAATGCTCCCGCGCCGAGGGCCGCGAAATCGCCCTCCGCTCCCGCGACCTTTTCACCCTCCGCCTCGGCGTCCCTTCTTTCGAATTCGCCGGAATATGATTCATACCAAAACGCCTTGCGCGCATTTAACGCGAGGAACTATGAGGCCGCGATGAAACTCTTTTCGGAGATCCTTAAACAGTATCCCCAGGGAACCTATGCCGATAATTGCTGCTACTGGACCGGCGAATGCATGTATGCGCAGCGGGATTTCGCGGGCGCCATCGCCTCTTTTAAAAAGGTGTTCGGGTTTAAAAACAGTTCCAAGTCCGACGACGCGCAACTCAAGATCGCTATGTCGTATCTGAAAATGGGCCAGACCGCTCTTGCCAAAACGGAATTCAAAACGCTGATCGACCGATATCCGGCCAGCGAATACGTTCCGCGGGCGCGGAAATATCTTTCAGAAATAAAATGACTTCCCCTATCGTATTCCGTTATTACGCTTTCTACGACTCCTAAGCGATGGGCTTAAGTTATTTTCAAAGAAATACTACAACCATTTTCTCGTGTGGACATACTCATGAAAAATTTTACGGTTTGCGGCATTGTTGCAACGGGTCTTTTATTATCCTCTTGCGCATCAACAACCAAGTCACAGGTAAAGCATTTGTACGAATGTTCCGAAAAAGTGCATGAAGCGATTGAAAAATATAAGAAAAAACGATATTCTTCCGCCCAATTCCTGCTCACCGACGTCATCGCGAAATGTCCGGGACACGGTTCGACCGACACGGCGCTTTTCTATTTGGGGAAATCGTGGTTGGGCATGAAAAAGCCCGATGAGGCGAAATTGGAATTCGACCGTTTGATTCAAAGCTTCTCACAATCTCCCTTCAATGAGGAAGCGAATTATTTGTTGGGCTACAGCAGTTACAAGGCGTCTTCCCCCTGGTATCTTGACCAGACGTCGACGAAAGACGCCCTTAAAAAACTAAAGGAATTCATGGAAACCTTTCCCCAAAGCCCTTTTGCCGACAGCGCTAAGGCATGCATCGACAGTTGCAATGAAAAATTGGCAAGAAAGGAATATGAAGCCGCCGTGTTTTACGAAAAGGTCGCCCAGTTCGACGCGGCAATCGTCTATCTTAAAAACGTTGTGGAAACATACCCGGAAAGCAGGTTGGTTCCGCGGGCAAAGCTCTCAATGGCCGCCGATCTAATCGAAACCAAGCGACCCGCCGAGGCGGACGCGGTCCTGGAAGAATTGCTTGATCAAAACCATGACGAAGCGATCGCGAAAAAAGCGCGGACGCTCAAACTGCGCGCTCAAAAGAAACCGTAAAAAAAGTGCTTCGGGTATGACCGACTCCTCTCCGGTGGGCATCCTCGGCGGTATTTTTGATCCGGTCCATTTCGGACATCTGGCAACGGCGCGATTGGCGCTTGACTATTTTCATCTCAAAAAAATCTATCTTGTTCCCGCGGGAACGCCCGCGCATAAGCCCGCCCCGCTTGCCGGACCCGCGCAGCGGCTCGCCATGCTGTCGTTGAGCGTCGAAAACTCCAAAGGGTTGGAAGTGTGGGATGGAGAGATCCGCCGGCCCGGCGCATCGTATACCGTTGATACATTACGCGAATTAAAGCTGCGTCACCCCGAGGCCCCGCTTTACTTTATCATCGGCTCGGACAATCTCAAGGAAATTCCATTGTGGTATGATTACCGGGCAATCCTTTCGCTGGCGATATTCTGCGTAACGCATCGTCCCAGCCACTCGCTACGCCTTCCCCGCGAACTTGAAGGATTGAAAATGAAAGTATTTCCCGGTCCGGAGTGGAACATAAGCTCTTCCATGGTACGGAAATATCTCGCGCGCGGATATTCGTGCGATTTTCTATTGCCGGCCAAGGTGATCGCGTATATTAGGGCCAACGGGCTTTACGGCGGATCCGCAGCGATCAACCACCGTTCTCCTCAAAACATTCCTTAAGCGGTTTCGGCCCAAGTTCCTTATAACTTTTGCTTAACAGCTTCAGGACGGCCTCGGAGGGGCTGCGCATGGTTAAATGAACCCGATAATTAAAAATGTTCTCACGGCTCGCTCCCCCGGCAAAAACTTTTTCGGCCGCGATTTCGAATTTTTCCGAAAGTATACTTATCGTAAATTCAGGGAACAGGAACCCGGAAAACCGGTCGAGCGATACCCGGCAATTCGGATCCAGGGAACCCGCGATCCTCACGATGGCGGTAATGGCGTCGGAGAGATCCACGGTCAAGCCGAATTTCGTCTCGACGGCGCTCGGCGGCGTGAGTTTTTTAAACCGAAACCACCTCCAACTTACGGCGTCGCCTTTTCCCGTTGTTTGAATTTCGAACGTCAATGTTTTCATGGTTGCCTATTTCCTTTAAAAATGGATAGAGACGGCAATGGCCATAACAATAACTCATGGAAATAATTTTGTCTGTGACGTACGTCACAGAATGGTAAGAATGTGCAAAAAGGGTATGGCTGTTGTGGGGAACTATCGTTTATTATCGACAAACCGCGCCAGCCCTTCGCGATAGAGGCTATTTCCGTTACAATCGATGGCCACAATTACGGGCATTCGTTCGACGGCCAATTCGTATACCGCCTCGGCGCCCAAATCCTCGTAACATACAACGCGGGCCTTTTTAATACACGTGGCGATAAGCGCTCCGGCGCCCCCGATTGCCGCGAAATAGACGCACGAATTTTTTACAATGGAGTCGACAACCTCGCCGCGGCGATCGCCCTTCCCGATCATACCTTTTAGGCCGGTTTCCTCGATTAAGAGCGGCGTATAGGCGTCCAAGCGGCCACTCGTAGTGGGGCCGGCGCTTCCCATGGTTTTTCCCGGAGGCGCCGGGGTTGGACCGGTATAATAGAGTATTTGACCTTTTAAATTAACGGGGAGAGATTCTCCCTTGGCAATACATTCCATGAACCGCTTATGGGCGGCGTCACGCGCTGTATAGAGCGTACCCGTTATGAGGACCCGGTCGCCGGCGCGCAAGGAGCGCACGACGCCTTCGTCAAGCGGAGGGGTTATTCTGGGTTCATTCATCAGAGCGTCCTTACGCTATGACGGGCCACATGGCAGTTGAGATTCACGGCAACGGGCATTGAAGCGATGTGGCAGGGAAAGGTTTCAATGGCCACGGATAGCGCGGTAATCGAGCCGCCCAGCCCCTGCGGCCCAATACCGGAAGCATTAATCCGGAACAGAATTTCTTTTTCAAGTTGCGCATAATCCGAATCGGCATGCGCGCCGCCGATGGGGCGAAGCAGCGCCTTTTTTGCCAGCAAAGCCGCCATTTCCATGGTGCCGCCTAATCCCACGCCAACCATCGTGGGCGGACAGGGATTGCCGCCCGCTGCAACTACGGTTTTGACGACAAAATCGATAACGCCCTGTTTCCCGTCCGCGGGTTTAAGCATGGCGACGGCGCCCATGTTCTCGCTGCCGCCGCCCTTCGGCGCTAAGGTAATGCGAAGGACATCGCCGGGAACCAGGGTCAGATGGATGACGGCCGGCGTATTGTCGCGGGTGTTTTTCCTTAAAAAGAGCGGATCATCGACAATGGAAGCCCGTAAATATCCTCCGGCATAGCCTGCGCGCGTTCCCTCATTGATAGCATCAGTCAATATTCCGCCCTCCACCATGACCGATGAGCCCGCTTCCACGAAATAAACGGCGAACCCGGTATCTTGGCAAAGAGGGACTCTGTCGCGTGACGCGATCGCCGCGTTTTCGATACAGCTTTCAATGATTGAACGTCCTCGTGGAGATTGTTCCTTCTCCATTGCCGTTCGAAGACCATGAGCCACGTCATAAGGGAGGTTGTAGGCGGCTTCAAGGCACATATCCTTGACGGCGGAAACAATGGCGGTATAGGGGATTGTACGCATGATGATACTCTATGGGAAATTAAACTAAACCTTTTTCTCGGTCAGACCTCACCCCACCTCCCCGGCCGGCCTATCGGCCGTCCACCCCTCCTCCCCTCTCCCGCTGGGAGAGGGGAGGAGGGGATGCCCGCTTGCGGGACGGGGGCAGAGAGGTGAGGTGAGGTCACAACTCCTGCACCTTGATCGCCAGTTCCTCCAAACGCCTTCGGTAAGCGTCAAGATCCTTGATAGGCTTTCGCGCAACGCCGCTGTCCATTGCCGCCTTAGCGACAGCCATGCTTTCTTCGATTAAAACGCGGGGGTCCATGGGTTTGGGAATAATATAATCCGGCCCGAACTTCAGGCTGCTTACGCCATACGCCGCCAGCACGTTAGCCGGAACTTCCGGCTCATGCGCGATGCGCGCCAGCGCCTTCGTAGCGGCGATTTTCATGGCTTCATTGATGGTGGATGCCTTGACGTCCAATGCGCCTCTGAAAATAAAGGGAAAGCCTAAAACGTTGTTTACCTGGTTGGGAAAATCGGACCTGCCGGTCGCCATGATCGCATCGGGACGAGCGCTTTTGGCTTCCATGTAACCGATCTCGGGGTCGGGGTTGGCCATCGCAAAAATGATCGGATCGCGAGCCATGCTCTTTACCATGTCGGGCTTCACGAGACCGCCCGCGCTGAGTCCCGCGAAAACGTCCGCGCCTTCCATGGCCTCGGCCAAGGTCCGTTTACTCGTTGCTACAGCGAAATATTGTTTGTACTCGTTCATGCCTTGCGTGCGTCCGCTGTAGACAACTCCCTTACTGTCAACAAGCATTACATGCTCGCGTTTGACCCCAAGCTGCACATAGTGTTTTGCGCAGGAAATTGCCGCCGCTCCCGCGCCGGAAAAAACGATCCTGAGGTCGGCAAGTTCCTTTTTTTGGAGCTGGGCGGCATTGATGAGCGCGGCCGCGGAGATAATGGCCGTGCCGTGTTGATCGTCGTGGAATACGGGTATGCCCATCTCACGCTTGAGCGTTTCTTCTATAATAAAACACTCGGGCGCTTTAATGTCTTCCAGGTTGATGCCTCCGAAGGTGGGCTCCATGCTCTTGACAATGGCAATAAATTCCCCGGCGCTGTGCACGGAAAGTTCCAAATCGAACACGTCGATATCGGCAAATCGCTTGAAGAGAATCCCTTTGCCTTCCATGACGGGCTTTCCCGCCAATGGCCCGATATTGCCCAGTCCCAACACCGCCGTCCCGTCGCTAATCACGGCAACAAGATTTCCTTTGGCGGTATATTCATACGCCAGGTCCGCATCGCGCTCGATTTCCTTGCAAGCCTGCGCCACTCCCGGCGTGTAGGCAAGGGATAGGTCTTTCTGGGTTTTGCATGGTTTTGAGGAAATGACCTCTATTTTGCCTTTGCGTCCCTGCGAATGATAGGCTAATGCTTCTTCTTTGGTAATCATCTATCGTTTGCTCTTTTCATGGTTGGAAACTCAGTTTGATGTATCCATAAAAAATACAATAAGCGACCTTAAAAAAGGCCCTGATTTTATAAATGCGGGCCGTTGCCATTGTGGGAATAGTATTTTAATTGCCGTAGTCGGGAATTATCCTGTCGGCATGGCCATTAAAGAGAACTTTAAAGAAAATTCATTCGACGTTTATGAAAAAAATCAACCTCTCAACGCTTCTGTGGATCTGCTACTCACTCTTCATCGTGTATGCGACCACGATCCCCTTTAACGTGATCACATCAAAGGCCGAATTGCGCCATAACATCAGCGTTATAAGCTGGAAGCCGTTTTATAATACCGACCAACATGGATACTTTTCCAGGGGCGACCTTATCACCAATGTTTTATTTTTTATCCCCTTCGGCTTTTTCGGCCTCTATTCTTTACGACGCTGGAAACGGCCAAATGCCATGGTGGTCATCTGCTTAGCCCTGCTTGGGACCGGCTTGAGCGCCTTCGTGGAATTCCTGCAAATGTTTACCATAGATAGAAACACATCCGACACGGATTTAATCACCAACACACTGGGAACGATCGTCGGAATGTTCTGCGCCTGCATCATACGGCCTTCGTGGATAAGAAGCATGTACAACAAACGCCTTGCACGATTTACTCATGCGACCGCCTCGTTTCCTTTGATGGGAATTCTCCTCGTTACCCTCGCGGGGGCCTTGTCGCCGTTTGATTTTAGTATCAACCAAAGCATGGTTATTGATAAGCTGCACACGTTTATCCCCTGGAGTCATCAGTGGAATTTCAGTAAAAAAGACTTCGTTGTTTTCTTGTACTATGGCGCCTTGATTTCCTTTGTGTCGGCTCTATGTCTCAAACAGTGGGGGATAATAAAATCCCTCGGGGCTACGCTTGTTTTAGGCATGGCGATTGCCATCATTATTGGCGGCTTACAGCCTTTTATTTTAACACGGGAACCCAGCGGGGGAAGCATCATCGGGATCATCCTTGGAATTTTTACCGGACTAACGATGGAGTGGTTTACCGCGCGTCATTACCGCGCCCCTATCGCATGGTTTCTTGTGGCGGTGATGGGTTTACTTCTTCTGTTTTTCAATTTTTCGCCGCCCCTGCAAAGCGCCTCGAAACTGGGAAGTTTCTTACGGTTTTCCAGCCGCGGCTCGGAATCGATGGAGGGCCTGATGAATTTTATCGAGATCACCGCCCAATTCATTCCCGTCGGGTTCGCCATAGCGTTCCTGGGCTCACCGAACACAAAGCGGCGTACTTTGATTGTTTCCTTTTTTTTGCCGCTCGTTTTAGCAACGCCGATTCTCCTGTCGCACCATTGGGGAATTCCGTCGCTGTATGATTGCGCCGTTCTTATTATTGCGGAAATCGCGGTATTCATCGGCGTTGCCGCCTGCCTGTGGGCCTGGCCGGTTTTTAATTACTTTTGCAAAAAGTATGAGGACGAAAAGCCCGGTTGAACGCCGCCCCGCATCAGCGTAACGCTTTCCCTAATCTTTTGTCAATCGAAAACGGTTCGGCTTTCCCTCTTGTTATTTTTGTCGCATATTCCGGGTGCCGGGGATTTATAACATAGATACACTCTTCCGGTATGACGGCGCTTGGGACTTTCAGAACAGCGCTTTTTATTTCCCTAACCCAGGTATCCCCGATATCCATGGTTGCCGGGCTTGGCGGATAAACATTCCAATCTTTGGGCAAGGGAAAAGCGGAACAAACAATGGAATCGTCGAATTCCGCGTACAGCTTCGAAAAACGATGCAACAGACTTAAGGATGCATTGAAACTGAGGATTTAGTTTATTTTCCTGTTTTCATAGCGCTTTTTCCAGGCTGAGGCGTCCTCTTGAGCGGAGTAGCTATTACCATTAATTATTTTAAATTGACATTTCAAGGGAGGTTTATGCGTTACTATTATTGTTTCCTTTTGTTTATATCGCTCTCGCTGTCCGTTTTCGCGGAAGACACGCTTCCGGTTAAGCGTCATTATGTAAGCGTCGACGTTATCAGCGTATGTTTCGGAACGCTCCTCGGCAATTATGAGTATAAATGGGGCAACCATGGTTTTTTTATGGAAGGGGAATATACGTTTCCCATGCTTGGCACGGAGGCATATGCCGGTACGCTCGCTTATCGATACCATTTTAAACCAACCACGATAGGCGGCTTCATAGGCCCTTACTGGAAATACGGTAAAAGTGAGGCAAGCATTGCCGATGAATCCAAGACTAAATTTTCGTACGTTCTTAAATACACGACTATCGGCGCTGATTGGGGGTATCGGGAAAATTTATGGAAAAAACACCGGCTCTATTACACACTTCGGCTCGGCGCGGGCTATCCGTTTTCCACGCTTACCTGGAAGGATGGCGAGCCAGGGTCCATTGGCGGACTGAGCCGGCATACCCTTTACTCAATCCTTAAAATAGCCTCTTTTTTTGACGGGGAACTGACGCTGACATTTGCGCTATAGCAGATAGTAGTCACACAAACACATATTGCTATAGCAGCATTTAAATCAAGCGCTTACTCCATATCGTATTCAGCCAGAAAACGGTATTTTAAAAGGTCTATTGACGCTTGTAAGGAGAAGGGCTATATTATTGTCATATACTATGAATCAAAAAGCAGGAGCCCTATGCTATGAAACTCTTTTTTTGTCTTTTGCTGTCGAGTGCGGCGTGGATACTCAACTGTAACGAAGCAGTAACCAAAACGATTGTTCAGACGGATACATTGAGGGTAAAGGATACCGTTATAGATACCATCGATGGGAAAATCATAATCGGCGATTTTGCTCCTTTACAAAAAGGTGATAGATGGAGCTATTCGATACTATCGGGTAGTTCACAAGGCCGGATTCTCCCTTTTACCAGCAATCACGATAGTGGTATCGTTACGGTCATTGTCGGTGATAAGGTAAATTCAGGCATAAAAATAAATGTTATTGTTGATCTAGTTAAAATCAACCGTGTAGATACCTTAATCGACACAACTAGATACCAGAACGACACAACGTACACTTTGACTGATTCGGATAGCGCTGTTTATGTCGATTCAATTAAGGGCGCCTTGCATTTCGACGGTATTTTACCTTTTTATTCCTCCCATTTTGTAGAGGCCAGTTTGCTTTCAAAAGAAAATTATAACGGTAAAAATGAATTCGCATTAGATACGATCGGCTACATGATATCCGTAGTTCATCGGCACTATATTTCAAATATCGGACTAACTCTTTATGATTATCACATAACCGGCAACGGGTGGCATAACGGCAGCACTATGTCTCTTATTCAATTTTCGCAACCTTAGATTCAGCTATATGCTTTCACGTCCCGACCCGGCCTTGGCCAACTT
>Ga0182017_10004548_pt1 | contig 10305 bp, 9 predicted proteins | sample 712E3DmetaG_FD_120492 | JGI IMG/M metagenome (GOLD analysis project Ga0182017, IMG submission 120492) | Permafrost microbial communities from Stordalen Mire, Sweden - 712E3D metaG | ecosystem: Environmental > Terrestrial > Soil > Wetlands > Permafrost | place: Sweden: Stordalen | collected... | reverse complement strand
GGCTTCCTCATCGAACTGAAATTCCTGAACGGCCGCGAAAAGCTGAAGGGCCACTCCGTGCGCTCCATCATTGTTTATTGAGTTGCGCCGCCGTTGGAGTTCAAGCTTCAGCTTGCCAGGCAACACCGTCACCTTTACACAAGTGGTTTCAATCCGCGCCCCGCGCACGCGCGCGGGACGACGCCTTGTGTCATCCCTGTTGCCGCCGCCGATGCCCTGTTTCAATCCGCGCCCCGCGCACGCGCGCGGGGCGACCTGGACGGTTCGGCTCACCCCGCCGAGACCTTGTCCGTTTCAATCCGCGCCCCGCGCACGCGCGCGGGGCGACCGCACGCGCACGCAGGAGTTGCTGGCCAAACTGGTTTCAATCCGCGCCCCGCGCACGCGCGCGGGGCGACGTTTGGTGCATTTGGATTCACCGCACCAGTCGGCCAAGTTTCAATCCGCGCCCCGCGCACGCGCGCGGGGCGACAGTTCACTAATGTCGCTGGTCAAATCCAGACCTAGTTTCAATCCGCGCCCCGCGCACGCGCGCGGGGCGACTTTGAACGGCGAGCGTAGAAAGCGAATCCATCGCAGTTTCAATCCGCGCCCCGCGCACGCGCGCGGGGCGACCTGCGGTCTCGCCGAGATACAGCGCACCGACGACGTTTCAATCCGCGCCCCGCGCACGCGCGCGGGGCGACAGCGGCGGAACTGGTTTCTCAAGCTGGTGTTTATGTTTCAATCCGCGCCCCGCGCACGCGCGCGGGGCGACATTTTCGCAAGCGAACGGGCGCGGTACCAAAAAAAGTTTCAATCCGCGCCCCGCGCACGCGCGCGGGGCGACCGCTTCGGACTGGTTTGAACGTTGACATGGGCACGTTTCAATCCGCGCCCCGCGCACGCGCGCGGGGCGACATGGCGTCTTCGGACTGTGCGCCCTGGTTGGTCACGTTTCAATCCGCGCCCCGCGCACGCGCGCGGGGCGACCGGCCGTTGGCTCGCTGACTCAGACGTTTACGACGTTTCAATCCGCGCCCCGCGCACGCGCGCGGGGCGACCAGTTGGAACATTCAAATCACGGAGCGACGGGAAAAAGTTTCAATCCGCGCCCCGCGCACGCGCGCGGGGCGACACGAGACTGGCTGCAACCGCCGCGGAATCGGCGACGTTTCAATCCGCGCCCCGCGCACGCGCGCGGGGCGACTTGATCACTTTCACCGACGCGACCGGATCGTCTTGTTTCAATCCGCGCCCCGCGCACGCGCGCGGGGCGACTGCGGTGCTGCCAACCAGCAGCACCGCAAAGCTTTAATATCCCATTCCCGCGAACAGGACGAGTTTTTGCGCACTTGCACTGTTTTGATTTTCAAAGAACGATTGAAAGTGTCGGTCAGCCGCGAGGTTTCTGCCAGCCGCGAACGCGGCGGGGTTAAGCCGGCACTTGGGGTTCGCGGAAGCCGGTTCATAGGATGAGCGGTTCGGTCAGATCAACCGGTTTGTCCGCGCCGTGGTGTTCGGTGCGTTGGACGGCATTTTCATCGAGAAAGTAAAAGCGGAGCGAGTCTTCGTCCGTTTTGATTTCACGCAACAACCGGTCGCGCAAAGACGCCCATTCTTTTTGACCGACCTGACATTCAAAGACGGATTTCTGGACGCGTGTGCCGTAGTCTTCGCACGCTCGGGCAACCCGGCGCAGGCGGCGCAGCCCGGCTTTTTCGACGGTGGAAACATCATATGTTACCAGCACTAACATGATTTTAAATTTGAAATTTGAGATTTAAAATTCATTTTGGAACCAGCGGCAGATACTCCGGCAAATCGGCGCGCAGGTGTCGGGCCAAAATGCGCGCCTGCACGAAGGGCAATTGGGCAATGCGCAAGTTCTGGTCGAGCAAAGGATGATTCAAGCTCTCCTGCTTGCGTTCCTGGTAGGCTTTGATGACGAGTTTGCGCCCGGTATCGGTAAATTCCACGGCCCCGCCTTCACGCAACACGAAATGGTCGGGCTGGATTTGTTGCCGGTTGATCAGCGTGACAGCGAGACGGTCAGCCAGCCACGGGCGGAATTCTTCCATCAGGTCGAGGGCGAGCGACGGTCGATTGGGACGGTCGGCATGGAGAAAGCCGACGAAAGGGTCGAGGCCGATGCTGGTCAGCGCGGCGATGCAATCGTGCCGCACCAGCGCGTAGAGAAATGAAACCATGCAGTTGATGCGGTCACGCGGCGGACGGCGGCTGCGGGTGGTGAAAGCGAAGTCATCGCGTTGTTGTTTGAGCAGCAGCCCGAACACGGAGAAATACGTCTGCGCGGCCATGCCCTCGACACCGCGCAACTGGTCAAGCGGCGGATTGGTTTTCGCCAGATCGGAAAGCTGTCGCCCAAGAGCGTCGGCGGCCTCTGAAATTTGAGATTGGAAATCTGAGATTTCAGATTCGCGCCCGCCACGCAAAAGACTGTTCCGGGAATTTTGGATTTTGCCCGCGACAATCTGGCGGGCAATGGCAGCGGCGCGGACCGGGTCGTCCGCAACGCGGAATTGAGCGCGACGCAAGGTGACGCTGGTGTCGGCCACGCCGGTAACGCGGGCCTGCAAGTAGCCGTTTTCGGACAGGAAATTGATGGCGACACCGTGTTCCCAGCAAAGGTCCATCGCGGGCGGACTGATGCTGGAAGCGCCGAAGACGCAGACCGACTCCAAATGGTGGATCGGGATGGATAATTTCCGGGTGTCGGTTGCCGATTGCCGGTTGCGCTCTTCCGGCGGCAAGTCAGGCGGATAAACGGGGACTTCAACCTGAAGCGTCAGATGATCGCGGGCCACGTAGGTGCCGGGCGTCGTGAGATAAAGTGTGTTTTGTTGGATCTCTGGCATTTGAAATTTGAGATTTGAGATTTCAGATCAATCCGCGTTCCTCGGCTTCCTTGCTCTTGGGATGCCACGCGGGCAACTTGCGGAGCAGTTCTATCTGGAAAGCGGAGGCGCGTTTCTTCTGGTCGTCCGCTTGCCGGGATTTGTCATTCAGATGACGCTGGCCTTTGATGTCCGAGTTTTGCAGCGAGTCCGCCCAGCCCCGCAACTGGCGCGAACAGGACTCGGCCAGGGATTTCAAATTTGTGATTTGAGATTTCAGATCCGCCGGCCAGTTGGCCTTGTCGGCACGGCGCAGTTTCACGGTGAGCATGGAGCGCACTTCGCCGGCGGAACCGCGCGCGATGTAGAGAAAAGCCAGCAACTCATTCGTCGTCCCGCGCTCGAATCCTTCGGCGATGTTATTGGAAACCGAAAGAGCCGCGCGGTCAAGCTGGTCGCGATAGCCACGGCTGGCGTGAAATGATTCATTTTCCAGCAAATCCTCGGCGGCATCATAAAGGCTGGCCGCCGCCTGCCAGACGGGAACATCTTCGAATCGTTCGTAGGTCATGCGTTGGTGGAAGGTTGAGGGTTGGGATTTAAGATTTCAAATTTGAGATTTCAGATTTCAGATTTCAAAAAGAGCACGCGCGGCGCGAGCCAGGCCGGGCGGGACGGACGTAATCTCCGGCAGACAGATGCGATAAAGCGAGCACTCTTCGCAAGCGGGTTTGAACACCGCTGCGGGCAGCGGTGCAATTTGAGATTTGAGATTGGAAATTTGAGATTCGCGGAGCAGAGCGTGCAATTCGGCAATGGCGGTTAGTGTGCTCTGACGGAGCGCTGGCGTGAACTCGACTTCGCGACGGCGTTTGCTCTCGGCGTGAAACACCGCACCGCGTTCAACCGGAAGTTTGAACATTTCTTCCAGACACAACGCCTGCGCGCAAAGTTGCGCGTCGTCGTTCTCGAACTGGCGGCGCTTGCCTTTTTTGTATTCGACCGGCCTCAGGGCAGCGAAGCTGCCCAATTTCAAATTTGAGATTTCAGATTTCAAATTCGTGGAAGCAGAACGGAGTTCGACTTCCACGATATCGCACTTGCCGTTCAGACCAAGCCGATCGGAGAAGACCGGCAACGCGCGCAATATTCGGATTTCAGATTTCAAATTGGAGATTTGAGATTCGTAACCGGGCAAGTCGGCGTGCTCATGCACAATATCGCCGAGCACGGTGTGCTTGTTTTCCTCACGCCAGCCCTCGACGATCTTCAACGCCGCCCGGCGCGGGCAGTAGAGGTAGTCGTTGAGCAAGCTGAGAGGCAACAGCTCGGTCGGATTCGTGATTTGGGATTTTGGATTTTCGATTGGGGTCACAACATCTCGATCAACTCGATGCCCGGCGGCAGGCCAGATTTGTTGATGCCGACTTCGTAATCTGTGAACGCACGCGCAACGGCTACATCGGATTTCCGCTGAACGGTGACGCGCTCGAACAGTTTGTGCGCCGGGGCATTGCCAAGCGCTGACTGGTGTTTGAAGGTAATGAGTTTTTGCGGCGACATTGTGCCACGTGAGGCGGAATGGTCGTGATCAAACATGGACGATGTGAATTCTTCCTGCACATTAGCACGACCACACAACGCTCGAAATAGTATAGCCAAATCGTCATCACTAAACTTTGTGTCGTTTGCAAGATGGGCACTGATAAAGCCGTGGCAGCGGTAAAGGCCGTAAGGGATTAGGTTTTTGCGACCCATTTCACCTTCCTCCTTATCCGTGTCCGTTACGCGAGTGATGCACAGATCAAGCGGGAGGATGGCGTCAATGCTGCGCGAAAACGTGATCTGAACAGGCCCCCGTATCTGACCGGCATTCGGACCGGTGGACATAACGGCCCCAAAAGTACGGACATCGTAGTAACGCTTGCACAGTAAAGATTGCAGCGTCCTGATGTCCTTCTGCGAACGTCCTTTTGCCTTGTCTGTGTCCCATTTCCCATCGCCTTTTTTGAAGTCAGGTAATTCGGCCTCTTTGCACACCTCCGCTATGCGCGGATTGAGGGGCGACTTTGTTTGAACAAAAATGTCGTGGCCTGCGCCGCCAACTTTCAGCACATAGTCACGAATCTTACGCTTGAGGCATACGTCGGAAACGAGGCCGCGCATATCCTGCGGATCAATGCGCGGTGAATTGGCGGCATCGGGGTCGCCGTTGGGATTGCCGTCTTTGCAGTCGAAGAGATAAACGAAGTCGTAGCGGTTGTTCATAGTTTTTTATATTTGTTTTGTTGATCGTTGAGGGTTGAGTAATTCATTTGGCGGCTTCGGCAGTCTCCTTTTCCTTCCGCTCGGCGGTTCGGCGACGGTATTCGGCTTTCTGGTGGTAATAGCCCAAGGCGAAACGTCCCTGACCTTCGAGATCAAGCGTGGCAGGAAACTGGTCACCCAGTGCGCAAGTGATCGCCTCGAAGTCTTTGGCAGCATTGCCCGCTACTCCACCTTCCGCCTTCGCCAGATGGAATTGGGCGTTGCGGAACAGCCGGCCCATAACCAGTGCGGGTGTGGTGCTCGCGCTGGCATAGTAGCGTTCGACCACGCCGGCATTGACGCCACCTTGGGCGAGGTATTGGAGGCGGTCAAAGACCGCGAACAAGCGACCACACAGGTAAGCCGGATCGCGAGATTCAGGATTTAGGCATTCAGTCATAGCTTTGTCTTTCGTTTGTGAGTTGTTGTTTTGCGAATTTGGGGAGCGGAGCAGGCACGCCTTGATGAGAGCTAGACGTGCCGGGTTGAGTTTGTTTTCCTGGTCGAGTTGCTGGCGGCGCAAAGCGGCAGCCAACGCGGATTGCGGCAATGGAACGGAACGCCCGCGCAGCGCACCATGCAGGAGTTGTGTCGGCACTTGCGGCGGCAGTTCGGAAAGTTCGGCGCGAACCATTCCGTAGAGCAGTGCGCCAAATTTGAAGTCGTGTTTCACGCCTGCACCGTCGGACGCGATGATGCCGAGGTCTTGAAACCACTCGGCGACATGATCCTTAATCTCGCGCACGGTGCTTTCAAGCCAGTCGCGGACAACGATGCGAGCGCCGTTGCCAGACAAGCTCATTGCGTAATAGGCATTGACCAATTCGTCAGTCATCTCGACGGGCGGCTGGCCGGACTGGATGGATTTTAGAAGCGCCGCGACGGCGTTTTCGTCCGCAGAGGCCAGCAAGTCAATGGGGTCATCCTTAATCGGCAACCGCGTCCAATGCAGGTGAGCGGTATCGTTGAACACCAGCTTCTGCCCGCGACTCTTTTCGATGAGACCGTTGAGGGCCGCCCGAATCTTCAACTCGGCGGGCGCGGACAACGCGGCGTTCTGCGCCTGTTCCAAGCCAAACGAGCAGAAGGAGTCTTTGTCGAAGCTGATGAGGTTCGTTCCCGTGGCGAGACCGCCGGGAACGCCTTTGATTTTCTCGGTGGTGTCGAGGGTTTCGGCAAGCTCACCGGTCGCCAAACAGATGCGTTGCTTGCGCGCTCCAGGTGTGGCAGCGGAACGATGGCGGCGATTTCGCCAGAATTTCTGGAGCGGTTTGGAATCGAGTAGGTTGACGCCATCCACGGAAAATATGGCATTGTCGGAGGGCTTGGCCTTCAGTGCAGTGAGCTGGCGGTGGAGTTCTGCGATGGCCTCTGAATTTTGCAGGAAGGCAAGCACGGGCTGCAATAATGGCGACTCGTCAGGGAATTCAGCCGCAGCTTCTTTCAACAAAGACTGAAAGTAACCGTGCTGCACGCGCCGGCCTTCGGCCTTGTCTGCCGCCTTCGGATCAAGCAGGAGCGTGGCACGCTCCAGCGTGTCGCAGAGAAAATGCGACTTCGTTCCTTGGTTCAACTCATTGGGCGAGGTAAACGGACGAAGCATCTGTTTCGGCCTTGGCTTTTTCTCATCGGGATTCTCCACCAGCGGGATTGGCCCGCCAGCCAGCTTGCCGGATTTGTCCAAAGGAATCAGCCAGCGGACGTTCACGCTTTCAAAATCCGCGTCGCCCAGCTTCTCACGTTCGGCGTAAGCGATGAGGGCTTGCAGCATCATGGCGCACCTCCAAGTTGCTTTTTCATTTCCGGCCAGTCTGGCACGTTCACCATGCCGTCCTTGAGCCGTGCTGGGAAGAAGGTGATGCGCGGATCGGGTTTCTCCACCTTGCCGGGCAACTGGTCTTTGGACACATCGAGGTCGAATACGTCGTAAAGCATGAGGCCGAGGTCGGTGTCGGGGTTGATGCCCCCGTCAACTTGCATTGCGGATTCGTTGGTCAATTCAAAATGCGCGGGGAACTCGCGACAGCCAAAGCAGGGTTGCGCAAAGCACTGACCTTTTTCCGCTCGCCGTTGGAACATGGCGAGATACTTCACAAGCGAGTCGTCGCCCTGATCTTCCGGGTTGGGTTGGACACGGCGCGTCAAACCGGCGAGCGGTGTCAGATGCAAACTGGCTTCAATGACATATTCCACGTCGCGCAGGGCGAGCGTGTTGCGCTGCGTGCGGTCTTCATCGGCGAACAGCGGTTCGGGTTTGCGCGGCGAGAGTCGTGATTTTACTTCGTTGCGCCGGAAAGCGAGAAAGCGGATCGGTTTTTTAACCGCGATGCGGCGCACGCGCCAGCGAAACTGCGGTTTGTAAAGGATGGATTCCAGCAGTCCGCGCGCAGCGCTGGGCGTGATGACGGAATAACTCACGCGTTCGACTTTCATTTCGGGCCGGGTGAAACAGGCGAGGTCGCCCCAAGTTCGCAGGTGGATGGTCATGGCATCAGGTCGTTGGTGGTTGATTGAGGAAATGTGCGTTCATTGGATAAAGGAATTGGAATCAACATGGCCGAGGCCAAGGTTGTCGTCGTAATTGGAATTCCAAACCCAGAAGTCCCAATCTTTGGCGGGTTGGTATATGTAGCCGTTGGCTTGCGCGTCAAAGAATTCGGTTTGATACAGATTCACGGAGTAACGCTGGGCTTCGCGACAGTCGGCGGCAGTCAGGTGCTTTTCGCGAAGGAGTTTTTCGGCCAGTTCTTCTCCGCGATTCCTTCCATCTTTGTCCTTCCACTTCACGAGCACAGCGCGGGTTTCGTTGCCGACCAACTGGCAGGCTTCGGCAGCTGCGGGAAAGTCGAAATCCGTGGAGAACTTGAAGACTTTGTCGGCATCTGCTTTTTCCGGCCCGACCAGCTTGTAAAGTTCCGCGAAATACTTCCGGTAAGTCTCCGGTTGGTGGAGTGACGCATCAGGGTGGCGGGCGAGAAACTCCTCAGTCTTCGCAGTCGCCAGCTTGTAGGCGCCCGGCGGCAGTTTGATTTCCACAGGACGGAAAACGACAACCGGACGCGGCTCGGGGTGGCGACCTTCGCGGTTGCATCGGCCGGCCGTTTGAATAATGGAGTCGAGCGGGCCGAGCGCGCGAAACGCGATGGGGAAATCCACGTCCACACCGGCTTCGATGAGTTGGGTGGAAACGAGCCGGCAAGGCTCATTAACCTTGGGATCAAGGCGGCGGCGAATTTCCGCCAGCTTTTCCTGCCGATGCGCCGGACACATGCGGGCAGACAGATGAAACGCAGCGTCGGGTTTGATTTCCTTCACCAAGCGAAATAGTTCGCGTGCGTCTTTGGTGGTGTTCACGACGCAGAGGGATTGAGTTTCCGTCGTAAGGCGTTGCGCGAGTTCGGGCCAGGCCAGCGTGGCGTTTGCGGCAGGCAGTTCGATGCGCGTGCGCTTCAATGTTTCAGCCATCGCGGCGGGATTCGATGAGATTTCCACTGGCTGCCAGTCGTAAGGCAGGGCTGGGCCTGCGGCAGCAAACGCCGGTTGCGTGGCAGTCATGAAGATAGCCGTCACGCCATAGTCGCGTGTGAGCAATCGAACGGCTGAGAGCAGTGACGGCACGAGACGCGGCGGCAGCGTTTGAACTTCGTCGAACAGCACCACTGAGCGCCCGATGTTGTGGAGCTTGCGACAATCCGAAGGCCGGTTGCTGAAAAGGCTTTCAAAAAACTGAACGTTGGTGGTGACAACCAACGGTGAAGCCCAATTTTCCGCCGCCAGCCGTGCCCGGCGCAGCCGTTCATTCTCGGCATCGCGCCCCCGGTCTTCCTCGCGCTCGCGTGGCGCGACAGCGCTGTGATGTTCCAGCACATAGTTGGGGCCGAACGCTTGCTCAAACAATTCATCACGAAAAACTCTGGCCGTTTGCTCAATGATGCTGGTGAAAGGAATCACAACGATGATGCTCTGGAATCGTCGCGGGTCATCTTCGGCAAGTTTTGCGTTGTGATGGATAATGTGCTGCAAAGCGAAAGCAAGCGATGAAAGCGTCTTGCCGCTGCCGGTAGGCGCGGTGAGCGTGAACAAGCCCGGCGTTTTCGCGGCGGCCTCCAAACAATCATCAAGCAGTTGTTTGCGAAGCACATTGACCGGCCCGGCGCTGGATTTGGACGCCAAATGCTTTTTAAGAATTCCCAACGCGTGCTCCGGCTGAAGGTCAGGCACAGTCCGCTGCGCGCTTTGACTCGCGTCGAAATGTGCTTCCGTGTCGAGAAAGTCGGCGTCCACCAAACAACTGAAAAGCATCCGCGTTCGCAGAGCCTCTTCAAACCGCTGCTCTTTTCCTATGGCACGCGGAAAAAGTGTCGGCAGTGTTAGTCCGTCTTGCGTGAAGCGATCCAGCAAATCGCTGATTGATTCCGGGCATTGGCCAGTCAATTCCAAGCGGAAGTTTGAATCGGCGAATTTTTGAACAGTAGTTCGCAAGGGCAAGCCAGCTTCATTTTCATTCAGTGCTGGAATGCCCGTATGATGCCCATCGGTTGCGAAAGCCACAGCCCATGCCTTAAGTGTGGCAGCGTGCGCTGTTCCAGCAGCCCAATGGTTAATGCCGTGAATAGCTGGATTATGAAGCCGCGCCTGAAAACGGACGGCATATTTTCCAAAATCATGGAGCAGCCCGGCCAGTTCGGCTTCGGCGGAGAGGCCGAGCGGGGATGCGAATTGTTTCGCCAGGTTGGCAACGTTGCGCAGATGTGTTGCGAGCGGCTGCCACCCGCTTTCAGGCGCGGGCGATCCATCAGGCAACTCAGCAGTATGTGCGTAGAAAGCCATTTCTCACCTATCGAAAAATCCCTTTGAGGCAGCGCAACCAGTAACAGCCCCTCCAGCTCAACACAAGCGATTTTAACCCGAATTCCGAAACAGAAAAGGGAGCGCGCCCGCCCCGGGCGCAGTTTTCCGCGCCCTCTCGGAAAACACCGGCGCTTGGAATTGTGCAGACACGCCGCGACACACAATCGCGTACCAAATGCTGGACGCGAGGGCGCGTCCAGCCACGCCCGGGGCGGGCGTGCTCCCCAACTCCGATTATCGGGTTTAATTCACCATTCACGCGAGCCAATTTAACCGACCGGGTTGGACAAATGCAGTCCAACCCCTGAAG
>Ga0182017_10004547_pt1 | contig 10308 bp, 9 predicted proteins | sample 712E3DmetaG_FD_120492 | JGI IMG/M metagenome (GOLD analysis project Ga0182017, IMG submission 120492) | Permafrost microbial communities from Stordalen Mire, Sweden - 712E3D metaG | ecosystem: Environmental > Terrestrial > Soil > Wetlands > Permafrost | place: Sweden: Stordalen | collected... | reverse complement strand
GACGTTCTTGCCGCGGTAAAAGAATCCGTCGCAGGTCGCGCAAGCCGACACGCCGAAGCCCTGGAATTTCGACTCGGACGGCAGCCCAAGCCAGCTCGCCTGCGCGCCGGTGGCGATGATGAGCGCGTCGGCCGTGTATTTATCGCCCGAATCGCCCATCAGCGTGAACGGCCGCTTCGTCAAATCCACCGAGGCGATGGTGTCCTGCACGAAGCGCGCGCCCAGACGCCTCGCCTGTTCTTCCATCTGCTGCATCAGCCAGGGGCCTTGGATCGCTTCGGCGAAGCCCGGATAATTCTCGACTTCCGTGGTGATGGTGAGCTGGCCGACCGGCTGAATTCCGGCGATCAAGGTCGGTTCCAGCATGGCGCGCGCTGCATAGATCGCCGCGGTGCAGCCGGCGGGGCCGCTTCCCAGAATCACGACTTTGGAATGAGCAGACACTTGTGTCTCGTTTTCGTTTGCGGCGGCGGCGTCCCGACAACGGCACTCTCGAGCCCAGCGACGGTTGATATCGGGAGCGCGGCATCAAACGTCAAGCGTACAGGATTATGGATATATTACATAGTCTTAGATATGGAGTGGGGACGTTCGGCGGTTGAATCAAACGACTCAACAAGGCGTATTCGTTCCGTAGGTGTGGAAATATAATTGCGCATATGAGGGCGTTCGGGTTAAAAGCCGTCGCCTTCAATTTCGGGGACCACCCGTGGAGCATCACAAGCTCGATTCCATCGACATGCGAATCCTGGCCGAACTTCAAGCGGACGGCCGCATCACCAACGTCGAACTTTCCCGTCGCGCCAAGATCACCGCGCCGCCTTGCCTCAGGCGCATGCGGGCGCTGGAAAAGGCCGGCTTCATCCAAGGCTACCACGCCGATCTCGATGCCAAACTGCTCGGCTTCGAGGTGACCGGCTACGCCTTCGTCGGGTTGGCCAGCCAGCACGACAACGACCTTAAGCAATTCGAGGAGCATGTGCGCTCCTGGCCGGAAGTGCGCGAATGCTACATGCTTTCGGGCGAAGTGGATTTCATCCTCAAATGCGTGGCGAAGGATCTGGCGTCGTTCCAGAACTTCATCACCGAAAAGCTGACCGCGGAAAAGAACGTCGCCAGCGTGAAGACGGCGCTCGCCATCCACGGCTCGAAGGTCGAGCCCGGCGTGCCGCTGGAGATCAAGGGGTAGCCAGCACACTCCACCGCGCGAGCATGCCGTCGAGCGTCTTGTGGCGGTCGTTGAGGAATCCCTTCGCCATCGTCCGCACGAACGCCTTGTCGCTTTCTGACGTGATGTATTCCACCGGTGATTTGCCGTCGATGCGCGCCAAGAGGAACGCCGCCAGAAGCCCCGCCGTGCGCCGCTCAAGCCCGGCCTGCTCCTCCCAATCCGCTTTGGCGAAATAGGCTTCGTACAAAGCAACGAACGACGCGGCATAGGCGGTCGCGTGTTCGGGATGCCAAATGCATTTCAACAGCAGATGATTGAGGCAGAAGGCCAGATCGAATGCCGGATCGCCGAAACAGCAGGTTTCGGCGTCGAGGAAGATCGGCCCGTCGGGGCCGCAGAGGATGTTCTTCGGACTCATGTCGCCGTGCATCAGCGCGATGCGCGCGGTGGCAACGCTTTGCGCCAGCGCGCGGAGCGTGTCGGCGACGTCGGGATGTTTAGCCGCCGTATGGAGGAGATAGGCGTCGAGTCTCAGCGCGTGGAACTGCGCCTGGTTGGCGAAGGCGCGCGCGATGTCTTCGCGCCCGGCCGTGGCGGCATGAATGCGCGCGACGGTCTCGCCAACCCGCGCCGCGAAACCGGCATCGGCCTGGCCCGCCGCCAACAGCGATTTCCACACGGGATAGGTGTCCGGCGGGAAGTACTCCATGACGAAGAGATGGCGCGCCCGGTCTTCGCCCAGGATTTCCGGAACCCATCGCGGATCGATTTTGGCTACGAATTGCATCCAGGCCACTTCGGCATGACTGCGCTCGGCCGGCGCCCGCCAGTCCGCTTCGACGCGCAGCTTGGCAAGCGCCCGCTTGACGCAGAACAGCCGTCCGTCCGTTTCGACGGCAAATACGTCACACGAAACGCCGCCCGGCAGAGCGCGGACGGCACAGGATTCATCCTTGCCGATCAATCCCATGCCGCGAAGCGCGGCCTTTAGATCGTCCAATTCGCCCTTCAAGTTCATGTGATGGGGTCTTTCGACCTGCTCGCGCGGGTTTCCGCCTCGTGCCATAATCGCGCGCAAAAGCATACCAGAGGGAGAGAACATGATCCGCAATTGTCTTCTGGCGGTCGCTGCGACAGCCATGCTGGCTGCGGGCGCGAGCGCCGCGCCGGTGCCGGCCACCGTCAAAGCCGCGTTGAGCGATGCCGCGCGCCCTGAGGCCGACGTCAAGCGCGACGCCGACCGCAAGCCTGCCGCGATGCTCGCCTTCGCAGGCATCAAGCCCGGCACGCGCGTGATGGATCTGATTCCGGGCGGCGGGTATTTCACCCGCATCTTCGCCAAGGCGGTCGGCCCCAGCGGTTATGTCTATGCCTTCCAGCCGACGGAACTCGACCACTTCTTCAAGGGCAAAGAGCCGCCCATCGTGGCGGTCGCGGCGGCGTATCCCAACGTCAGCGTCGTCCATGCGCCGGTCAACACGCTGGTGGCGCCGGAGTCGCTCGACGTGGTGTGGACCTCGCAGAACTATCACGATCTGAAGGACGATTTCTTCAAGCCCGCCGATACCGCCCTGGTGAATAAGGCGGTCTATGACGCGCTCAAACCGGGCGGGCTGTACATCGTGCTCGACCATTCGGCCGAGAAAGGTTCCGGCGTGCGCGACACCGATACGCTGCACCGTATCGACGAAGCGGTGGTGAAGAAGGAAGTGGAAGCCGCCGGCTTCAAGCTGGTCGGCGAAAGCAAAGTACTGCGCAACCCCAAGGATTCGCGCACGGTCAAAGTGTTCGATCCTTCCATCCGCGGCCACACCGACCAGTTCATTCTGAAATTCCGCAAGCCGGCGCGCGCCGGAGGTCATTCGTGAAAGAGGACCGCGAGCGGGCACGTCGAGCGCTTCCGCTAGGCGCTATCGTCCTTGGCGCCTTGGCGCTGGGGGCGCTGGCGATGGGCGCGCTCGCCATCGGCAGGCTGACCATCGGCCACCTCTCGGCCGGCAAGGTCCGCCTGAGAAACGTCGAGATCGAAGATTTGACGGTGCACCGTCTGCATGTGCGGGAGATTGCGAAATCGACGCCTGCTCACCCTTCGACAAGTTCAGGGTGAAGGGAATTAATTGACCCTCATGCTGGTCGGCACGCTGTCGCTGCCGACTGTCGCAGCATGAGGCCGGTACACCCATCAACGGCGATGGGGTTTGTGCGTCTTCAGCCAGCGGTCGATCTCGGGCAAGCGTTTCGACCGCACCATGGCGGCATAAGCGACGGCCGCTTCGACCTTCACCGTTGCCTGGCGTGCCGTGACGGGGATGTGCGCCCCAGCGAAAGCCTCAAGCTTGGCGATCATGGCCGGATCGGTGGAGCTTCCCGCCAGCCGCGGCGCGAACTCGTTGCGGCTGTCTGGCTCCAGCATGGCGTCGATCGCGTCCAGATGGGCTGCGGTGAAGTCGAACGCCATCTCGGGGTGGTAGTCCGACACCGAATCGACGATGGCAGGGCGCATGGTGACGGGCGCTTCGTCGGTCAGCGCCAGGGCCAAGGCGCGTTCGGCCAAAGTGCGGTCGTGGACGCTGCCCAGCAGGTCGTAGAACTCGTGTTTTTCGAGCGAGCTTGGCGCGTTCTTCGCCAAGGCATGGAGTTGCTCCCAGCCCGCCGCATCGGCATGGGCGGCGACGATGGACAGCACGCTGCGGCGCAGATCGCCAGACAGGCTCGCGGGGGTTTTCACATACGCCGCGAAGTATTTACGGGCCTTGGCGATCGCCTTGGGATCGTCGAGCTGGTTCAGGGCGTCCAGCAGCGCCGCCCGCAACAACGGGGTGTTGGCATTCTCGCCCGGCCTCGGCGTCCATCCGACCTTGGCGACAAGCGGCCGCAGAACGCGAAGACCGTAGGCGCGGAACGCCGTCCGGCCGGGCAGGTCGCGATAAAGCGTATCCAGCTCGGCGATCTGGCCGGCAATCTTAGCAAGCACCTGAGGGTTCATGGCGGAGCGCGCCCGGCTGGTCAGCGCCAGGAGATTCGCCATCGGCTCGGTGCCGGAATAGCCCAGCGCCCTTCCGTCGGCCAGCAAGCCGAGCTGATCGGCGGGCGTCAAGGCAAGGAAATGTGCGGCGAGCCTCGCCGCGAGCCTTTTGTCGTACTGGGTGCGGAAATAGCCCGCTTGGCCGGCGTTGACGATCGGCACCGCTCCCTTGGGCACGGCGATGTCGGCGGGGCGGCCGACCAGCCCGCGCCATTCGCTCTTGCCGCCCAGCGATTTTTCGACGACCGGAACTTGCCAGTTCTTCGGCGCGCCGCCGGTCTCGTCTGCGGCGGCGCCGTCCTGCGTCAGGCGGATGCCGCGGCGCGTGGAAGTCACGCGGATCAACGGCACGCCGGACTGCAGCGTGAAGTCGCGAGCCACGCCGGAAATCGGCGTCGGCGAGGTCTTGTCCAGTTCGGCCCACAGATCATCGGTGACGGTGTTGCCGTAGGCATGCGCCTTGACGTAGGCGCGCACGCCGGCGCGGAAGGCGTCCTCGCCGACGTAATTCTCCAGCATCCGGATCACCGACTGACCCTTCGAATAGGTGATGGTGTCGAAGGCTTCGTTGGCCTGAAGCACGTCGGCGATGGGCTGGATGATCGGGTGCGTGCCGGCGCGCGCATCGACGCGCATGGCCGCTTCTTTCGAGCCCAGAGCCCTCAGCCATACGTTCCATTGCGGATGGAAGCGATCCGTCGCCTTGAACTCCATCCACGAGGCGAAGCCTTCGTTCAGCCAGATGCCGTCCCACCACTGCATGGTGACGAGGTCGCCGAACCACATATGGGCCATCTCGTGGGCTATGGTGATGGTGATACCGCGCTTATCGGCGTCCGTCGAGATTTTCGGGTCGATCAGCAGGTCGCGTTCGAAAAAGAAGATGGCACCCCAGTTCTCCATGGCGCCGAAGAACTGGCTCTGGCCCGGCCCGGCGACCAGATCGAGCTTGGGCAACGGATATTTCACGCCGAAATAGTCTTCGTAATAGGGGAGGATCTGCGCCGCCGCGTCGAGCGCGTATCCGGCCTGTGCGGTGTCGCCGCGCTTGACGATCACGCCGACGTCGACGCCGTTCACCTGGCGCGAGACGCGCTCGAAATCGCCCAGTCCGAAGAACAGCAGATAGGACGACATCTTCGGCGTTTCGGCGAAGTGCACGCGGTCGAGCCCGTCCCCCAGTTTTTCCCGCGCCGCGATGGGCATGTTGGACACCGCCATCTCGTCCGCCGGGACGGTCGCAACAAGCGTGAAGCTCGCTTTGCGCGCCGGCTCGTCCCAGCAGGGAACGAAGCGGCGGGCGTCGGAATTTTCGAACTGGGTGAACAGCGCACGCTTCTTGCCCTGCGCCGTGCCGTAATCGAGATAGAACAGGCCGGCGGCGTTGTTGTTGATTTGGCCCGTATAGTCGATGGACAGCACATAGCGGCCGGGCGCGATGGGAGCGGCAAAGGACAGAGTTGCGGTTTCTTCCGTGGTGTCGAACGAGACTTGCGGCTGCCCGGCGACGCCGGAAAGCGCCACATGGGAGAAAGTCAGATCGGCCGCGTTCAGCTCGATCCGCGAAGTCGCCTCGCGTACCTCGATGTCGATTTTGACCGTGCCTGTGAAGGTCATGGCCGCCGCGTCGGGCACGAAGGAAAGATCGTAGTGCGTCGGTACCACGTCGTCCGGCAACACGACGCGCTCGGGCGCCGCCGATGCGGAGTGCGACGCGAAGGCGATCGACAAGGCGAAGGCAAGGGCGACAGGTCTCATGACGATCCTTCGATAAGGGACGGGCAGGCGAGAATATGGTCTGTCCGCGGCCGGCGATAGCGGCTCACCGCTTGTTGATCGGAGGAAGAGGGAGAGGGGATTGCGAAAATGCGCTTTGGCGCATTTTCGTCCTCTCGCTTTGCGCTCGGATCGTCGCGCGATGCTCGACGCCCAAAATGGCCGTTCGGCCATTTTGTCGAACAAGGGTTCGTCTCATCCCATTCCGCCAGTAAAAAGGGCCCGCAAGGGGCCCTTTTTACTGGCGGACAGGGAGGGATTCGAACCCTCGGAACGGCTCAGCACCGTTCACACACTTTCCAGGCGTGCGCCTTCAGCCACTCGGCCACCTGTCCGCGTCTTTTCGGGCACGCAGCCTGACAGCGAACCGGCTCGCCAGGCTCCGCTCCGGGCGGACGCATTTATAGGATTTGCAGCATAAAGCAACCTGGCGGCCGCCCCGGCCCGGCGCCGCGCCAGGCGCCGGAGCGGCCGCGGTAAGCATCGAATGCCTCGTAGCGCCTTGTTCTCGATTTACTACAGTGCTGTAGCAATTTTGTTAGCGTTGACATCGCCGTTCGCCATGCCGAGACTGCCTTTGTCGGGTTTCCGGGAGGGTAAAATGGTGACTGAATCTCACGACGAGCGCAGCTCTGCGCGTCTGGATTTTCACGGGAGCAATGTGGGCGGTTGGTTCAGATATGTGCCCCTCTTCTTGTTTGTTCTGATCCTCTACTTGGTCGGCAAGAGCGTTATTACCGATCCGAGGGCGGCGCTCACGTTGGGCCCGTACCAACTGTCTTGGGTTGAGGTTCTCCTGGTCGTTGCCTCGGTCCTGGCCTTGGTAGAGCAGATGAAGGTCTCTCACCCCGGGATCGACAATACGATGGAAGCGCTCGGAATGATCGGGATGGGCGTCGTCCAGTTGATTTTGTTCGTTCTGGGCACGGCGAAGGTCACCGGCTTCGGTATCTTCAACAACACCGAATTCCTGGTGCTGACCTTCATCAGCTTGGCTGCGGCTGTCGTTGCCGTGTTAATCAATGCCAGAACGCTGAGACGCACCATAGGCGTCGGCGACAACTAGGCCGTCCGGCGATCCGGTTGTAGCGACGAGAATTCTCGGGCACGCGGAGTCGCGGAGATTGTAGGACTCCGCGTTCTCCGCGGCTCCGCATGGTCGGTCTTTCCGCGCCGGTCAGTTCGCGCTGCGCGCCGCCGTTCTCTCGCGAAAAATCAAATAGAGATTGCGGGCATAGACCACGAGGCCGCCGGCCTGACCGGCGATGAAGACCGGATCCATTCTGTGGATCGCATAGGCCAGCAGGACGATTCCGCCACCGACGCTGAAATACCAGAAGGCCATCGGAATAACGCTCTTGCCGACGATCTCGCTCTTGAACCATTGGACGACGAAACGCCCGGTGAACAGCGCTTGGCCTAGGAAACCGATCAGCAGCCAAATGTGATCGACAGTGATCCACGCCAATAACTGCGTCATCGTCAAAGTTCCTTCGCATCGGCCCGGCCGCGGAAGCGGCGCTGCAGCCACCTGACGCCCAAGAGGTCGGCGACGCCGACCAGCAGGCGATTGAGGTTGGTGTACTTGGAGGTTCCGTGCAGGCGCGGCCGGTGGTTCACGTCCACGAAGCGAACCTCATAGCCCTCGCGGATCATCAAGGTGATGAGGAAGCGGTGGATATGATCGAAATAGGGCAGCGCCAGGAAGGCGTCGCGGCGGAACGCTTTCAAGCCGCAGCCGGTGTCGGTGGCGTTGTCCTTGAGCAGTCTTTGGCGAACGGAATTCGCCGCGCGCGAAGCCAGCTTGCGGCTGAGCTTGTCCTGGCGGCGGGCGCGGACGCCCGAGACCATCCCGATGCGGTCGTCCTTGCGGAGTTCCGCCAGCAGCTTCGGGATGTCGGCGGGATCGTTCTGGCCGTCGCCGTCGAGGGTGACGACGATGTCCGCGCGCGCCGCGCGCACGCCCGTGCGGATCGCGCGGCTCTGCCCGAGATTGGCCCCGTGGCGGATGATCCGCAGGGAAGGAAACTCGGATTTGAGCGCCGCAAGCGCCTCGGCGGTGCCGTCGGCGGAACCGTCGTCCACGAAGATGATCTCCGATTCGGGCTCGTTCGCGATCGCCGCGGCAATCTCGCGCGCCAGCGGGCCGACATTGGCGGCCTCGTCCTTCACCGGCACGACCACGGACAGCGACATCGCCATGCTAAGGTTCCGTTCGATTCCATCGTAGGCTAGAGTTGAAGCCGACTGCTTTTCCCGCCCGCGCGGGATTCTCAGCGCGGGGGCCTTATACAGGCCCGCGCCGCCAAGAAACAGGCTTGTCCCGGAATGACGCATTCGCCGCCCCGCTCCCCTTGGTCTGAGACCATTCAGTCCCTGCGATACAAGAGGCGTTCCACATGAGCGAAGCGGCCCAACCGGCGGGGCGTCTGGCGGAGTTGCTGCACCGGCTGGCGCGCCGGCCGCGACTGGCGCTGCTGCTGTTCTGCCTGGCGCTGTGGACGCCCGGCGTGCTCGTCCTGCCGCCCCTCGACCGCGACGAGAGCCGTTTCGCCCAGGCCTCCAAGCAGATGCTGGAGAGCGGCAACTACATCGACATCCGCTTCGGCGCGGTGCCCCGCTATAAGAAGCCCGTCGGCATCTATTGGCTCCAGGCCGCGACCACGGAAGTCGCCGGCCTGGGCGAGCGCGATCGTATCTGGACCTATCGACTGCCGTCGCTGATCGGCGCCGTCGCCGCCGTCTGGCTCGCCTTCTGGTGCGCGCAGGCTTTCGCGAGCGCCGAGGTCGCCCTGCTGGCCGCCGCGCTTCTGGCAGGCACGCTGCTGCTTGGCGCCGAGGCGACCATCGCCACGACCGACGCCGTGCTGCTGGCCTGCGTGCTGGGGGCGCAAGGGTTCTTGCTGCGCGTTTACATGGCCGCGCGGGCGGAGGGGCCGGCGATCGGCCGCAGACTGGCGCTGGCCGGCTGGGCGGCGTTCGCCATCGGCATTCTGATCAAGGGGCCGGTCATCATCGCGGTGTGCGCCGTCACGGCGCTCGTCCTGTCGCTGTGGGATCGCGACGGCCGCTGGTTCGGCCGCACCAGGCCGCTCATGGGACTGGCGCTCACCTTGGCGCTGGTGCTGCCTTGGTTCGTCGCCATCTGGCTGCAAAGCCATGGCCAGTTCTATCAGCAATCGCTGGGGCACGATTTCGCGACCAAGCTGGCAGGCGGACAGGAATCGCACGGGGCGCCTCCGGGCTATTTCCTGGCGCTGGTCAATTTGACCTTCTGGCCGGCGACCCTGTTCCTGCTGCCGGGCCTCTTGGCCGCGATCCGGGGTCGCACGGAGCCGGCGATGCGCTTTCTGCTGGTCTGGGCGGGCGCGTGCTGGGTGCTGTTCGAGCTGGTGCCGACCAAGCTGCCGCATTACGTCCTGCCGGTCTATCCGGCGCTGGCGATGATGGCGGCCGTCTGGGTGCTGGGCGCGAAAGACGACAGGTCGCTCTGGGGCCGCGTGCTGTTCTACGTCGCGTCGGTGCAATTTGCGCTCGGCGCGGCCGTGCTTGCCGCGGCGGCAGTCGTCGTCCCCGGATTGTACGGCGAGGGGACGCTGTGGTGGCAGATGGCGCTCGTCGCCGTCTTCGCCGGCCTCGGTTTGGGCGCGCTGATCGCGTTCCTGCGCCGTGAGCACCTGGCTGCCTCCGCCTGTGCCTTTGCCGCGGTGCTGGTCTTCTATCCGACGTTGACGCTCGCTCTGGCGCCGCGCCTCGATCAGCTCTGGGTCAGCCCGCGCGCGGCAGCCGCGGCAAAAGAACTCGCCAGGCCCGGCGATCCTCCGGTGGCGCTGGCCGGCTACGTCGAGCCGAGCCTGGTCTTCCTGCTCGGGACCGAGACGCGTCAGACCGACGGGCAGGGCGCGGCCGAGGTGGGTGCGGCGCAGGGCGGCTTGGCGCTGGTCGAGGACAGCGAGCGGTCTTCGTTCATGGCGCATCTGGCCGAATTGGAGACGGATGCAAGCCAGGTTGGTTCGGTTTCCGGGTTCAACTACTCAAGGGGCCGACGCGTCCGCATCCGAATCTATCGCGTCACGCCGGCGCGCGAAGAGGTGCTGCCGCCCGCCGAGTGAAGCCCTTTCGTCTGCAATGGCCCGGCGTTCACAACAATCGCGCGCCCGCGTTCGCTCATCCCGCGACCAGTCATCGACGCCCGCCGGATAATCTGCGGACGCCGCCGCGGCTTGCGAGACAACGCTGACGAAAAGTTTGCCGAAGTCCGCCGCAAGGCCGCCAAGCAACTGTTCTCCAAAAACATTCGCCCTATTGCCTGTGGCTTGTCTTGAACCTCGGCACG